>LNFM01007926.1_pt1 | contig 16316 bp, 14 predicted proteins | sample 596031 | NCBI WGS metagenome assembly LNFM01 (sample SAMN04254537, study PRJNA301005) | activated carbon metagenome | isolation source: dual media filters at the Ann Arbor, Michigan drinking water treatment plant | place: USA: Ann Arbor
CCTGATTCGATTGATCGGCCCCAGCAGAATCAGGAGATCCAGCAGCTCCAGTAGAATCTGTAGGTACAGTTGCAAGTTCGTTCCGAAGTGGCTCTTGCGCGAATCCATCATGCTGCGACAGTTGCGCGGCATCGGCATGGAAGCGAGCCAGGCTGAGACCCCCGAGCTGGCCCTGGCCCGCATCGCCGAGGCCAGGGACGAAGGCCGCCCCTTCGACGCGGTGATCATCGACAGCCGCCTGCGCTCGGAAAGCGGCTTTCCGCTGGCCCAAAGGATTCGAGGCGAATGTGGCGCCGAGCCCCGGCTGATCCTGCTCAGTGCGGGCGAAGGCGCGGAGGGCCCGCCGCCCTTTGGACTATTCGACGCCATGCTTCTGAAGCCCGCGATGCCGGCCCGGCTGCGCGAGGCACTGCGGCACGCCTTTCGGCCCCGCACGCCAGGGCCCGAGCCCGAGCCCGTGGCGGAGAGCGAGATCAGCACCCGCCTGCAGGCCCTCGTGGTCGAGGACAATCCGGTCAATCAGTTCGTGCTGACACGGATGCTGGAGCAGGCGGGCGTGGGCGTGACGCTGGCCGAGAACGGCGCGCTCGCGCTGGCCCAACTGAGTGAGCGCCGTTTTGACGTCATCCTGATGGACATGCAGATGCCGGTGATGGACGGGCTGGAGGCCACCCGCAACATCCGCGCCGGGCACAGCCCGAACCGCGGGACGCGGATCATAGGCCTGACCGCTGCAGTCGGGCCCGTCTATGAGCGGCAATGCATGGAGGCGGGCATGGACGACTATCTCTCCAAGCCCGTCGCTCGTGCGGCCTTGCTGAACGCGCTCGGCCTGACCGAAGGCGGCGCACCCGAGGCCTGAATCCTATTGTCCTCGCCCGCCTGCCATGACGGCCACCGTGCGGAGCGCAATGCCGAGATCGGTGCCCAGCCAAGCCCGCAAGCTTGTCAGCCGCATGGCATAGGCATGATCCCAGGCCACCTTGTTGCGCACGTCGTCGAGGCTGGTGTCGTAGCCCTGGTTCACCTGGGCAAGGCCGGTGATACCGGGGCGAATGCCGCCGGTGCGCTCGGCGAAGAAGGGGATGGCGCGGTCGAGCTTCTGGTAGAAGCCGGGCCGCTCCGGCCGCGGGCCGATCAACGCCATGTCGCCCAGCAGGACATTGATCAGCTGCGGGATCTCATCGAGCCGAGACTTCCGCAGGAAGGCGCCGACGCGGGTGATGCGCGGATCGCGCTGCTGCGCCCAGACAGCGCCGGTCTGCTTCTCGGCATCGGCGCGCATGGAGCGGAACTTCAGCATGGCGAAGAGCACCACGCGGTCCGCCTCGGCGCGGCCGATGCGCAGCTGGCGGAACAGCACGGGTCCCGGGCTGTCGAGCTTGATGGCCAACGCGATGATTGGCCAGAGCGGCAGCGTGATGAGCAGTGCCAGCAGCGCCACGGTGATGTCCATCGCGCGCTTCGCGAAGCGGATGGAACGGGGCGGGTCGCAATTGAGCATCGGGGTCGTCTCCGGTTTGAAGGTCACTGCGCCGCGCGGCGCCAGGGTTGTGAGGGACGGCTCAGCATGTAGCGTGCCGCGCCGAATCCGCTCGCGGCATGTCCGGCCAGGGCATAGGCGGCGAAGGCGAGCAGGCGCGGGGCGCGGGCACCCAGCGCCAGGCCTGCCAAGGCCGCCGCGAAGCCAGCGATCTCCGTGATGGCGAGCAGAGTGAAGAAGGTGGAACCCGGCGCCAGCAGCGCGGTGCCGAGTGCTGCGATGACGATCAGAAGTGGCATCATCACCCGCAGCGCCTTGCCGGAGAGGAAGGCCAGCGCCACGCCGGCATGGCGCGGGTGCAGCAGCGGCAGCAGCCGCAGCAATTGCTGCATGTTGCCGGCTGCAATACGTCGCCGCCGCCGCAGATCCTGGGCTGGGCTGCTGCGCTCGGCCTCGCGGACCAGGATGCTCGCGTCATAGGCCACGCGCCAGCCACGCAGCACCATCCCCATGGGCAGGATGAAATCATCGTTGATGGTATCCGCCGCGAGCGGCTCGAAGGCCTCACGGCGGAAGGCCCAGAAGGCGCCATGCAGGCCGAGCGGCGCGCCGAGCGCGGCTTCGCCACGCTTCGCCGCCACCTGCCAGCGCCAATACTTTGCCTCTCCGGCTGACCCAGCCTTCTCCAGCAGGTAGGTGCCGCCCACCGCGCCCAACTCGGGGTCGGCGAAATGCGCCGCAATGCGCTGGAGCGCGTCGGCGGGCAGCAGGGCCGAGACATCCGTAAGCGCGACAATGCCGCCGCGCAGGCTCCCTACCACTTCGTTCAGTACCGCGACCTTGCCGCGGTTGCGCCTGAATTCGCGGACCTCGGCCGAGAGCCCCGCTTCCCGGAGCGCTGCCTGGGCGCGGGCCACCGTGTCATCCGTGCAGCCATCGGCCGCGACGATGATGTGCAACTGCTCCCGCGGGTAATCGAGTGCCGCGAGGTTCGCGATCTTGCGGGCAATGAAGAGTGCTTCGTTATGCGCGGGCATCACCAGCGTGATGTAGGGCAGGAGATGGCGCGCGATGGGCGTCGGCGAGGGTCCCTCGTGCCGGGCGGCGCGGCGCAGGATCAGCGGCCAGGCGAGATGATGGTGAAGGATCAGCGCGATGGCGCCGAGCGTGATCAGGGCGAGCAGGATTTCCATGGCAGCCAAGCCTCCGAAGGGTTCGGAGGCGGCTGTGCAAGGCGGGTTCCGTTCAGCTTTCGCGCGCTGCCTCGCAGCTTGCGATGGGACGCGCGAAAACTGATACGGCGAGGCCCAGATATGCGCGTGCAGCCGCGCCGAGGCTCGCGGCGCGCAGCACGAAGGGGCGCGGGTCGCCATCCACGACCAAGGCGGCGCGAATGGCGACGGCCATGGCCTCCGGGTTCTCGGGCGGCACGAGAAAGCCGGTCTCCGGGCAGATACCGGCTGCGGTGCCGCCCACGCGCGTCGCCACCACGCGAATGCCGCAAGCCTGGGCCTCCAGCGGCGCCAAGGGCAGGCCTTCATGCCGCGATGGCACAAGCAGCAGATCGAGCGCCGGATAGAAACGCGCCATGTCATTCATGACGCCCAGCCAATGGACCCGATCCACCACGCCATGCGCAATGGTCAATGAGCGCAGCGTCGCCGCTTCACCGCCCCCACCGGCGATGGCCAAATGGACGTCGCGTGGCAGGTGGCGCAGCGCATCGAGCGCCACATCCACGCCCTTCACATGTTCGAGCCGCGCCGCGATGCCCAGCAATCGAACATCCTCCGGGAGGCCCAGCGCGCGGCGTGCTATCGCGCGGTCACCCGGCTTGAGCCGCGCAGTGTCCACGCCGTTCATGACCACGATGGGCGGCTTGCCCCCCAGCGCTTCGGCCACGGCCTCGGCCACATGCGGGGCATCGGCGATCATCACTGGCGCCATCAGGGCGCGCGCCGTACGCACCAGCCGGCGGCGCCTGGGCTCGGCCAGGTGCCAGGCGTCATGCTCGGTGTGCAGCCGCGCAGGCACGCCGGCGAGCCGCGCGGCGCTGCCGGCATAGAGCATGGGGCCGACATGATGCGTATGCACGCAGGCCGGGCGCAGGCGGCGGAACTGCGCCACCAGCCGTGGTACCAGCGTCAGGTCGAGCCCCGGGCGCTTGCCGGCGAAGAGCAGCTGCCCGCGCTGGCTGGCCAGGCGCGGCCAATGCGCCAGGGCCTCCTCCAGCCCGCCCTCCAGGCTCAGCACGAAACTCTCCTGCCCAAGCGCCTGCTGCGCGCGGGCGAGTTCGAGGGCCATCACTTCCAGCCCACCCGGGCTGAGATGCTGCACCACATGGATCACCGCGCCGCTCATGCCACCAGCCTCCCTTCAATGCGGGGCAACCTGGCCAGGACCGGCACGCCGAGCAGTTTCTCCGTTCCCCGAATGCCGCGCACCGACCCATCCATCAGCTCGAACAGCGCGGCGAGGCCCATGCCGAGTGCAAGGCCTGCGGCGATCCCGGCCAGGGCGAAGATGATCGTCATCGGCTTGGTCGGCGCCGTTGGCTCGAAGGGGCGGTCGATCACCTTGATGCGCTCCGGCGCCTGCTGGCGGGCGAGGTCGGCCGTCACGCGCGCCGTCTCGAAGCGGCGGCGCAGCTGCTGCGTGAGGTCGGCCTGCACGGCAACGTCGCGTTCCAGCCCCCGCAACTCGCGCTCCACCTCGCCCGAGTCGGCGATGCGGCGGGAGAGGTCGGCAACCGCTGCGCGCAAATTCTCCGTCTCGCCGCGCAGTTGGCCGAGGCGCGCCCGGGCCTGGTCGAGGATGGCGATCTGGCTGACCAGCAGCGGCTGTGCGCCGTCGCCCCTCGCAACGCTGACGGCGGCAATGTTGCGCAGCCGGGCATCATCCATCGCGATGCCGCTGCGGGTCAGCAGTCTGTCGCGCTCCTGCTCCAGGCTTTCGGCCCGGTTCAGCACGGCCTGCACGCGCGAATGCGCGTCGGTATAGCGGCTGCGCAGAAGGGCCAATTCGCCGCGGGTGGCGACGATGTCCTGCTCCAGCCGGCCCAGGACAGGGTCGGTCTGCAGGAGGCGGGTGGAGATGGATGCGATCTCGGCCTCGGCACCGGCCAGGCGCACCTCGCGCTCAGCGAGCTGCTCGCGCAGCTGCGCCAGGCGCTGAAGATTGGCCGCACGCATGTCGGGCAGTTGGGCCGCATGGGTGGATTTGAAGCTGGAGAGCGCCTGCTCGGCCTGGTTCAGCGCGTTCTGCGCATCCTGGATCTGGCCGCCGAGGAAGCTCACGCTATCCCGCAGGGAGGCGTCCTCCGGGCCGCGCACACGCTCGATAAAGCGCTGGCCGATGCGCGCCAGCACGCGGTCAATGCCCTCGGGGCGGCGGGCGCGGTAGCGCAGTTCCACCATTTCCTGCCCGATCAGCTGCACCGAGACCGAGGAGGAGAGGGAGGAAACGGCCCGGGATTGCTCGGATTCTGAGGCGCCGGGCTGGATCATCCCCAGATCCTCCGCGACACCCAGCAGCACATGGCGCGAGGTGAGCAGCGCCCGCAGCCCGTCCATCCGGTCGCGCAGGTTGGAGCGGACCGAGAGGTCCTCCAGGAAGGGATTGAAACGGCCGGGCTCCTGCACAAGCACGGACATGCGGGTTTCATAGGAATGCGGCACGAAGCTGCCGATCAGTCCGCCCAGGATGGGAAGCAGCAGCAACGGCAGCAAAATGACGTAGCGGCGGCGCCAGCCTGCGGCCAGCAGCGCGTGAAAGATCTCGGAGAGCGGCGGGCTCGCGTGGGCGGCGTTCATCGGGGGGCTCCCGTCGGCAGCAGTATGCGGACGGTGTCGGGGGGCGTCTGCGCCTCGAACTGGATGTCCACGGTCTGGAAATCCGCCTCCAGGAGCCGGGCCACGGCGATGGCGCGGCGCGGGGCGAGCATTTCTGCGCCGCCGCCAGGGCGGGCTTGCACCACCAAGCGCGGGGCGCCGCGCGCGGCCGTGGCAAAGCGGGAGATGGCCTCGCGCTGGGCGGCATCGGGCATGGTCGTGGTGCCGGTGTAGCGCAGCACCAGGGGGCTGGGGTCATTGGCGCGGGCGCGGGCCAGCATGGCATTCACCGTCGAGCGGCGATCCCGGCTGGTGGAGAGCCGGGCCTCGGCCTCCAACATGTTGCGCTCATGGCTCGGGATCGCCCGCAGAGGGTCGGGCGTGCCGCAGGCGGCAAGGCTCAGCAGGGTCAGTCCAAAGAGGGTCGGCTTCACGAAACACGTCTCCCGCGCAGGGCGCGCCCCTCACCTCATCAATTGGCGTGCCAGGGCCGTGATCGCATTCTGCCACGAAGCGGCGGCTTCGGGGGGAAGCGCCATCACACCGCGCCAAGTCGCCGGTACCTCTCGCCGCAGGCGCCGGCGCAGGGCGGCGGCCTCCTCGCCTGGCGCCGTCTCCAGCCAGGCCAGCCAGCGCAGATCTTCCTGGCCAGCCAGGATTTCGAGGAGATCCGCGTCGAGATCGGGGGGGCTGCATAGCCCGGGGGTGGGCCAGAGGAACTGCACATCGCCCTCCCGCCCGTCCGTGGGGTCGAAGGCATCGGCGGTGGGCATACGGCCATGCCATTGCACCAGGCCCTCGGCCCCGCTGCGCCAGAGGTAGAAGCCGGCGGCCAGCCGCAAGCGGGGCATATTGTAGAGAAAGGGCCGCACACCCCCCGCCCGCATCCGGACGATGTCGGTGGCATCGGCGCCGTACCTCTGGTTGACGGTCGCGAGGTGCAGCAGTGGCAGCAGAGCGGCGTCGCTGGGGTCGTTCAGATGGCCGGCGAGGCGGGCTTCGCTGCCTGCCTCGCGTAATGCGAGAACCAGGGCGCGGACGCGATCCACCATCCCGGCACCGGAAGGCTCATCGGCCACCACCCAGACGGGCTGGGGCAGACCGGCGGCGGCGATGGCACGCTCGGCGGCGACCAGAGCTGCGGCCGCATCGCGCGGGCCGAGATGCATCTCCAGGCGGCGCAGCGGCGCATAGGCGATGATCGGTGCCGCGAACCGGGACGCCGCCGCGTGGAGATCCGCCAGCAGCGCCTCCAGGTCGGGCGGGGTTGCCAATGGCGGGGCGATGAGGTCGAGCCCCAGTCCGCGCAGGGTTTCCAGGTCGCAGGCGGCTTGGTGGGCGGCGTGCGCCCGCGCCAGATGCGGCGCGATATCGAGGAAGACGCCCACTCTTTGCCCGGGCGCCGGCCGGGTGACGGGCAGGATGGTGAGCCGCGCCTCGGCCATGGCGCCGCCAGCCTTGAGGTGCAGCCGCCGCTCACCCGGCGGCGTGCCCGGCGGGATGGTGACGAGGGCGGTGATCTCGCGCGGCAGGTTGGCCGGGACCGGGACTCGCTCAGCATCGGCGCGCAGATGCGCGGCCGAAAGGACCAGCCCGGGCGTCTCCGGCGCCGGGCGCCGCCAGCGCCATTGGCCCCAGAGGGCGCGCAGCGGCAGCGCCTCGCCCCGCCAGCTCCATTCGGGGGTGAGAGTCTGCGCCGGTCCGGTGGCGGTGAAGCGCAGCGCGACCACGCTGCCGGGGGCGGCCAGGGTCTCGCCAGGGCCAGCGAGGGTCAGCCGCGCGCTGGTCTGCGCCGAGGGGCGGCGCAGCACAGGCCAGGATTCGGCGAAGCGGGCTTCGCGCAGAGCCTCCATAGCGGCGCGCCCTTCGGTACCGGGCTCGGCCAGGAGGGCGGCCAGATGCGTCGCGGCCTGGGGGTGGCCGGCGAGCTCGACCACGAGGTCCTCCCCGGGGGCAAGGCGGATGCGGGCCTCCACCCTTCCGCCGCGCCGGTCGCCCAAGGCAGGCCAGGGGCTCTCCGTCGCCTCGATCTCGCGCCCGGCGAAATAGCGCTGCATGGCCCACTCTTCCTGACTGCGGCGAAACAGCACGACATCGCGGCCATTGATGCGGATGCGCTGCTCCAGCACGGCGGGCAGCGTCTCCCATTCGCCGGCATCCTCGGTCCATAGGGTGATGTTCCACTCGCCCGCCGGCAGCGCCGTGGCGAAGCGAGTGACGCCCACCATGCCGCGCGCGAGGATCGGGTCCTCGCCCGGGCGGCGCACATGGCGCGGGTTGATGCCGGACAGGCCCGGGGCGTTGGTCGCCACACTCGCCATGCCGCTTAGCGGGGCCGATCCCTCGGGTGCGAAGGACCAACCCTGCACGCCCTGGGGCAATTCAGGCGCGCCTTCGATGGTCAGCGCAGAGAGCCGCATGCCGGAGTCCCGCGCATCGGCGATGGCCAGACGCAGCGCGGCGGGCTCGATCGCGCGGCCGCGCGGGGTGGTCAGCAGGGGCAGGCGCAGGCGCAGGGTGAAGGGGCCGGGCGGGACCAGCCGTTCCACATTAGCGCGGTCGTGATAGGGCGCCCCCGGGCGGTCATCCACGCGCAGCACCAGGAGGGCGGGGGCCGTGCCGCGATTCTCGCCGCGCAGGACCAGTTCGGGCAGCGGCGGCAGGCGCTCGGGCGGCCCAATCCGCAGCGTCTCGGCCGAGGCGGAGGAAAGGGCGAGGAGGAGGAGAAGCAGCGCCCTCACAGCGCATCGATCCAGGCGGCGGCCTCGGCGGCGCGGGCGGCCCAGGATTGCGCGGCGACGGCGGCGCGGCGGGCGGCGGCGTTGTCGTCGGTCAGGCTCGCGCGCAGGGCAGCGGCGAAGGCTTCCGGCGTGTTCGCGACGCTGATGAGGTGGCGGTATTCGTCCAGCGCCGGGAAATCCGTGCTCACCACCGGGCGGCCGGCGGCCAGGTATTCGCGCAGCTTCAGCGGGTTGCAGGCGCGGATTTGCGGCGTGTCGCGGAAGGGGATGATCCCGGCATCCCAGTGCTGGGCATAGCCAGGCAGGCCCGCATGCGGGCGGGCACCAAGGCGCTGGATATTGCCGATGTCCTCGATGGCAGAAAGATCGGCTTGTGCCGCGCCGATCATCAGGAAGCGCCATTCCGGCAACATCTTCGCGGTAGCGGCGATGAGGTTGAGGTCAATCCAGGGGGCCAAGCTGCCATAGAAGCCGGCAACCGGGCCGCCTGCCGGAATGTCCGCGGGGCGTGGGACGGACGTGCTGAAGAGGTCGAGGTCCACGCCATGCGGCAGCAGCCGCGTCTTGTGGGTGGGGAAGCGCGCGGCCAGCGCCGGGCTGGCGGCGAGAATGAGGTCGGCGCGGGCGACCAGTTCAGCCTCCATCCGCTGGGACGCCGCGTGATCCACGCCGGCCAGCGCCGCGAAATCATCGCCGCAGTAGTAAACAACCGCGTGCTCGCCAAGCGCGCCGAGGGCGGCGACGGCCGAGGGGAGCGCAGCCCAGACCACCGGGCGCTTCAGCCCCTGCGCGGCCTGGCGGACCTTGCCGCCGATCAGCGCGCGGTTCACCGCGCGGCCCAGCCGGCTTTCGGCCATCGGCAAAGCGAGCGGCTGCACCACCGGGCCAGGGGCGGGAACGCTCGCCGCGGGCGCCTTGCGGCGGACGGCGGCGCCGAGCTTGCGCGCGGCGCGGGACATGTCGCTGACGGAGAGGCTCGGCTTGCGAAGCCCGATGGAATTCACCCAGACCACGCCCCGGTCCTTCGCCAGATGCGAGACCAGATGCTGGCTGGAGGAGGGATGCGCCCCCCAATCCTCGCCGAAGACGATCATGTCATGAGGCATCAGAGGATCTCCCTGATTACGCGGGCGGGGCAGCCAGCGGCGATTACGCCGGGCGGAAGGTCGCGCGTCACGACGCTGCCCGCACCCACCACCGTACCACGGCCAATCCGGACGCCCGCCAGGACGGTCACGCCCGTGGCCAGCCAGACATCGTCTTCCAGGATGATGTCGCCAATCTGGTTCGCATCGCAGGGCAGGCCCATCGCACGGCGCTCGGCCTCCAGCGGATGGCCGGGATAGCCCGCGAGGAAGCAGCGACCGGCCAGGCGCACATTGTCGCCCAGCACGACCTGGGTGCCGACAGCAATGGTAGTCTGCCAGCCGATATCCACATTGCTGCCAACATCGAGCAGCGGCGCCGCGCTGGCGGTGCGGCCGGTCAGCGTGGTGGCGCCGGAGAGGCGCACATCGCGGCCCACGCGCATCGTCAGCGGGCCCATCACCAGCGGCATGCCGCCTTCGAGGTAGAGGCCGGGCGCGTCATTCTCGACGCGCGAGAGGAACATGGGCGTCCACCAGAGGATGCGCGTGGCATTCGAAAGCGCGCCGGTCACGCCCTTGTGCAGCGCGTAGATGGCGCGGTGCAGCGGGCGGATCACCGGAACCCGCGCGCCGCGCAGGGCCTTGGCGGCGTTGAAGGCCAGGCGAGCGGCAGGATGCTCGCGCCGCTTCACCCAGGCGCGCAGGGTCACGGTCGCGCTCATTCCACTGTGACCGATTTCGCGAGGTTGCGCGGTCGGTCCACATCATGCCCCAGCAGCAGCGCCGTGTGATAAGCCAGCAATTGCATGAAGACCGACTGGGCGAAGGGCGCGGTCAGCGCATCGCCCGGCAGGGTGATGGTCTGGCTGGCAGTCGCACCCGCCGCCTCGGCGCCGGCGGCATCCGTCAGCGCCACCACATGGGCGCCGCGGGCGGCAACCGCGCTGGCATTAGCCAGCACCTTGGCCTGGCCCGCATCACCCGGCGTGCAAACGATGACGGGCGAACCCTCGCGGATCACCGCGATGGGGCCGTGCTTGAGCTCGCCCGAAGGATAGCCCTCGGCTCGGATGTAGGAGAGTTCCTTCAGCTTCAGGGCACCCTCCTGGGCGAGCGCCGCACCCCAGCCACGCCCGATGAAGAGCGCCTCATTTTCGCCGGCGATGCGCTCGGCCAGGATGCGGGCGATGGGCTCCATTGCCTCGGCCTCCGCGCAGACCTGTGGGGCGGCGTCCAGCGCCTGGGCCAAGGCAGCCCGATAGGCCACATCGCCCGTGCCGCGTGCATCGCCGAGGGCGATGCCGAAACGCATCAGCGCCAGGAGTTGCGAGGTAAAGGATTTGGTGGCGGCGACGCCGATCTCCTGCCCCGCGCTGACCGGCCAGAGCATCTCCGCCGTGCGTCCGATGGCGGATTCCCGCACATTCACCATCCCGATGGCGGGCAGGCCGGCTGAGCGGAAGCGGGCCATGGCAGCGATGGTGTCGGCCGTCTCTCCCGATTGCGAGATCAGGATCGCGACCCCCTTGGGCGGGGCCACGCGGTCGCGGAATTCGGAGGCGATTTCGAGGTGCACTGTCACCCCGGCCGCGCGCTCGATGGCGTCGCGCGCCACGGCGCCGGCGAAGAGGGAGCTGCCGCAGGCGATCACGGTGAAGCGGTCACAGGTGAGCAGCGCCTCGGGCAGCACCAGGCCTTGAAGGGCGGCGTCGGTGGCGCGCAGCGCATCCGGCTGCTCGGCGATTTCGCGGCGGGTGTGGTGGGCGAAGGCGCGGCCATCGGCGCGGGCGGCCATGGGGTCGGCCACGGGCTGCCAGCTGCGCTGCTTGGCGCGGCGGCCATCCTGGCGGCGCTCCAGCGCCACGGCGCGCGGCTGCAGGCGGCGGTCGGCGCGGCGGCGCTCCTGGATGCGGACCGGGTGGAAGTGGATGTTCTCGCCGGTCAACTCGGCGATTTCGCCCTCGGCGAGGGCAGCGTATTCGCTGGCCATGCCGGCCAGGGCGGCGGGGTCGGAGGCGATGGCGGTCACGCCCTCACCGCGGGCGACGACCAGGGGGCTGCCCATGCGCGCCACCAGAAGACGGTCGGGCTCGGCCTCGGTCACAGCGGCGATGGCATAGGCGCCTTCCAGCGCGCGGCAGGTTTCCAGCAGCGCTTCGATCGGGCTGCGGCCCTCGGCGATCGCCTGGGACATCAGGTGGGGAATGACCTCGGAGTCGGTGTCGGAGCTGAAGTGATGGCCCTGGTCGCGCAGGCGGCGGCGCAGGGCGTCATGGTTCTCAATGATGCCATTGTGCACGACAGCGACGCCGCCATGGCTGTGCGGATGGGCATTGCGGAGTTCGGGGCGGCCATGAGTGGCCCAGCGCGTGTGGCCGATACCGGCATGGCCCTGCGGCTGGGCCGCTTCCAGCACAGCCACCAGATCGGTGGCGCGGCCCAGGATGCGATGCACCGGCAGACCCGGACCGGCGAGCGCCACGCCCGCCGAGTCATAGCCGCGATATTCGAGGCGGCCCAAGGCGGCCGCCAAATCGGTCGCCACCGGATGCCCGTTCACCATGCCCACAATGCCGCACATGTTATTCGCTCCTGAGAAGGTCTCCCCGGGGGCAAGGCATGCCGCGTGCCAGGGGGCGTCTCGCAGGCTGCGAGGCTGCGCGCGAGGGCGGCTCAGCCGAGGGGCGCGGTGCGAAACAGCGTGACCCTCAGCCCGCCATGCGGCACGGCCGGGCCTGGCGGCAGGAAGGGCAGGCGCGTCGCCTCGGCCAGCCGGGCATCGGCCGCGATGAGGCCGACGCGCCAGCCGGCGAAGCGGCGCAGCAGCACCTGGCCCAGGCTCTGGTAAAGCGGCAGAAGCTCCCGCCGGTCCCCCAGGCGATTGCCGTAGGGCGGGTTCACCAGGACAAGGCCCGGCGGGCCGGGCGGCGGCTCCACCTCGCTGATCACCGCCTGCCGGAACCGCGTGAAGCCCGCCACACCCGCACGCTCCGCATTGGCCTCGCTCATCGCGATCGCGCCGGCATCGCGGTCGCTGCCGTGGAAGAGTGCGGACGGGCTGCGCGCGGGGCTGACGGCACGCATGCGCTCCCAGGCCTCGGCGTCGAAGGTCACCAGTTGCTCGAAGGCGAAGGAACGGGAGCGCCCGGGGTTGAGCCGTGCCGCGATCTCCGCCGCCTCGATGATCAGGGTGCCAGAGCCGCACATGGGGTCGAGCACCGGCTCATTTCCGTCAAACCCGCATTGCCGCAGGAAGAGGGAGGCCATGGTTTCGCGCATCGGGGCCGCGTTCACGGCGAGCTTGTGCCCACGCTTGTGCAGCAGCTCGCCCGAGGTATCGACGCTGATGGTGCATTGGTCATTCTCGATCCGCACGCGGACCGTAACTTCGGCTTCCGGCGAAAGGGGCGCGCCCAGGCTCTTCTTGATGGCGGTCTCGATGCGCTCGGCTGCGGCGCCGCTGTGGTAGATGTGGGATTTGGCGCAGGTGGCCTCGACCCGGAAGGGAATATCCGGGCGCAGCACGCTGGCCCAGGGGACGTGCCGGGCGCAGGCATCCAGTGCGGCAAGGTGCTGCACGCGGAAGGAATCGATCCGTGCCAGCACGCGACCGACGCCACGTATCCAGAGATTGGCGCGCCAGACCTCTGGCCAGCCGCCTAGCAGCACCACGCCACCGGGCACGGCCCGCGGGCGCTTGAAGCCCTTGCCCTTCACCTCGTCGAGCAGGGTGTCCTCAAGGCCGGGCGGGGCCATCAGGAAAATTTCAAAGAGCGCGTCGGAACGAGGGGCCATGCCCCTGCTTACGCCGCCGCGGCCCGCGCGGCCATCAGCCACGCCTCAATCGAATTCCGGCGGCAGGGTGCCTTCCTCGCGCCAGGTGATGAGGCGGCGATAGATGGTGGAGGGATTGATCTCGAGCAGGGAGGCCGCGCGTGGCACATCGCGGTGGGTGTGGCGGAGCGCCGCGAGGATGCTGCGCCGCTCGATCTCCTTCATGGTGAGGATCGGCGGCTCCTCCGCTGGCTCGGGCGGTGGTGTCCAGGCGGCGGTTGGTTCCGGCGGCGGGGCCGTCCAGCTCGGCGACGGGGGCGGCGGAACGGCTTGCTCGGCAGGGGCCATCACCGGGGGCGCCGCCGCGGCAATGGGCTGCGCCGCGGCCGGCAGGGCGCGCGGGCCGGCGCGCAGCAGCTGCGGCGGCAGCATGCCTCGCTCCAGCGCCGTACCTTCATGCAGCACCACCGCGTTGCGGATCGCATTCTGCAATTGCCGCACATTGCCGGGCCAGGGATAGGCGGCCAGCAGCGCCTCGGCATCGGGCGCGATGCAGCGGAAGGCCTTGCGCTCCTCCTTCGCGAAGGATTTGAGGAAGGCCCGCGCGATCATGATCACATCTGCCCCGCGCTCGCGAAGCGGCGGCATCTCTACCGGCACGACGTAGAGCCGATAGGCTAGGTCCTCGCGGAAGCGCCCCTCCTCCACCGCCGCCCAGATATCGCGATTGGTGGCGGCGACGAAGCGCACATCCACCTTCTCCGAGCGCGTTGCACCGACGGGCGTGAAGCTGCCGGTCTGCACGAAGCGCAGCAGTTTCACCTGCATGTCCATCGGCATCTCACCGATCTCATCCAGGAAAAGCGTGCCGCCATCCGCAGCCTTGGCCGCGCCGATGCGATTCTCCGTCGCTCCCGTGAAGGCGCCTTTGGTGTGGCCGAAGATTTCGCTCTCCAGCAGATCTTTCGGGATCGCCCCGCAATTCAGCGCGATGAAGGCGCCCTTGCGGCGGGGCGAGGCCTGGTGCACCGCCTCGGCCGCCAATTCCTTGCCGGTGCCGCTCTCGCCCGTGATGAAGACCGTGGCCTTGGAGGCCGCCACACTCTCGATGGTGCGATAGACCGCGCGCATGGGGAGCGAGGCGCCGATGAAGCCGTGATAGCGGTCCGGATTGAGGTCCGCCTTCACCGCCTGCAATTCCTGCGTGAGGCGGCGGGCTTCCAGCGCATTGTTCAGCGTGACGGTGAGCCGGGCCTTGTTGTATGGCTTCACCACGAAGTCCCGCGCGCCCTCGCGCATCGCCTCGACGGCGACGCCGACCGAGCCATTGGCCGTGACCACGATGATGGCGCTATCCATCCCTTCCGACTTGAGGCGGCGCATCAGATCCATGCCCTTGCCATCGGGCAGTTCGAGGTCGAGCAAGATGATATCCGGCACCTCGCGCGCGATCGCCTCATGCGCGGCTTGCGCTGTCTCGGCCACGGCGATGCGGGTTCCGAGGTCCCGCAGGAGGGCCTGGGCCAGCGCCACCTGGGGCGGGCTGTCCTCGACGATGAGGACCAGCGGCGCCAGGCTCATCCCGCGGCGTCTTCCAGCGCGGCGATGGTGGCTTCCACCAATGCGCCAATCCGCGCCAGGGCAGCGGAGTTGGGCGCCTCCTCCATCATCTCACGAGCAGCGAATTCGAGCGGGAGCGCGGCCACGCCGCTGGCACCGCCGGCCAGACGATGCGCCGCACGTTGCCAAGCCACCTGATCCGCCACCGATTCCGCCTGGGTCATGGCGGAGAGCATGGCCCGCGCATCCGTCACAAGCAATTGGCAGACATAGCGCAGATCCTCAGCCGGCAGGTCGCGGGCCAACTGCTTCCAGGCCTCGGGGTCGAGCAGCGGCGCGGTCAAACCCGCAGGCCCAGCAAGGCGGAGCCGCGCACGGCGCGCGTGATACGCGCGGCGAAACCGGGGAGGAAGCGGGCGAAGCGCGAGGCCTGGCGCTCCAGCTCCATGGCGAGGGAGGGGTTTTCGCGGTCATTCAGAGCGACCCCGGCCAGAACCGCCCCGGCCACCTTCAGCCGGTCCCGCGCTTCGCGCAGGGCGGAGGCGGCGGTGCGCCCGGCCAGCACCACCAGCAGCGTCGCCTCGGCAGCGGCAGCAGCCGTCAGGCCGGGCAGGACTTGCGTGCCACGGGCCAGCACTGGGGCTGCATCAATCACCACCAGATCCCAATCCTTGCGCCAGGTCGCGATCGCCTCGCGCAGCCGCGCCGGCTCCCGCCAGGCGGCGATCTGTGCCGCATCGGGCGCGGCGAGCACCCCCAGCGGATGATTGCCCAGGCGCTGCACCTGGCCCGGCTCGGCAGCCGGCGCCCCGCCATTGAGCTTGACCAGCAGCGCGGAGCGCCCCGAATGCTCGGCCCGCCGCCAGATCGCCTCGGCGATCAGGCTCGTGCCCTCGCCCGGCTGGGCGGAAGCGATGGCGACCGAACCGGCATGGCCCAGGCCCCGCCAGAGGGCTTCGATCTCGGGATGGTCGGAAGGGTGTTGCATGGTCAGAGGGCTCCGATGAGCGCGATGATGGAAATGATGGGAAGCACGTCCCGCAAGGCGTCGAACAGAATGCGCCAGCCGCTTTGCGTGGTGGAGGGCACATAGACCGTGTCCCCCGCGCGCACGACGGGAAGGCGGGTGAAGTCGCCGCTGCGCGCGAAGGCCGGCAGGTCGAAGCTGCTCGCCTGGTCCGAGCAGCAGGAGAGGTTCACGACCACGATCCGCTCCTGCCAAGCATCCCGCGTCGGGCCGCCGGCCTCGGCCAGCAGGTCGAGGAGGTTCATGCTGTCATTGAACTGGTAGCGGCCGGGGCGGTTCACGGCGCCCAGCACGCGCACGGTGCTGCCGGGCGATTGCTCCAGCCAGTTGCGGTTGCGGTCGGGCACGAAGATTACATCACCCGGCCGCACGCGCGGCAGCAGCAGGTCATCCCCGCTTTCGAAATAGGCAGCGAGGTTCACCCGGCTCACGCGGTCCCGCCCCTCGCCGCGATGCGCGACGCGGATGTTGAGCAGATCTGCCGCCGCCGTCGGGCCACCCGCCGCCGACATGATATCGAGGAAGGAGAGCTGCGGCTCGAAGGCATAGCGCCCGGGCGAGCCCACGCTGCCCATGATGTAGATGGAACGCTCCGCCGGCTGGCCGATCCAGGTGGAGCGCTGGTCGCTCGGGCTCGCCGGCAATTCGGGGATGGTGATGGTGTAGCCCGCGCGGATCTCCGGCAGGCTGCCGGCGCGGCCGCCCTCGGCCAGGAAGCGGCGCAGGTCGAAGCGGCGGCTCTGGCCGCGGTCGCCCATCAGGATCTGCACCCCTGCGGTGTCGGCGCGGTCGGTCGGGCCGCCCGCCGGGGCG
>LNFM01010331.1_pt1 | contig 16316 bp, 9 predicted proteins | sample 596031 | NCBI WGS metagenome assembly LNFM01 (sample SAMN04254537, study PRJNA301005) | activated carbon metagenome | isolation source: dual media filters at the Ann Arbor, Michigan drinking water treatment plant | place: USA: Ann Arbor
TAATAAATGGAGGATTGTTTATGATTGCGTCGGCCTCCGGCCACTCCGCGAAAAGAGCATCCGCACAGATGATGTTCATCTCCAAATTGTCCAGTGGCAGTGAGGGATCGAGCTCCAGTTCTACCTGCCCGAACCGCTCTGCGAAGAATTCCCGCCGCTCTTCGAATGCGATCTTCTTTGCGATGTTTAGCGTCGCGCGAGCAAGCTCCACGGCGAACGCGTTGATGTCGATTCCGTAGAAATTCGTGGTCGGGATCCCTGAACCCCATGCGCCGCGTAGCTTCGCATCGTTTTTGATCTCTGCGTACTCGTGCATCCGCGCGATGATCTCGTTCTCCAGCCGGTACATTTCCCGGAACGCCACGTACAAGAAGTTCCCGCTCCCACAAGCCGGATCCAGAACCCGGAACTTCACCAACTCCGCCCGCAGCGCCCGCAGCTCCGCCAGACTCGCCGCTGCCCCGATCCGTTTCCGCCAAGGCTCGACGATCGTCGGCCCCACCACCCGCATGATGTCTTCCTTCGCGGTGTAGTGCGCCCCACTCGCGTGCCGCTCGGCATCGTCCATGATCCCCTGGAACACGCTCCCGAAGATGTGCGGATCCACGTGCGTCCAGTTCGCCTCCGCCGCCTTGGTCAGCGCCGTCAGCTGGTCCCGATTCACCGGCAACGTCACCGGCGTGGAGAACAACCCGCCGTTGAAGTACCGGATCGCCCGGTCCCCGTCTCCCGGCGTGCTCATCAGCCGAAACAGCTCGGCCAACCGCTGCTCCGCATCCCCCCGCTCCGCCGCCTGGTACAGCAGGCTCGTGAAGTGGGACTGCGGCAGCAACCCGATGTCCTCGGCAAACATCGCGAGGATGCACTGCAGCGTGAAGCGGATGACATCATCGCCCCGCGTCGGGTGCTCGGCCTTGAAGCTCCGGTACACGCGGGCGACGAGCTCCGCGACCTCCTTCGACACCTTGTCGACGTTGATGATCTGCGGCGTGGCCCCCGGCGACCAGTCGCGCGCCAGGAACGGGAACGCCTCGCTGTACTTGGGCAGCTCGTCCACCGCGCGTGACAGCCTCGGCTCCGTACGGCTCTTTCGCAGGTCATACAGCGCGACGTCCCGCTGGTTCGTGACCACCACGTACTGCGGCACCGGCTCGAGCTGGAGGATGACCGGGAGCAGCCCGGTCCAGCCGTCCTGGATCGAGCGCTCGCGATCGATGACCTCGACGACCGCCCGTCGCTCCCGCAGCACCGCCGCGATGCGCCGCTCCGTGCGAGTACCCTGGGCCACGATCGTCCGCATGGCCGGGATCTCGGCGGGCAGCTCCTCGTCCGGCCCCCACCCGAAGCACCGGATCAGATCGCGGACGCAGGTGATGTCGCCATCCGCACCGCGGTAACCCGCCGCGGCGTCCAGCGCGAACCGGCTGAGCCGCATCTTCGTGCTCGAGGCCCAGCGCGCGTGGTCGCCTTCTCCGGCGTCCTCGTGCAGCGGCGTGGGCTTCGCCTTCTTGCCCCCGGCGCGCTTCTTCCCGGCCGTCCGCGGCTTCGCGGCCGGCTGCGGCACCGGGGTGAGGACCGGCTCATACCCTGGCCCGGCCTCCTCGGCGGTGCTCGACTCGCGGCCCATCAGGCGATCCACAAGGACCCGGGCCTCGCGGCCGCCGTCGTCGAGCCCATGCTCGCGGCACACCTTCGCGAGCTCGTCTTGGCCAAGCGTCTCCAAGACCTTCTCGAACGACGCGCGATGAGAGCTCGCGATCGCGTCGACGAGCTCCTCCTTGGGCTGGCTCCTCGCGACCTGCACCTCGAACGTTCGGGCGATCACGATCAACTGCGCCTTGGTCAACGAGTCGAGGACGCTGCGCTTCGTCGGTTGGGCCATCGAGGCGCATAGGGTCCGATGCGGCCACCGCGTCGGTCAACCCGGCCGAACGGACGCCCGAGTCGACTTCGGCCTGCGAGGCAGGTGCGCGTCGGCGCCCACTCGGTGGTGTGGGATCCCACTGCCGCGTTCCCGCGCGAACCTTGTCCGGCCGATCCGCCCCAGGTAGGATCCCTACGCGCCGGATCGTCGGTCCTCCAGGGCCGCGCGCCGAGACGCCGAACGCGTGCGAACATGAAGGCTGACGTCCTCAAGCTGCTGCTGCAGGCCCATGCCAACGGCGACGAGACGTCCTTCCGCAAGGCCGCGCTGCAGCTCGCAGCCGCCGAGAGCAGCGCCGGGCACGGTCGGATCGCGGACGAGATCCGTGCGATCATCGCCGGCCTGCCGGCGGTTCCGGCAGTACCAACCCCGCGGCCGGGCCCGGTCTACGACATCGCGACGCCGCGAGGCGATCTCGCCGACGTCCTCGAGGGTGGCTACCGTGAGGAGCGGCTTCGGGACATCGTGCTGCGGGCCGATGTCCGAGACCTCATCCTTCGCGTGGTCCAGGAGAACCGCTCGCGCAGCCGGCTCGAGCGATTCGGCGTCTCCCCGCGGCGTCGGCTGCTCTTCCACGGGGCGCCCGGGTGCGGCAAGACGCTCGCCGCGGCGGTGCTCGCAGGCGAGATGGGCCTGCCTCTGATGACGATCCGCTTCGACGCGCTCTTCTCGAGGTTCCTCGGCGCCACCGCCGTGCAACTCAGAGCGGTGTTCGCCGAGATGCCGCGTCGGCCGGCGGTGTACCTGTTCGACGAGTTCGATGCCGTCGGCAAGGCGCGCGGTGATGCCCAAGACGTTGGCGAGATGAACCGGGTGGTGACCGCGTTCCTTCAACTCGTCGACGCCGACGTGAGCGGAAGTCTGATCGTAGCGGCGACCAACCACGTCGAGTTGCTCGACCGTGCGGTCTTCCGTCGTTTCGATCTGATCGTGCCCTTTGACAGGCCGACACTCGAGCAGATCGCCGCGCTGCTCTACCTCAGACTGGGAACACTTGGACTCGACGCCGCGCGCGCCGATGAGCTCGCCGCGCTCGCGCACGGCTGGAGCTTCGCGGATGTCGCCCGCGCCTGCGATGATGCAGTCCGATCGATGGCGCTCGACGGGCGCGAGGTCGTTGCGTCACCCGACGTCGAACTCGCGCTTGCCGAACTGGCACGAAGGGCGATGCCCTCCGAAAGGTGAACGGTGGCCGACGGACGCCTGCCTCTCCTGCGTGGGCGGTGCTTCGGCACCCAGGGCGGCGGAGGAGACGCTGGGCGGACTATCAGTCGCGATCCTCGGGCCCATCAGGCATCGCTCATCGCCCAGCTCGACGGGCTCCTCGCGCAGGTCGCTGGTCGGCCTGCGGGGACCCGCGATGCACTCGCGACGCGGGAGGTGATCGCCGTTCTGCCGGCCGACGGCGTCGCGCTGTCGCCCGATCAGCTGGACGACAGCAGGAGCGATAGCTCCCTCATCGGGAAGGTTGTGGAGACCGGGGCCGTGCTGCTCGACGTCGCCGACCCGACCCTTGCGTACCTCCGCAAGAAGGTCGATGCCTACGCGGACGACGCGAGGGTGGTGACGAAACCAGCCAAAGACGGGCTGGGACAACCGACGGTGACGCGAGCGAGCGAGCGCGCCGTCGCACCGATCGAGAGAGTCCGCCTCGCGACACTGTACGACGTCGAGGGGCCGGCGCTGAGGGCTGCGCTCGCGGCAGGGACCCTCGGCGACGACCGTCCTTTCTGGTTCACCCTCATGTGCCCGGGCGGCTACCGCGAACCACCGGAGGTGACCCGTCGGTCTGTGGCGCAAGTGCACTGCCAACTCCACCGCCTCGGTGCCTCCACCGGTGCTGACCGGTTCGATGGCGCGGTGAACCTCTACATCTTCGCGCGGCTCACGATGCAGCAGCTGGTGTCGCTCCAGGCGGCGGTCGACTGCGTCCACGAGGTGGACCTGGCGCCGGCGGATCTGCGCGACCTCAAGCTGCTCGAGCACGCCACCACCGTGGAGTTGCGGCAGATCGAGATCGAGGCCCCGAGTGTGGACGCCCCGTCGGTCGTGCTCCTCGATACAGGGGTGGCGACGACCCATCCCTTGCTCCGGCATGCGATCGTTGCCCCGGGGAGTGTCGTCCCTGGCATCGATTCCCCCGAGGACACCCACGGTCACGGGACGCAGATGGCCGGTGTCGCGCTGTTCGATGATCTCGGAGCGGTCATCGAGCAAGGCCGAGCTCGTGCCACGCACTGGGTGCAGAGCTCGCGCCTGCTGGTCGAGCCGCGGCGGGGCCTGGCCGCCGACGAGAACCATGCGCACTGGCCGATCCTGACGAAGGCTGCGGTCGAAGCCGCGGAGGCACTGGATCCCGGGCGACGCAGCCGGTCGTTCGTCATGGCCGTGACGCGGAGCATGCAGGACCCCCCACTCGACGGGGTGATGCCGACGCTCTGGAGCCATGCCGTCGATCAGTTGGCGTTCAACGGCGGGGTCGGGAGGTTGCTCGTGGTCGCGGCCGGAAATGCGCGCGAGGATCGATGGACGCGCTTGGCGCAGCAGTACCCGCAGCTCCAGTTGTCGGAGTGCATCCATCAGCCGGCGCAGGCGAGCAATGCACTCACCGTGGGTGCGTTCACAGACCGCACCGAGCTGCCCCCGTCCGGATCGATCGCGGAGGCGGATGTGGTCGCGCCGGCAGGTGGTCTTTCGCCGTTCACCAGCACGGGACCTGGGGGCACCGAATGGCCCATCAAGCCGGATGTCGTTCTCGAGGGTGGGAACCTGGCGGTGACCGGAGATCTCGTTGACCACCTGGGTACGCTCACCACCGGTCACTTGCACGCCCGCGGTCGGCCGCTGGGGTTGCTGTGCATGACGAGTGAGGCGGCGGCCCGCGCCGCGCGACTTGCAGCGGTCATCTCTACAGCGGAACCCGGTCTCTCACCCCATGCCGTACGCGCGTTGATCGTTCACTCGGCCACGTGGACGCCGGAACTCCTGCGGCAGTTCGACGGGATCGACGATCGACTGCGTGCGTGCGGATATGGGGTGCCGGATGTCGAAGTCGCGACGCAGTGCGCCGTGGGTCGAGCGACGATCGTGATCGAGGACGAACTCGCGAACGGCGTGCTCGAGGTTGTGCCCAAGAAGCGACCACCCAAGCGCGCGGGGACATCGCCGAACGAGCCGAAGGTTCGCAGGCAGCTCAAGCTCTATCGGCTACCTGTTCCGCCCGAGCTGTTGCATGGCGATGATCCGGAGGTCGAGCTTCGTGTCACGCTCTCGTACTTCGCCGAGCCCAACAAGTTCGGGCGGCGGATGTTCTACGGCCTCGATCTGAAGTGGGACATGCAAGGGCCCGCGGAGAGCGAGCCCGAGTTCCTCAAGCGAGTCAACGAACTCGATCGGGACATCGATGCCAAGGGGCGGCCGGTCAAGCCGGCGTCGAAGGGGTTCCCGTGGGATGTCGGGACGCAGCGTCGCAGCCGCGGCACCTGCCAGAGCGATCGCTGGCGCGGGCGGATGTCGCACCTCGTCGGGAACAAGCTCATCGCCGTGGTCCCAGTGCTCGGGTGGTGGGATCAACGCAAGGCGCTGCGGCATGAGTCGGTCCGCTTCGCGCTCGTGGTCTCGGTCTTCGGGCCGGGCGTGTACGCGGCGATCCATCCGCACGTCGGCGTAGAGGTGCCCGTCCGCGTCGAGGCGTAGTTCGGCGAGTGGCGCGCTGGCGAGGTCGAACGCGCACGTTGGGCGCCGGGCGCGCCCCCGCCGAGACCTCCCGGGACATCCCGAACCAGGTTGAACCCTGGTCTCCGATGTCCCGGGACATCACCCCCATAGGTTTCAACCTGAAATCGGATGTCCCAGGACATCCCTCCCATAGGTTTCAACCTGATTCCCGATGTCCCGGGACATCCCCCACCCAGGTTTCAACCTGATCTCCGATGTCCCGGGACATCCCGATCCAGGTTTCAACCTGCCCGCGGACGTCCCGGGACATCCTAGCGCCGATCACGCATCGTCCATGAGGGGCACCGGTGTCGTCGGCGTCACCGTGCCGCCGGCCTCGGCCGGCTCGGTTGCCTCACCCCCACGCGCCCCGGCCCGCCGAGCCTGCGCCTCGCGCAGATCATCCAACGGCCGCAACGCCCGCCGCACGCTCGCCACCAGCTCCCCATCCGCGTGCGCAGCCGCGATCAACTGCAGCGCGTAGCTCGTCATCGCCTGCTGCACGACCCGCAGCCCCTCGAGCAGGTTCGGCGCCACCGCGGCGCCCGGCTTCGCGTCGGTGATGCCGAGCACGCGTCCGTAGTTCGCGTGCGCGTCCCTCAGCTCGGTCAGCACGAACTCGCCGACGAGCTCCTCCACCGCCGCGCCCATCTCCTCGTCCGCGAGCTGCTTCAGCCGCTGCTCGCTCTCCGCCCACTGCCGCTCGTACGGCAGCCGCAGGAACGCGAGCCCGTCGGGGAACAGCCGCGCGTAGAGCTGCGTCGCCTGCTTCGCCTCGGCGATCGTCTGCGGCAGATCGGCGAGCGTCTGCAGCCGCGCGCCGACGGCGGCCCACACCCGATCGAGCCGCTGGTCCGCGGGCCGCTTGTCCTCCTCCGTCGTGAGGCCCGCGGTGCGCTGCGCCGCCCAGTCGCCCTGCAACGCGACCACCGCCTGCCGCAGCACCTTCGCGGCGCGCTTCGCTGCGGCCGGCAGGTCCTTGCCGGCGGCCGTCAGCAGCGCGATGCCGAGGGCGACACCGCCGGGCACGTCGAGGATCGGCGTCCGGAGGTAACGCGTGGGTTCGAGATCTTGGAGTGTGTTGTTGTTGTTGGCAGTCGCCATGGCCGAGGAATTGAGCACGCTCGCACGCGCGCGCCAGTGACCGGATCGAAAACGGCGTTTAGACGGTGTGCCGCGTCGCTCTCGTGCGCACGGCCGCTTGGCCAGTCGCGGCGTAGCTTCGAGGCGCAGGCCCGCGCTGTACCAGAGGTGCAATGGCCGTCGAGGACATCGCCCGCGCCCCGCGTCGCTGCAGCCGCGATACTCACCAAGGATCGCCCTGCTACGCTCTCGAGCTCCCGATGTCGACGACCATCCGTCACGATCCCGGCGCCGTGCTGACGGCGACGCTGCGCGAACCCACCGAAGGCGAGGCCACGCATCGCCGCGTGGGCGCCGTCTCACTCCGCTACACCCGCGGCGAGCTCGTCACCCGCGCCGCCATCGAGCCGCTGTGCGGCGCCACTCGCCTGCTCGGCGGCCGCCGCCCGCCCGCCGACCTCGTGATCGACGATCCGGCCGTCAGCGGCGCGCACTTCGAGCTCGAGTTCGCCGGTGAGCGCGTGATCCTCCGGGACCTGGGCAGCACCAACGGCACGTGGATCTACGGAGTGCGCGTCCGCGAGGTCGAGCTCGCATACGGGGCCCGCTTCTCTGTCGGTGGCGTGATCATCGAGCTCGAGCGCGCCGAGCAGGTCGATGTCGCCATCGCCACGGCGCACCGCTTCGACGCCCTGCTCGGCAAGAGCGCGCCTATGCTCGGGCTCTACGCCGTGCTGCGGCGCCTCGCCATCGCGGGACTCGACGTCCTCGTCACCGGCGAGACCGGCACGGGCAAGGAACTCGTCGCGCGCGCGCTGCACCGCCATTCGGCGCGCGCCAGCGGCCCGTTCATCGTGCTCGACTGCTCGACGCTGCCGCGCGACCTCGCCGAGGCGGCGATTCTCGGGCACGCCGCGGGTGCCTTCACCGGCGCGACCCGGGCGCGCGCCGGCGCCTTCGAAGACGCACATGGCGGGACGATCTTCCTCGACGAGGTCGGCGAGCTGCCCGCGGAGCTGCAGGCCAAGCTGCTGCGCGTGCTCGCGGAGCGCAGCGTCACGCGGATTGGCGAGACCGTCGCTCGCCCGATCGACGTCCGCGTGGTCACGGCCACCCACCGAGACCTGCGAATGATGGTCCTCGACCGCCAGTTCCGGGAGGACCTCTACTATCGCCTCGCGCAGTTCACCGTCGTGCTGCCGCCGCTGCGCGAGCGCGACGTGGACATCGAGCTGCTCGCGCGGACCTTCCTCGCCGAGTACTCGCTCGGCTTCGAGGGCCACCGCGATTTCGCACCGGACGCCCTGGCGAGCCTTCGCGCGCACCCCTGGCCCGGCAACGTCCGTGAACTCCGGAACGTGATCATGCGCGCCGCCCAGATGACGACCACGCCGGTCATCGAGTGCAGCGACCTCGCCCTCGCCCAGGCCGAGCTCAGCCGCCTCGACGACGCGCGGACCGGCGAAACGCCGAGCATGCCGATCCCGATGGAGATCGCCCGCACCCGCTTCGAGCGCGAGTACCTCCACGCGCTGCTCGAGCACTGCGACGGCAACGTCAGCAAGGCCGCGCGCGTGGCGAATATGAGCCGCAGCGGGCTCTACGCGATGATGTCGCGCGTCGGCATGACCGGCGGGCAGGACGAGGGCGTGGACGAGCCCGCCGAGCGCAGCGATGGTCCCCAACGCGGCGTGTAGGGTCCTGGATCCTCACCTCTCGCGCCCGCGCCTGCGCCACCGACCGTGACCGAGTTGAGTCGATTCGTCGGCGCATCGCCCACCGGCAAGTCGAGCGGCTCGGCGCAGCACGACATCGCTGCGGTCCCCCCGACCCCCTGGACCAAACCAATCGCCTGCCCGCCGACGCGCACGCGGGCGAACCCAGCGGTGACCGTGCGCCGCGACCCGAGCGCGTGCCGAGTGGCGGCGAACGGATCGGGCGGCGCGGTCGCATGCACCACGCCCGGTCCGACGTCGTGCCCCTGCTGCACGATCGCTGCGCCGCGGTGCCGCACACGAGCGGCGAGCCGATGGGTCCCCGCCGCCGCTCCCGGCCCCCATTGCATCGGCACCGGCGCCTCGACCGTGGATAGCGGCGCAGGCATGAGCACCCCGAGGTGCGACGTCGGGCCCGTCGCGACGCTCAGGTCGGTCGCGATCGATATTGTGGAGATCATCGCGGCCATTCTATTTCCCCTTCCCGCCCAAGTTCGGCACCCACCGATCAGTCCACCGTCGCATCGCGACCCCAGCCCGGCTCGACGCGCATCCGCAGGCACCGCGCGTCCGCGGGCCCCATCCGCGCGAAGGTGAAGCACTTGCGGTAGAGAATCGAGAGCATCGCGCGCTCGGGTTGCAGCACCAGCATCCGCGGCGCCAGCTCGATGGTGCCCCGCGCCTCGCCACACTGGCCGAGCTCGTAGTCCGCGAGCACTCGCACCTCGGGCAGCGCGAACAGGTGGTCGCCCTGTGGGTCCACTCCGCGCAAGTGCACCATCGCACCCCGGTCCGGCACATCGATGATCCAGTCGGGGTGCGCCCGATCGTAGATCCGATCCAGCGCGGCGACCTCGGCCGTGCCGCCCCCGCGTCGCGCCGCGAGCGTGGCCAGGCCGATGTCGCGAGGCACGGTCGCCCAGCACGTCGGCGGGGGTGCGTCCGCCCAGCTCGAGATCGCGGTCGCGGGATCCTCGATCGCTGGCAGCGATCGCACGTACCTTGTCGCGGGATAGCCGGGCGCGGCGCCGAGTTCCTGCGGGATCCGCCGCATGGCCGGCGTCGGATCGAAGCCGCGGCCCCGACGATTCAACGGGTGGTGGATCTCGAGCGTGCGCTCGGGGTCCAGCCACACCTGCGCCGAGCCACCGAAGGCATTCTCCCAGATCAACGGGACGGTGGAGACCGGGGCGGGCTCGCCAGGCCGCGCCCCCACACCCTGATGCGACCACGCGCGGTCCCCGGAAACCACGAGCTCGCGCCGCACTGCGCCAATCGACAGCGCCACGGTGACACGCTTGGCCGGCCGGCCGCTGGCCGCGTGCGCGCGGCCGAGCAGGACCACCTCGAAGGTTCCTGCACGGCGCGGAGTCGTGTCCGCCGGCAAGCAGCCCAGCTCGGTCTCCTCGTCCGCCGCGCGGATCGGCTCGGCCCGCGCGAGCGACAGCCGCGGCGTCAGCCCGCACCGCAGCTCGAACGTCGCCTTCGCGACCAGCAGACCGATCCTCGAGCCGCCGTCCCCTGGCCCCACGAAGCACCGCGCGGGGACCTGGGTCGTGTTCACCAGTCGCATGCGTGGCGACGCCAGAGCAAGGCCGGTGCCAGCCGTCACATGCCCGCAAACTCGCCCCCCACGAGGCGGCGCCTCCCTGGACCTGTCCACTGCAGCGCTCAGGTGTGGACCGAAGTGCTCACGTTCGCCAAACCTGCCGTGAGGAGGCTCTACGCCCGCGAATCCGTCGGTGGCACCCGTTCGGTTCGCCGAACCTGTGCGCTGCAGTGCACAGGTCAATTGCATCCCTCGGGTGCCGGTCTGCGTCGCCGCCTGCGTCGCCAGGTTGGCGCGCAGCTTGCTCCCTGGGGCGGACTGCGACCCCAAGACCCGACGACCGGACGACCGATCATGGATGACCCGCGCACCTCCACCACGCTCACGATGCTCCTCGACGCCGCAGCGTCGGCGCCTGCTGTCACCGACGACCCGGAGGGCGCCGCATCGGCGGGCGCACCGGCCGAACCGTCGGCGCGCCGCGGCTCGGATGGCGGTCGCAGCTTCGTCGGAAGCGTGCTCGCCGAACGCCATCCCGTGCTGCTCGGGCGCGTGCTGGTCCGCTACGATCGCGACGACGTCCCGCGCGACGCCTGGCTCCCGGTGATGCGAGGGGTCGGCGCGCGCTTCGGTGACACCGTGCTGCTCGCCGATCCGGCCAACTGGTGCGAGCCGCTCGTCGTCGGGATCATCGATGGGTTCTCGGAGGAACAAACGCGGCCCCCGATCGTCGCCCATCGCCTCGAGCTGCGGGACGACGAGGTCGTCGAGGTCTGCGATAGCTGGGGCCGACCCCTGCTGCATATCCGCGACGGCGCAGACGGCCCGGTGCTGTCGCTCGCGCGCGCCGACGTCGACCTCGAGATCGCGGGGCGCCTGAGGATCCGGGCCGATAGTCTCGAGCTCGCGGCGCTGCGCGGTGCGGTCGCGATCGATGCGAGTGACGACGTCGTGATCCGCGGTGAAGTCATCCATCTCAACTGACGACGCGAGCGACGTATGGACCGCCTCACCCTGCAGCCCCAGATGCGCATCGCGTGCCTGACGACCTGTCCCTCGGGGGCCGGATTCGGAGGTCGATGGCCGTTCGGCCGCTTGTGTTGCCGCGCCCCACTGGTGCAGGATCGAGCCGCCATGACGGCCTTGCGCACCTCCCTCGTCGTCGTTGCTGCGTTCGCCCTTGGATACGGGTGTCTGACTGGGCACCCGGCCGCGGCGGCGTGCGATCGAGCCGCGCCGGATGCCCCCGCGGCCGCACCTCTTCCGAGTTCGCCGCGTCGCCCCGGGGGCGACGTCGAGGTCGACATGGCGGACGACGCGGCCGAGGCCGTGCTGCGCGGCGAGGTGACCGCATGGTACGGCGAGCAGAAGGCCGCGATCGCGCGAAAGGTGGGCGCGGGCGTGACGGTCCGCGCGGTGGTCGAGGTCCGCGACTTCGACCGCGAGCTCGGGCTCGGGTACGCAGGTGTTCTCATCGTGCGCCTCGACGACGCGCATGGTGGCGAGCGGTTCGAGGTGCGCGCCGGATGCCCGTGCTCGAGCGAGGAGTTCTTCGGGATCTTCGGCGCCGCGGTGACAGCCCGCATCGGCGACTGGGTGCGCGTGCGGGATTTGAAGCTCGCGGCGGAGCCGCAAGAGCCCGTCACGCCGGCGCCCGCGGCCGTGCTCCCGCCGCAGCGCTACCAACTCGACAACCTGGGCAAGGTCGGCGTCGGCATGATCGGTGTCGGGGCGGCCGTCGTCCTCGCAGGCGGGGTGATGTGGGGCCGCGGGGTCGCCCAAGAGGCGCCGGCCCGGTTCTCCGATCTCCGCGCCGGCGGGATCGCAATGGTCGCCGGCGGGCTCGCGGTCACCGCGATCGGCGTCGGCTACCTCGTGGCGGACGTCGTGCTCGATCGGCGGTGGCGGCGGTCGCTGCGGCCCACCGCGGCGCTCGGACCCACCCGCGGCGTGCTCGGGCTTCGGGGGAGATTCTGATGGTCGACGTACCCAAGCCGAGTCCCGCCGCCCTGCCCGAGGGCGTCGAAGCGCCCGAGCGGATCGAGCCCAAGGAGGGCGTCGTCATCGGCGGCTGGACCCTGCGACGACTGCTCGGCAAGGGCGGCATGGGCCAGGTGTGGAAGGTCGATCGTCCGACGGCCGCCGGCCCCGCGGAGCTCGCGGTGATGAAGCTGCCGCTGTCGAACGCGGTCGCCGACCACAGCACGCTGCGCCGCGCCGGCCTCGAGGCGAAGGCGATGTACCTGTTGCAGGGCTGCCCGAACATCCTGCAGATCAAGGACGTCGGGATTCACCGCGGCGTCCTGCTCTACGTCGTGATGGAGTACGTCCACGGCGCGGACCTCGGCGAGGTGATCCGCGTGCTGCGACGCCGCCGCGAGAAGCTCGCGCCCGAGACGGCGGCCTGGATCGCGGGGGAGGTCGGCGCGGGCCTCAAGGCGATCCACAACCTCGTCGTCGCTGGCGTGCCCCAGAACCTCCGCCACCTCGACATCGCACTGAAGAACATCCTCGTGAGCACGGGCGGGCAGGTGAAGATCGGAGACTTCGGCCTCGCGTCGGGGATCGGCGATCCCGATCTGACAAACCGCGGTTCGTACAAGTACATGGCGCCGGAGCACTACTTCGGGGTGCCATCGCAGAAGTCCGACATCTACGCGCTCGGGGTCGTGCTGTGGGAGTTGCTCGAGCGCGACCACTATCGCTTCGGCACCGACGCCGCCGAGCTGCGCGCAGAGATCACCTCGGCCAAGGTGCGCGAGATCCGGCGGACCGATGTCTCGCCGCAGCTCGCGGCGCTCGTGCACGATTGCCTGAGCCACAACGAGGCGGCACGGCCCAGCATCGATCAGTTCATGGTGCGGCTCGAGCGAGTGCCTGAGTACCGCATGCAGCGCACGACCGTCGCCGAGTTGATCGCCCGCTGCTTCGAGCGCCTACGAACGTCGGGGCACACCGAGGTGATCATGCAGACGATCCCCGCCGTGACGGCGGACATCGCGGGCCTCATGGCGGCGAGCGAGGTGCTGATCGCCAGCGGCACCACGCTGGAGCTGAGCGAGGTGTTCCGCGGCGTGCCGAAGCCCAGGACCGCGCCGGGGTATGTCTCGCCGACCGGCGGCGCGGCCGAGGCGATGGACGGACCGGCGCCGCCGGGGATGTTCGGCGCGCCCGATGAGAGCGACGATGCGGGCGTCGAGCCGGCGCGAGAGCCGGTCGCCCCGGCACCGCGATTCGAGCCGCCGAGGCTCACGCCAGCGCCGCTCGTGCCGGTGCCCATCCCGATGGCGATGCCCGAGCCGGTGGCGGTGCCCCCACGGCGGACCTTGTCGCTCGACGTGGAGGGCGACGGGCTCGCGGCGCTCGATCCGACGACGCGATTGCCCGACGGCGCCGACGCGCTCGTGATGGGGGCGTCGCCCGACGGTGGGGTCGAGGTCCATCGACCCGGGACACCACGGCACGCGGCGGCGGAGCCAGCTCCTGTCGTCGCGGCTCCGATGCTGGCCATGGCCGCCGTCGCGACAGCTTCGGCGACCGCGGTGGCGCCGACCATCGCGCCTGCGCCGAGGGTCGCGGTGCCCGAGGTCACGCTCCCCGTGGCGCCGCCCCCGGCCTTCGACGCGCACGGCGAGCCACCGTGGCCGCTGATCCCGGATCAACGCGGGGACACTGGACCCAGGCCGGAGGCGGTCCTCCCGACGGATCGATTCACCACCGAGGAGCTCGAGGGCCCGCCGCAGCCGTGGCGGCGAAGGATCCTGTTCGGTGCCGCTGCCGTGTCGGTGACGCTCGTGCTGGGGACGGTGAGCGCACTGTTGTTGGTGTCGTGGATCGGGGACGGCGGTGGTTCGCAGACGTCCGCGACGACGCGTGCCGGCGAGGTGCGGGCGGCGGAGGGTGAACGGCTCGCACTCCCTGCGCCGACGACGGTGGAGGACCCGGTGCTAGGGCCCACACTGCGAGCCATCGAACCGCGGGTGGCGGCAGAGCCCGCCACGATCGAGCCGCGCCCCGCGATCGAGCCGCGCCCCGCGATCGAGCCGCCCGTGGCGGCAGAGCGCGGCGCAGTTGCGCCCGCGCCCGTCGTGACTCCGCCTGTAGCTGCGGCTTCGCCTGCGAAGACCCCCGATCCGACCGTCGGACCCGAGGTCGCGCCTGCGGCCGCGATCGCAACCACCGACGTGCCGCCGGCCGCCAGCATCGCGAAGCCCAAGCCCAAACCGAAGCCGGCTCCGGTGGTGATGGTGCCCGTCGAGGTGCGCAACACCCTCATCAAGCCGGGGATCGAGGTGATGCTCGGCAAGAAGAGGGTGACCACGACGGGGTCGATCCGGTTCGAGATCGCCGCGGGCCGCCACCGCGTCAAGTGGCGCGAGGTCGGGACCACGGCGTGGATCGACGCGGGGAAGTTCGACCTCGCGGCCAAGCGCTCGCACCTGTTCGTCATCGGCAAGATCTCGTACCCTCACGGCGTTCGGCACGTGCCGCAGGAGCTTCGATGATCCTCGAGGATGGGCACGTGGAGCTCGCCGAAGGGGCGATCGTCGACGGACGGCTGCGGATCGTCGAAGACCTCGCGCGCGGGTCCATGTCATCCGTGTACCTCGCGCGCGAGCTCGAGACCGGCCGGGACGTGGTCCTGAAGATCCTGGGTGGCAAGTACGCAGCGCGGGCGGACGCGCGACCGCGGTTGCTGGCGGAGGAGCAGTACACCGCGGCCCTGGCAGACAAGCCCGGGATCGTGCGCGTGCTGTCGACCGGTAGGCTCGCGGACGAGGGTGACGCGCCGTACCTCGTGCTCGAGTACGTCGACGGGCCGACGCTGACGGGCCACGTCGCGGGTCAGAGCACGGACGTGGCCCACGTGTTGACGCTGCTCGCGGAGCTCGCGGGGATCGTCGCGGACGTGCACGCCGCGGGGATCGTGCACCGCGACCTCAAGCCCGAGAACGTACTGGTCGCGGAGCGCGAGGGCGAGGTCGTGCTGAAGCTGACAGACTTCGGGCTCGCGACGAGGGCGATGGACGCGGCGGCCGGCGGTCCAGAGGGCGCGGGCCGCGGCGGCAGCAGCGGATCCCCCGAGTCGGGCCTTCGATTGACCGGCGATCACGATCGTCCCGGGACGCAGCACTACATGGCGCCCGAGCAGTGCGTCGGCGGCGAGGTCGGAACGGCCGCGGACATCTATGCGCTCGGCGTATCGGCGTTCGAGCTGTTGGTGGGCGAGCCGCCGTGGGGCGCGCGGACCGGTCGCGAGGTGGTGATCCGCAAGTGCGATCCGACGCTGCCCTGCTTCGCGATCAGCGACCTGTCGCTCGGGTTGCCGCCGGTGGTGGTCGAGGCGATCGATGCGGCGCTGCAGCGCGACCCGGGGCTGCGGCCGACGGCCACGGGGTTTCGCGACGCGATGCGAGCGGGGGCGAGCGAGGTGCGGGCGCGGCCCGGGGCGGTTTTGTTGCCGCCGGTGCGGGTGAGCCGCGGGCGCGCGCACACGCCGAAGCGACCGATGCCGGCGGCGACGGGTAGCGGTGCGACGGCCACCGCGGTTCCAGCGGCGCGCAGCGGGACCGCGAGCGCGGCGGCGACGATGCGGCTGGGTCGAGGGCGGATGGAACTCGTGGTGCCCGAGGTGACTCGATCGTCGGAGCTCGAGCTGTTGCCCGCGGCGGTTGTGGTAGTTCCTGCAGAGCCGGCAAGCGCGGAGCCGGCGAGCGTGGCGACGGTCAGCGCAGAACCGGCGAGCGCCGCGGCGGTCAGCGCAGTGCCCGTCGCGCGGCAGCGGCGGGCGCATCCCGAGCGACAGGTCGAGGTCACCGAGCTCTCGCCGCGCGCCGGCGCGATCGTGGTGGCCGCCGAGGCCCGCGCGCGCTCCGGCGACACCGAGGCGGTGATCGAAGTGCCGGCAGGGATGACGGAGGTCATCGATCGCGCGGCGGTCGAGGAGGCGATCGCGCGGGCGAACGCGGCCGCGAAGCTGGGCGAGCCCCTCGGGGCGGCGATCGAGATGGAGCGGGAGACATACGGGGAGCATGACGCCGCGGACGCCAGCTCGGCGGGGATGAACGCGATCGTTGCGCGTCCGCAGCTCCTTGCCGGAGGCCGCGAGACCCCTGGACTCTTGTGGGTCGCGCTCTTGGCTGCGTTGTCCGTCGCCGCAGCGCTCGTGCTCTGGTGGGTGGATGACACGGTGCGCGCGGACGTGACGGGGCCTGGGGAGCCCGGTGGTGCGAACGATCGCGGGACGCGACCCGCCGCGATCTCGGGCGAGGCGCCGGGGGGCGCCATCGGAGGGAGTGACGGCGGGGGACCGCAGCTCGAGGCCGTC
>LNFM01016578.1_pt1 | contig 16314 bp, 16 predicted proteins | sample 596031 | NCBI WGS metagenome assembly LNFM01 (sample SAMN04254537, study PRJNA301005) | activated carbon metagenome | isolation source: dual media filters at the Ann Arbor, Michigan drinking water treatment plant | place: USA: Ann Arbor
ACTCTGAGCCAGGATCAAACTCTCAGGTTCATCATAGCATCCATCCCCACCATCGCTGGCTTCAGACAGACACACATAAACCCATCCCAACCCACTCAAAACACCAACACAATTTCCATCCGGCCACCCTTCCCCCCGCAACACACAACCCACAAACCGTGAGCCGCCGCGCAAGAGCCAAAGAGCAAACCAAATACTCTTCCCTCAACAGATATACAGTTTGAAAGAACAAGGTCTTTTCCGAGGCCAGAACCCTGACCACCGGCACCACCGCATCGCTGCGAGAGGAGAGACCGTCGCCTTAGCGGCGGGGGAGAGCATCTAGCGGATCGCTCCGCGGTTTGCAACCCCGCCTTTTCGGCGCCCCGACCAGAACCGTGTGGCTCGTCGTCGGTGAGGGGCTTTTACGGGCCAGAGGCGGGGGTGTCAACGCGCCCTCGCACATGGCGTCACATGGCTGCCATAACTCGCAAGCCCTTGACATTGCTGCGCACGTTACATTGCGCGAACGCCTTTCCGGTTGACTTGCCCGCCCCCTGCCAAGAAGTTCCCACACGGGACCACTCGGGACATGACAACGGCATGATATCCAAACTGCGCCTCGCCCTTTGCCTTTGCGCCGCTTTTGCCGCCCCCGCGGCGCGCGCCACGGCATCGGATCCGCCCGCGGAGGCGCAGCGAATCGTCACCGTCGAAGCCGGCGATACGCTGGGCGGGCTGCTCGGGGAGGCCGGGGTCGATGCCTCGGAGGCCGCGGCCGCCATCGCAGCCCTCACCCCTGTCTTCGAGCCGCGCCGCCTGGCCGTCGGCCAGGAGCTCGGGCTGCGGTTGGATCCGGATAACGGCCTGCTGGGACTTGAGATCGCGCCCGAGCCTGGCCGGACCATTGCCCTGCACCGCCAGGATACGGGCTGGGCGGTGCAGGAGGTGGTCACGCCCCGCCTGCGCCACCTCGCGCGGATCGAGGCGCCGGTTGTCGGCGGCGTGTTCGCCACCCTCACCCGTGCCGGCCTTCCCGCGCCCCTGACCCATTCCTTGATCCGCGCCCTGTCGCATGAGGTGGATTTCCAGCGGGACCTGCAGCCCGGGGACCGGATCACCGTGGCGTTTGAGCGTCTGCGCGGCCCGGATGGTGATTTGCTGGGTCATGGCCGGCTGCATTATGCGGCGCTCAACCTGTCCGGCCGGGTGCTGGAGGTCTGGCGGCATGCGCGGGCCGATGGCGATATCGCCTGGTACCGGGCCGATGGCCGGCCCTTGCGGGGCGGCTTCCTGCGCACCCCGCTGGACGGCGCCCGGCTGACCTCCGGCTTCGGCATGCGCCGCCATCCGGTACTCGGCTACAGCCGGCGCCATCTGGGGCTGGATTTCGCAGCCCCCACCGGCACGCCCATCTATGCAGCCGCCGACGGCACCGTGGCCTCCCTGCGCTTCGAACGCGGCTATGGCCGCATCGTGCGGCTGCGCCATCCGGGCGGGGTGGAGACGGTCTATGCCCATATGTCGCGCTTCACCCGCGGCCTGAAGGCGGGGGATCGGGTTCGCCAGGGGGCGGTGATCGGCGCGGTCGGCTCCACCGGCATGTCGACCGGCCCACATCTTCACTATGAGATCCGCATCGGCGGGGTGGCGCAGAACCCCGCCCGTGTCGCCCTGCCGGGCGGCGAGCCCTTGCGCGGCCGTGACCTTGCCAGCTTCCAGGAGAGCCGTCGCGACCTGAACCGGCATCTGGCCACCCTCGCGACGGGCCGGACCGAGGTGGCGTTGGCCCCGGACTGAAGGCGCTCAGTCGCTGCCCGCCAGGCTTTCTTCCAGTCGGATCTCGGGGGAAAGCCGGCTGGGCAGCAATTCGCCCCGGCGTTCCAGCAGCGGGTGCGCCACCATGGCGAAATGCGCGCCGATCCGGCGCAGGTCGCGCACCGCATCCAGCAACAGCCCGGCCGCGGCGCCGCCCTCGGCCGCGCTGCGATCCGCCGCTTCCGCCATCCGGGCCAGGGCCAGGCGCTCGGCGTCGCGCAGCGCCTCCTTCTCCCGCACCAGGCGGCGGGCGGCCTCCGCATCCTCCCGCATGAAAACGGCCACCGCCAGGCGCAGCTGGGCCTGCAGGCGCAGATGCAGGCCGGTGATCTCAGCGGCGATATCGGCCGGCAGCACCAGGCCGCGGCGCAGGCGCTTGGTCGCGAGACCGCCCAGGTCCCGGTCCAGCACATCCCCCGCATGTTCCAGGGAAACCGCGAAGGCGCGGATTTCGGCCAGCCGCCGGGCCTCCTCCTCACCCAATATATCCTGGGGGATGCGCGCCAGGTAGAACTGCACCTGGCGATGCAGCCGGTCCACCACGTCATCCAGGTGCTTGGCCGCTTTCGGCCCTTCCCGGGTGCCTTCCTGGAAGGCCGCTATGGAGGCGACCAGCATGGCCTCCACCGCATCGGCAATCCGCAGCACTTCCCGCGCCGCATTGGCCAGGGCGACGGGTGGGGTCTCCAGCGCGCCGGTATCCAGGTAGCGGGCGGCGCCGGCATCCTCCGCCTGCGGCCGGTCCGGGACAAAGCGTTGCAGCAGGCGGGATAGCGGGCCGAGCAGCGGCCAGGCCAGCACCGCCGTGCCCAGGTTGAAGGCCAGATGCGCCTGGGCTGCCGCGAGCGCCGTCACCGGCCCCAGCAGGGTGGCCGCCTGCGGCAGCAGCGCCAGCACGATCGCGGCCCCCACCAGCCGGTTCACCAGATTGCCCAGCGCCACCCGAAGCCGGGCACGGTCCGGCCCGGCATCGCCCAGCGCCGCCAGCAGCGGGTTCATGGCGCTGCCGAGATTGGCGCCCAGCACCATGGCGATGCAGGCCTCCGCCCCCACCGCGCCGGAGGCCGCGAGCGCGGCGATGAACAGCATGGCCGCCACGGAGGAATGCGCGGCCCAGGCCAGCACCGCCGCCACCAGCAGATTGGGCAGCGGCATCGCCGCGATCGCCTCCAGCACCTGGTGCAGCGCGGGGGAGGCCTCGACCGGCAGCATCGCCTGGCCCAGCAGATGCAGGGAGGTCAGCATCAGCCCGAGCCCGATCGCCACCCGCCCGAGATCCCGCGCCCGCCCCGCCGCGCCGCGGCGGAAGGTGACGACACCGCCCAGGATCAGGGCCGGCGCCAGGAAGCCGGTGGGGAAGGACAGCACCAGCACGATCAGCGCGGTGCCGAGATTGGCACCCAGCATGCCGGCCAGCGCCGGGGCCAGCGCCACCCCCGCCCCGGCGGCGAAGCTGCCGAGCATCAGCGCGGTGGCGGTGGAGGATTGCAGCGCCGCGGTGATGGCCAACCCCGCCAGCACCGCGCGGCCCCGCCCGCCGAGGCCCACACCCAATATATGGCGCAACCGCATGCCGAAGCCGCGCTGCACGCCGGATTGCACCATGTGCAGCCCCCACAGCAGCAGCGCGGCGTGACCGGCCAATTCCACCAGCAGCAGCGCCTGCGACAACGCGTTGAACTCCCACCCGGAAACGATGTCATAAAACTGCAACAATGCAGACTAGACCCGTCCCCGCCGCTTGCAAACGCCCATCAGGGCTCCGGGTTGGGCGCCGCTGACGGCAGGATGATGAAGGGAGCTTCCGTAACCCCTTCCCACCAGGGCAGGCGGCGTCCATCTTGCCTGGATGAACTGGACCCTGATCCTCGGTGCCGTCGGTTGCCTGGCTGCCTGCTTCACCGCGGCGTCCACCGGCGCCATCTTCACGCCGGGGGCCTGGTACGCCGGCCTTCGCAAGCCGTCCTGGAACCCGCCCAACTGGCTGTTCCCGATTGCCTGGTCGCTGCTGTACCTGATGATCGCCGCCGCCGGCTTCCTGGTCTGGCGGGAGGATGGGCTGGGCCTGCCCATGCTGATCTGGGCGGCGCAGCTGGTGCTGAACGCCGGCTGGTCCATGGTGTTCTTCGGGCTGCGCAAGCTGGGCTGGGCGGTGATCGAGGCCGCGGCGCTGTGGGCCTCCATCCTCGCCTGCATCCTGGTCTTCGCGCCGATCTCCGCCACCGCGGCCTGGCTGATGGTGCCCTATCTGGCCTGGGTCAGCTTCGCCGTCTTCCTCACCTATACAATGTGGCGCCTGAACCCCGGGCCGCATCCGGTGATGCGCCGGGATGAGGCCGGCAGCCTGACGCAACGCGCCCAGCTGTAGCCGTCGCTGGACGTGAATTGGGGCGGGCGGGGCCCGGGCCTGGCCCGCCGCGCCACCTGAGAGGCGCGGCGCGGACGGGCCGAGGGTTCGGTCAATCGGCCCAGTAGAGCCGGGTCGGGTTGTCCACCGTCACCTGCCGGATCAGCGCCGGGTCGTCCGTCATGGCGCCCAGCAGGTCCACCAGGTCGCCATCATTCGGCATGTCGCCCGCGATATTCGGATGCGGCCAGTCGGTGCCCCAGAGGCAGCGATCCGGGGCGGCGGCCAGTAGCGCCTGGGCGAAGGGCACGGCATCGAGGAAGGGCGCCCCGGCCGAGGAAATCCGCTCCGACCCGCAGATCTTCACCCAGGCCAGCGGGTTCTGCATCAGCTCCAGCAACTGCCGGAAGGCGGGCTGGGCCACGCCATCCTTCGCCTTCACCCGCGCCATGTGGTCGATGACGAAGGGGATGCGGATGGAGGATATCGTGTCGGCCAGCGGCACGATGTCCTGCGCATCCAGGTGCAGCACCACATGCCAGCCAAGCGCCTCGGCCTGGGCCAGCACCCGCTGGAAGAAGCCCATATCCGGCATGCCGCCCAGGTGCCGCACGAAGTTGAAGCGCACGCCGCGGATACCGCCTTCATGCAGCCGGGCGAGTTCCGCATCCGTCACCCCCGGCTCCACCACCGCCACGCCGCGCATGCTGCCATTGGACCGAGCGATCCCGTCCAGCGTCACCGTCATGTCGCTGCCATGGCAGGAGGCATGGACGATGACGGCGCGCGACACGCCGAGCTTCCGGTGCAGCGCCACCAGCCCCTCATACGGCGCATCGGGCGGCGTATAGGCGCGGTCCTCGGCATAGGGGAAGACGGCGCCGGGGCCGAAGACGTGGCAATGCGCATCGCAGGCACCGGGCGGCAGCACCAGGCGCGGGGTGCGGGTGTCCGGGTCCGGACCCTTGCAGGTGGGAATCTGTTTCATCACTGGCGCGGGATTCCTGCCTTCTCGATCACTTCGGTCCAGCGCGCGGTATCGGCGCGCAGCAGCTCGCCCATCGCGGCGGGGGTGCCGCCGCGCGGCTCCACGCCCACCTCGGTCAACGCCGCGCGCAGATCGACGCTGCCCAACGCCTCGTTCACCGCGGCATTGATGGCCGCGACCGCCCCGGGCGGCGTGCCTGCGCGGGCCACCAGCGCGTTCCAGGACGCCACATCGTAATCCGGCACGCCGGCTTCCGTCAGCGTCGGCACATTCGGCAGGTTCTGCGCCCGGGTGGCGGAGGTGACCGCCAGCACGCGCAGCGCGCCGGCCTGGATCTGGCCCATGATCGGGCCGGTGATCTCGAAGGCCGCATCCACATCGCCGCGGATCAGCGCCGTGGTCAGGGCGGGCGTCGCCGGGAAGGCGATGGTCTCGAACTGCGTGGCGGAGCGGATCTTGAACAGCTCCGCCGACAGGTTCTGCGTGCTGCCCGCCGTGATGCTGCCAATGTTGAGCCGGCCCGGATTGGCCCGCAGCCGCGCCAGCAGGCCCGCGATATCCCGGTCCGGCGCATTCGGGGCCACCACCACCGCGATCGGGAAGGCGCCCATGGTGACGACCGGGACGAAATCCGCCAGCGGATCGAAGGGCAGCGTGCGGAACAGCGCCTTGCTGATGGCGGTGCCGTTGGAGGCCACGAGCAAGGTATGCCCATCCGCCGGCGCGGCCATGAGCTGCTGCCCGGCGACGATGCCGCCGGCGCCCGGGCGGTTGTCGATCACCGCCGGCTGGCCGAGCCGTTCCGAAATGCGCTGCGCCACCGCGCGCGCCGTGAGATCCGCGACACCGCCCGGCCCGAAGGGCACGACGATGCGGATCGGGCGGCTGGGCGCCCATGCTTGTGCGCGGGCGCTGCCGAGGGCCGGCAGGGCCAGCGCGGCGCCGAGGGCCGCGCGACGGGTGAGGTGCATCATGGCTTCAATCATTCGTCACATTGGCGCGGCGGATCACATCGCCCCAGCGCGTGCGCTCGGAGATGATCAGGTCGCGGAACTGCTCCGGCGTGCCGGGCGCGGCGTCCGCGCCTTCCGCCGCCAGGCGCGGCTTCAGCTTCTCGCCTTGCAGGGCGCGGGCGCTGGCGGCGTTGATGCGGTCGATGATCGGGCGCGGCGTGCCGGCGGGGGCCACCAGCCCGTACCATTGCACCGCATCGAAGCCGGTCACGCCCTGCTCATCCAGCGTCGGGATATCCGCGGCACTCGACAGGCGCTGGAGGGAGGAAACGCCGATGGCGCGCAGCAGCCCGCTGCGCACCGGCGGCAGGATCGGCGGGCCGCCGGTCATGGTCATGTCGATCTGGCCGGCGATCAGGTCGTTCATCATCGGGCCGGTGCCGCGATAGGGCACATGCGTCAGCTCGATGCCCGTCGCCAGGCAGAAGGCCACCACCGCCGTATGCGCGGCCGATCCATTGCCGCCGGAGCCATAGGTGATGGCGCCGGGCGCCGCCTTGGCGCGGGCGATCAGCTCGGCCGCCGTGGTGATCGGCAGCTTCCGCGTGTTCACCGCCAGGATATTGGCGACGTTCGCCACCAGCACGATGGGGGCGAAGGAGGTCACCGTGTCGAAGGACAGGTTCCGGTACAGCGACGGGTTCACCGCCAGCGTGCCGATATGGCCCATCATCAGCGTGTAGCCATCGGGTGCCGCGCGGGCGACGATGTCGCTGCCCAGGGTGCCGCCGGCACCGGCGCGGTTTTCCACCACGAAGGGCTGGCCGAAGGCCTCCTGCAGCTCGGAAGCCATGGCGCGGCCCAGGATATCCGTGGTGCCGCCGGGGGTGAAGGGCACCACCATCCGCACCGGGCGCTCCGGCCAGTTGGATTGGGCGCGCGCAATGCCCGGTGTCGCAAGAATGGGGGTGGCGAGCAGGCTGGCGCCGGCCAGCAAGGCGCGGCGTGGCAGGTTTGTCATGGGGTTTCCTCGGGTTGGATCAGCGCATTGTCCTGCGCCAGTTCGTCGATTTCTTGGGCCGTCAGTCCGGCCTCGGTCAGCACGTCACGCCCCGCGGCGCCGAGGCGCTGCGCGGCGGGCAGGCTGGGTGCCATGCCGCCCGACAGGATATTGGGCGCGCCAATAGCAAACGTCGCACCCTCCGTCGGATGCGCCTCCTCCCGCACCAGGCCGGTGGCGCGCAGGTGTGGGTCGGTCAGCAGGGATTCGATGGTGTTGTAGGGCATCGCCGGCACGTCATGCCGGGTGAACAAATCCAGCCACTCGGCCGTGGTCCTGCCCACCAGCGCCGTGGCGCGGATCGCAAAATATTCCTTGGTATGCGCGGTGCGGGCGGCGACCTTGGCGAAGCGGGGGTCCTCGATGAGTTCCGGGCGGCCAATGGCGCGGAAGAAGCCATGCGCCTGCCCATCCGTATTGGCGGAGACGCAGACGAAACCGTCGGCCGTCTTCAGCGGCCGCGCCTCCGGGCTCAGCACCCGCTGGTCGCCAGGCGGGCCGAGCGCGGGGCGGAAGGACATCGGGCCCAGATGTTCCTGCAGCACGAAGGCCGCCATATTCTCGAACATCGGGATTTCGAGGCTTTCGCCGCGGCCCGTCTTCTCCCGCGCAGACATGGTCCGCCACCAGCATCGGCACGTAGCGCGGCTCACCCGTGCTCGCCTCGAAACAGCCGGCGATGCCGGAGACACCCTGGATCACCGTGTCGTAGGCCGGCTTGCCGGCATAGGGGCCATCGCTGCGAAAGCCGACGATGGAGCAATGGATCAGCCGCGGCAGTTTTTCCGCCATGGTCGCCGCATCCACGCCAAGGCGTTTTTGCGCTTCCGGCCGGATATTGGTCACCAGGATGTCGCAGCGCGCCGCGATGCGGGCCAGCACCGCCTTGGCGCGGGGATGCTTCAGGTCCAGGCAGATCGACCGCTTGCCGCGGTTGAAATTGAGAAACTTCCCGGCCATGCCCGGCGTGCGGCCCTTGCCGCCGAGCTTGCGCAGCAGGTCGCCCTCCGGGCTTTCCAGCTTGATGACCTCCGCCCCCTGTTCCGCCAGTACCCCGGTGCAAACCGGGCCGACGACGACGGAGGACAGGTCCAGCACGCGCAGCCCGTCGAGCGGTCCGCTCATGGCTCGATCCCATCCGGCAGCGGCGGCGTGCCATGGGTGTGGAAGGAGGAAATCGTCTGCAAGCCCCAGGCCTGGCCGCGCCGGCGCTCCGCCTCGGTCCAGATGATCGGCTTCCAATCCGGGGCGAGGACCAGCCGCGCCCCGGCATTGGCCAGCTCCACCCGATTGCCGCCCGGCTCATAGACATACAGGAAGAAGGTCTGCTGCACCGCGTGCTTGTGCGGCCCGGTCTCGATGTGCACGCCGGCTTCGAGGAAGATGTCCGCCGCGCGCAGGATTTCCTCGCGGCTGTCCAGCGCATAGGTCAGGTGGTGGAAGCGACCGCCGATGCCATGCGCTTCCCGCGTATAGGCGACATCGTAGGATTTGTTGGTGCAGGTCACCCACATGCCGGCCTCGACGCCGCTGTCGAGGATGATCTGCTCCGTCGTGCGCATGCCGAGGCAGGTTTCGTAGAAGATCCGGTTGGCGCGGATATCGACGGCCAGGCAGTTCAGATGGTCCAGCCGCCGCACATTCACCCCGCGCGCCGGGAAGCGCTGCGCCTGGTTCTTCAGCGCCGGCTTCAGATGCGCCGGCGGATCGTACCATTCGGTGTCGTAGTACAGCTCGATCGCATGCCCATCCGGGTCGCGGCACAGGAAGGTCCGGCCATGGCCGAGATCGCCTTCCGTCCAGCCCACGCCGTGGCCCGCCGCCATCAGCGCCGCGGCGCGGCGTTCCAGCGCCTGCGGGCTGCGCGTGCGGAAGGCGAAGTGCTTGACGCCGGAGGTATCGCTGGCGGTCAGTTTCAGCGAATAGCGCTCGTAATCGTCGAAGGCGCGGAGATAGGCAGAGCCAGGCGCCTCGCCCGACACCGTCATGCCCATGACGTCCACGAAAAAGCGCAGGCTGTCGTCGAAGCGCGGCGTCAGCAGTTCCAGATGGCCGAGATGGGCCAGGTCCATCACCGGCTCTTCCGTCACCGGCGCATCCTTCATCACACCAGCTCTTCGAGCGCCTGCGGGAAGAGCCGCATATAGGCCTCGCCATGCACCATCGGCTTGCCGGAATTGCGGCCGCCCTGCATGCCGCGGTTCAGCGCGACGCGCTCGTAGTAGGCCCAGAGATGCTTCTGGGCCGGCAGGCATTGGAAGGCCTTGAACTTGGTCTCCCAGACCTCGGAGATGTTCAGCAGCACATCCGGCTTGAAGTCGCATTGCTCGGGCTGGTGCGGCTCGAACAGGAACATGGCGGGCGCGGAGTAGGTGTAGTCCGCCTGCGGCTTGTGGCCCATCGCCTGGGCGATGATGCGCGCCTGCTGGGCGAAATGCGTGGCGTCCGGGTGGTCGAAGTTATACGGGTCGTTCAGCGCATGGGTCAGCACGAAGCTCGGGTTCAGTTCGCGATAGATGTCGATGGCGCGGTCGAGCATCTCAGGCGTCCGGCCCAGCGGGTAGTCGCCGGCATCCATGAACTCGATCTCGGCGCCGAGCACCGCCGCCGCCGCCTCGGCCTCCGCCTTCCGGCCGGCCTTCACGGATTCCAGCGTGGCGCCCTTCTCCTTCCAGGCGAACTGGCTCTCGCCACGCTCGCCATAGGACATGCAGAGGATCTTCATGCGGTAGCCGCGCTTGGCATGCAGCGCGATGGCGCCGCCGGCGCGCCAGACGAAATCGCCCGGATGGGCGGTGATGACGAGACCGGTCTTGGACATGCGATTCCTCGGGGTAGCACGATTGGCCCGGAGAATGGCGCTGCCGGCGGCATGCGACAAATGGAAAGAACGGCAGGACTATGCAGTTTTATGCATGCCCTCAGGCGTGCCGGGTGGCCGCTCCCCCGCCCATGGCGGGCACAGGGTGTGCCCACCTCAACCGGTGACGCGATCCTTCGGCCGCGTCCGGAAATGCCGGCGCAGCAGCGCCAGCAGCGCCTCCGCCGCCGGGGACATCGGCACGCCGCGGCGGGACACCACGCCCAGCCGCCGCACCACCCCCGGATCGCGCAGCGGCACCGCCACCACACCGGGCGATCCGCTGGCATCCACCGCCAGAAGCGGCACCACCGCCAGCGCCAGGCCGGATTCCACCATGCTGATGGCGGTGGCCAGATGCTGCACCTCGTAGCGCCAATCCATTGCATCCCGCCGGGCGCCCAGCGCCTCATCCAGCAAGGCGCGATTGCCGGTATGCGGCGCCACCCGGACCAGCGGCCGGCCTTCCAGATCGGCCCAGGACAGATGCGGCCGGGTGGCGAAATCATGCGCGACGGGGCAGGCGACGACGAAGGCCTCGGTCAGCAGCGGCACGATATCCAGGTCCCACCGATTGGCGGAGACGATGGTGATGCCGAACTCCGCCTCCCCCCGCGCCACGCAATCGGCGATCTCGCTGGCCGAATTGTCGAAGACCCGCACCGTCACGCTCGGATGCGTCTGGGCGTATTCCACCAGAAGCCGTGGGATGTGGTGCACGGCGATGGTCGGCAGGCAGCCGATGGTGACGGATTCCTCGCCCCGCCCGGCGCCGGCGCGCAATTCGGACAGCACCGCCACCAGCGCCTCCACCGGGCCACGCGCGCGGCCGGCCAGCTCCAGCCCGGCCGGCGTCAGCGTCACCTGCCTTGTGGTGCGCGCCAGCAGGCGGCAGCCCAGCGCATCCTCGAACTTGCGGATGCGGTGGGACAGGCCGGTCTGCGACAGGTTCAGATGCGCCGCCGCCTTGCGGAAGGACCCGCGCTCCGCAATCGAGAGAAAGGCTTCCAGCCCGAGGAAATCGACCGCCATCTCAGGCCGTGCGCCCCTGGTCGAGCTGGATGCAGACCTGGCCCTCCTCGATCGTCACATCCCAGACCAGCAAAGGCTCCCAGCAGGGCTCGGCGGTGGCACGGCCGGTGCGGATGTCGAAGCGGCCGGCATGGGCGGCGCATTCCACCTCATCGCCCAGCACCCGCCCCTCACCCAGATGGCCTGGCCCGTGGCTGCACGCATTCTGCGTGACGAAGAAGACGCCGCCGAGGTTGAACACCGCGAAATCCCCCTCCGCGGTTTCCACTTTGCGGCCCTCGCCTTCCGGCACATGCGTGGTCGGGCACAGGCGCAGCATCACTCCGCTGCCGGCCGCAGCCGCCCCGGCAGGGCAAGGCCCGTCAGGTCGCTCACGCTGGCAAAGCCGCGCCGGGCGCAGAAGGCTTCCAGCCCTTGCAGCACGCCGAGCATGGCGTTCGGGCTGACGAAGCTGGCCGTGCCCACCTGCACCGCGCTGGCGCCCGCCATCAGGAATTCCACCGCATCCTCCGCCGAGGCGATGCCGCCCACGCCGATCACCGGAATCCGCACCGCCTGCGCGCATTGCCAGACCAGGCGCAGCGCGATGGGCTTGAAGGCCGGCCCGGAAAACCCGCCCATACCCGCGCCCAGCTTCGGCGCCATGCGCTCGATATCGATGGCCAAGCCGAGGATGGTGTTGGCCACCACCACCGCATCCGCCCCGGCTTCCTCCACCGCGCGTGCCACCGCGGCGATATCCGCGGTGTTGGGCGAGAGCTTGGCCCAGATCGGCAGCGTACAGGCCGCGCGCATCGCAGCGATCGCCGCGGCGGCGGAGGCAGGGTGCATGGCGAAGGCGCGGCCATCCTCCTCCAGATTCGGGCAGGAGATATTGGCCTCGATGGCAGCCACCCCCGGCGTCGCCGCCAGCCGCGCCGCGGCCTCGGCGAAGGCGCCGACCGTCTCGGCCGAGAGCGAGACCACCAGCGGCGGCGTGAAGCCGCGCCATTCCGCCATGACGTGCTCGCAGAAATAGGCGAGGCCCTTGCCGGGAATGCCGATGGAATTCAGCACCCCCGCCTCCGTCTCGCACAGCCGCGGCAGCGGATTGCCCTCGCGGTAGTGTGGCGTGACGGATTTGGTGACCAGCGCGCCCAGCCGGTTGAGGTCGAAGACCTGCGCCAGCTCGGGCCCGAATGTGCCCGAGGCCGGCATCACCGGATTGGCGAGCGCCAGGCCGCCGATGCGGACCGCCATCTTCACCATGCCAGCGCCGCCTGCAGGTCGAAGACCGGCCCTTCGGCGCAGACGCGCAGGTTCTGCACCGTGCCATCCGGCGCGCGGATCTGCCGCACGCAGCAGAAGCACATGCCGAGGCCGCAGCCCATCTGCTGTTCCAGCGCGATCTGGCCGGGAATGCCGTACTCAGCCGCGAGGCGTTGCAGCAGCAGGAACAACCGGTTCGACCCGCAGGTGAACACCGCATCCGGCCGGTCTTTTTCGAACTGCGCCCTCAGCAGCGCCTCCACCGCGGGCACGGCGCTGCTGCCGTCGCTGTCGAACACCGCGGTGATCTCGGCGCCCGAATCGCCGGCGAATTCCGCGGCCATCAGGTCCTCCGGCGCCTGGGCCGAGAGCACCGCCTGCACCGCGATGCCCCGCGCCGCGGCCGCTTCCGTCAGCGGCGCCAGCGTGGCCAGCCCCACGCCGCGCGCCAGGATCAGGATGCGCCGCCACCCTGGCTCCAGCACGAAACCCTGGCCGAGCGGCCCGAGCAACGAAAGCCGGTCCCCCGCTCGCAGCGCCGCCAGTGCCGCCGTACCGCGTCCCTTCACATGCAGCAGGAAGCCGAGCGGCTGGCCCGGCCCGCAGCGCCAGATGCTCATCGGCCGCCGCAGATAGGGCCCATTGCCCGCGCCATCCCGGCACAGCAGGTGAAAGAACTGGCCCGGACGGCTCGCGGCGGAGAGCTCAGGCGCGTCCAGCAGCAGGCGGTGGTAGCGGCGGCCGACCGGCGTGCTCTCCAACACCCGCGCCTCGGCCTCCACCACCGGGAACATTTGCGCGCTACCGCAGGCTGCGGTTGCGCCGCGGCGTCGGGCCGCGGAAGCGGGCGGAGGGGGCCTCCCCCAGCCCGAAGCGCAGGCCGAGCCGGCGCAGCCTTGCCTTGCGCCAGGCGAGCGCCGCCAGCGCCAGGTCGCCGATCGCCATGCCCTGCAACACCGCCAGCACATTTTGTCCCGAGTCGCCCCGCCCCGGCGCCAGCCCCGCCGCGACCAGCCCGAGATCCGGCCCGACCTGCCGCGCCAGCGCCAATTCCGTGGTGGCGCCGGCGGCGATCCAGGCGCCGAGATTGCCGCCCGGCCGGCTGAAATCCGCGCTGTCCACCAGCAAGGCGCCGGCCCAGCCCAGCACATCGGCCGCCACATCCGCCTGGCCCAGCGCCACCAGCGTGGCGCCCGGTTGCAGATCCGCCGCACCGATCACCGGCGCCTCCGCGCTGCTGACGGTGATGACGAGGCCGGCCTGGCGGGCCGCTTCCGCCGGGCTGGCCGCGGGCACCAGGGCCAGGCTGCCCTTGTGACCGGCGCAGAACGCCTCCACCGCCTCCGCCCGCCGCGCCGCCACATGCAGCGTGGTCAGCCCCGGCAAGGCCAGCGCCAGCGCCGCCGGCAGATGCGCCGCGATGCGCCCGGCGCCGATCACCGCCGCGCTGGTCACGCCCGGCGCCACCAGCAGCTTCGCCGCCAGCGCCGCGGTGCTGGCGGTGCGGAGCGACCGCAGCCAGGCGGATTCGATCAGCGCCAGCGGGCGGCCCTGAAGATCGGCCATCCAGAACCAGTCGCGTGCCGCCTCGCCCTCCGACAGCAGGCGAAAGCCGGCCAGGCCGGAATCCGGCAGCACGGCGCCCTTCACCCGGAACTGCGCGCCCGGCGTCGCCAGGCGCAGGCTGGGCGGGTCGGACAGCACCTGGCGGGCCTGGGCGTAGTCCTTCCAGGCCTCCTCCACCGCCTCCAGAGCTTCCTCCGGCGTCACAAGGCCCTCGGCCTCGCCACTGCGGAGGATGAGGAAATCGTCGTTGTCCATGCGGCGCCCGGCCCAGTGTGCTCCCCCAATGGTGCGGCGGCGCGGCGCCAATGCCAAGTGCCACGGCCTTGCCTCCGCCACGACCCTGGGTAAGCCTGCCGGCATGGATCCCATCGCCCCCGACCTGGCCGAGCTCGCCAGGCGCATTTTCGCCGAGCTGCGCGCCGCCGACCATGACGGCACCGGCATCACGCGGGAGACCTATGGCCTGGCCGAGACGGCCGCGATGCGGCGGATCGAGAAGCTGGCGCTGGCGGCCGGCCTCACCACCGCATGGGATGCCGCCGCCAATCTGCACGTCACCCTGCCCGGCACCGACCCCTCCCTGCCCGCCGCCGCCTGTGGATCGCATCTGGACAGCGTGCCGCAAGGCGGCAATTTCGACGGTGCGGCGGGGGTGATTGCCGGGCTGCTGGCCCTGCTCGGCGCCCAGCGCGCAGGCCCCCGCCCGCGGACCCTGAAGCTGCTGGTGCTGCGGGGGGAGGAAAGCGCCTGGTATGGCCGGCCCTATCTCGGCTCCTCCGCTTTGTTCGGCAGCTTCGACCCGAAATGGCTCGACCTGCCCTGCCTCCAGGATCCGGCGCTGAGATTGCGGGAGGCGATGGCGCGCGAAGGCGCGGAGATCGCCGTGGTGGAATCCCGCCAGCAGCTGCTGGACCCGGCCAAAATTTCGCACTTCGTGGAGCTGCATATCGAGCAGGGGCCGGTGATGGTGGCGCGCGGCGTGCCGGTGGGGCTGGTCTCCGGCATCCGCGGCAATGTCCGCCACCCCGCCGCCCGCTGCCTGGGGGAGGCCGCGCATTCCGGCGCCGTGCCGCGCTGGCTGCGGCGGGATGCGGTGCTGGGGGCGGCGGACCTCGCGATGCGGCTGGATGCCAGCTGGCGCACCCTGCTGGAACGCGGCGAGGACCTGGTCATGACCTTCGGCATCTTCACCACCGACCCCCGCGAACACGCCATGACGCGCGTGCCGGGGGAGGTGCGCTTCACGCTGGAATACCGCAGCGAATCCGAGGCGACGCTGGAGGATTTTCTGGCCCTGGCGGAATCGGAAGCCGCCGAGGTGGCGCGCGAGCGCCGCGTGCGGATCGCGCTCGGCCCGGCGGTGCGCACGCCGCCGGCGGTGATGGATGCGCGGCTGCTGGCCCATGCCCAGGGGCTGTGCCGCGCCGCCGCCATGCCGCATGAAGTCCTGGCCAGCGGCGCCGGCCATGATGCGGCGATCTTCGCCAATGCCGGCGTGCCGGCCGCCATGGTCTTCGTCCGCAACGAACACGGCAGCCACAACCCGAATGAGGCGATGGAGATGGAGGATTTCCTGCATGGTGCCGCGGTGTTGCAGGCGCTGCTGCTGACGGGTGCGGAGGCCGTTTCGCGATGAACGAAGAACAGGCCATTGGCCGCCGCACGGCGCGCATCCTGCTGGATACCGGCAGCATCCTGCTGCGGCCGGACCGGCCCTTCATGCTGTCTTCCGGCTGGGCCAGCCCGGCCTATCTGGACATGCCCCGCGCCTTGTCCTTCCCGCTCGCCCGCCGCGCCCTGCTGGCCGGGGCGGAGGAGCGCATCCTGGCCGAAATCGGCTTCGACGGCTTCGATGCGGTGGCCGCCACCGAACAGGGCGGCATCGCCATCGGCGCCATGCTGGCCGAACGTTTTCATCTCCCCTTCGTCACGGTGCGAAAGCGACCGCAGGGTTTTGGGGCCGATGCCCATATCGAGGGCGCGCTGCGGCCGGGCGCGCGCACCCTGCTGGTGTCCGACGTCACCACCGATGGCCGCAGCAAGGCCGGCTATTCCCGCGCCCTGACCCGCGCCGGCGCGCAGGTCACGCAGATCTTCGTGCTGTTCAAATGGGGCATCTTCGACCGGGTGGTGACCGACATCGCCGATGTCGGCGCACGCCTGTTCGCGCTGGCGACCTGGGAGGATGTGCTGCCGGAAGCCGAGGCCCGCGGCGCCCTGCCGCCGGAGGCGCTGGCGGAACTCCGCCGCTATCTGGCCGACCCCTTCGCTTGGTCCGCAGCCCATGGCGGGCTGCCGGCGCCGGGGTAGAGTGTGATCGTCCGAGGTGGACTCACCAAAGGACGTGAATCACACGACAAAACAATAACCTAAGGCCTGTGGGGATTCACAACATCGGCGCTGATGTGATTCACACTGTGGATGGATCGCTTTGTGCTGACGGACGCCCAATGGGCGCGGATG
>LNFM01007929.1_pt1 | contig 16311 bp, 15 predicted proteins | sample 596031 | NCBI WGS metagenome assembly LNFM01 (sample SAMN04254537, study PRJNA301005) | activated carbon metagenome | isolation source: dual media filters at the Ann Arbor, Michigan drinking water treatment plant | place: USA: Ann Arbor
CGGCGAAGTAACGGATTGGCTGGCCACCCATCCCGAATTCGTCAATGCAGAAGATGACGTCCGGCTCTTGTGCTACTGCGTGTATGTGGCGACCCGGCAGATCTGCCTCGAGGGAATGCAAGCTGAATACTCATTGCGATATCGATGAGCCGTGGGTGGTCCGCCTTCGCGGACCATGACGCCATTTGCGGATGTGTTCTTGGAGTCTTCTCGGAAGCGTCCGGCGAATAGGAGCGCGACGCTTGCGTCCGCCTTACGACACTACTTGTACAAATATGTGACGAGGAACACGAGGTCGGCCTGGACGTGGTTCTTGGGGGGGATCGGGAAGCTCGACTGCTTGGTGGCGAACACCACGCTCTGATCGAGGCCGGCGACGCTCGATGCGCGCGTGACCTGGGTGCTGACGAGGTTGCCTCTGGCGTCGAGCGTAATGCGCACGGTGACATTGCCGCGCGTGTCGGAGAGCTGCGGCATGGTTCGCTGCAGGGCGCGGATAACGCCCTTGGCGAAGTCGTCGTTCTCGCCTGAGCGCGTAATGCCGGCCGGGCGCTCCAGGCCTGCGCCGGCGTTGCCGCTGGTGAAGGTCTGGCGCACGAACGCCGAGGGCGGCAGCGTGAGGTCGAGCTTGGTCGTGAGCATCGGGTTCTGCTTGGGCTGCGCGGGGCGGCTCTCCTGAGGCTTCGACTCTTGCTTGGTCGGCGTCTGCGCCTTCTTCTGCGGTTGGGCCTGCGCCTTCTTCTCCTCACCCGTGTGCTGGCCGGGCGGCTCGGTGTCGACCGGCTTGAACTGCCCTTCCGGCGTCGGTTGGGCCTTGGCAATCGGCTGCTTCAGGAATTCGGGGAGCGGGAAAGGGACAGCCAGCGGCTGGGGCGTCAGCTCAGCCGCCTTCTCCTGTGGGGGCGGCGGCTGTTCCACCGGTGGCGCGAACAGCGGTGGTACTTCGGCCTGCGGGGGCGAAGCCTGCTCCGGCTCGGCCGACGGGCGCATCGGATCGCCTGCGCTATCGGAAACCGTCCCAGCGGCGCGCAAGTCCGCCTCGGTCGCCAATTCGATGCTGACGGCGCCGTCGATGCCGCTGGGATCGCCGAGTTGGCGGGTGGGTGCCGAGAGGAAGCTCAAGAAAAACAAGGCGTGGGCGAGCAACGCCAGCCCTAACGAGAGCCGGAACGATCCGTCGTCGCGGCGCTGGCCAGACGCGACACGTTGGGCCGCAACCTGGGCAAAGTCGAACGGAGTGTGGCTGGCCGTGCTTGTCATACCGATCGGAAATTAGCACCGTTGGGCAGGCATGTCGTTCGAGCGAGGCGGCTGTGCCGGGCGGGCTAGCACCGCTTGTCGTGGAAAAAGTGGCAAAATGGTGCGGCGAAAGGCGCGTGGAGAGTTTGTGGGCTGGTGACCGGGCAGTCGCAAGCGGTCGACGCGGGAGAGCCAGCGCGCTATCGAGGGCTACGAATTCAGTCCAATCGCACCGGTCAACCGGAGCGGGAGTCACACGAATGAACGTCCTTCTCATCGGCTCGGGCGGGCGCGAGCATGCGCTCGCGTGGGCCATCTCGGCAAGCCCGCTGCTCGGTACGCTGTTTGCCGCGCCCGGCAATCCCGGCATCGCCCAGTATGCGACCTGCGTGGTGCTGGACGTGGCCGACCACAAGGCTGTCATCGCGTTCTGTCGGCTGCAGAATATCGGGCTCGTGGTGGTCGGCCCGGAGGCTCCGCTGGTGGCAGGGCTGGCGGACGATCTCAATGCTGCCGGCATCAAGGTTTTCGGGCCGAGCCGGCTCGCGGCTCAGCTCGAGGGCTCGAAAGGGTTCACCAAGGATTTGTGCACAGAAGCCGGAATTCCGACGGCTGCCTACGCGCGGTTCAGCGATGCGGTGGCGGCCAAAGGCTACGTGGCGAAGCAGCCGGTGCCCGTCGTCGTCAAAGCGGACGGCATTGCGGCTGGCAAGGGCGTCGTGATCGCGGAAAGCCACGCGGAAGCGGCCGAAGCGATCGACGCGTGCTTCTCCGGCGCTTTCGGGGCAGCCGGTGCGGAAGTCGTGATCGAGGAGTTCATGACCGGGGAGGAGGCGAGCTTTTTTGCGCTGTGCGACGGGAAGCGCGCGCTGCCGCTCGCCACCGCGCAGGACCACAAGCGCGTCGGCGACGGCGACAAGGGACCGAACACGGGCGGCATGGGCGCCTATTCGCCGGCCTCGATCGTGACGCCGGAGATTTCCGCTCGCGTCATGCGCGAGATCATCGAGCCGACGGTGGCAGCGATGGCCAAGCGCGGGATGCCTTACGTCGGCGTGCTGTATGCAGGGCTGATGCTGACGCCGCAGGGGCCGAAGCTGATCGAATACAATGCACGGTTCGGCGATCCTGAATGCCAGGTGCTGATGATGCGGCTCAAATCCGACATCCTGACCGCCCTGGTCGCGACGTGTGACGGCGTGCTCGACACGTTCGATCTGCGCTGGTGGGACGATGTTGCACTGACGGTCGTGATGGCCGCGAACGGCTATCCGGGCACGCCGCAGAAGGGAACCGAGATCAAAGGGCTCGACAAGGCGGCCGAGGTGGAAGGCGTCGAGATCTTCCACGCGGGAACGAAGCTCGACATGGGCCAGACTGGGCACGCGCGCCTCCTGGCGGACGGCGGGCGCGTTCTGAACGTCACCGCGCGCGGCAAGACCGTGGGGCAAGCGCGGGATCGTGCATACGAAGCCGTGCGGCGGATCGATTGGCCGGGCGGATTCTGCCGGTCGGACATCGGTTGGCGGGAGATCGAGCGAGAAGGCGGAAAATAGACATCGTCCGCCCGGAGGGGCTGATGCTACTCGCTCGAGCAAGCGGAAGGCATCGTCACCACGACGCTGCCGACCTTACGTTGGGAATCGACGCGGGCATGGGCCTCGGCGATGCGGTCGAGCGGATAGTGGCTGTCGATGACGGGCTTGAAGGCACCCGCTTCGCACAAGGCTTTGAGGGTCTCGATATCCTGTGCTCGTTCCGGTGCCGGACCTGCGGCCACTTTCAATCCCCTCGACTTGGATTGAAGCGGTGCACTCAGCAGGCCACCCAAGCCGGCGACGAGAAGCAGGAGCCGGCCGTTATCATTCAGCACGTCCCGGCAGCGGGCCAAAGAAGCGTTGCCAACCGTGTCCAAGACGATGTCCCATCGTGCGTCGCTCTTCGCGAAGTCCGTCACGGCGTAGTCTACCACCTCGTGGGCGCCGACCGCGCGGACGAGACCGGCATTGGCCGCCGAACAAACGCCCGTGACCTCGGCGCCGAAATGCCTTGCCAGCTGCACGGCCGCCAAGCCGACCGCGCCTGAAGCCCCATTTACCAGAACGCGTTCTCCTGGCCGGACGTTCGCTACATCCCGCAGGAAATAGAGAGCCGTCGTGCCGCCAAACGAGATCGCCGCGGCCTCATCGAATGTGAAGCCTGCAGGGATCTTCGATATCGGACCGTTTTCCGGCATAACCTTGAACTCGGCGTGACAGCCCATGTTCACGCCGCTGAAAGCGAAAACGCGGTCGCCCGGCCGGTATCTTGTCACACGGGCGCCTACCGCCTCGACGACGCCTGCGAGTTCCGTGCCGAGGATCGGCGTGCGCGGCTTCGTCAGACCAAGGAAGAGCCGCGCCGGCAGCGCGAACCCCGGGGGGAACCTCGCACCACGCACCCGGGCGTCGGCGGAGGACACGGTTGTAGCACAGACGCGGATAAGCAGGTCGCTGGGCTTTACAGGGGGAAGCGGGACCTCGAGCACCTGAACCACGTTCGGTCCGCCGTAGGCCTTGCAAACGGCTGCTTTCATCGTGTCGTCCCAACTTGGCTGATCGTGGCGCGCTTGAACAAACACGACGACCATTACCCTTTCTCGAGACGAAACTATGATCTTCAGGCGCCACGATCGGCCTCTTGCAGCCTGCACGTCGCAGAGCAATATCCTGTTGGCCGGAACGGACTGAAAAGGCTACACATCCGGCAGGGGACGAACGGTCTCGTGATCGCTCATCGACCGGCCGGCGTCCCCCGGGGGGAGCCCCGGCACCACATTCCAGGAGCAGACCCATGGCAAACGCCCCGGTGAAGACGCCGATGCAGTATCTCGACAAGGCCTCCGGCGCTCTGCGCGACATGGGCCTGCTGCCGGACAAGGTCGAGCCGTCACCGATCAACGCGCTGCTCGACAAGATCGCCGACCTCGACAAGGACAAGATCGCGATGATCGCGCGGACCTTGCAGCAAGGTGAAGTTTTCAACGAAGTCGTGCGCGAGCAGACCTCGAAGATGGAGATCGGCGAGCGCTACCAGCTGATCACCAACGGCTTCAACTCGATCCGCGACGACTCGAAGCGCCTGGTCGATCAGGTGTCGGACGGTAAGATCGACATGCTCGAGCGCGGCACCAACATCTGGATGAAGCTCGCACGTGGCGACATCGCCGACCGGTTCGACAAGATCCGCGGCGTCTATCTGTCCGTCACGAAGGAGACCAAGAACCAGATCGAACGCGAGGCGAAGATCCTCGATGCCTATCGCGACTATCGCGGCGCGCTGAAGCATGCGGAAGTGATGGCACTCGAAATACTCAAGAAGGCCGATGCCAAGCTCGAGGCAGCCAAGAAGCTGCTCGGTGAAGCTTCGTCGGCCGTGGGCGGGTTCTCCGGCACGGAACCGGCCGAGCGGGCCAAGCTCGAACTCGCGCGGGACGAGGAACTGCGCAAGACGCAGGAAGAGGAGAAGCGGTATCAAATCGCCAAGGACCTCGCCGACAATATGACGATCGGCTACAATACGTCCGAAGTGATTATGGCGCGGCTGATGCAGCTCACGTCGACGAAGGAGCGCGTCTACAGCCAGGCTGTGTCGTTCTTCTCGACCAACGACAGCGTGTTGACCGCGCTGAAGGCCTCCTTCACGGGCATGTTCGGGCTGCACGAGTCGACCAAGACGCTCGATGCTATGAAGGAAGGCATGTCGAAGAGCCTCGAAGACCTCGCCAAGATCGGCGACAAAGTGCAGGAGGCCGCGGTTCGCGCGGGCTACGGGCCGACGATCCGGGCCGACGCCGTGAAGCTGCTCGTGGAGAGCGTCGTCGGGTTCCAGGAGCGCTCGGGCGAGATCATCGCGGAGATGCGCAAGTTATCGACGCAGAACTCGACAGAGATCCGCGAGGCGGTGGAAGCCGGCAAGAAACGCGTCGCACGGCTCGCTGCTTCGATCGAAGCGCTGCCCGGGCCGGGATAAACGGGAAGTATCCGTCGTATCGGCTAGGTGCGGAACACGGACTGACGGAGCATGAGATGAACCAAGCAATGCGCTCCAGACCGGGACTGGGTCAAAACGTGCGCAAGGGCGGGGGCCGCATGTACGCGATCGTATTCGATTTCGACACCGAGACATTGGAGCAGCTCTATCCCAATTCGTCTTGGCGCAATGCCTCTATGGATGTGCGAAGCTTCCTGACATCTCGGGGTTTCGAATGGAAACAAGGCAGCACCTATTTCGGCGATGATACGGTCGACGCCGTGCGATGTGTCACCGTCGCCCAAAGGTTGGCCGCCAAGTACTCCTGGTTCACGCCGTCAGTCCGTGACATCCGCATGTTGAGAATCGAAGAAAACAACGATCTCAGGGTCGCGCTCGAAGACGATGAAGATTGAGATGCCTGAAGCGCTCACTGTAACGTCAGAGCAGTCGCACAAGCTCGACGACGTGATGATCGCGATGGACGTGGTCGACATGATCCGTCATCGCGAAAATCTCGTTAACCGCGAACTCAACGACGAGGCGCGCGAGGCGGAGCTGATAGAGCGGCTGCGCGAGATCTACCGGCAACAGGGCATCGAGGTTTCCGACAAGGTTCTCGCCGAAGGCGTCAAAGCGCTCAAGGAAAGCCGGTTCATCTACACGCCGCAGCCCCCCTCGCTCAGGCGGACGGTGTTCGAGATATGGGCCGGGCGCCGGCGCTATGGTCCCTATGCGGCGGCACTCGCCAGCGTCGTGGTGTTCGCATTCGGATACAATTATTTCAACGTGACGCGGCCGGCTCAGCTCGCAGCAGAGCAAGCACGCATCGAAATGACCGAGACGCTGCCGCGATCGATTCGGCAGGCTCATGCGGACATTCTCAAGACGGCAACCGACGCCAGCGTGAAGCCGCGCGCGGACCAGTTGCTTGCGGACGGCGAAAAGGCGATCCGCGACAAGGATCGCGCTGCGGCGAGCAAGATTGCGGCCGATATGAAGCGTCTCGGCGAAGAGATTGCGGCAGAGTATTCGCTGACGATCGTGTCGCGTCCCGGCGAGACGACCGGGGTCTGGCGAAGGCCACCGCGCGGGGCGACGCAGCGAAACTACTACATCATAGTCGAAGCGCTCGCAGCAGATGGCCGTAAGGTGCGCCTGCCCGTCCGCAACGAGGAGAACGGCGAAACCGAAGTCGTCGACAAGTTCGGTGTGCGGGTACCGCAGGCCATCTTCGATGCCGTCGCCGCAGACAAGCGCGACGACGGTATCGTCCAGCGCAACCGCTACGGCGTGAAAAGGCGGGGCACGGTGACGATCGACTATCTCATGCCGTTCGACGGCGGCATGATTACGAAGTGGTGAGGCAGTAGGCGTCAGACTGCTCGATGCAGATCGCGTGCAGCGGAAATAAAGCCAAGTATGTGGACCGGCCGCCAGACACTGAGCAAGATCGAGGGCACGCTTTCGAAGCTGCGCCGCGACGAAGGTCAACTCGACGGCGCGCTGGCGTCGGCGACGGGGCAAGCGGAGCAATTGCGAGGCGAGCGGGCCAAAGCGCTGCGGGAACTCGCGCGCATCAAGCTCGACGAAATGACTGCCGGGCGGCTGTTGCGCAACCTGGACGCAGCCGAGCAGCGGGCTGGGCAGATCCTGGAGAACCGCCGGCTGCGGCTCGAGACGCTGAACGCCCAACAGAAGACGCTGGGCGAAGAGGTGAGCCAGGCAGAAGCCGAGCGGCACGCCGCCGCCGCCGCGGTCGAGGAGGCGGTGGAAGCCGTCGACACGATCCGCGTCGAGGCCGAGGCGAACGTCAAGAAATCGGCGGCCTGGATCGCCACCTCCAAGGCTCACGAAGCCGCCGATCAGATCGCCGTAGAAGCCGAAAAGAAAGCGGCCCAGTCCGAAGCCGAACTCGGCTCGAAGAAGAAGCCCTACGACAACGATCCGCTGTTCGCCTATCTGTGGGCCGCAAAGTTCGCCACGAGCCAATATGCGGCGAGCAACATCACGCGCCTCATCGATCGCATGGTCGCGGACTTCATCAGGTATTCTCAATCTCGCGCCAGCTACGCGATGCTGATCGAGATCCCCCTGCGCCTGCGCGAGCACGCCAACCTGCAGCGTCGGTCGGCCGATGACGTGCGGATGTCGATGGCCGCGCTCGAGCGCCAGGCGATGATCGACGCCGGTGTCGAGCCGAAGGAGCGCATTCTCGCGGAGGCCCGCCACAAACTCGCCTCGGCCGACGCCAATGCCGAGCGACGGCGCGGGCTGCTCAAGGAGGTAGAGGCCAAGCGGACCGCGATGCTGGGTAACGGCAACGACCCGGCCTATGCGGAAGCGATGCAGACAATCGTCGAGGGTGACCAGCAGGACGACATCGGCACGCTCTACGAGGAAGCGAAGCGTACGAGTACGCCGACGGACGACATGATCGTGCGCCGGATCGGGGGACTCGACGACAGGCTGGCCGAGACCGACAAGGAAATTGCGTCGTTGCGTAAATCCGCACGCGAAATGGCCGATCGCCGAACGGAAGTGGAGAAGGTCCGCGAGCGCTTTCGCTCATCCGGGTTCGATCATCCCAACGCGACGTTCCGCAACGAAAGCGAAATCGGTACGGTGCTTGGCCAAATCCTGGAAGGGGCGATCCGCAGCGGCATCCTGTGGGATCTCCTTCGCGGCGGGTTCGGTACCCGACCGTCACGCGGGCGGCCAGACTTCGGCTCGCCGACGTTCCCGTTTCCTTTTCCGATGCCGGGCGGGGGAGAGGGCGCGCGCGGGGGCGAATGGCGTCAGCCCGGCACGCGCGGCGGCTGGACGCCTCCCTTCCCGACGGGTAGTGGTGGTGGAGGCGGCAGGGACAGTGACAGCGGCGACGACGGCTTTTCGACCGGCGGCTCTTTCTGACGGCCGGTGTACGAACGGACGGCCCGGGCACTTTCTGATCTGTGGGCAATCGCGCTAGCCTCCAGGACGTCCATCCAACATCTTCGCTCCCCCAGGATTCTACGTCACATGACCACGGCCGCTTTCGAGCTTCGGCTCATCGAAGACAATCTGCATTCCGGCACGGTGCTCGAATTGCCCGCCGACAGCATCAATCGTGTCGTCTATGTGGCACACGGCTCGATCAAGTCGGGCGAGGGCCGCTTCGAAGACAATTCGGCGTGGTGCGGAAAAGGGGGTGCGCGGCTTGTGGCCGAGGCCAACGGCGCGGCACTGTGGCGCTTCGAACTCGTGCCGGCTGGTGCACCGCTCACCTCAGCCAGCGCGAAAGCGGGATATTCGCGCGTCAAGCTCACCGCTCCGCTCAAGTGGCCGATCGCAGATGCAGTGCTGCTGCGCGCGGACAGCGTCGCCTTCCCTCCAGGTGGCTGCGCCTTCACGCATACCCACCAAGGGCCGGGCATCCGTTGCCTGATAGAAGGCGGAGTGCGGATCGACACAGATGGACATTCGACCAGCTACGCACCGGGCGGCGCTTGGTTCGAGGCAGGCCCCGTTCCGGTTTTCGCGCAGGCCGCGGCCGATCGTCAAAGCCGCTTCATCCGCGTCATGGTGCTGCCGGCTCGCCTGAAAGGCCTAAGCTCGATTGCGTATGTCAACGCGCAGGATAAAGACAAGCCGAAGTCGCAAAGCTATAAGATTTTCGTCGATCAACCGATCGACGTTTGAAGCATTCAGCCTCCGGAGACGTCGATGCGGAAGATTGCCGCCAGCTTGATCGCGCTGACATCCGTGGCGGTAGCAACGCCATTCGGTGCCGCGCCATCAATTGCACAGACCTATCCCGACCGCCCCGTTCGCGTGAACGTCGGCTTCGCCGCGGGTAGTGCTTCCGACGTCGTGTACCGCATCGTGCTCGAGAAGGCTGCGGTCGTCCTCGGCAAGCCCAACATCTTCATCTTCGAGAATATGCCGGGCGCCGGCGGGAACAACGGGCTTGCGAGCGTCAAGCGCGCCGATCCGGACGGCTATACGATCGCGGCGACAGCGGGCGGGCCGCTGGCGGTGAACAGGTGGCTATTCAAGAGCCTGCCGTTCGATCCGGAGGCCGACTTCGAACCCGTCGCGATGTTGACGATAAATCCGCTCGTGGTGGCTGCGAGCGCGAAGGCGCCGTTCAAGACGCTGGCGGAGCTGACCGCCTATGCCAACGCCAACCCTGACAAGATCACATACTCGTCGGTCGGACCGGGCAGTGGTCAGCACCTGGGCGGAATTCAGTTCGAGCTGCTGAATGGCGTGAAGATGAGGCATTTGCCGTATCGCATCACCGGCCAGCTCGTCACCGATCTGATCTCCGGCGAGGTGCCGCTGAGCTTCCAGAATATAATCAACGTGCTCGAACAGGCGCGCGGCGGGCAGGTGCGCCTGCTGGCGCTGGCGGCAAAGAGCCGGCATCCGTCCGTACCCGACACTCCGACCACGGCGGAAGCGGGGATGCCGGGCTTCCTATCCAACTCCTGGTTCGCAGTGGTCGCACCTAAGGGCACTCCGCGACCGATCGTCGAAACGCTTAACAAGGCAGCCGTCGCAGCGCTCAAGGATCCCGACACGGTCAAGAGACTGCAGGACATCGGCACAGCGCCGACGCCGATGACACCGGACGAGTTCAAGGCGTTCATCGTGTCGGAAAATGCCAGCTGGAAAGACATAGTCGCCAAGTCCGGTTTACCGCCGATGTAGGCGAGGGTATCCGACAAAAAACATCGACAAGTCCGCTCTCGCTGGCTTGCCGTCGTCGAAGTGCAAATGGAACAAGGTGCTCAATGCACCCAGGAGGATTGCTTGGTAGCCATGTCGAATAGATACGTGAAGGCCGTGGTAGCAGTAGCTTTGACCGCTGCGCTTTCTGGCGCTGCAGTCGCGCAAGGCAGCTATCCCGAGAAGCCCATTCGCGTGATCAATGCCTTCGCAGCGGGAACCGCGAGCGACATCATCCCCCGGTTCGTGCTCGAAAAGGCCGGCACCTTCCTCGGCCCGAACACATCGTTCGTTTTCGAGAACGTTCCGGGCGCCGGCGGCAACCCCGGCACGGCGATGCTGGCCCGTCAGGAAGCCGACGGCTACAGGATCAGCGCGACCGCGATCGGCCCGATGGCGATCAACAAGTCGCTGTTCAAGAACCTCGGCTACGACCCGGAAACGGACTTCGAGCCGATCACGCCGACGGCGCAGCTTTCCAATGTCGTTACGGTCTCCAACAAGTCCGGACTGACGACGCTCAAGCAGCTCGTCGACTTCGCCAAGGCGAATCCCGACGCACTCACCTATTCCTCGGTCGGGCCGGGCAGCTCGCAACATCTGGCGGGCGTCTTGTTCGAGCAGCTGACCGGCTCGAAGATGCGCCATCTGCCGTACCGTGTGACGGGACAGCTCGTCACCGACCTCGTCACCGGCGAGGTACCGCTCAGCTTCCAGAACATCGTCAACGTGCGCGAACAGTTCGTCGGTGGCAACCTCAAGATCCTCGCTATCACGGCGACGCAGCGGCATTCCTCGCTTCCGAGCGTGCCGACGGCCGCAGAGGCCGGCTTGCCAGGGTTCGTGACGAGCGCGTGGTTCTGTATCGTCGCACCGAAGGGCACGCCGAAAGCGATCGTCGAAAAGCTCAACGGCGCGATCGTTAAGGCGCTGAACGAGCCCGACATCAAGAAGAAGCTCAACGAGATCGGCGCAGAGCCGATGCCGATGGCGCCGGACGAATTCAAGCGCTTCATCTCCGCCGAGGTCGTGCGCTGGCGTGAGATCGTGACAAAGGGCAATATTCCGCAGTTGTGAGCGAATGCCGCGGCCGGAAACTTCGGGAGGAAACATGCGATCGACAAAGCTCACCTCGCTGGCTGCGGCTGCGGCTCTGGCGGCAGCGTGGCCAGATCTTGCGCGCGCGCAGACGTTCCCGAGCGGGCCGGTGACGATCATCATACCGATCGGGGCAGGCGGATCGGATGCGATCGCGCGGATCATCGGCGAGCGTGTCTCGAAGACCTGGGGTCAGCCGGTCATCGTCGTCAACAAGCCGGGTGCGGGGACGATGCTCGGCACGGAAGCCGTCGCCCGCGCCAAGCCGGACGGGCACACGCTCGGCATGGCGATCTCGGCGCTGACGATCAATCCGGCGATAAGGGCGAGCATGCCTTACGACACGACGAAGGACATTCGTGGCGTCTCGCTGCTCGCCAATGCCGCCATGGTCGGCGCCGTCCACCCGTCGGTGCCGGCGTCCAACGCCAAGGAGTTCATCGCCTGGGCGAAGACCAAGAAGCCCGAGGAGATCGCCTACCTGACACCGGGAATCGGTACGCTCGGTCATATTTCCGGCGAGCTGTTCCAGGCCGCAGCAGGGATAAAGATGCTGCATGTGCCCTACCAAGAGAGCAATCGAGCGGTGAATGATTTCGTCGCAGGGCAAGGTCAGGCGTTCTTCGGGCTGTGGCAGTCGGTGGAAGCTCTGGTCAGAGCCGAAAAGGTCAAGGTGATCGGTATCTTCAACAAGGCACGGATGGCCGACTATCCGAACGTTCCCACGATCGCGGAAACACTGCCGGGCGTGGAGACGGTTTCGCGGCTCGGCGCGATCGCTCCAGGGGGCACGCCGAAAGCCCTGCTGGACAAAATCTCTGCCGACTTCAACGCCATCATCCGCATGCCGGACGTGGCGGAACGTTTCCGTCCGTTCGGCATGGTTCCGGTCGGCTCGACGCCCGAGGAATTCGACACCGTAATCGCGCAGGAACTCAAGGAGTGGAAAGACGTGCTCGGGAAAGCGGGCGTGAAGCCGAATTGAGCCTCGCTCCGGTTGCACAGGCTGGTATCGCCAGTAAAGCGTTGGCCTGTTCGGCAATGTCTGCGAAGCAAGGCGGTAGTGGCACATCTCATTCTACCGCACACGGGTCATCTCATGTCGATCGAACTCAGCCAGCGGATGACTTTCGAGTACGGAGAGCCGCGGGAGATCGCGCCAGGCGTACAGCGCCTCGTGGCGAAGAACCCGAGCCCCATGACGTTCAAGGGCACGAACACCTATCTGGTCGGCACCCATTCTCTGGCGGTGATCGATCCGGGGCCCGATGACGGCGAGCATTGCGCCGCGATCGTCAAGGCAGTCGCCGGGCGGCCGGTCTCGCATATCGTCCTGACGCATGCGCACGGCGACCACTCGGACGGCGTGGCGCGCGTGATGGATGCGCTGAAAGCGCCGCTTGCTGCCTACGGATACGATGCGCGCGCGGGCGGAGCGCTGAAGATCACACCGGACAGCCGTGAGGTCGGTGTCAAGAGTGTGCGGCCCGATATCATGCTGCGCGACCGTGACCCGATCGTCGGCGAGGGCTGGCGGCTCGAAGCACTGTTCACGCCCGGGCATGCCCCGGATCACCTTTGTTTCGAGTTGAGCGGCACCGGCATCCTGTTTTCCGGCGATCACGTGATGGGGTGGAACACAAGCGTGGTCGCGCCGCCGGAAGGTAAAATGAGCGACTATCTCGCCTCGCTCGACCGGCTGCGTGGTCGCGGTGACACTCTGTTCCTGCCCGGCCACGGCGGCAAGCTGGCAGAGCCCGAGCGGATGGTGCGCGGGTATCTGATCCATCGACGGATGCGCGAGGACGCCATTCTCAGTGCGATCCGAGCACGGCCGAAGTCGATTACGGAGATCGTATCGCTGATCTATCCGACTATTGAGCCGAAGCTCGTCCGGGCTGCGTCGCTTTCTGTGCAGGCACACGTTGAGCACCTGATCGAGCGGAATCTTGTGCGCGGCGACGATCCGATAGTTTTTGATCGCCAGCTTTACCCCGTTTGACCTGCGACTTGCCTTTATCAAGGCGGGATTTGATGCGCGCGAACCGCTGTCCGGGCGAAGCGACCGAGGCATCGATGCGCGCCTGAAGCTCGGACAGGACGCGGCGCACCCGGCTCGAGTTGCGGCCGAAGTCATGTTGGCCGAAACGGGATGCGCTGCGGACGTCCACCCGTGAGCGACCGGCTTCGCTGTTCACGCGCACGATCACATCATCGTAGAAGCCGATCACAGAGGTGCGATCCACCGCCTCGATCACGCCGGGCTGGCGCTGCTCCGGTGGCTTCTCGGCGGCAATGCGGAACCGTAATCGTTTCAAAGTTTCGACGGCGAGCTCATATGTGTCGTCCAGCGGCCTGTTCACGTAGAGGGGGCGGAGATCGGGATAGGCGGACTTCTGGAGTTCGGCGAAACGTCCACCGGGGTACCGGGCTGGACTGGACGCTCCGGCGCGTTCACGTTCAGCTGCCAGCGCTGTGAACACCGGCGGTGAAGACAGATCCGTGCTGGCATCGTTGATCGACGGAAGGTTGTAGTAGGCCGGCACGAACGCCAGCGGCCAGCAGAATACACCGACAGCCAGAAGCATCCCGATCAAAGCCCAGGCGCCACCATCCGCACCGCGGCGCCACACGTCGCCGATCGCAACGAGACCCAGCACGAATGCGAGCGCTGCAAGGCCAAAAGCCACGAGGAATAGATTGAGCGCCAACGGCGTCGGCATGCCCAAAAGGCGGTGCATCAGGATCGCCATGACGATCAACGCGCCCGAAAAGAGCGCCACGCGGGGCGTCCATGTCGCGAACAGCGCGGGGGACGTGTCGTTCATCCGTGGTCTTTGCCTGATCCGATCGACGGCTGGAATTCATAGGATGGAGATCGAAACCGAACTCCGATTTACCATACCAGCCAAGTACGGTTTACTCCGGGCATTGGGCGCCGCCAAGGCGACGGCTGCAACATCTGATCCTCTTATGTGATTCCCAGCGGTGCGGTCGAATGATCGGCGCTGGCCCGAGAATACCGCTTTACGCCGCTGGGCCATGAGCTTAACCGTTCAGCCTGGATTTGTGCATCGAGAGACCAAGCAGCAGGAGAACCACATGAAGCTCGTTCGTTTCGGCGCGGTCGGCCAAGAGAAGCCCGGTATCGTGGATGCCCAAGGCGCGATCCGCGACCTGTCGGCCCATGTGAAGGACTTCGCGGGCGAGGCGCTGGCTCCGGCCTCGATGGACAAGCTCCGCAAAATCGATCCGGCAAGCCTGCCGCTGGCTCCTGCCGGCGTTCGGATCGGTGCTCCCGTCGGCAACGTCCGGAACTTCATCGCGGTCGGGCTCAACTACGCGGACCACGCGAAGGAAGCGGGCATGCCGATCCCGAAGGAGCCGATCCTGTTCAACAAGCTCGCCAATTGCATCATCGGACCCAACGACGATGTGATGATGCCAAAGGGCACGACCAAGCTCGACTGGGAACTCGAGATCGCATTCGTCGTCAATCGCCGCGCCCGTTACGTCTCCGAAGCCGACGCGCCGAACTACATCGCCGGCTACACCATCTGCAACGACGTTTCGGCGCGTGATTGGCAGATCGAGCGCTCCGGCGGGCAGTGGATGAAGGGCAAGTGCATGCAGGACTCGGGGCCGCTCGGCCCGTGGCTGGTGACGCCCGACGAGGTCGGCGATCCACAGAACCTCGATATGTTCCTCGATGTCGGCGGCACGCGCATGCAGAAGGGCAACACGAAGACCATGATCTTCGGCTGCCATTACCTGATGCACTACATCACGCAGTTCATGATGCTCGAAGCCGGCGACGTCGTGACCACGGGTACGCCTCCGGGTGTAGCGCTCGGCCAGAAGCCGACGCCGACGTTCCTCAAGGTGGGCGACGTGATGCACCTGAACATTCAGAAACTGGGCGAGCAGAAGAGCAAGATCGTCGAGTTCAAGATGTAAGGGTATCGGGCTCGATCGACGCAGGCTGGGTCAAGCAATGCGCGACCCAGCTGCTCGCGACTGATGCGGGGTCGCGGCGGCCAGGTTCAGGCCGTCCGCGACTTTCGGCCGGCGATCCGGCGAACGATCCAACCCGTGAAGAGGTAGAAGGCCATCAGGGCCAGCGGTACGGCGGCGACCACGGCGCCTCGCAAGAACTTGAACCAGCCCTGCTCCTCGTGATTGAAGCGCACCATGCGGACGTGGCGCTTCGTATCCTTCTTGAAATGCGGCAATGCCACGTTGGAAACGACATAGGCGATGCCTTCGGGCGTCATTTGCGGTGTGGTTCCCGCGTAGGGGCGAGATGCTTTCTCCCGTTCGTAGGTTTCAACCGGTGTGGCCCGGGCGCCGACGTCGTCGATGACATAGAGTTCGCCCGACTGGCGCCAGGCGCCAAACCACGAGAATGCGCCAAAGCCGAGCGCCCAGAGTAGCGCTGCAATCAGCAGCGCGCGCTCGATCCCCCGGCGATCCCAGCTCATCTAGCGTCCTCGATCTCTTCGCCTTCGACATAGGCTTCGCCGGGCTTTTCCATGCCGAGTTGGTGGCGGATCTTGCGGAGGTCGGCGGGGCCGGGCTGGAAGGGGTAGCTCGCGATGTTCGACGGCGGACTGTCGCCGTAGGGGCGATCGCAAGCGGAGAGGTCTTCGCGGAACTTCCCCGGACAGCCGGACGTCCGGAAGGCCAAGCCCTGATCGATGATGGACTGCAGCTCCGCGTTGGGGATGCCGAAGTCCGAGACGCGGCCGGCCTCGTCAAAGCGCATCTGGTCCACGCGCACCCCGCGATAGTCGATCAGGTAGCGCGCGACCTGCACACGGCGCCACTGGTCGCGCGGTGTTGCCGGCAGGTGATCCATCAGCGAGCCCTTCTCCGGGAAGAAACAGAACATGTGGCTATGGCCGCCGATATCGACGAGGCGCTGTACGAGGGTCAGGATGTCGTGCTCGGTCTCGCCCATGCCGACGATGATGTGTGCGCCGAACTTCTCGCGGCCGAAGATGTCGCGCGCATCCTCGAGAATTTCCCAATACTTCGCCCAGGAATGTGGCGACTGAACGCCCTTGCCGCGCGTGCGGTCGAAGATCTCCGGCGTCGCCGCGTCGAGCGCAACCGTGAAGATATCCGCGCCGAGATCGTGGAGCTGTTTCACGTCCGCCCGCGTCATGGTGGTGGGGTTGGACAGTATCGAGACGGGGACGGTCGCGGGATCGATGCGGTCGGTCCAGGCTTTCAGGACCGTCACCGTGT
>LNFM01010883.1_pt1 | contig 16311 bp, 14 predicted proteins | sample 596031 | NCBI WGS metagenome assembly LNFM01 (sample SAMN04254537, study PRJNA301005) | activated carbon metagenome | isolation source: dual media filters at the Ann Arbor, Michigan drinking water treatment plant | place: USA: Ann Arbor
GACATCCCCATGATCGTGGCGCGCCAGCTCGACGGCAAGGACTTCGCCCAGATGATCATCGACCAGCTCGACGAGATGCTCGAGCAGTCGCGCACGATGCCGCTGGTGATGGGCATCGCGCTGCACCCCTACATCGTCGGCCAGCCCTACCGGCTGCGCCACCTGCGCCGCACGCTGCAGCAGGTGGCCGCGGCGCGCGACCGCGGCCAGGTGTGGATGACGACGCCGGGGGCCGTCTGTGCGCACGCGGCGGAGCAGGTCGGTGGTGCGGCATGAAGCATCGCGGGGCGTGCCGCCCGACGCGCTGCGGCGACGCTGCCTGTTGGGCCTGTTGGGCCTGCTGCGCCTGTCGACAGGCCCGGGGCTGCTGATCATGAGCACCGGCGCCTCTGCCGACGGTTCCGGCCCGACGCTGGTCTCGTACTACGAGCGCCACCTGGCGCTGCGCGGCGACGTCGCCTGGGGCTGGACGGCGCAGGGCGCCCCGCGGCGCCTGCGGGCCGGCGTGGTCCAGGTGGGCGTCAGCCAGGACGCGGGGTTCGCGCTGCGCAGCGACGGCGCCCTGCTGCGCTGGAGCGACGACCCGGCCGCCGCGACGACCTTGATGACCGGCGTGGCGCGCTTCGCGGCCGGCCAGTCGGGCTGGATGGCCATCGACCGCGACGGCGTGCTGTGGCAATCGCGCGGTGGCGCGGCCGCGCAGCGCGTGGCCGGCGACGTGGTCGCGGCCTGCGTCGGCGACAGCGCCGACTTCTACATCCAGCGCGACGGCACGCTGTTCGCCATGGGCCAGGCCCACCGCGGCCAGTACGGCGACGGGCGCCTGACGGCCACGCCCGGCTACGTGGCCGTGGCGCGCGACGCGGTGGCCGTCGTGGCGCACACCGGCCACGCGCTGCACCTGCGCCGCGACGGCGTGGTGATGGGCACCGGCGGCAACCGCTTCGGCCCTCTGTCCTCGCACGGCCTGGGCGACAAGGCCGACCGCTGGGGCGAGATCTTCCGCGACGCCGTGGCCATCGCCACCGGCTCGCGGCACTCGCTGGCCTTGCGGGCCGACGGCAGCCTGTGGGCCTGGGGCGAAGGCTTCGCCATCGCGCCGGCGCGGCTGATGGACGGGGTGGAGGCCATGGCCGCCGGCGACACCGTCACGCTGGCGCGGCAGAAGGACGGCAGCGTGTGGCAGTGGGACGCAGGGGCCGGGCCGAGGCGGCTGCGCTTCGAGGAGCGTGTTCCCTGAGATCCAGGGCGTTCGGGATCACGCCGTGGAAGTCCGCCGCTTGCCGGCGACGCCTGTCCTCGCTCCCGCGGCAGGCGCGAGCAGGTCGATCTCCCACTTGATGTAATCGCTGCGGTACACCAGGTCGCACACGTAGAGGACCGTGCCCGAGCGGTCGCACACGACGCGCCGGACCTCGGCGACGGGCGAGTTCTCGGAGATGGCCAGGGCCTGTGCAGCGTCGGGGCCGGCGGTCGACACGGTCAGGGTCTGCGTCGCCTTGGCGATGCGGTTCCCGGCCAGATCGAGCAACGCCGGGATGATCAGCTCGCGGCGGAAGCGTGCCGGTGACAGCGCGAAGATGCAGTCGTCCAGCCAGAGCGAGATCACCGAGATCGCCTGCCGCTGCCTGACGTGGACGCGCCGGATGTACTGGTACCTGGCGGCGGGAACGCCTTCGCCCGGGTCGAGCACGGGCATCGACTCGCCCTCCTCGAGCAGCCTGAGCTGGGGCGGCGCGGTGCGGTAGACCTCGGCCAGGCCGGCGAGCGACGTCTCGATGCGGATCCGCGGGTGAACCGGAGGCCGGGCGATGACGTGCGTGCCGCGGCCACGCTGTGCATGGACGAGACCCTCCTGCGCCAGCAGCGCCACCGCCTGGCGCACGGTGATCAGCGCCACGCCGAACTCGGCAGCCAGGCTGTCGAAGGAAGGGATCCGGGTGCCGACGTCCCAGAGGCCCTTGGCGATGCGCTGGCGGACGACGTCGGCGAGCTGCCGGTACAGGGGGCTGGATCCGTTCTGGAGCATGGGGTGGCGGGCGTGGTGAAGCGGTCCGTGGGCGCGAGCGGTCAGGGCCTTCACCTGGTCCACGCCCGGGGCAAGGGTAGCGCATCGCCGTCTCGCCCCGCCGCGCTTTCACGGCCGCGGAAGACCCCCGTTGACATGCGCTGCAAACTGTCTAACTATAGACATATAGCGTTTGCGGGAACCCCGAAGGGAAAGCGACCATGAGCCACCGCCACCTGCCCACCGTTCTCGCCGGGATCGTCATGTTCGCGATGACGGCCGGTACGGCCGGGGCACAGACCTTCCCCTCCAAGCCGATCACGCTGGTCGTGCCTTTCCCCGCCGGGGGGGCGCTCGACGCCGTGGCCCGTCCGATGGCCGAAGGCATGCGCAAGATCCTGGGCCAGCCCGTCGTCGTGGAGAACGTGGCCGGGGCCGGCGGCACGGTCGGCACGGGGAACGTCGGCAAGGCCGCGCCCGACGGCTACACGCTCCTGCTGGGATCGGTCGCCACGCACGCCATCGCGGCCGGGGTCTATCCCAAGCTCCCCTACGACCCCATCGCCAGCTTCGCGCCCATCACGCAGCTGACCCGCGGCCCGCTGGTGCTGGCTGTCGCACCGCAGGTGGCGGCCAGGACCGTCGGTGAACTCATCGCGGCGGCCAAGGCCAGCCCGGGCAAGATCAACTACGCCTCCACCGGCAACGGCACCGCCCTGCACGTGGCCGGCGAGCTGTTCAAGTCGGCCGCGGGCATCGACGTGCAGCACATCCCCTACCGGGGCGGTGCGCAGGCCATGACGGCGCTTCTGGCGGGCGAGGTGTCCTACATCATCGGCAACACGCAGCTGGTCAAGCCCCTCATCAGCGGCGCGAAGCTCAGGGGCCTGGCGGTGACCGGGGACCAGCGGCTCACCGCCCTGCCCGACCTGCCGACCTTCGCCCAGGCCGGTACCGCGGGGGTCGACGTCGTGACCTGGTTCGGCCTCTTCGCGCCGGCAGGGACACCGCCCGCGATCGTCCAGCAGCTCAACACCGCTGCGCTGGCGGCGCTGAAGGACGAGAGCGTCCAGAAGTCGCTGGCGACCCTGGGCGACGAATCGGTCGGCAGTTCGGCGGCCGACTTCACGGCCTTCGTCCGCACCGAGCACCAGCGCTGGGTGCAGATCATCCGCAGCGCGGGCATCAAGATCGATTGAAGCCCGGCACAGAAGCCCTTCGAAGCACCCACCGCATGACCGACACCACCCGCCCCAACATCCTGGTCATCCAGGCCGACCAGCTCACGGCCAAGGTGCTGCCGATGTACGGCAAGTCACAGGTCCTCACGCCGAACCTCAGTCGCCTGGCCGACCAGGGCGTCACCTTCGTCAACGCGTACTGCAACAACCCGGTGTGCGCTCCGTCGCGCGCGTCCATGCTGACCGGGCGCATGTCGTCGGCGATCGGCGCGTACGACAACGCCGGGGAGTTTTCCTCCTCCACGCCGACGATCGCCCACTACCTGCGGCGGCAGGGGTACCGGACCTGCCTGTCGGGGAAGATGCACTTCATCGGCGCCGACCAGCTGCACGGCTTCGAGGAGCGCGTGACCACCGACATCTACCCCTCGGACTTCGGCTGGACGGCCGACTGGACGAAGACCGACGAGCCGTACTCGCCGTCCAGGATGAGCCTGCGGTCCATCGTCGAGGCCGGCCTGTGCGAGCGCAACCTGCAGATCGACTACGACGAAGACGTGGCCTACCACGCCGAGCGACGCCGACCAGCGGCCCTTCCTGCTCTGGGCGTCGTTCACGCATCCCCACAACCCGTTCATCACCACGCCGGAGTTCTGGCAGCTCTACGACCACGCGAAGATCGACCTGCCCGGCGTGCCCTTCATCCCGATCGCCGAGCGCGATCCCTGGTCGCGGCGCTACGCCCACACGATCCGCGCCGACGAGCACGACATCTCCGAGGAGAACATCCGCACGGCGCGGCACGCCTACTACGCGATGACGTCGTACTTCGACTCCCTGGTCGGTCGACTGCTGGGCGTGCTGGACCGCATCGGGGCGACGCAGCGGACCCACGTCGTCGTCATCGCCGACCACGGCGAGATGCTGGGCGAGCGCGGCTCGTGGTTCAAGTTCCAGCCTTTCGAGTGGTCTGTCCGCGTGCCGATGATCGTGAGCGGCCCCGGCGTGAAGCGCGGCCACCGCGAGGAGAAGGCCGTGTCGCTGCTCGACCTGCTGCCGACCTTCAACGACCTGGCCACCGACGGCAAGGGCACGCCCGCCATCGATGCGCTGGACGGATCGAGCCTGGCCGGCATGCTCGCAGGCGACAACGCGGGCCGGGAAGACACGACCCGGATCGAGTTCCTCGGCGAAGGGGTGCTGGCGCCGGCCTGCATCCTCCTCCGCGATGGCCTGAAGTACGTGCATTGCCGGACCGACCCGCCGATGCTGTTCGACCTGAAGAAGGACCCCGACGAACTCGTCAACCTCGCAGGCCGGCCCGAACACCAGGAGGTCGAGACGTCGATGCATGCCGAGGTCCAGGCCCAATGGGACTGTGCAGCGCTGGAGCGCGACATCCTGGCCTCGCAGAAGCGCCGGCTGTTCGTGCAGGAGTCGCTGCTCCAGGGCAGGTGGACGCCCTGGGACCACCAGCCCGCGAACGACGCCTCCCGGCAGTACGTGCGAGGCGCGGTCGATCCGAACACCACGGCGACCAAGGCGAAGCGCCGCTTTCCTTTCGTGCCGGCCGTGCCGCCACACCATCCGCGACATCCAGCGCCGCCGGCCGGGCCTGCCCCCGAGGCGGACAAGGGGTGATGTGACCCCCGCGGCGAGGTCCACGCCTGTGGCGGGGACAGGCACGGCGGCCGCGCAAAGGGCGCGCACCGCACGCGCTACCTGTCTCCGCGCGCCCTCGCCTGCAGCAAGGCCTTGTCGCTCAGGTTGCCGGTGAGCGAGGCGGCGCGCTCGAACTCGGCGCGCGCCTCGTGCTCGCGGCCCAGGCGGCGCAGCAGGTCGCCGCGCACGCTGGGCAGCCAGGGGTAGTTGCGCATCGACGGCTCCTGCAGCAGGGCGTCGACCAGCGGCAGCGCCGCGGCCGGGCCCTGCGCCATGCCCACGGCCACCGCGCGGTTGAGCTCCACCACCGGCGAGGGCAGCGCCTGCGCCAGGGCGCCGTAGAGGCCGACGATGCGCGGCCAGTCGGTGGCCGCGGCCTCGGCGGCGCGCGCGTGGCAGGCGGCGATGGCGGCCTGCAGCGTGTAGGGGCCGGCCTGGGTCGACGTGGCCAGGGCGTGGTCGAGCGCGGCCAGGCCGCGGCGCATCAGCTCGCGGTCCCACCGAGACCGGTCCTGCTCCATCAGCAGCACCGGCCGGCCTTCGGCGTCCAGCCGCGCGGGCAGGCGCGAGGCCTGCAGCTCCATCAGGGCCAGCAGGCCGTGCACTTCCGCATCGGCGGCTCCGGCCGCGTCCGTGGCCTCGGCGGCCGCCGCGCGGCCGATCAGCTGCGCCAGCGTGCGGCCCAGCCTCAGCGCCTCCTCGCACAAGGCCGGGCGCATCCAGTCAGAGCCGCTGGTGGCGGCATAACCTTCGTTGAAGACCAGGTAGATCACTTCGAGCACCGAGCCCAGCCGCTGCGCGCGCTCGGCGGCCTGCGGCACCTCGAAGGGCACGCGCGCCGCGGCCAGCGTGCGCTTGGCGCGCACGATGCGCTGCGCCATCGTCGGCTCGGGCACCAGGTAGGCGCGCGCGATCTCGGCCGTCTCCAGCCCGCCCAGCAGGCGCAGCGTGAGCGCCACGCGCGCCTCGGTGCCCAGCACCGGGTGGCAGGCGGTGAAGATCAGCCGCAGCAGGTCGTCGCCGATGTCGTCGGCATGCGCCGCGTCCAGCCCGTCCACGAAGTCGGGCACCACGTGGGCCTGCAACGCCTGCAGGTCCTCGCCGATGGCCTCGTGGTGGCGCGCCTGCATGGCGCGCTGGCGCAGGTGGTCGAGCGCGCGGCGCTTGGCGGCCGTCATCAGCCAGGCCCCGGGGTTGTCGGGCAGGCCGTCGCGCGGCCAATGTTCCAGCGCCGAGACAAGGGCGTCCTGCGCCAGCTCCTCGGCCAGGCCCAGGTCGCGCACCAAGCGCATGGTGCCGGCCACGATGCGCGCGGCCTCCTCGCGCCAGACGGCTTCGATGGCGCGGTGCGTGGGCCCCTGGGTGGGCCCCTGGGTGGGCCCGTCAGGCGCCGTCGTCGGGGCCCGCATTCAGCCTCGCATCGGCTTCGACAAGACCATGCCGCCGGTCCTGCTCGAAACAGGGCGCGACCTGCCGCACCTCGACCGTGGCCCACTGCGCCGCGGGGCACTCGGCGGCCAGCGCCAGCGCCTGCTCGCGCGTGTCGACGTTGAGCAGGAAGAAGCCGCCCACCATCTCCTTGCTTTCGGCGAAGGGCCCGTCGATCAGTGTCCGGCGGCCTTCGCGCACCTGCAGGCGCACCGCGCGGTCGGTGCCGGCCAGCGAGTTGCTGGCCTCCAGCACGCCGCGCGACTGCAGTTCCTGCGTGTAGGCCATCATGGTCGCGTAGGCTTCGCGGCCGGCCGCGTCGTCACGTTCGGCGCGCTGGCCGGCAGGCTCGACGATCAACAGCATGTAGGACATCCCGGTTCTTTCGTGCTGGAAGGAGGACGCTGGATTCTCTCTGCGGCGCGACCGGATTGCACGTGCCGTCGGCGTCGAGCGCCCCCCTGCGGACCCCCTACACTGATCACTTCTCTTCCCCTTGCTCATGGCCCGGCCGCCCTTCCCCATGTCTTCCGGCCCGCGCCAGCAGATCGCCGTCGTCGGCGCCGGTCTCGGCGGTCTCGCGGCCGCGTGGTGGCTGGCACAGCGGCACGACGTGACGCTCTTCGAGCGCCACTCGCGACCCGGCTTCACGGCCAGTTCGGTGTCGGTGCCCGGCACGGCCGGTGCCGCCGAGCCCGTGCGCATCGACGTGCCGCTGCGCGTGTTCTACGCCGGCTACTACCCCACGCTGTCGCGCCTGTACCGCGCACTGGCGGTGCGCAGCGAGCCGGTGAGCTACGCGGCCTCGTTCACCGGCGCGCAGGGCGAGCTGTACTTCCGCTACCGCAACCTGCGCGTGGCCGACCAGTCCTACGGCCTGCTCGCGCCGCAGGACCTGATGCTGGGTCGCCGCGCCTGGCGCATCGTGGGCGGGCTGCTGCGCTTCCATCGCCATGCACTGCGGGCACTGCGCCGCGGCGAGCTGGCCGGCATCAGCATCGGCGAGTACGTGGCGCGGGCCGGCTACCCGGCCGACTTCGTCGAAGGCTTCCTGCTGCCGGCCATCTGCACCGTGTGCACCTGCAGCACGTTGCATGCGCGCAGCTTCCCGGCCACGGTGATCGTCGACTACCTGGCGCGCGGCCTGGCCAGCGAGAGCGTGCGGCGCGCCCTGCACGGCGCCGACGACGTCGAACGCCGGCTGCTCGCCGGCATCCCGCGGCTGCAGTGCGACGCGCGCATCGCCGGCGTTCGGCGGGACGGTGAGGGCGAAGGCGCCGGCGTGCTGCTGGAGATGGAAGACGGCGGCCGGCAGCGCTTCGACCACGTCGTGCTGGCCGCGCAGGCCCCCCAGTCGCGCGCGCTCCTGCTCGACGCCCGCGGCGACGAGGCCGCGGTGCTGGAGGCCTTCCGCTACGCCCCGGTGGACGTGCTGACGCACGGCGACGCCGCCCTGATGCCGCCACGGCGGCGCGACTGGTCGCCGGTCAACCTGATGGTCAGCCCGCGCTTCGACGCGCCGGAGTCCACCATCTGGGTGAACGCCGTGCAGCCCGCCCTGCGCCACGCCGCGCCGGTGTTCCAGACCGTGCACCCGCTGCGCGCGCCGCGCGCCCACACGCTGATCGGCCACGCGCGCTTCGAGCGCCCCGTCGTCGACGCGGCGAGCCAGGCCGCGCTGGCGGGGCTGCAGCGGCTGCACGACGAACCGGCGCGCCGCGTGTGGTTCTGCGGCTCGTACGCGCAGGCCGGCGTGCCCCTGCTGGAAAGCGCCGTGCGCTCGGCCTTCGAGGTGGCGACGCGGCTCGGTGCGGGGGCCGCGTCAGGGCCCTGACCCGCCCGGCCAGCGCGCCGACAGCAGCGCGTAGCCCAGCCCCAGCCGCCGGCACGGCGGGATCAACGCGGCCGTGAGCGCCGGCCGCAGCCAGGCCGGTTGCCAGGCCGCCGCCCCCAGCTGCCGGCGCTGCGCCGCGACGAAGCGGGCGAAGCCGCCCAGCACCTCGTCGTCCAGACGTTGCAGCTGGATGTCGACGAAGCCGGCGGCCTGCAGCCGGCGCTGCTGGTCGTCTGTTGGCAGCAGCTCGTCGAACGACAGGCCGCACAGCCCCGCCGCAGCGCGCAGCAGCGGCCGCTGCCCGGCCGCCGGCGTGCGCACCAGGTCGCTGAAGGCCAGCCGCCCGCCGGGGCGCAGCAGCGCGCCGGCGCTCTGCAGGAAGTCGAAGCGCGGCGCGAAGTGGTAGGCGGCGTCGACACACAGCACCGTGTCGAAGAGGCCGAGCGGGGCGGGGGCCAGGGCCATGACATCGGCGGTCAGCACGCGGCTGGCCGCGCCATGCCCGGCCGCGGCCAGCCGCTGCCGCGCGGTCTCTGCCGCCCCGGGGTCGCGTTCGACGCCCACCACCTCGGCCGCGCCGAAGCCGTCCCGCCACAGCAGCAGCTCGTCGCCCGCGCCGCAGGCCAGGCTCAGCACCCGCTGGCCGCGGTCCAGCCCGGCGGCGCGGCCGACGGCGACGGCCAGCGCGCGTGCGGCGGCGGGGTAGTCGGCGGCCTCCTGCCACGAGCCCAGGCTCGCCCAGCCGGCGCCGACGCCGGCGGGGCTGGCGCTGCCGTGGTGCAGCAGCTCGGCCTGCGAGGCACGGGGCCAGCGGGGTGGGGTCATGGCGGGGCGGGAGGGCATCGAACCGGCAGCGGCTGCGCGATTCTGGGCGACCCCGGGTCGGCCCGGCGTGCCGCGGGGCGCCGGCGGTCCGTGCAGCAGGTCGCGTGAATTTCGCACGCGGGGCCTGCGCCCTGCGGCGGCGCGACGCGGCGGGCACCTGCCTACAGTGGGTTCCACGGTGCTGCTTCGCGGTGCCGCCGAATCGCGGACCCCGGAGGCCCCCATGCCCGACACCACCTACCGCATCCACCGCTACCCCACGCACCTCATCGAGAGCCTCGTGCTCGCCGACGGACGCCGCGTCACGCTGCGCCCCGTGCTGCCGCAGGACGACGCGCTCGAGCAGGACTTCGTGGCGCGCCTGTCCCCGGCCACCCGGCGCATGCGCTTCCATGGCAGCGTGAACGGGCTGGCCGCGGCACAGGCCGCACGCATGTCGAGCGTCGACTACCGGCAGGAACTGGCCCTGGTGGTCACGGCGATCGACGATGCCGCCGGTGACCACGAAGAACGCGACGACGCCCCGGAGTTGCTGGTGGCCGATGCGCGCTACGTGCGCTGCGCCGACGGCCGCAGCGCCGAGTTCGCCATCGTGGTGGCCGACGACTGGGCCGGCCTCGGCCTGGCGCACCGCCTGCTGGCTGCGCTGTGCGACGGCGCCCGCCGCGGCGGCCTGCGCTGGCTGCGCGGCGAGGTGCTCGCCGACAACCCCCGCATGCTGGGCCTGATGCAGGCCTGCGGCTTCTGCCTGCGGCCTCATCCGGACGACGCGGGCCTGGTGATCGCCGAACGTCACGTCGGCGACGCGCGCAGCCTGCGTTGCACCGGCCGCAGCGCACGCGGCGGGGCCTCCCTGCTGCGCGCCTGCCGCGAATGGCTCCGATCGCTGCGCTGGCTGCTGGCCAGCCCGCACGCCGACACGCGTTGAAGGCAGGCCCCGGCCGAGCCGCAGCGCGGCGGTTGACGGGCTTCGGCGGGTGTCAGGCGGCGCGCGTGGACAGCGGCGTCAGCGTCGGCTCTTCGGGTTCGGGCAGCGCCACGCCGGCCGTGCCGAGTTCGTCCAGCCGCTGCACGGCATGGTCGTGGCCCTGGCGCACGATGCTGTCGAACTTGTGCCACTGCAGCATGCCCACGCGTTCCAGCGGCGGGTTGAAGTAGAGGTCGGTCAGGCGCTTCGATTCGGCCTGGCGCGACACGCTGTAGAGGATGGTCACGCGCATCAGGTAGGCCACCAGCGACGGCAGCCTGAAGCGCCGGCGCCGGCGCGGCCGCAGCATGTCCAGCGCCAGCATCCAGGGGCTGGGCACCTCGGCGAACCGGAAGCGGCGCGTGCCCTGCCAGCTGAGGTCGACGCCGATCACCTGCCCGACGCCGCGCCGCGTGCGCATCACGTCGACGGGGAAGTTGTTGAAGGTGCCGCCGTCGCACAGCAGGTCCCCGCCGGCGAGGACCGGTGGCAGCGCGCCCGGGATGGCGGCGCTGGCCCGCATCGACGCGTCCAGCGGCCCCTGGGTGATGACCTGCTCGCGGCCCTTCGAGTAGTTGCTGGCCACCAGGTAGGTGTTCTTCCAGAGGTCTTCCACCTGCACGTCGAAACCGAACAGCTCGTCGATGGCGTCGCCGATGACGCGGCGCAGCCGGCCGCCGCGGATCAGCGACAGCAGCGGCAGCAGGTTGTAGTCGCCGGTCGGGTTCTTGCTGAAGCCGCGGCGCGCCACGTCGATCAGGCGGCCCACCGGCTCGTCGGTGCCCAGCAGGGCGGCCATCACGCCACCGATGCTGGTGCCGCCCAGGAAGTCGACCTCGATGCCGCGTTCCTGCAGCGCCTGGTACACGCCCAGGTGCGACAGGCCGCGCGCGCCGCCGCCGGCCAGCACCAGGCCCACGGCGGTGCGGCTCTGCACGCGGGCCAGGCGCGCCATGTCGCGGTCGACGGCCGGCCGCACGTGCAGGTGGTCCTGCACCGGGCGGCGGTCCAGCCAGGCGCGCGTGCCGCGCGGGTAGCGCGTGTCGGGGGCGTGCAGCAGCACCAGCACTTCCAGCGCGGCGGCGCGGTCGCGCGGGGCCTTGGCGTCCTGCGGCTCGTTGGGGTGCAGCACGGGCGGCTGCGCGGCGTCGGCCAGCAGCAGCACCTCGTCGCAGCTGCGCTGGCAGCGCCGCGTCCAGGGCGTGGGCTGGTCGTCGGCCACCAGCAGCACGAAGTCGTGCGTGGCCTCGATCTGGTCGAGCAGCAGCATGATGCGCCGCTGCGTCGCCGTGTCGCTGTCGGGTGCCTGGGCCGCGTCGGCGCTGCCCAGTTCGCGGCCGATGCGGGCAGCGTCCACCACGCAGGCGCGGCCCGCCGGCTTCAGGGCCTGGGCCAGCCGCTGCGCGAAGGGGCCGGCCTCGACCCCCGCGCTGACGGGCACCAGGGCCATGGCCACCGGCCGCGACAGCCCCGAGCGGGTGATGGGGTTCTGCAGGCGCTGGATGATCTGGCGCGTCAGCGCCACCGAGACGCGCGAGTCGTGCGACAGCAGGCGGTGGAAGGCCTCCTTGCCCAGGCGCACCAGCACCGAGTCGCGCACCGCCACCACGGTGGCCGAGCGCGGCGCGTCGGTGTAGAGGCTCAGCTCGCCGACGATCTGCCCGCGCGCCATCTCGCGCACCATGCGTTCCTGCCCGTCGTCGTCGCGCAGGTAGGCGCGCAGCCGCCCGCTGATCGACAGGTACATCGAATCGCCCGGCTCGCCCTGCGTCATCAGCACCTGGCCTGCGGCCACTTCGACCCATTCGAGGTGCGTGCGCAACAGAGCCATCGTGTCGGCGTCGATCTCGCCGAACAGGGTCTGCAGGTGGTGGGCGAGCAGCTCGTCCTGGTGGGTCTGGCGCATCATCGGGGCCTCCAGGGCCGGGACGTTCGGGAGTGGCGGGGCCCGGCAATGTAACCGAGGCACGGCGTTGTCCTGCACGTGCGGCGCACGCTGGCCGCCATACTCCCCACCTCCCCTCCTTTCGAAGCTCCTCAAGCCGGCTTCGCCCAAGATGCCCGGCTACCTCACGAAGCAAGAGACCATCGCCGTGCGCGGCGTGGACGACCTGCAGATCCGCTCGCTGCTGGACCGCCAGCAATATGCCGACCCGGATGGCGAAGCCGGGCGGCTGGGCATCTCGTCGGCGACCTGGCCGCTGTTCGGCCTGCTGTGGCCTTCGGGCACGCACCTGGCGGCACGGCTGGCGGCGCGGCCGGTGCGGGCGGGCGAGCGCATCCTGGAGGTGGGCTGTGGCCTCGGGCTGGCCAGTCTGGTGGGCCACCGGCGCGGCGCCGACGTCACCGCCAGCGACTGCCATCCGCTGGCCGAGCAGTTCCTGCTGCACAACATCGCGCTCAACCTGCTGGGCCCGTTGAAGTACCGGCATGGGCCCTGGGCGGCGCCGGCCGCGGCACCCGACAGCGTGGACGCGCCCGGCGAGAGGGCCCGCCTGCGCGGCGTGTTCGACCTCATCCTCGGCAGCGACGTGCTCTACGAGCGCGATGCCGGCGCGTCGCTGGCCGCGTTCATCGGCCGCCATGCCGCCCCGGTGGCCGAGGTGTGGATCGTCGACCCCGACCGCGGCAACCGCCCGCTCTTCAACCGGCAGATGGCGGCGCTGCACTTCCGCTTGACCGAGCAGCGCCTGGACAGCGTGCCTTCGGCCTGGGCCGCGGCCTACAAGGGCCGCCTGATGACCTTCCGTCGCGGATTCGACGACGGGCCCTGAAGCGGCCCGCGGCCCTCAGCGCGGGCCCGGGCCCGGCCGCGGACCGCGGCCGTCGCGGCGGGGACCACCGGCGCCGCCCCGCCCCCCGGGACCGCCCGGGCCGTCGTCGCGGCGCGGCCGGTCGTCGCGGGGCCGGAAGTCGGACCGGTCCTGGCGCGGCGGCGGCGGGTTCAGCTTGGCGCGCTCGGCGGCTTCCTGGCGCGCTACCGTCAGCTGCGCCTCGAGGTCGGCTTCGCTGATGCGCTTGAGCGCGCAGAAGTTGGCCCGCGTCAGCGTGCTGCTGTCGTAGGCCCACAGCAGGTTGGCGCGTTCGCGCCGGGCCGGATCTTCGGGGGCGCGTTCGGCGCGCGGTTCGGGGCGCGTGTCATGGCGCGTGTCGGGGCGGGCGTGTGGCTGCGGTTCCTGCCGGGGCTCGGGGCGGCCGACCGCCGAGGCATCGGGTCGCGGTCCCCGCGCCGTGTCGGGCCGGCCCCCCGGGCGTCCGTCCTGTCGGGCGTCGGGCCGGCGATCGGGTCGGCCGCCTGGCCGCGCACCGGCCTCGCCGCCCGGCGGGCGCGGGCGGGTGTCGCGCCGCCCCTCGGGCCGGGGCGGGCGGGGTGGACGGTCGGCGGCGCTGGCGCCGGGTGCGTCGGCAGGCGCATCGCCCGCCGCAGGGGCCGCCGCGCCTTGCGCTTCGCGACGGGCGCGGTCGGCGGCCTGGCGCTCCTGGCGCTGCTTCTGCTCGGCCTCACGGCGCGCCAGCATCTCGCCGGCGCGGCGGGCATCGACGATGGCGCGGCGGCGCGCCAGCTCCTCGGTGGCGGCGGCCTTGTGCTCCGGTGCGATCTCGCCGGCCGCTGCGCCGTCCAGGTCCACGCGCTGCGGCGCGGCCACCAGGGCCTTCAGGTAGGCCGTGCTGGTGGTGTGGCGGTGCAGGAAGGCCGACAGCGTGCGCCGCGTGAAGACGCCCGGCGCACGCTGCTGGATGTCGGCCTGGATGCGCAGCTTCACCGGCTGCGGGGCGGCGCCGAACAACGCGGGGAACAGCCCGGCCAGGCGCGCGGCACAGGCCGCGGGCGACATCTCGGGCACGCGCGGCGTGCCGGGGACGCTGGCCGCAGCGTCGGGGTCGTCCACCGGCGCCTCGCCTGCAACAGCGATGCCGGCTTCCGCACCTTCTGCAACATCCGGCGTGGGCGCCGGCGTGGCGGCGTCCGGCGCAGTGGGCTCGCCGGAGACACCGGCGGCATCGCCCGCGGTGCTGCCGGCGTCTGCGCTTGCAGCCTGCGGCTCGACGGAAACGGGCGCCGGGTCCGCGCCGGGAGCCCCGTCGATGGCCGCTGCGGGCGCGGCCACGGCCTGTGCAGCAGCGTCCGCGGCAAGGGGCTCGAGCGCCTGGGAGGGCGCGTCGGCAGGAACGTCGCCGGGCTGTGGCAATTGGTCGGGCATGGGTCTCTGAGCGGACGGAGGAGGGCGGCATTGTCGCCGCTGCGGCCCGCCTGTGCGCGCAGGTCTGCCGTGCGCTGTGTGCGTAGACTGGCGCGGCCCGCTCATCCCTTGTCCCATGCCTACCCGCGCCCGCACCGCCCGCACCGCCCGAAGCAGGAGCCCTGCTCCCCCGGCCCAGCCCGCACCATCGCGACCCGAGCGCTGGGCCCTGGACGCCGGCGACGCCGCGCTGGCCACCCTGCACATCCCCGCCGACGCGGGGCGCGAGCGCAGCTTCGAGATCGGCTGCGCGATGACCGTGCGCCTGCCCGCCGACAGCCGGGAGGCCTGGCACCGCATGAGCGTGCAGGCCAACGGCTCGCAGCAATGGAGCCGCCAGATCGCCACCAGCAACCCCGGCAGCTTCGACAGCCTGGACTACCGCTTCCGACGCACGGTGCCGGTGGGCGAGTCGCTGCGCGTCACGGTGGCGGTGGACTGCCGCGGCGCCCAGCGTCGCAGCCTGGTGATCGAAGCTGACGAAGCCTGATCCGGCTCGCCCGGGAGCGAGGGGCTATGCTGCCGCTCCGCCCGCTGCCCGACCCCACGTGTCCGACGACCTCGACCCCGCACCCGCTTCACGCGCTTCGCCCGCCAGCTTCAGCGCGCTGGGCCTGTCGCACACCATGGTGCGCGCCGCCGACGAAGCCGGCTGGACCGTGCCGACGCCGGTGCAGGCCGCCACGCTGCCGCCCGCGCTGCAGGGCCGGGACCTCTTCGTGCGGGCGCCCACCGGTTCGGGCAAGACCGCCGCCTACCTGCTGCCGCTGCTGCAGCAGCTGCTGGCCGAGCCCGCGCTGCAGACCCACCGCCCGCGCCTGCTGCGGGCCCTGGTGATCGCGCCGACGCGCGAGCTGGCGCAGCAGATCGGCCAGCAGGCGCGCACGCTGGTGCCGGCGCTGAAGTCGATGGTGGTGGTGGGCGGCCTGTCCATCAACCCGCAGATGATGGCGTTGCGCGGCGGCGTGCACCTGCTGGTGGCCACGCCGGGCCGGCTGCTCGACCTGCTGCAGCACAACGCCCTGCACCTGCGCGACGTGCGGCACCTGGTGCTGGACGAAGCCGACCGGCTGCTCGACCTCGGCTTCGCCGACGAGGTCGAACGGCTGCTGCACGCCCTGCCCCAGGCGGCTCCCCGCAGCCACCAGACCCTGATGTTCTCGGCCACGCTGCCGGCGGCCGTCGAAGGCCTGGCCGCGCGCGTGCTGCGCGATCCGCTGAGCCTGGACGTGCCAGCCGCCGAAGCCGGTGAAGGGGGCGCCGCGCCGCACATCCGCCAGCGCGCCATCGTCGTCGACAGCGCACGCCGAACGCCGCTGCTGCGCCAGCTGCTGGCCAGCGAAGGCTGGCAGCGCACGCTGGTCTTCGTGGCCACGCAGTACGCCAGCGAGCACGTGGCCGACAAGCTGCGGCAGGCCGGCGTGCCGGCGGCGGCCCTGCACGGGCAGCTGAGCACCGGCCGCCGCGCCGAGGTGCTGGCCGACCTGCACCAGGGCCGCCTGGCGGTGCTGGTGGCCACCGACCTGGCGGCACGCGGCCTGCACATCGACGGGCTGTCGGCCGTGGTGCAGCACGACCTGCCGCGCGCGGCGGCCGATCACGTGCACCGCATCGGCCGCACGGGCCGCGCCGGCGCCGAGGGCGTCGCGATCGCCTTCGTCTGCGCCGACGTGCTGGGGCAGGAATCGCACTTCCGCCTGATCGAGAAGCGCCAGCAGCAGCGCGTGCCGCGCGAGGTGGTGGCCGGCTACGAGCCCGTGCCGTGCGACCCCGCCGACAGCGTGTCCGAGGCCACCGGCGGCATCAAGGGCCGGCGCAAGAGCAAGAAGGACAAGCTGCGCGAGGCTGCCGCGCAGCGGCAGGGCGATTAGGCGGCCTCGGCCCAGGGCGGCGTGCCGTCGTCGGGCTGGACCGGCAGGGGCGCGGGCGCCGCCGCATCGCGCTGCAGCTCGCCGCCCAGCGCATCGACCAGGTCGCGCAGCAGGCCGGCCAGTTCGCCGGTGCTCAGCGCCACGTCGGTGTCGAAGTCGCTGTCGGCTTTCTGGTCGCCGCGCGTCACGCTCTCCAGCACCACGTCGAGCAGCTTGATCTTCTTCAGCGCCAGCGTCTCGGTCAGCACGAAGGACACGCGGCCGCTCCAGGTCAGCGCCAGCTGCGTCGGCAGC
>LNFM01007930.1_pt1 | contig 16309 bp, 18 predicted proteins | sample 596031 | NCBI WGS metagenome assembly LNFM01 (sample SAMN04254537, study PRJNA301005) | activated carbon metagenome | isolation source: dual media filters at the Ann Arbor, Michigan drinking water treatment plant | place: USA: Ann Arbor
CGTTTATTCGCTCAGATTGTCAAAAATCGAGGGCTAGGCCTTGTGGGCCCGGCCTTTCTCATATTTATGGTCTTTGCGGGTTCCCGCGACCATCACCCACAGTATCGGTATACTCCAAAAGGACAGCAGCGCCTGATATGCCTTCGGCACAATATCAGGGATCCAGATCGTTGCGATATGCGTTGCCACTGCAACGGTCTGGAAACCCATTGCCCAGATCGGCCAGAACCGGTTGCTGTTTAGGGCCAACGCAATCAACGCCAGCAAACATCCACTATCTACCATAAACAATGCGTAAGACGTGCTGGCCCATGTCGGGTTCAGCATTGCGGCAAAAGCGCTGAATAGGGTTGCGGTGCTGAATATCAATGCACCCGCCCGCCCAGTCCGTCCGCCGATAACGCTGGCATATATGACGCATAGGAAAAGCGCGAAAATGAACGTCGATTGCAATATATCCATGCCCTTGCCCGTTCTCAATCAAACGCCCGCGAACGGGCAAGGGTGCTCGACATCAGCCGTTTACGACCCTAAGACCGGCTGGCTTGAGCATGGGGCCGGGTCCGACACACCCGAAACTGACTTCCTGCAAATTGCTGTCGCGTTGCGCCACCGCAATCTTGCGATGCGCGGAGACAAAGCCTTTGCGAGCGTCGACCAATTTTGTCAGGCCAATAGCGACGCCCTCAATCGCCGCCTGCGTGTGTGACGGAGGCGCGTCCGAAGTGCGGCACACATCGATCACTGAATAGGTCAGGCTGGCAAGATCCGCCAAAGCGTTGTCGATTGCCTGATGTGTTGACCGTATATCGGTAGCCAGCCGCTGCGCCGCCCGTTCGTCGAAATTTACCACTAAATATCTCCCTGTTTTACTGGACACAGCCCACACCAGCGCAAGGAGATCTATCGAAACAGTCGAAAAGTTCCGGTCAAAACAACTACGACGAATGCGATCACCAAAGTGCTGAAAAATGCAATGTTCAGCGATTGAACCAAAATCTCTTTCTTAGATAACTCATGCCGCTCCCCGCCGATGGGTGGAACAGAAACAAGCGAAGAAATTTTTTCGAATGCCTGTCCCACCCGGTTGGGTGGCAATTCCGAGATACCGGCAAAACCCGCTGCTTCAAGCTGCTGTGGCTCGTCTACGAATGGTTCGGATAGGTCGCCCTTCTCCAATGCTGCAAAAATCTTTGCGGCATCTTTGCGGCTAGTGGCGCTCAATTTACGTCTTGCAGCGTCAAGTCTCTGGTCGACGGTGAAAGGCGAGATGCCCAATATTCTGGCGATTTCTTTTGACGTGTGATGATCATCAACGAGCCGCAGGCAAGCCTTCTGGCCATCGGTGAGCTCGGCAAATGACGGCTTGCTCATGCACCCGTTCCCGCTGCGATAAAAAACTCGTCGTTCATTAGCTTGGCCATCGCCCACGCCCCAATTTACATTTGTTAGCCGATGAAAATCGAACAAGGCAAGGGAATTGCAGCGCAAACCCCGCCGTTGCTTGCCAATGTCCTTAACGCGCTTCATAGACAAACATCATGAAAGAACGCGGTAAACAGGATAACGGCAACTCGGCGCTACGGAAGTTTCTGTCGAGCGAAGCAGCGGGTGGAATACTGTTAATGGCGGCTGCCGCGCTCGCCATGATTATTGCCAATTCGGCGCTGGGCCATGAATATCATGATTTGCTGCATAATCCTGTCAGCCCTGCTCTGACCGAAAAGCTGGGACCGATGACAGCCCATTTGTGGATCAACGATGGGTTGATGGCGGTGTTTTTTCTCTATGTCGGGTTGGAGATCAAACGCGAGCTGGTCGACGGGCGGCTATCGACCTGGGGGCAAAGGCGTCTCCCTGTGGTCGCGGCTATAGGCGGCATGGCGGTGCCCGCCGCCATCTATCTGGCCTTTGCCGGAGGGGATCCAGCTCTCAGCAATGGCTGGGCGATCCCTGCTGCAACCGACATTGCCTTTGCCATGGGCGTGCTTGCGCTGCTTGGAAGTCGCGCGCCAACGTCACTCAAATTATTCCTCGTCACCGTTGCTATTGTCGACGACATGGGGGCGGTTGCGATCATCGCCTTTTTCTACACCGCTGGCCTCGACATAACCGCACTGGCGGTGGCGGGAGTGATTCTTGCCGGAATGATGATTATGAACCGGACGGGTGTTAGGTCGATACCGCTCTATCTGATCGGCTTTGGCCTGTTGTGGTATGCGGTATTGCTATCCGGCGTTCATGCCACAATCGCAGGTGTATTGGCAGCGTTCGCGGTGCCTATCATCCGTACGCCAGGTGCGCCCGACAGCCCGGATTCGCCGTTGCACAAGCTGGAACATGCGCTGGCCGCACCGGTCGCCTTTTTCATCGTGCCTGTATTTGGCTTTGCAAATGCCGGGGTTGATCTTGTCGGCATTACTTTGGATGAAATTCTGGCTCCGATGCCAATGGGAATCGCCGCAGGATTATTCTTGGGCAAGCAAATCGGTATTTTTGGAGTGGTCTGGCTGGCGGTAAAGACTGGTTTTGCCAGCAAACCACGCGGAGCGACATGGCTCCAGATTTACGCGGTTTCGATCTTGTGCGGGATCGGCTTCACGATGAGCCTGTTTATCGGCGGACTGGCATTCCCCAGTGCGGAGCTGATTGATGAGGCCAAGCTTGGTACGCTGGCCGGCTCAATACTCGCGGCGCTGGTCGGATATAGTCTGTTGAGGGTGGCGCCGCTGGATAAAAACCATGCGCGCGAGGAGGCTGAACAAGAGCAGGAGATTGCGCGCGACGGCGATATTGCTGACCTGTGCGATGAGGTCGAAGCTAAAGCGTGACTGCACTGGCGGATGCCGCAAGACGGAGAGAAAGAATGACACGGAAAATTCTCGGCGTGCTTCTAGCCACCGCTGCGTTGTGTGCATGTACGGCTAGCCAGACCAACACGCCAAATGCATTGCAAGCGCAGGCCCCGCAAACAGCGGCAAAGCTAACGGAGGTCGTCGACGGCTATTTGCGGCTGACCTTGGAAGCTGGAACGCATGAGGCTGAGTGGGTCGATGCATATTATGGCCCTGCAGCTTTGAAGGCATCGGCTGTTGCCAATCCGCGCAGTCTTGCGCAGTTGCTGATTGACGCAAAGGCAATGATTACCACCCTCGACGAAGCGACTTTTGCGCCCGCCGAAATGCGGCGTGCCAAGGCTTTACGCGGAATGCTGGTCGCCGCCGAAACACGGCTGCAAATGCTGCAGGGGCGAAAGTTCAGCTTTGCCGATGAGGCACAGGGGCAGTTTGCGACTGTACCTGAACTTAAACCGCTGTCGGAATATGACTCGGTGCTGACGCGTCTTGAAATGCTCATACCTGGCACCGGTCCGCTCGCCACACGAGTCGATGCGTTCAACGAACGTTTCACTATTCCTAAAGAGCGCCTGCAAAAAGTGTTCGACGTCGCTATCGCTGAATGCAAACGGCGAACGGCTGCGCACATCAAGTTGCCGGACGGCGAAACCTTCACGATGGAGTTTGTCACGGGCAAGCCGTGGTCCGGCTATAATTATTACAAGGGCAATTACAAAAGCCTGATCCAGATCAACACCGACCTGCCAATCCGTATCAGCCGCGCTGTCGATCTCGGATGTCATGAAGGCTATCCCGGCCACCATGTCCTGAACCTGATGGTCGAAAGCAAAATGGCGCGCGCAAATGGCTGGAAGGAATACGAGGTCAATCCGCTTTACAGCCCGACCAGCGTATTGTCCGAAGGCAGCGCGAATTATGGTATCGATCTGGCATTTCCCGGGCCCGAGCGTTTAAAATTTGAACGCGATATTCTTTATCCGCTGGCGGGCCTCGACCCCAAGACAGCCGAGTCTTATTGGAACATGCAGCAGATGACCGAAGCGCTATCGGGCGCGCGGTTGACGATTGCAAAGATGTATCTCGATGGCGAGGTGACCCGCGCACACGCGCTTGAGTTAACCCAGAAATATCTGCTGCTATCGCCTGCTCGCGCCGAGCAGTCGATTGGTTTTACAGACCATTATCGAAGTTATGTAATCAACTACGGTTGGGGCAAGGACTTGGTCAGGAATTATATCGAGCGCGGAAATCCCGACGCGAAAACGCGGTGGACACGAATGGAAAAGATACTCAGCGAGCCCACTTTACCATCGGATTTGTTACCCTAAGCCAATTCAACCTTCACCGACTGCGAAATCAGATTCGCTGTCCCGAAGATCGTCATGAAGCTGATATCGGTTGCATCGCGGCCCACGGCTATGCGGACGAGATTTTCTTCGGGCGCTAGCCGGGTCGCGTCCACCAAATGCCAACGGCCATCGAGATAGACCTCGACCACCGCGTGGAAATCAGGTGGATCGACGCCTAGGCCGTAAGCCGACACCATCCGCGCCGGGATATCCGCAGCGCGGGCGAAGGCGATCAGGAGATGCGCGAAATCGCGGCAGACGCCGCGGTGTGAAATGAAAGTATCGGTGGCGGTCGATCCGCTGCCTGAAAAGCCGGGAGCATATTCGATATTGTCATATATCCAATCCGCCATCTGCAAGATCTGGTCGCCCTTGGTCGGCCCGTCAAAACGCGTTGCGACGAAATTTTCGTGCTTGTCCGACGGGCAATAGCGGCTGGGCATCAGATACTGGATATAGGCAGGCGGCAGGTCGGCATGCGGTACGACGCCGAGACCAGATATGTTGGTAGGAGCACGGTCGATCGCCGCGGTCGCGGTGTAGCTGATGTCAATCCGCCCCGTCGCATGCAACCATGTCCGCCGTCCAAGGCCGTCCATGCCCTCGATAGTGGTCAGCGGCGAGCAGTCGCCCTTGACTTTGAGCAGGTCGGTTAGCAGCTTTTGGTCCGCCATGTTGGGAATAGCCTCCACCGCGAGTAGCACGTCGGCTGCTTGTGGCAGGTGGTAATTGAGAATAGCGGTTATATCGACGTTGAGAGGGGCGGAGGTCATGCGCCGCCCTTCGTGCATTTCGGGGAGTCGCGCAAGCTTTGTCCTGCGCGTTATTTATCAGGGAATCTGGAACCGAACCGTGTTGCGATAATAAGAAGCGAGCGGCTTGCCTTCGGCATCCAATGCAGGGTCAAACCGGGCACGGCGCATGACCGATTTACATACCGCATCGTCAAACTCCTTGGGCCGCGTCGTCGATTGAATATGACAGGCGCTAGGCACGCCGTCTGACCCTACGCTCAATCGAAACTCGACGATTGCGGGCTGTCCGGATGCCAGCATATCGAGGGGGTAATCTGACGACACCACCCATTTGCCCGGCGACTGCCGGGGCTTCAATTTACGCGTCAGCGTCTTATGCTTTTCGGTGTCTATGCCCCAGGTCGTCATCAAATTATCGATGCATTTATCCAGCGCGACAAATGGCCCGCGCATTGACCCGGTTTCGAGTGTGACCGTTCGGCGGAGAGGTTTGCCGATCGTCAAATATCGAATCGCCTTTTGCCGTGCTTCGCTGATCGTTCCGAATTCAATCCACTCATCATCATCACTTTTTGTGGCAGCGGCAAATTCCGAAGCCGTGGCCGGGGCAACGCGCATGCTTCCGGCGAAAATAAGTGCAGGCTGCTTGGCCAGATTGCCGTTGAAAAATAATATTTTTTGCTCGGCTTCGGACGGACCGAATTGCACCGAGGCATCGGCCTTTTCAACAAAAGTTTTCACCGGCTTACCCGCCACCGTCAGGCGGAAATATTCCGTCGGGCCATAACGATCAAAAAAAGCATAAACCTGCTCATCGCCTTCGCCAAACTGACGCGCGAGGCGGCAACGATCATCGGCGTAATCAACATGCCATGCCGAAGATGGTTTCAGCACCAATGGGCCTTTTGAGGATTGCGCGAACGCCGCTGAGTTGGCTGCGACCAGGGCAAGTATAGCGAGGGCGTTTCTGATCATGTCACTTATGTATCCGCGACCCTTGACTACCGCAAGACAAAGCACTGGCGCTACTCTGTAAAGTTCATTGCGTGATTAAATCGGTCGCACTATTCTGTATCAACCATTGCGGATACGCAGCCTGCACTTGTTCGACAATGCCATCAATCGCGGTCGCTACCTGTTCGCCTTCGTCGTCGCGGTCGCGCTCGATGATGACCCGGCGCGCTTGGCCGTCGATGAATATCTGGTCGCGGTTGATAAGCCTGCCGACCGTTAGCCCGATGAGAACCCGCCGTTCTTCTTCGTCTCGTTGCTCAAGTGCTGCGACGCGGCGGTTGATTCTTTCCTCCAGTTGCTCATCGGCGTTACTCTGCTGTTTGAGCTGGGCGATGCTAACGCTGGCATTGCGTTCGAGTTGCTTGCGAACCGCCCCGGCCAGTTGGGCATTTAATTGCGGCTTATAATGGTCGATCAGGACTACGCCGTCGATAGCGACATCTTCACCGTCCATCCGGACATTTAGCGTGTCTACCCGGCCGGCATCGCCGATCAGGCGCGCTAGTTCGCTTTGTACCGTCGAACGGGCGCGGACTTCGCGTGCGATGTTGTTGAGCGACAAGGCCAGTGGTATCGAGAGTATGCCGAGCGTTACAACGATACCGACAACCTGCATTGCCGTGTGCTGCGGCGTCAGCGATGGACCGAAACGGTTGAGGCGTGCGACAATAGTCGCAGCAAATGCGATAGCTAGCGTGTTGGTCAGAAACAGCAAAGCTGCACCAAGGGCGAAATCGAACCGGCCGGTGGCGAGGCCAAACCCAATTGTCGATAGCGGCGGGACCAGCGCAGTTGCAATTGCGACGCCGACCATCACGCCCGAAAGTTTGCGCATAATTGCGTAAACCCCCGCGATACCGCCAACAACAGCAACCCCCAAATCGAGCAAGGTCGGTTGAGTCCGCGCGCGTAACTCGGCGGTCACGTCCTGGATGGGTGACAACCAGACGATCAACATTGCGATACATATCGCGACCGCCATTCCTGCCGCCAATGTCACCAGCGAACGCTTTATCAGGCTACTTTCGAGAGTTGCGAGCCCAAAGCCGATACCCATGATCGGGCCAAGCAATGGTGACACCAGCATGGCGCCAATCACAACGGCAGGTGAGCTCTGCAGGAGGCCAAGTGTGGCGATGGCCGCCGACAAGACGAGCAGCAACAGGAATTTTTGATCAAGCCGCGCATCACGCGCGACGTTCGCCAATATCAGCGAGCGTCCATGCTTGTCGTGGCCTTCTTCCGAACCGTCTTCTGCCTCGCGATGGCGAGCCGCCCTGCGCCCACCCGCATTGAACGGCGCATCGCCGAGCCCTGCTACTCCGGGATGGTCGGACGCCACCGGTTCGTGCGCTTAAAGCTTGCTCACCAACTCTGGCACAACCGTGAACAAATCACCCACAAGTCCGATGTCCGCCACTTGGAATATCGGTGCATCTTCATCCTTGTTGATGGCGATGATGACCTTGGAGTCCTTCATGCCCGCCAAATGCTGGATCGCGCCTGAGATGCCGACCGCGATATAGACTTCCGGCGCCACGATCTTGCCGGTTTGGCCGACCTGATAGTCGTTGGGGACATAGCCAGCGTCTACCGCAGCACGGCTTGCGCCGACGCCCGCGCCAAGCTTGTCGGCGAGCGGGAGGATGGTTGCCGAGAATGTCTCGGCGTCTTTCAAGGCGCGACCGCCAGAAACGATGATCTTGGCAGACGTCAGTTCAGGACGTTCCTGCTTGGCGATCTCTGCCGACAGGAAGGTGGAGATGCCTGCATCGCCGCTGCCAGATACTGCCTCAATACTTGCCGAACCACCGGTATCGGCGGCCTTGGCAAAGGCGGTGCCGCGCACCGTGATGACCTTTTTGGCGTCCGACGACTGCACGGTGGCAATCGCGTTGCCCGCGTAGATTGGCCGGGTGAAGGTGTCAGCGCTTTCGACCGACAGAATGTCCGAAATCTGCATCACGTCGAGTAACGCCGCAACGCGCGGCGCGATGTTCTTGCCGTTGCTGGTCGCAGGCGCCAGAAACGCATCATGCGTGCTCATCAATCCGGCAACAAGTGGCGCGACATTTTCTGCGAGCTGGTTGGCATAAGCTGCATCATCGGCAACATGGACGGTGGCAACACCAGCGATCTTTGACGCCTGCTCGGCAACCGCGCCGCAACCTGAACCAACGACGAGCAAATGCACTTCGCCCAGTTGCGATGCAGCAGTTACGACCGCCAGTGTCGCGTCCTTCATCGACGCATTATCATGCTCTACATAAACGAGGGTCTTCATGCGGCCACTCCCATTTCCTTGAGTTTCGCGACCAGCGCATCGACGTCGGCAACCTTGATGCCGGCGCTACGCACGGGCGGCTCGACAACTTTCAGCGTATTGAGGCGCGGGGTGACATCGACGCCGTAATCGGCTGGCGTCTTGGTCGCCATCGGCTTGGATTTCGCCTTCATGATGTTGGGTAACGAAGCATAGCGTGGCTCGTTGAGGCGCAGGTCGGTGGTGACGATGGCTGGCATCTTCAACGACAATGTCTGCAATCCACCATCGACTTCGCGCGCAACATGCACTTCGTCGCCCGACACCGTGACCGTATTGGCAAAGGTGCCTTGAGGGCGACCAGTCAACGCGGCAAGCATCTGCCCGGTCTGGTTGCTGTCATCATCAATTGCCTGCTTGCCGAGGATAACTAAGCCGGGCTGTTCCTCGTCCATGATCTTGGCGAGTATTTTGGCAACGCCCAATGGCTCGACATCTTCTGCGACCACGAGGATCGCGCGGTCAGCGCCCATTGCGAGTGCGGTGCGCAACGTTTCCTGCGCCTTTTCAGGACCGACCGATACCGCGATGACTTCGGTCGCAACGCCCTTTTCGCGCAAGCGCAGCGCTTCTTCGACCGCGATTTCGTCGAACGGGTTCATGCTCATTTTGACGTTGGCCAGATCGACGCCGGAGCCATCGGATTTGACCCGCGGCTTCACGTTGTAATCGATGACCCGCTTTACAGGGACGATGATTTTCATGATTCAGTCCTCTTCTACCGACTCAAGACGAGTGGATGCCCGTCCAAACTGTTGCGCCTATGCTTGACGTTTACGTGAACGTCAAGTGCATTTGGTTTTGCTCAAGCTGCCTTGCGAACTTCAGCGACAATCTTCTCCGCCGCGTCGCCCAAGTCGTTGGCCGACACAATCGGCAGACCCGAATTGGCGAGGATGTCTTTACCCTGCTGCACATTCGTCCCTTCGAGGCGCACCACCAACGGCACCGACAGGTTCACTTCCTTAGCGGCGGCAACAATACCGTCGGCGATGATGTCGCATTTCATAATGCCGCCGAAGATGTTGACGAGGATGCCCTTTACCGCAGGGTCCTTGAGGATAATCTTGAACGCCGCTGTCACCTTCTCCTTAGAAGCGCCGCCGCCTACGTCGAGGAAGTTGGCGGGGAACTCGCCGTTCAGTTTGATGATGTCCATCGTCGCCATTGCGAGGCCTGCGCCATTGACCATGCAGCCGATGTTGCCGTCTAGCTTGATGTAGGCGAGGTCATATTCCGACGCTTCAACTTCGGCTGGGTCTTCTTCGGTCAGGTCGCGAAGTTCGGCCAGATCCTTGTGGCGGAACATCGCGTTGCCATCGAAGGCCACCTTGGCGTCGAGCACGAGCAGCTCATCGCCGTTCGCGCCCTTGCACACCGCCAGCGGGTTGATTTCGATCTGCTCGGCATCGGTGCCGATGAACGCTGCATAAAGACCAGCGAGAACAGTTTGTGCCTGCTTCGCCAGATCGCCGGTCAGGCCCAAAGTTGCTGCCACAGAACGGCCATGGTGCGGCATGATGCCGGTGGCAGGATCAATGGTGATAGTGTGGATCTTTTCGGGCGTGTCATGCGCCACGGTTTCGATGTCCATCCCGCCTTCGGTCGAGGCGACAACCGCGATCCGGCTGGTCGCACGGTCGACGAGCAACGCGAGGTAGAATTCCTGTTTAATGTCCGCGCCGTCGGTGATGTAGAGGCGGTTGACCTGCTTACCAGCGTCGCCGGTCTGGATGGTAACCAGCGTGTTGCCGAGCATGTCCTTGGCGTGCGCTTCGACTTCGTCCAGATTGAACGCCAGACGAACGCCGCCTTTCGCATCCGGACCCAATTCCTTGAACTTGCCTTTACCGCGTCCGCCTGCGTGGATTTGCGACTTCACCACATAAACCGGGCCAGGCAGCTGCTTGGCAGCAGCAACGGCTTCCTCGACGCTCAATGCGGCGATGCCTTTGGGCGTAGCCACGCCGAACTTAGCCAGCAGTTCCTTGGCCTGATATTCATGGATATTCATGGGAGATTGCGTCCTTGGTAGGGAAAATTCGCCTTGGGCTTAAGCACAGACGGGCGGTGAATGGAAGGCTCTGCCGACATTTTTCACAACAGATCGAGGCCAGCCAATTCGCTCCGTAAACTCCCGGAATCCTTAAAATGGTGGGCAGAAAAGCCGTTAGCGCGGGCGCTCACGACATTGTCGTGATTGTCATCGATAAAGATAGCCTCGCCCGGTTGAAGTCCGAACCGTTTAAGCGCGAGCGCGTAGATCGCCGGGTCGGGCTTGACCAGTTTTTCGACACCCGACACAATGATGTCGCCGAAATGGTCGAATATCGGCTGGGTCGGACGAAACATATCCCAGAATTCTGCGCCAAAATTAGTGATCGCGAACAAGGGCACTCGGCGTTCGGACAGTTCGCTGACGATTTCGAGCGAACCCTCTACCGGTCCGGGGATCGTCTCGTTAAAGCGTGTCGAATAAGCATCGATCAACGCTGCATATTGCGGAAATTCTTCAACGCGTTCGGGCACCATTTCCGCGAGGGGGCGTCCGGCGTCATGTTGGAAATGCCACTGCGGCGTCACCACATTATTGACGAAATAGTCGAGCTCTTGCTGGTCTTCGATTAGCTTGGCGAACAGGTGGCGTAAGTCCCATTCGAACAGCACTTTGCCGACATCAAATACGACCGTGCTTATCTTCGTCATCCCGAATACCTTAAAAACGGACACAAAAAAGCCGCCCGCGAATCAGATTCGGAGCGGCGTTTTGCTGGAACCATCTGCCCGCATGACGCAGGCAGAGCCAAATTAACCCTGACGTGCCTTGAAGCGCGGCTGGGTTTTGTTGATGACATAAGTCCGGCCACGACGGCGAATCACGCGGTTATCGCGGTGACGACCCTTGAGGGACTTGAGAGAATTAACGACTTTCATCGGATTTACCCGTCTGTTTGATGCATGAAGCTTGAATTGAAGGCGCGCTCCTATGGGTGGGCCGGTCGAAAGTCAAGCGGGTTGGGCGGTTTTTGCGATTCAATCTCGCTGGTCAGCGTCCATACATGACTTGCCATCAATGAAGCGGCGCGTAAGGATGTCCCCATGAAAAAATCACTCTATGTTATCTGTGTTGCCACGTTACTCGCTTTGTCGGGCTGTGTCGTTCCAACCGGCCCCGTCGAGGTGACGAGGTTCAACCGCGCCGCCGAGGGTATGACCTATGGCAATGGCTCATACTCGGTCGAGATCGCCGGTGATTCGGCGGCAGGGCAGGGTCTGGCGGCAACGCCCTATGTCGCAGCCGTTGCGCGTGAGATGCAGCGCGTTGGCTATATCGACAGGGTTGGTGGCAGTTCCGAAGTAACCGCCGAAGTTCGAGTTATCACTGCCGACATTCGACCACAACGCAATCCGGTGTCGGTCGGCGTCGGTGGTTCGGCTGGCAGCTATGGTTCGGGTGTTGGTCTGGGCGTTGGCATTGATCTGAGCGGCCGTTCGAAATGGCAGGTCGAAACGACGCTCGCCGTTCGAATCATCCGACGAAGCGACAATCTGGTGATCTGGGAAGGCAAAGCGGTTCAGGTCGCCAAGGCGGGTTCACCCGCCGCCCAGCCGGGCATAGCCGCATCAAAATTGGCCCAGGCGATGTTTAAGGACTTCCCCGGCGTGTCGGGTGAGACTATCCGCGTGCCATGAGCATAAAAGACATTAACGCCGCCTTCGATAGCGGCAACATCATCGTCCATTCCATTAATGGTGCAACCGCCACCCTTGGCATCCGCAAGGACAGGGATTCGGAATTCGCGCAATGGTTCTACTTTCGTGTTGCCTGCGCGGCAGGTGAAGAAATCACTTTGCGGATAACCGGGCTTGAAGGCAGCGCCTATCCCGGCGGCTGGCCCGATTATAACGCCTGCGTGTCCGAAGACCGCGATTATTGGGGGCGGGCGCCATCGACCTATAACAAGGGCGAAGACGGCGGCACGCTGACCATCCGTTATACGCCGACAAGCGATCTGTGCTGGTTCGCCTATTTCGCGCCGTACAGCATGGAACGGCATCATGATCTGGTCGCCGATATCGCAGGGCATGAAGGTGTCGAATATCGTTGCCTCGGTCACAGCCTTGAGGGCCAGCCGATTGATTGCCTTTCAATGGGTGAAGGTGATATTCAAGTCTGGCTCTATGGACGCCAGCATCCCGGCGAAACTCAGGCAGAATATTGGATGGAGGGGGCGCTGGCGATGCTAACCGATCCGTCTGACCCGCATGCGCGGACGTTGCGCCAGAAATGCCGACTGCATATCGTGCCGAACTGCAACCCTGATGGCAGTTGCCGCGGGCATTTGCGCACCAATTATGTCGGCGTAAACCTGAACCGCGAATGGGCGACACCGACGCTTGAAAAGAGCCCCGAGGTCTTGGCGATCCGCAATGCAATGGACGAAAAAGGCGTTCATTGGGCAATGGATGTCCACGGAGACGAAGCTATCCCTGCCGCATTCATCGCCGGTTTCCACGGCATCCCGTCATGGACCGACGAGCAGGGCCAAAAATATGACGCGTATTTGAAACGCCTGTCCGACCGCACGCCCGATTTCCAGACAAAGCTTGGCTATGCAATCGCTGGCGCAGGCAAGGCTAACCTGACAATGTCTACCAACCAGTTGGCTGAGCGCTTTGGGCCTTCACACGGCTGCATATCGATGACGCTGGAAATGCCGTTCAAGGACAATCACGAACTGCCCGACCCCGAACAAGGCTGGTCGCCCGAGCGGTGCATGCTGCTGGCACGCGAGTGTCTGGCAACATTGGCGGAGATGGTTTGAGTTTCTGCCATGCGGATAATTGAAGACGACCTAACCGGTCCAGAAATCCGCTCGCTCCTTGAAACCCACTTCGCCGGAATGTTAGCGAATTCGCCGGTGGGTTCTTGCCATTTTCTGGATTTTGACGGTCTGAACGCGCCCGATGTGACATTCTGGTCGATCTGGGATGGTGACAGTCTCGCCGGATGTGGGGCGCTGAAGGAGCTGTCGTCCGAGCATGGCGAGATCAAATCGATGCGCACTCATGCCGACCATTTGCGCAAAGGTGTCGGCGCGGTGATGCTAACTCATATCATATCCGAGGCACGGGAGAGACGTTATCGGCGGCTGAGCCTGGAGACCGGATCGACCGAGGCTTTCAACCCGGCGCTCGCGCTATATGAAGCAAATGGCTTCGAATTCTGCCCACCCTTTGGCGATTATGTCGAAGACCCGTTCAGCCGTTTCATGACCTTGGCGATTTGACCAACTTGCGTTAGGGCGCTGCGCAAATAGCGAAGGAACTCTCATGCCCAAACTCGTCCTCATCCGCCATGGTCAGTCGCAATGGAATCTGGAAAACCGGTTCACCGGTTGGTGGGATGTCGATGTTACCGAGCAGGGCGTCGCCGAAGCGAAAGCCGCCGGGCAGTTGATGAAGGCAAAGGGCATCACGCCTGATATCTGTTTCACCAGCGTCCAAAGCCGAGCGATCAAGACGCTCAATCTTGCGCTCGAAGAAATGGGCCGTTTGTGGGTTCCGGTTACCAAGAACTGGCAATTGAACGAGCGGCATTATGGCGGGCTGACCGGGCTCGACAAGGCCGAGACTGCGGCAAAGCATGGCGAAGACCAAGTCAAGATATGGCGCCGCAGTTTTGACATTCCGCCGCCGCCATTGGAGGCTGGTTCGCCTTATGACCTTTCTGCCGATCCGCGTTATGCCGGAATTGTGATTCCCAATACCGAGAGCCTGAAAGACACTATCGCTCGCGTTTTGCCTTATTGGGAAAGCGCGATTGTGCCCGAATTGAAAGCGGGCAAAACGGTTCTGATTTCGGCGCATGGCAATTCGCTTCGCGCACTGGTTAAGCATTTGTCAGGGATATCGGATGCCGACATTACCGGTCTCGAAATCCCGACCGGACAGCCGATTGTCTATGAACTCGATGACTCGCTGAACGGCGAGCGTTATTATCTGTCGGAACGCTAAACCAGCGGGCCAATGCCCTTGGCCTGCTTTGCCGCATACATCGAACGGTCGGCACGCAGCAGCAATTCGCTTGGTTTCACGCCTGGCTCCAACGGAGCGAACCCTGCCGAAACGCTAGGTTTCAACGTCGCGCCTGCATGATCGATTGTCAATTTGCCGATGGCCTTGCCAATACGCTCGGCCTTGCCGGCCAATTCGGCCTCGGGAATATTGTCTAGCAATATCGCAAATTCATCGCCGCCTACGCGCGCGACGAGGTCGGACCGCCGGACTGCGCCAAGTAATGCCTTGGCAATGGCGAGCAGCAAGACATCGCCGGCCTGATGACCAAGGCTGTCATTGACGTTTTTCAGATTATCGACATCTATAAATAACAAGCCATATTCGCCGCCGTAGCGATGCGCACGCCAGCACCAGCGGTCGAGCTCTTCCATAAAATGGCGCCGGTTGAACAAGGGTGTGAGTGTGTCGCACACGACAAGGCGCTCGAGCTCGGCCACGCGTGCCTTTAGCTGGTTGTTCTCACGCTCCAATGCCGACAATGGCTTTGTCGAACCTAGCGCGGACAAAGTGCCCGTTTTCTGATCCAAATTAAATAGTCCCCGATACTTCATGCGACCCGGGGTATCTTTTGTTATTTCCACCCTCAATCAGAATTCCTCCTGAAAAGCAAGAGTTTACAGTATGACACAGGCGCAAAGGCTTGTGTAACGCGATATCCATTCACAATTGCGGTTCGCTCCCACCGTCGCTAAGGACAGATGCTTCTTAAAGGTCGGGGGACGACAGTTGAGCGAAGCACCGCCGGTAATCGGCATCATCATGGGCAGCCGTTCCGATTGGGAAACGATGCGTGAGGCGTCGGCGACATTGGCCGCGCTCCATATTCCGCACGAATGCAAAGTCGTGTCTGCCCACCGCACGCCAGAACGGCTATATGAATATGCCAAGGGCGCGGCGGCGCGCGGCCTGCAGTGCATCATCGCAGGTGCAGGCGGCGCAGCGCATTTGCCCGGCATGGCTGCGTCGATGACGCGATTGCCTGTGCTTGGCGTTCCGGTCCAATCGAAAGCGTTGGATGGCATGGATAGCCTGCTCTCAATCGTCCAGATGCCCGCGGGCATCCCGGTCGGCACATTGGCGATTGGCAAGGCAGGTGCGACTAACGCGGCGTTACTCGCAGCAGCTATGCTGGCAAATAACGACGCTGCGCTGGCAACGCGATTGGACGCATGGCGCGCCGCGCAAACCGCATCGGTTGCCGAGACGCCCGAATGAGTGCAGGCTTATGAATGGCGCTTTGCCTCCGGGTTCGACAATTGGCATAATGGGCGGCGGGCAGTTGGGCCGGATGCTCGCAATCGCGGCGGCGCAACTTGGCTATCGTTGCCATATTTATGCGCCCGCCGGGGACAATGTGGCGTGCGATGTGGCGGCCGAAGCAACCATCGCTGCATATGATGACATGGAGGCATTGAAGGCGTTCGCCAATGCATGCGACGTCGTCACATTCGAATTTGAAAATGTACCGGTGCTACCGTTGAAAACAATCGCGCGCGATGTTCCGATCCACCCCCCTATCAAGGCGCTGGAAATTGGTCAGGATCGCGTCGAGGAAAAGGAATTTGTTCGGCGGCTGGGCGGCAAAACCGCCAATTTCGCAGTCGCGCGCAGCGAGATCGAGGTTGAAGACGCGATTGCCGCCGTCGGTACGCCCGCGATCCTTAAAACCATCCGCATGGGCTATGACGGCAAAGGGCAGGTTCGGGTGACGGGCAAGAGCGAGCTTGCCAGCGCGTGGCGCCGGGCGGGCGCGCAGCCGCTGATTGTCGAGGCGATGGTTCAGTTTGACGCCGAGTTCTCGGTCATATTGGTGCGCGGTGCAGATGGCGAAATCCGCTATTGGGATAGCTCGCGCAACGCACATGAGGATGGCATATTGGCGACCTCCACCGTGCCTGCCGGACCGCTGATCGAAAGCCAGCAGGTCTC
>LNFM01007931.1_pt1 | contig 16309 bp, 18 predicted proteins | sample 596031 | NCBI WGS metagenome assembly LNFM01 (sample SAMN04254537, study PRJNA301005) | activated carbon metagenome | isolation source: dual media filters at the Ann Arbor, Michigan drinking water treatment plant | place: USA: Ann Arbor
GGCGCCGAGGAGCGCAGGGCGCGTGGCCGCGAGCGCAGCGAGCATCGTGAACTGACTTGCCGCAACTGTTCGAGCGCAGCGAACGCAGTGAGCGCAGCGAGTTTTGCGGCAGGGCCACGGGCCCGAGCACCGCAGGGTAGTCGGCCCCCCGGGGGCCGACCGCCTTGCCGAAGCGCCGCGGCCCGCCCGGGCCCGCCTTTGACGCGCCGCTACCGCCCCACTCAGGCCGGCACGTTGCGCGCGTGCTCCACCATCTCGGCGAACAGCAGATCGAGCGCCGTGGCACGGACCTGATAGGGGTCGAACTCGGCCTGGGCCGCGTACTTCATGAACATCTGGCGGTTGGCCTCGGTGGCGGTGACCAGGCCCATGGCCCAGCCGCTGTACAGGCGGCGGTCGATCTCGCACAGGCTCAGGACGGCCGGCTCACGGTGGCGCTTGTCCAGCGCGATGCGGTGGTACAGCGTGTTGACCACCAGCCGGTCGCCTTCCAGGCATTGCAGGAAGACGCCGCCCGCCAGCATCAACGCCCCGGTGACGCCTAAAGCGGCGTTGTTTCGCTGCGAGCTGCGCACGATGTCCTTCACTTCCAGCGGCGTCAGCACGCCGGCGGTGCGGCTGGCGTAGATCAGGCGGATGAGCATGGTGACTCCGGCGTTGGCGAGGCCCGATGGTACGAAAGCGCGGCCCTTAGCGCTGCGCCTGCAGCATCGCGCCCATCTTCTGGTGGATGAGGTTCACCGCCTTCAGCGGCCGCAGCATCACCTTGAACTCGATGATGCGGCCGGCTTCGTCCCAGCGCAGCATGTCCACGCCGTTGATGGCGACGCCGTCGAGTTCGAGCGTGAACTCGAGCACCGCGTCGCGGCTGCCGGCCACCTGGCGCACGTAGCGGAAGCTGTCGTTCAAGAACACCTTCAGCGCCGCGCCCAGGTACAGCCGGGTGACGGCGCGGCCCACCTGCGGCGTGTGCACCACTGGCGAGTGGAAGACCACTTCGTCGGCCAGCAGCGCGTCCAGCAACGTGGGGTCGCGACGCTGCACCAGGGTGTGCCAAGCCTGCAGGGTGTCTATCGTCACGGGTGGCTCCAAGGGTATCTGTCAGGGGCGGCGCACCAACAAGAAGGGCCCCCGAAGGGGCCCAGAGCTGGCGCGGGTTGTGTCGCTTACTTGAGGTGCTTGCTGATTTCCTTGGTCATGCCGAACATGCTGATCGGGCTTACGCCGACCACCGCCTTGAGCTTGGCGTCGGCGTTGATCATGGTTCTCTTCAGCTTGTCCTGCAGGTCGTGCTTCTTGATGTACTCCCAGACCTTCTTGGTGACCTCGGTGCGCGGCAGCGGCTTGTCGCCGATGATGGCGGCCAGCGCCGCGCTCGGGGTCATGGCCTTCATGAAGGCAGCGCTGGGAGCGCGCTTCTTGGCCGGGGCCTTCTTGGCCGCAGCCGCCTTCTTTGCGGGTGCAGCCTTCTTGGCCGGTGCCGCCTTCTTTGCGGCGGCTTTCTTTGCAGGGGCCTTTTTCGCAGTTGCCATGTGGATGAACTCCATCGTTGATGAGGGATGCTGCCTGTGCCGCCGGCCTCGCGGTGTTTGAAACCGTGGGCCTGTCTTTACCAGCAGACGAGCGGCGATGATGGTACCGCCTGCACGGGGTGCTGAGAAGCGCTTTTCATAGGTAAATGCGCCATCAGCGGCGCGTTGGCGCAACAGCTTGCAAGTGCCCGCTGCCCGCAGGTGTGGCCGCCGTTGGCTTATGCTGGCCGCATGAAGATCATCGTGCGTTGGTTGCTGCTGGCCGCGGCGCTGTTGCTGGTGGCCAATCTGTACGCCGGCGTCAGCGTCGCCAGCTTCGGCTCGGCGCTGTGGGCCGCCTTCGTCATCGGCCTGCTCAACACGCTGGTGCGGCCGCTGCTGGTGCTGCTCACGTTGCCAGTGACGCTGCTGACGCTGGGGCTGTTTCTCTTCGTCATCAACGCCTTGATGTTCTGGGCCGCGGCCTGGGTGCTGGACGGCCTGCACGTCAGCGGCTTCGGCGCGGCGCTGCTGGGCTCGCTGCTGTACAGCCTGTGCGGCATGGTCATCGACGCAGCGGTCGAACGCCTGTTCAACCGCGTGCCGGTGTAGGCCAGCGGCCTGCTATTGCTGCTGCGGCGGCTCGGGCTCGATGCGCCCGCCGCGCGCCTCGAGCACCAGCTGGCGGCGCTGCGCCGTGAGCTGGCGCAGCCGGGCGTCGATGACCGATGCCTCGATGAAGTCCTGCCCCGTGGCCCCGCGCGACTGCTGCTGCGCGCTGCGCAGGCGGTCGATGGCGCCGCCCAGATCGCCCAGCACGGCGCGCGCCTCGGCCCCGGCGCGCAGCGCGCGCAGGCGCAGGCCCAGGGCCTGGCTGGTGTCGGCCAGCAGTTCCCAGGCCGTGGCGTCCTGCGGCTGGCCGGCCACCCAGGTGTGCAGCTCGCCGGTGCTGTCGCGCAGCGCGGCGGCGGTGGTCGCGGGCTGCTGCCGGTGGCGTTCGAGCAGCGCGCGGGCGCGCAGCAGCATCACCGGCCGCGCATCGCCACCGGCGGGCAGCGCGTCCAGCAGCGCCAGCGCCGCGGCCGCATCGCCGCGCGCCAGGCTCAGGTCGGCGCGCAGCAGTGCCACGCTGCGCTCGGCCGCGGGTTCGCGCGGCTCGGCCTTGGCCACCAGCTGTTCGGCCTGCGCAGCCAGTGCCTCGGCGCGCGCCGGTTCCTTGAGCATCGAGGCCGCCAGCGCCCCGCCGTACAGCGCCGCGGCGCGGTCGGCCAGCAGCGGCGACGAGCTCTCGCCCTTGAGCCGGTGCAGGCCTTGCGCGCTGTCATCCATCAGCACGCGTGCGCGCATCTGCATCAGCGCGTGCTGCACCGTGGGCAGCAGCGGCGGCCCGCCCGCCAGCAGCGTGCGGTTGCGCGCTTCGCTGATGCGGTCCACCGTCATGGGGTGGCTGCGCAGGTAGGGGAAGCCGCCGCTGTCGTTGAGCCGCGTGGCCGCGTCCATGCGCTCGAACATTGCGGCCATGCCCGCGGGGTTGAAGCCGGCGCCGGCCAGCATGCCGTAGCCCAGGCGGTCGGCCTCGCGCTCGACATCGCGTGAGAAGTTCAGCTGCCCCTGTGCCGCCACGCCCTGGCCGCCCATGATGGCGGCGTTGGCCAGGTCGGCGTTGTTGCTGCGGCTGGCCGCCAGGATGCCCACCAGCATCGCCGCCAGGGCCACCATCGACGCGCGCTGTTGCGGCGCGATGCTGCGCGCGATGTGGCGCTGCGTGACGTGCGACAGCTCGTGCGCGACGACCGAGGCCAACTGGTCGGCGCTGTTGGTGATGGCGATCAGCCCCAGGTGCACGCCGACATAGCCGCCCGGCAGCGCGAAGGCGTTGACGCTGCGGTCGCGCACCAGAAAGATCTCCCAGGCAAAGGCCTGGTCGGCGTCGGCCTCGATGTGGCCCTGCCGGCGCGCCGACGCCAGCAGCGGCTGCCACATGGCCTGCAGGTAGGCCAGCAGCACCGGGTCGTCCAGGTAGGCCGGGTCGCGCCGGCCCTCGCGCATGATCTGCTCGCCCAGGCGACGTTCGGCGCCGATGGACAGGTCTTCGGAGGCCGATTCGCCCAAGGCGGGCAGGCGCACCTGGGCCCAGGCCGGGGCCGGCAACGCGCACAGCAGGGCCAGCAGGGCGGCGAGCAGGCGGCGCCAGAGCGCCAGGGCTTGTGGGGTCAATGCAGAGCCTCGGTGGGGCGCGCCGGATGGCCGCGCCGCGTTGGAGCGCTGCCGCGGGGCAACGTTCCTTGCTGGCTATCATGACACTGCCCCTGTTTCCGAAGATTGCCCGACCATGACATCGCCGCTGACTCACTTCGACGCCCAGGGCCAGGCCCACATGGTGGACGTCGCCGCCAAGGACGTGACGCACCGCGTGGCGCGCGCGGCCGGCCGCATCCGCATGCAGCCGGCCACCTTCGAGCTGATTGCCGGCGGTCACGTCAAGAAGGGCGACGTGCTGGGCATCGCGCGCATCGCCGCCATCCAGGGCGCCAAGCGCACGGCCGACCTCATCCCCTTGTGCCACCCGCTGCCCATCACGCGCGTGGCGGTGGATTTCGAGCTGGACCGCGCGCAGGCCGAGGTGCGCTGCATCGCGCAGGTCGAGACCCTGGGCCGCACCGGCGTCGAGATGGAAGCGCTGACCGCCGTGCAGGTGGGCCTGCTGACCATCTACGACATGTGCAAGGCCGCCGACCGCGGCATGGTCATCGGCGAGGTGCGGGTGATCGAGAAGATGGGCGGCAAGTCGGGGCACTGGGTGGAAGGGTCGGCAGGCCCCCCTGCACCGCGGTAAGCGCCTCCATCTCGACGCCGTGCAGTCAGCTCGTGGACGTGCTGGTGAGACGGGTTGCCGCCCTCTCGCAGGAGGTCGCACAGCCCCAAAACTTTTCGACCACGGTGTTGTTGTTCATGAAGGGTCGGCGGGGTCTGGAGTGGGTGGCTGCAGGAGGCGGCGTTCAAGCAGCGTGCGCATGTCGCGACGGCCGTCGGCGATGATGACGATGAACACTTGGCGCTTTGGCGCCTCGGCCACGGTGTAGATGAGGCGATAGGGTTTGAAGGCGGTCTGCCGAAAGTCTCGGATTCCCAGATCCAGCAGTTCACGGGGCCAGGTGCCGCGTTGCGGCGCGGTGGCCAAGCCCTCGGCGGCGGCCAGGATGCGGTCCAACAGGACGGCAGCCTTTCCTGGGGAGTCGTGCTCGGCCACGTACTGCACGATCTCGTCCAGGTCGGCCTCAGCCCCGGCAGTCAAGCTGACGGCGTAGGAGGCGAAGGCCGACATCTAACTTGTCCGGCCCGGCAACTTGTGCTGGGCGCGAAGCCGTGCAACAGCCTCTTGAATGGGGCGGGTGCGGCCTGCCTCGATGTCCTGTCGGCCAAGCGCCAGCAGCTTGAGCAGTGCCATGGTCTCCTGGGTGGCCTCGTAGCTGGCCACGTCCTGCAGCACGGCGCGCGCCTCTCCGTTCTGGGTGATCAGCAGCGGTTCGCGATCTTCGGCCAGCTGATCCAGCAACTCGGCCGCATTGGCCTTGAGGTAGCTGATGGACTTGACATGGGTGCTGTAGCGCATGCGGATTCCCAGATAAACTTTTTTGGTCTGAATTCGGTCCGCATCAGTGTACCTGCTGTTGGCGCCGGTACTGGTACTTGACACGCCGGCACTTGACCCAGCACAGCTGGGTGGCAAGTCGGGGCACTGGGTCGCGCCCTGAGGGTGGGTCAGCGCGCGCCGGGCACGAAAGCGCGCCAGTCCTGGGGTGGGCCCGGCGGCTGGCACTGGAAGGGTGGGGCCGACGCCGCGCCTGCCACGCCCGACGCGGCCGCATCGGGCGCCGGGGACTGGTTGGGCTCTCCGCAGGCGGCAAAGAACTCGTCCGCGTCCGGGTTGCGGAACTCGCGCAGCCGCGCCACCAGGTGGCGTGCGGCGTCTTCCTGGCCATTGGCTGCCAGCGCGCGCGCCCAGGCCATCATCAGCCGCGTGTCCAGCAGGTAGTGCGTGACGCGGTCGAAGGCCGACTCGCGCTCGCTGACCACCGCGCCCGAGGTCACGGCCGCGTAGTCGGCATGGTGGGCGAAGAACACGCTGTGCTGGCCGCTGGCGATGCGCTGCTCCAGCGGGCCGGAGCCCGGGGCGGCGCTGAAGATGGACGCCACGCGCAGGTAGTCGACCACCGAGAGCGCGGCGCCGGCCACCAATACCAGCCCGGCCCAGCCCAGCGCCGGCGATGGCGATGAGGACGGCCCGGGCGCAGGCGTGCCGCCGACGCGCTCGCCCTGCAGCACGAAGCCCCAGGCCCAGGCCGTGGGCAGCAGGAAGTACGCGTACCACAGCGGGTACTCCAGCAGGCTGTGCAGGCCGATCATCAGCACCATGGCCATGGCACAGCGCTGTGCCGTGCCACTGTCGCCCGCGCTGCCCCAGGCCAGCCGCAGGCCGCGTGCCAGGCCCCACAGCAGCAGCCCCAGCACCAGCGCGGCCAGCGGCAGGCCCAGCTCCACCGCCAGCTGCAGGGGCAGGTTGTGGGTGTGGTCGAAGAAGGCGACGGGCCGGCCCGGAAAGGGCGTCAGCGTCCAGGCGATGTTGAACTCACCCCAGCCGACCCCGGCCCAGGGATGCAGGCGGATCAGCGCCAGCGTGTCGGCCCAGATGCCGAAGCGCGAGGACGAGATGTCGGTCTCGGCCAGGCGCTCGGCGCCGCCGAAGCTGTGCGCCGACGCCGCGGCCCACTGCGCCATGCCGAACCAGGCCAGCGCATACAGCAGCGGCGCGGCCACCAGCAGCGCGCGCGGCGCGCGGCCCAGGCGCCGGTCGGCCAGGCCCCACAGCGCCAGCAGCACCACGCTCACCAGCCCGGTGCGCGAGGCCGTCAGCACCACCGCGAACACCAGCAACGCCAGCGCCGCGGCCGCCGCCTGCCAGGCCATGCGGCGCAACTGCAGCAGCGCCACGCAGGCGATGCAGGCCCACAGCAGCAGGCTGCTCAGGTGGTTGGGCTGGCGCAGGTTGCCCACGGCCCGGCCGGGCAGGCCCGACGCGGCGATCCAGTCGCCGCCGGCCAGATCGGGCAGGAAGACCTGCACCAGCGCGATCGGCAGGTTGCACAGCCCGGCCACCAGCAGGCCCCAGCAGAAGGCGGCAAAGGTCTGCAGGCCGGCATCACTGGCGCGCGCGCCCGCACCGCCGGCCAACAGCAGGGCCGCGGCCGCCAGCGTGCCCAGCGCCGACAGCGCCAGGCTGGCCGGCAGACCGCCCAGGCCCCAGGAGGCTGCCGCGGCCAGCGCCAGCAGCCCCAGCGCCGCCAGCACCGGCACCACGCCGCGGCCGCAGCGTGCCGGCAGGCTGACCGCCACCACCCCACCCCACAGCGCGAAGGCCAGCGCCTGGTTCAGGAAGGTGGCCGAAGGCGAGAGGCTGAAGGCGAGCAGGGAGGGCAGCGCCGCTGCAGCGGCCATGCTGGAGACCGCGACCGGATTCATCAGCGGGCGCTAACGGCGAGCGCGGCTGTACGGCGCACGCCGCGGGTATCGGCGCTTGCGGTCAGGCGCAAATAGCGTTGCATATTGAATAGTACATGTTCAAAATACTATGATGATTGATCGATCCTGTCTGCCCGGAATCGAACTCGCCCTGCGCCGCAACCCGGCAGTGGTGTTGCTCGGCCCACGGCAGGTGGGCAAGTCGACACTGGCACGGGACATTGCTGCGCGGCATCCTGGCGCCATTTTCATGGACCTGGAACGCGATTCTGACCGCGCCGCCCTGCAGCACCCCGAGCTCTTCTTCCCGCCGCTGCGCGACCGGCTGGTCGTGCTGGATGAGGTGCAGACCGTGCCCGAGCTGTTTCGAGCATTGCGCCCCGAGATTGACGCTGATCGGCGTGTCGGCCGCTTGCTGCTACTCGGCTCGGCCAGCGGGCCCCTGTTGCAGCAGAGCTCGGAGTCCCTGGCCGGACGCGTCAGCTACCTGGAGTTGACCCCATTCCTGGCCCAGGAGGTTACGCCCGACCCGGCCGACCTGGCCGGCTTGCAGCGCCTGTGGATGCGGGGCGGCTATCCGCTCAGCCATCTGGCCGCGAGCGACGGGGCGTCACTGGCCTGGCGGCAGGATCTCGTGCGCACCTTCTTGCAGCGCGATGTGCCGGCTCTGGGCTTGCGTGTGCCGGCTGAGGCCCTGCGCCGCTTCTGGACCATGTTGGCGCACCTGCAGGGCCAACTCTTCAACGCGTCGCAACTGGGCCTGGCGCTGGGTGGCGCATCGCACACCACGGTCATCCGCCATCTCGACCTGCTGGTGGATGCGCTGATGGTGCGGCGCCTGGCGCCGCACCTGCCCCACGTCGGCAAGCGGCTCGTCAAGTCGCCGAAGGTTTATGTCCGCGACAGCGGGCTGCTTCACGCCTTGCTCGGCATCCCCGATGCCGTGGCGCTGCAGGGCCACCCGGTGGCGGGCCTGTCATGGGAAGGCTTCGTGATCGAGCAGATCGCCGCCGCCCTGCCCGCCGACGCGGTGCTGGGCCACTACCGCACGGCCGCGGGTGCCGAGATCGATCTGGTGGCGCAGGTGGGCGGCCGCACGCTGGCCTTCGAGATCAAGTTGTCGTCGGCGCCCAAGCCCGCGCGCGGGTTCTGGCAGGCGCTGGCCGACGTTCGGCCGGATCAGGCGTATGTGGTGGCGCCTGTGGCGCGGGCGTACAGCCTGGCTGACGGGGTGCAGGTGATGGGGGTGGCGGAGGTGGCGCGGTCACTGGCGGGTGGGTGACGGCGGGCGCTGCAGGATCGGCCCACAGGCCGGTTGACCGCCCCACGCCTCCCCACGGCGGGAAGGCCAACGCGTCGGCCTCAGCGCTGGCCCGGGATGGGCGGAAAGGTCACTGGCTGAAGCTCAGGGTACTTTTCGCGCAGGCCCTTCCATGCCTCGGCGCCCTCTTCGCAGCGCTGCGTGGGATGCATGCGGCACAGGCGTCGCAGCGTCAGCTCGGCCTGGCCCGGTTGGCCATTCAGGCCCGCGGCCAAGGCGTAGCGGAACATCGCCGGAGGGTAGGCAAAGCGCTCGGAGACCTTGCGCATCCAGTCGACCTCGTCTGCGCTCATCCCGCGACGGGCCTCGGTGTGCGCGAACTTCAGGTAGGCACCGAGCTGCGTCAGGACGCGCAGCTCGGGCGGTGGTGTCTGCAGGCCCGGCACGCCGATGCGTGCGGACTCCAGCCGCAGCAACCGGTTTGCCTGCTCCGCCTGCAGGTATTCCTGCGCGACCACAGCCAGCGCCAGTAGCAGCGCCAGGCCCGAAGCCCGCAGCACCCACTGCGGTATGCGGACGCGCGCCGGACGCTGCTGCAGTTCGTCCACGGCGCCGATGTACAGACCCAGGGGCACCAGGAAGTAGGCGTACTCCAGCGGGTACTCCAGCATGCCGTGGGTGGCGACGCCGGTGATGCCGATCAGCAGCCACACCGCTGTGGGCTCGCGGCATTTCCAGAGGCGACTGAGCAACCACCACAGCGCCAGAGCGACCAGCGTCAGCCCTGCGGGGATGCCGTTCCAGAGCAGCATATCGAGCACGATGTTGTGCGCGTGCTCGATATGCTCGCCGACGAAAGGGTGCTGCTCTGCCACGCTTACCTGCGCCACGCTGACCTGCTGCCAGCCGTAACCCCAGAGTGGCCGCTGCGTGATGGCGTCGACTAGAGCAGCCCAGTGCAAGCTGCGCGTCCCACCCTGCATGGTTTCGGCCAGCGGGCGTCCCTCCTGCAGCAGCAGCCAATCGTTGATGTCGGGCCATGCCAGCACCAGCCCACCATAGAGCAGGGCCAGGACCAACACGCCTCGACGCCCCGGCGCGGCCCCGCTGCGCGCGCCGATCCAGAACATGAGCAGCACCAGCATGCCCATCTGCAGCCAGCCGGTGCGCGAGCCAGACAGCACCATGCCCAGCACCATCAGCGGTGACGCAGTCCAGAAGCCGAGGCGGCCGAAGTGGCCCTGCTGGCGCAGCAGGCCGGCGGCGGCCAGGCCCATCACGCAGATCGTGCACAGGTGATTGGGCTGGGCCACGTTGCCGAAGGGTCGGCCGCCCGGCGGCAGGTCCACCAGCCAGAGGCTCGGCGGCACGGTGTGGGTCCACTGCGCCAACGCGATGCCGGTCGAGGCGATCGCGGCGGCCAGCATGCCCGACGCGAGCACCGTCAGGCCCCTGGCCGAGGGTCCCGCGCCCCCCGCCACCGAAGCTCGGCCTACCAGGGTGGCGGCGATGAAGGACGCGATGTAGAGGGCCGCGATCCAGGCGTCGCCGGCAAAGAAGATGTGCCCGCTGGCTGCCTGTACCGCCAAGGTCAGCAGCGCCAGGCCGCCGAACAGTGCCCAGCTCCGGGCCAGCTGCGCGCTGCCTCGAGAGCACAACGCGGCAAGGGCCAAGAGGGCGAGCGCCACACCCTCCAGCCAGGCCGAAGGCCATGGCCAGTAGTGGTTGGGCAGCAGCCAGGCCAGCGGCGCGGCCGCGGCGATCAGCAGGGGGAGCGGCGGCGAGGGCATGCGCACAATGAAAACGGGCAGCCCGTGGGCTGCCCGTCGAAGTACACAGAAGTGCGGACTGCTGTGCTTAGAAGGTCAAGGATTCCTTGCACGAGCCCGGCAGGTACTTCTTGAATGTGTCGCTGCTGGTGCCGCACTGCCACTGGGTGACCACGCTGCCGGTGATGGTGGGTACGAGGATGACGTCCACGGCGAGGGGCAGCCCTTGGCTCGTAACCCGGACCTTACCGCTCGTGCCCTTCGTCTCGACCTTCAAGACGTACTTGGAAGTCGAAGAGGCGGACTCGCAGCCCCAGCCATCGTCCACCGACGGCAGGCTGCCCGGTGAAGTCTGCACGGCTTCGGTGATGGCGGTACGGCAGGTCGAGGCTGCGAGGATGACTTCCGATACCTTGGCCTTAACCGTGTAGTCCTGATACGCCGGCAGTGCCACGGCGGCCAGGATGCCGATGATCGCCACGACGATCATCAGTTCGATCAGTGTGAAACCTTGTTGAACGCGCTTCATGCGGAAACTCCTTGGGGGTTTGGGGGCGGGTACACCCCCCTGAATGCAGGGGTCGTGCCAGCCCGGCTGGATGGGTCGTTTAGTGATTTTCATCACAAGAGATGACGGATTCGGTCACTTCCAGGGGCCCCGGGCGGCCCTTGCGCGGGTTGGGGTGACGGAATTCGTCACCCGCGTCGCCGCGCCTCAGTCGGCGATGGACAGGATTTGTCCGGTGGCCAGCGCGCTGATGCGGTGGTGGCTGCGTTGCGCGCCGATCTCGGACATCACGCTGTCGACCTCGCCCGGCTTGATGTGCGTGATGTAGACGTCGGTGGGCACTGCCAACTGCGCCAGTTCTTGCTGCAGTTGCGCCGGGCACAGGTGCTGGCTGATGGTGGCCAGCGCGCTTTCGTCGTCGCGGAAGGCGGTTTCGATCACCAGCGCGGCCACCGGCAGCTGCGCCAGGCGCTGCCACAGCGCCGGGTTGGGGCCGGTGTCGCCGCTGAAGACCCAGGCGCCCCGGCCGGCCATCACCGCGTAGCCCACGGCCGGCACGGTGTGCGACGCGGGCAGCACCTCGACGCGGCGCGCGCCGATCTGCAGCACCTGACCCGTCTCGACCGGGTGGAACTCCAGCACCGGGTGCTGCGGGTTGGGCAGGCGCGTGAAGTCGGGCCAGACCACGCCGTTGAAAACGTGCAGGCGCAGCGCGGCGATGGTGGCGGCCAGCGCGTGCACGCGGATCGGTGGGCGCCGCGCGGCCACGCGCCGGCGGGTCACGCTGTCGGCCAGCAGGCCGATGGCCAGCACGTGGTCGAGGTGCGAGTGCGTGACCAGGATGTCGTCGATGCGCGAAAGCTCGTCCAGCGTCAGGTCACCGACGCCGGTGCCGGCATCCACCAGCAACTGGCTGTCGACAAGGAAAGAGGTGGTCCGGCTGCCGGCGGCAATGGAGCCCGAACAACCGAGGACGCGGATCTGCATGGGGAGGCGGGCCCCATGGGGCGCCGAAGCGGTCAGATGGCAGATGCTGAACCGGCACTGCCGCCGGCGCAAGCCAGCCTTGTCGCATTTGCCGCCAGCCCGTCGCAGCCTGGGGCAGGCAGCGTGAAGACCATCACGGCGGCCCGGCAGGCTGGGGCTAGCGCGAGATGAACTGCATCTGCGTGCCCGCGAGCTCGATCACGTCGCCGTTGCGCAGGGGCACGGAATCGCCGACCAGCGGCACGCCGTTGATGTTGGGCCGGGTGGCGCCTTCGACGTGCGCGAAGGCATAGCCGTTGGGCCGCTTGGTGATGGACGCCACCTGCACGCCCGGCTTGCCGACCGTGGTGACGACCTTGGTCAGCGTGACCTCGCGCCCGGCCGCGGCGCCGTTGAGCACCTTGATCGATGCTGGCGGCACCGGCGGATGCGAGGGCACGCCCAATGCGCCGAAGCCCGAGGCGTGGGCACCAGCGCCGCCGGCGTGGCCGGCCGACAGGGGCTGGCCCGCACCCATGCCCGGCGCCGCGCCCGCACCCGGGCGCATGATCATGGTCTTCTCGTACTCGCCCGACTCGTCGACCAGGTACTTGATCTTGTACTTGCCGATCTCGACCGTGTCGTTGTGCGTCAACAGCTGCTTCTTGATCGCCTTGCCGTTGATGTACGTGCCGTTGGTGCTGTTGAGGTCTTCGATGAAGACGTCGCCGCCGACCATCTGCAGTACCGCGTGCTCGCCGCTGACTGCCAGGTTGTCGATGACGATGTCGTTGTAGGGACGCCGGCCGAGCGTGGTCTTGTCCTTTGTGATCTGGACCTCTTTGATGACCACACCGTCGAGCGAAACCACCAGCTTGCCCATGCCTGCCCTCAATTCAATCCGCTGCCGGTGCAGCGCTCAGCAGCGCATGGTAACGCTGCTCAACGACAGATGCGACCAATTCCGCCTCAGCGACGGAAAGGCCACCATGACCGCGCCGGAGCGCCAGCACTCCCGGAGGAGCGCACCAGAATGACGGAGATATTATCCTTTCCGCCCGCTTGGTTGGCCGCGTCTATGAGCGCCTGCGTTGCGGTTTCAAGTGTTTCGTGTGCCAGCAACACCTGCGCGATGGCGGCGTCGTCGAGCATGTCGGACAGGCCGTCCGAGCACATCAGGTAGACGTCGCCGGCCAACACCTCGTGCTGGTGGGTCTCGAGCAGCACGGTGTCTTCCACCCCCACGGCGCGCGTCACCAGGTTCTTGTTGGCTGAAAACGCAGCCTGTTCGGGCGTGATGAGGCCGGCGTCGATCTGTTCTTGCAGCAGCGAATGGTCGCGGGTGATCTGCTGCAGGCGGCCGCCACGCAGCCGGTAGCAGCGCGAATCGCCCACGTGGCCCAGCAGCACGCGGTTGTCGCGATACACCGCCACCACCAGCGTGGTGCCCATGCCGGCGTATTGCGGGTTGGAGTTGGCGGCGTTGAAGATCGCGCGGTTGGCGTTGTCCACGCAGATGTCCATGGCGCGGCGCACTTCGGCGTCGCTGGCCTGGCTGCTGGCCTCGCGCAGCCAGCGGCCGAGTTCGGTGCGGATGAAGGTGGTCGCCATGTTGCTGGCGACTTCACCCGCGTTGTAGCCGCCCATGCCGTCGGCCAGCACGGCCAGCGCGACTTCTGCATCGGTGGCGACCGAGTCCTCGTTGTTGCTGCGGGCCCTGCCGGGGTCCACTGCGGCATGGATCTCGATCATCATGGCCAGGGTATCGGTCAACGGCGGCACGGATTGGCTGCGGGTGGGGCATTGTGCATCGGATCGCCCGCGCCGCTGCTGCGTGGGAACCCACATCAGCCTGGGTGCGCGCCACTTCCACCCGGGCCCTGCAGCTCGGACAGGGCCGCGGCGGCGTGCGCGGCCGAGCTTGGCCGACGGCTCGGCTGCTTGGCCATCAGGCGGGCGATGAGCTCGGCCAGCGGCGCCGGGGTGCCGGGCTGCAGCGTGCGCAGATCGGGTGCGGCCTCGCGCGCCACCTGGCGCAGCAGGTCGCCCATGCTCGCCGCCTGGTGCGGCAGGCGGCCGGCGACCAGCTCGAACAGCATGGTGCCCAGCGCGTACAGGTCGGTGGCCGGCGTGGGCAGCTCGCCGGCCAGCTGCTCGGGCGCCATGTAGGCCGGCGTGCCCAGCAGCATGCCGGTGGCGGTGGGCGTGGCCTCGGCGTGGCGCGCCAGCCCGAAGTCGGCAACCTTGAGGGTGTCGCTGGGCCAGTCGACCAGCACGTTGGCCGGCTTCAGGTCGCGGTGCGCCACATCCTGGGCGTGGGCGTGCGCCAGCGCCAGCGCGACGCGCTGGCCGATGCGTGCCACCAACGGCGGGGGCAGCAGGCGGTGGCCGCGGGCATAGCGCTCGAGCGAGCAGCCCGGCACCGCCTCCATCGCCAGCCAGAGCCGGCCCTGGCTTTCGCCGGCGTCGTGCACGGCCACGATGCCCGGGTGCTGCAGCCCGCGCGTGATGCGTACCTGCTGCAGGAAGTGCGCGCGCGCGGTGGCTTGCGCCTGGCTGCTGCCTGCGCCATGCGGCGCCAGGATCTTCAGCGCCACCCAGCTGCGGTCGCGCAGATCCTGCGCCAGGTAGACCACGGCGCTGGAACCCTCGCCCAGCACGCGCTGCAGGCGGTAGTCGCCGAAGCGTTCGGCCAGGGGTTCTTGCATGCGCCCTAAGTTAGCACGGCGTCGCCCCAGGCGGTGGTGCTCAGGGCGGGGGTGGCGCTAGCGCGCCAGCAGCACCGGTATGCCCGTGTGCTCGATCACGCTCTGCGTCACCGAGCCCAGCAGCGCACCCGCGGCGCCGTCCAGGCCGCGCGTGCCCATGACGATGAGGTCGCAGCCCTCGGCCTGCGCCAGCTCGGCGATGGTCGGGCCGGGTGCGCCGACGCGGTGGTGTTCCTGGAAGGCCATGCCGCCCTGCTGCAACAGAGCGCGGGCATGTGCCAGCGCGGGCTCGCTGCGTTCGCGGTAGTACTCGTCCAGCGATTGGCTGGTGACGAACTGCGAAACATCGCCCGACACCGGCCGCTGCACGTGGACCACGTGCACCCGCAGTGCCTCGGGCTCGCGCAGCTGGGTGCGCAGGCCCAGCACCTGCTGGATGGCGTGCGCGGCGCCCTCGGAGCCGTCCACCGCCAGCAGCACGCGCTGGAAGCCCCCCGCCGCGGCCCCCGCCGGTGCCCTGGCCACGACGACGACCGGCGCGCGGCGCGCGGACAGCCACCTGCCCAGCAGCAGCACCAGCAGGGCCCCGGCCACGCCCGCGCCGTAGCGCAGCGCGTCGCTGGGCACCAGCTTGGGCAGTTGCGGCATGACCTCGGGTTTGACCAGGGCCGGGTCGGTGACGATCATGCCGCCGGCGATCCAGCCCAGGAGCATGCCGCCGGCGATGATGATGATGGGGAACTTGTCCATCAGCCGTATCACCAGCTGGCTGCCCCAGACGATGATGGGGATGCTGACGAGCACGCCGAAGATCACCAGCGCCATGCTGTGCTGGCCGCCGCCGGCGGTTTCGGCGGCGCCGGCGATGGCGATCACGTTGTCCAGGCTCATCACGAAGTCGGCCACGATGACCGTCTTGATGGCCCCCCAGAGCTTGTCGCTGCCGTCGATGTTGCCGTGGCCTTCTTCGTGCTCGGGCAGCAGCAGCTTGACGCCGATCCACAGCAGCAGCAACGCGCCGACGATCTTGAGGAAGGGGATGGCCAGCAGTGTCAGCGCGAAGAAGATGAGCACGATGCGCAGCACGATGGCGCCCGCCGTGCCCCACAGGATGCCCTTGGTGCGTTGCGCCGGCGGCAGCTTGCGGCAGGCCAGCGCGATCACCACGGCGTTGTCGCCACCCAGCAGGATGTCGATCATGATGATCTGGCCGACGGCGATCCAGAACTCGGGGGTGTAGAGGAACTCCATGTCTTGCTGATCCTGATCCTGATCCCTGCGGCGCGGCGGGCTGCGGCAGTGTAGGCGGCGTGCGCGCGCTGGCCTGTGCGTGGAACCACGCAGCGCGGCGCTCGCGAAAAAGAGTGCGCCCGGAGGGCTTCAACCGTCCGGGCGCAAAGGGGGGCGGGCGGCGCGGCCGGGGCCGCGCGCCGTGCTGCCTTAGAGCAGGGCCTTGAGCAGCTTGGCCATCTCCGACGGGTTGCGCGTGACCGTGAAGCCGCACTCTTCCATGATGGCCAGCTTGGCGTCGGCCGTGTCGGCGCCGCCACTGATCAGCGCGCCGGCGTGGCCCATGCGCTTGCCGGCCGGGGCGGTGACCCCGGCGATGAAGCCGACGATGGGCTTCTTCATGTTCTTCTGGCACCAGCGCGCGGCCTCGGCTTCGTCGGGGCCGCCGATCTCGCCGATCATGATCACGGCGTCGGTGTCGGGGTCGTCGTTGAACAGGCGCATCACGTCGATGTGCTTGAGGCCGTTGATCGGGTCGCCGCCGATGCCGACCGCGCTGCTCTGGCCCAGGCCGATCTCGGTGAGCTGGGCCACGGCTTCATAGGTGAGCGTGCCCGAGCGGCTGACCACGCCGATGCGGCCCTTGCGGTGGATGTGGCCGGGCATGATGCCGATCTTGATCTCTTCGGGGGTGATCAGGCCGGGGCAGTTGGGGCCCAGCAGCAGCGTCTTCTTGCCGCCCGCGGCTTCCTTCTTCTTCATGCGGTTGCGCACTTCGAGCATGTCCTTGACGGGGATGCCTTCGGTGATGCAGATGGCCAGGTCGAGCTCGGCCT
>LNFM01007933.1_pt1 | contig 16306 bp, 12 predicted proteins | sample 596031 | NCBI WGS metagenome assembly LNFM01 (sample SAMN04254537, study PRJNA301005) | activated carbon metagenome | isolation source: dual media filters at the Ann Arbor, Michigan drinking water treatment plant | place: USA: Ann Arbor
CAGGCCAGCGTAATCATCAATCCCTGAACAATGCTCATCGATAACTCCGGCCACGAAAAAAAAGTCGTGCTCATCTTACGCGGTTGCTTTTGCATGGAGTCGGGTTCAATCGGCTCCCGCTCAAAAATAACCGAGCAGGTGGGGCCCATAATCAACTCCAGAAAAATAACATGCACAGGCGAAAAGATATCCAGGTATTTCCACATCAAAAGCAAGGGCATGGTAACGATCAGGATAATGGGAATGTGAATGGAGATAATGTATTGTATGGCCTTTTTCAGATTCTCATAAATTCTGCGGCCCAACGCTACGGCCTCAGTCATATGAAACAAATCATCATCGGCCAATACCAGCGAAGCCGCGCTCTTAGCTACCTCACTTCCGCGCAAGCCCATGGCAATGCCAATATGCGCAGCCTTCAGGGCCGGTCCGTCATTCACACCATCGCCTGTCATGGCAACTACCTCACCATTCGCTTTTAACGCTTCAATTACTTTTAGTTTTGCATCGGGAAACATGCGCGCAAAAATATTAACAGAACCAACCTTGGATTGCAATTCCGGATCACTCATGGCAATGACCTGATCTCCTGTTAGCACCGCTGAACTGTTCTTTAACTCAATCTGATTGGCAATGGCAATGGCGGTCTCTGAATAATCGCCTGTAATCATTTTCACATTGATACCCGCTCCGTAAAACCTTTGAAGAATATCCTTCATGTTCTTTTTGGGTGGATCATAGAATCCGATCAATCCTAAAAATTCAAAAACAAACTCTTGTTGAGTAGCAGGAAAATTTTGATCCTTAAAATCAGATCGGCCTACCGCCAGCATTCGAAATCCTCGGGCGGCAAGCTGACTGGTGACCTTTAAAATAGTTGACTTCTGATCAGCCGATAAACTACTTTGATTCAATACACCTTCTACACCCCCCTTACAAGCAATGATGCGCTCGTTTTGCTGATTGCTAAAAATGTGAGTCATGATGGGTGGTTTGCCACCCAACGGATATTCATGAATTAATTTGAAGTCGGGTCGTCTATCCTGAGGGGCTGCAGTAGCATATGCAGCATGAATGGATTTTTCCATCGGGTCAAAGGGACTTGTCTCTGATGACCACATCGCATTCTCAAGCACGGTATTAAATTGGACTGGCACTGATGTATAGTCATTGATTTTATCCTGTGCAAAATCATAAATAGCCGAAAGGCGCATTTCATTTTCGGTGATGGTACCGGTTTTATCTGCGCAGATAACCGTAGCCGCTCCTAACGTTTCTACCGTATGGGGTGACCGAGCGATCACTCTTTTCTTATAAAGATGATAAGCCCCAAGGGCCATAAACGTACTGAAGGCAACTGGAATCTCCTCCGGCAAAACAGACATGGCAAGCGTTAATCCGTGCAGCAAACTGTGTAGTATGTCCTTCGATAAATAATAATTTACTCCCCACACAATCAGAAATGCTACCGCACCGGCAGCTACCATTATTTTCACAAAACTTTTGATCTGTTGTTGCAGCGGTGTTTTAACATCTTCTATTGCCTCGAGAGACTGGCCAATTTTTCCTAACTCGGTTTGCTTACCGATTGCCACTATGCGTGCTGTGCAAGAACCCGTCATAATCATGGTGCCCTGAAAAATCTTTGATCCTTCCGATTCTTTAAAGACAGGTAATGATTCGCCTGTTAAAATACTTTCATTGACGGAAAAATCATTCTGTTGCAGAATGATTGCATCGGCTGGCACCAGATTGCCATCTTCCAGTACAATGAGATCATCCATCACCAGATCTTCGGCCTTAAGCTCAAGCGTGATGCTGTTGCGAATAACTTTTGCCAAAGGCGCAGATAATTTTTTTAACGCCTCAACTGCCGAGCGGCTTCGGTTCTCCTGATAAATTGAAATGCCGGAGACAAACCCCAGCGCAATCAACATGATGCATGCCTCGCCTGTTTCGCCAAGTATTAAATAGATTGCAGCAGTGCATACCAGAATGATAAAGAGTGGCTCGGCCACTATCTCCTTGATGACGGTCAGTAATCGGTGCTTCTTCTCTGTTTGTATAACATTCCGGCCGTGTTTTTCACGACTGGCCAACACCTCCTGATCGGTTAATCCCGACAGCTTTTGCGATTGGTCCATCTCATTATTGCTCAAACACTTCGACTTTCAACTCAAATCTTCTTGTCTTTCCACTTCCCGGATCGCATATAGAAAAATGCCATCGTGAACATGCTGATCCAATATACCCATTCGCTACCCCAACCCCAACCGATTGATAAGTTCCAGTGCTCTAACACCAGAAATACATACAGGCAATAAATTACAATCGTCACCAATTCAATCATCAGGTTAACACGTGTATTTCCGGTGCCCGTTACGGCATTAAGCCAGATTGTGCCTACAGACATCATGAGTAAAGCAACCGATACGATGCGTACAATAGGCACAGCCTCTGCAATGAATTCATCGCCCTGGCTGTAAAAGGATAAGAAGAATTCAGGCACAAGATTCAGAATCACAAAAATGAAAAGAGAAATCCCGAGGCTCATCGTGACCACACGTTTAATGAGTGGCATCACTTCCTCTGGTTTTCCCTGACCGATGATGTTGCTTACCATAGTGTTGGTGGTGGAAGCAAACGCCCAGCAGAAAATTCCAAACAATCCAAAGATGTTACGCATGGTGTTTGAGATCGCTAACGCGCGTGGACCATGATGTTCAATTAGTATGTAAAAATATTCCCAACTCATGATGCTGATGGCGAACTGCACAATGAGTGGTGCCGACATGGTGAGTATTAATTTTATAATCGAAAAATCTATTTTCGTCTGTTCAAAAAACGCAAACGATTTATGAATGCCTTTGAAATGAATTACGGCATAAATCACAAACAAGCCCGATGCCTCCGCGATAATAGAAGCATAGGCTGCTCCATTAAAACCAATCGCTGGCAAACCCCAGTGTCCGAAAATCATCCCGTAATCCAACACAATATTTACTAACGCTTCCGCCAGCGTACCCCACACTAAAAACCGGGTTTGATTGGTGCCCACCAGCAAGGCGTTGCGCATCACATACAAATAGAGAAAGGGCAAACCCCAAATTCTGATTAATAGAAAGTCTATAACCTGGTCAGCAATTAATGGATCATGAATAAACGTTCGCAGCACTAGCGGAGCAAATAGATACGTTGCTCCAATACCCAATGCCGCAATTCCCAATGCTACCCACACGCCATTAAAAAATAACCGACCAATTTCTTTGGGAAGGTTTTGTCCGGCCCTGCGCGCAATCAAAGCTTGCAAGCCATTGTTAAGTCCGTTGCCGATTACCGCAAATATCAAATAGTACACACCAGTAATCCCTGCGCTGGCCAATTCCTGCTCACCCAACATTCCCAAAAAAATATTATTGGTAATGAAGTTGATCTGCGGCACCAGCATAGCCAGCGAAATGGGCAATGCCATAAACAAGATTTGTCTGTAGCTGGTGTTTAAACGTAGTTCCATGGGCGGGGCGAAGGTACTAATCTTCTATGGCCCTAAGTGACTATGTGGTTAAAAAGAATCCATAAATCAACCACATAGAAACATAGAACACATAGGTAATCAATCAATCAACTAAAAATGTATGCGCATCCGTAAAGAAATCTCTTCCTGGGATGGTAAACTGTTTATCCGTTCAGCCCTGATTCTATTCGTCATTTTAAACGGATCCATGGTTTTGCTCAATGCACTCAGTGGTCAATCATTATTTGGATCTCAATACAACTGGGTTTTAGGATTGATGCAACCTATCTTGCTCGCCTCTGTTTTTACTTATACCTCCCGAAAGATTTGTTTGTACGTTAACGACTATCAGAACATTGATTCCTTCAGAGAAAAGCTTGACCAAAACATTTTGAGTCAGGGAACGAGTGCTGACCAAACTACCGAAAACACCTCACGCTACGTAGGCACCGGCTGGTTCTATAAATTGTTCAATTATTGGGGTGGTGTAGAAACCGTTACCGTAACGTGGGGAAATGAAATTGTACTAGAGGGTTCTTCCCGAATCATTTCGCAGATAGAAGATTCACTTACGTGGAATGCTGCATTTAAGAATTCCCGCGTTACTACTTAGACATTAAAACTGCATGATAAAGTTGGTGAAATCAGCAGAGCGTTTGACATAATTATTTTCTAATAGGAAAACGATTGTATCCATTAAAAATGTCGACCGTTAAAATCAAATAACTCCCTGTGCCTGCATTGCCTTAGCTACCTTTAGAAATCCAGCAATGTTTGCACCTACCAGATAGTTACCTGGTTTTCCATACGCCTTTGCAGCATCCAGACAAGCCTGATGAATGTCCTTCATAATTACTTGCAGTTTCGCATCAACTTCTTCACTAGTCCAACTCGACCCCATGTAGTTTTGAGTCATCTCTAAACCAGAGGTAGCAACCCCACCGGCATTGGAAGCCTTACCGGGCGCATACATCACCCCATTTTCAATCAGAATATTAATCGCATCAATGGTGGTAGGCATGTTCGCGCCCTCCGCCAATAATTTTACACCATTCTTTATCAGATTACGCGCATCCTTTTCATGTACTTCATTTTGTGTGGCGCATGGAAATGCACAATCAGCCTTAATATTCCAAACTGGGTTTTGATTCTGGTTTGCATCCAGCGTTTGATACTCGCACTTAAAAGTATCTGCATACTCTTTTATCCGGCCTCTGCGATTATTTTTTAAATCTTTCAAAAACTCTAACTTTTCTTGTGTTATCCCAGCAGCATCATAGATAAATCCATTTGAATCTGAAGCCGTCACAACTTTCCCGCCAAGGTGAATTATTTTTTCTATCGCATACTGCGCCACATTGCCTGAACCTGAAACAAGACACGTTTTTCCTTTGATTGAATCTTTCTTCGCATGCAACATATGCTCAGCAAAATAGATGAGGCCATAACCGGTGGCTTCGGTGCGGATTAAACTTCCACCCCATCCAATTCCTTTGCCTGTGAGAACTCCGGTAAACTCATTTTTGATTTTCTTATACGCTCCAAACAAATAACCAACCTCACGACCGCCCACACCAATATCGCCCGCGGGCACATCCAATCTATGGTTGATATGTCGGGCCAACTCGCCCATAAACGCCTGACAGAATTTCATTACCTCCGCATCGGACTTTCCTTTGGGATCAAAATCACTGCCGCCTTTGCCGCCTCCCATCGGAATACCGGTTAACGCATTTTTAAAAATTTGTTCAAAAGCTAAAAACTTCAGAACACTCGGATTCACAGACGGGTGAAAGCGCAATCCGCCTTTATACGGACCGATGGCGCTACTCATTTGCACGCGGTAGCCGCGGTTCACTTGCACATTGTTCTTGTCATCCAACCACGTTACCCGAAATGTAATCATGCGCTCGGGTTCAAGCATGCGTTCAAGCAAACGAAGCTTTACAAATTCAGGATTGCGTTCCAGCACGGGCCATACCGAAAGAATTACTTCCTCTGCGGCTTGTAAAAATTCTGGCTCATTAGGATTGCGTTGTTTTACGAGCGAGATAATCTCTTGCGATGTCATGGGCTATCGGTTTTGCGACTACAATTTAGAGATCGATTTAATACAATCAAATATTGATCATTTGAACCCGATGTTAACTTTACCATAAATACTCAGTACCTTGAGTGCCTCAAATAATTTCAACTTATCATGAACACAAAGAAAATCGCCATCATTGGCGGAGGTAATTTAGGCGCTGCTATGGCAGAGGGGTTGTTAAAGAGCGGCTTTGCAACTCCACAGCAAATAACGGTCACCCGAAGAACAGTCTCCCGCTTGCAATCATTAAAAGATCAGGGTGTAACCATTACCGATAACAATCAATCGGCTATTGAAAATAGTGAAGTGATTATTGTCGCGTTAAAGCCTTACAATGTTAAAGAGGTATTAGAAGGATTGAAAAAATCATTTGATCCGAAAAAGCATATTGTGATCAGTGTTGTTACTGGAATTTTTCTGAAAGACTTAACAGCTATCATTGATCATGGCGTTCCTATGTTTCGGGCTATGCCCAATACGGCCATTGCCATTCAGGAATCGGTGACCTGTCTTTGTCAAACCCATGCTACCGATTCACAGATTGGGTACGTAACGGATTTATTCAATCAACTTGGATTAACCATTTCCATTGATGAAAAACTGATGGATGCTGCTACCGTATTAGGGGCTTGCGGCATTGCGTATGCCTTGCGATTTATTCGGGCGGCAACACAAGGAGGAATTGAAATTGGCTTTGATGCTAAAACAGCTAATCTTATTGCCGCACAAACTGTAAAAGGCGCAGCTGAACTATTACTGAAAGGCAATCGCCATCCGGAAGAAGAGATTGACAAAGTAACCACCCCCAAAGGTTGCACCATTGTTGGGCTCAATGAAATGGAGCATCGCGGGTTTAGTTCTTCGTTGATAAGGGGAATTGGAGCTTCGTATAATAAGATTGTTTCTTAACCATGCACAAGTTGTTCTACATCTAAAGATCTAGAACAACTACAGAAAAAGTACTTAGCGGAGTAGTATATTGCGGCATGTCTATATTCACAACTCCGGCCCGAATTATTGTAACCTGTAGCAAACGATTAGCGCCTTATCTCGAACAGGAAATTGTAGAGCTTGGCTTTAAACCTGTACGTACTTTTATTACAGGTGTTGAGTTAAGCGGCTCGGTCAATGATTGTATCAAACTGAATCTTAATCTTCGCTGTGCCAGCCAGGTGCTTTATTCGTTAAAAGAATTCACGTGCGATGGACCTGATTCGTTATATGATAATCTGGTTCGTTATCCATGGGAAGCCCTATTGGAACCCGATGGCTATTTATCAATAACCAGCAATGCCACGCACTTTACGGTGAACAACGAAATGTTTGTGAACGTTAAGGTGAAAGATGCCATTGCAGACAGAATGCGAAGAGAAACCACTCGCAGACCTGATTCAGGATCGGAACTAAAGGGGGCGGTGTTTCATTTGTATTGGAAAGACGAGCGTGCTGAAATTTTTCTGGACACCTCCGGAGAAACGCTGGCCAAACACGGCTACCGAAAAATTCCCGGCAAGGCTCCCATGTTGGAGTCGCTGGCAGCCGCTACCGTGCTGGCAACCAAGTGGGATCGTAAATCACCTTTCGTCAATCCTATGTGTGGCTCCGCTACGGTGGCCATTGAAGCCGCTTTGATAGCGACTAATCGCAGGCCAGGTTTATTTCGCAAGAATTATTCGTTTATGCATGTAAAAGGTTATGATGCGAATGTGTATGAGTCAGAGAATAAAACGTTACAAGAGCAGATTAACGAAGTTCCTGGTTTGAAGATTCTCGCAAGCGATATCAGTGAAGACGCCATTAACATTTCAAAAATAAATGCGGGCATAGCGGGTGTTGAACAATTAATTGAATTTCAACAATGCGATTTTGAACTAACGGCTATTCCTGAAACACCTGGAGTAGTTTATTTTAATCCTGAGTATGGCGAACGATTAGGAGAAGTGAGCGCGCTGGAAGAAACCTATGCCCGGCTGGGTGATTTTATGAAAAAGAAATGTCAGGGCTATCTGGGTTACATTTTCACCGGCAATCTTGATCTGGCAAAAAAGATTGGGTTGAAAGCAAGTCGTAGAATTGAATTCTATACAAGTATAATAGATTGTCGTTTGTTGGAGTATGAATTGTATGGCGGAAGTCGAAGGGCTCCTAAACCCGTGGAGAATCCACAAATTTGAAGATCAATGAGTGTTGCCCTTTTAAGAAACTTCGTTTCACTTTTTATCTTCACTTTATTCATTTCAGTACCTCATGAGTCGATGAGTCAAAATAAAATTTCTACTCACGTAATCGCCCATCGTGGCGCCTGGAAAAATACCAACGTTCCTGAAAATTCTATTGCCGCACTTCAACACGCGATCCGGTTGGGTTGTTATGGAAGTGAGTTTGATGTACACATGAGTGCCGACTCGGTGCCGTTTGTGCTGCACGATCATTCCATCCAAGGCATTCACATAGAAAAAACTAATGCAGCCGAACTTAGAAAAATAAAACTTGCCAATGGTGAATCTTTGCCAACATTAGAAGAATACCTGTTGGCTGGAAAATCACAAAACAAAACCCGGCTCATTCTCGAAATAAAATCTTCCAGCATCAGCAAAGAACGTTCGCTCGCACTCACCAAAAAATGTATTGACATGGTAAACAAAAACGGTGTTGCCGACTTTACCGATTACATAGCGTTTGATTTCGATGTTTGTCTGCAGGTAAAAAAGTTAGCTCCATATGCTCACGTACAATATTTGAATGGTGATAAAACGCCTGAGCAACTTGCTACTGCCGGATTGAATGGATTTGATTATCATTTCAGCGTTCTGAAGCGAAACGAAACCTGGCTGGCGGCCGCTCACACGCTTAACCTTACAACTAATGCCTGGACGGTGAATGATGAGGAAACTATGCGCTGGCTTATTGCTCAAAACATTCAAATGATTACCACCAACGAACCCGAAAGATTAATTGAGCTTCTCACCAAATGAAGATGTGACAGAATCTCAAAAGTCAAATGACGCTACCTTGCAAAACGAGATCGCGGGTCAAAGCCCGCGATGACGGACAAATTTGGAGACTGCATCAATTTACTAATACCTCTTTTGAAAATCTGACTCATTCAGGTTAAATCGCTTCATGGTGGCATCATAATCTGCGTAGTTAGTTCTTCCTACCAGATCAGCTGGAACAACGACTACCCTGAAAACCTGATTAATAGTCCATTCGCTATCCAACATGGATAAAGGAAACGTAGCATCCAGGAAGAGATTCACATCTACATCCGTAAAATCAAAATTGTATTGCATCAGACCTTCTTCAAAAAACACTTGCTGGGGTAACAATCGCCAGATGTCTTTATTATTCTTTACATCCCACAACACATACACCAGTGTAACGTCAGACGCGAGCACATCAAATCCATAGGGCTCGAGGTGTGCATAATTGTTTGCTGGTGTAAAGTCGACCTCAATCTCAAATGCCTTCGAAGCAATGATTGATCCGTCCTCACCGGGAATGCCCTCTGGGCCCATGGGTCCTTCGCATGCCACACCTACCGCTAAAACCATCAGGAAGAGTAACTTTTTCATATCGAGTAATTTTAATGGAACATTTACCAACGTTGTGCCAACTCTTTCAACGTATACGGCAGATGCTCCATTAGTTTGGCTTCTGGCATAACTACCACCCGACAAGTCACATCTGAACCCGTATAGCGCTTTTCTTCCACTGGTATAATCAGCATTGGTAATGCGATTGAAGCTCTTGATATTGCTTCTATAAAATATAAAATTCATGAACAAACGTATTCTGCTCGTTTCGGTGTTAATAACTAGTGCAATGGCTGCATTCGCTCAACCTGAAAGAGTGCTTCCGGCCGAGTCGGCTGTAACCTCCACCGCTACGGTAACTATCAAAGGCAAGGTTGTTCCTTATAAAGTAACGGCTGGCACACAACCTGTTTGGAATGCTGAAGGCAAACCGAGTGCAGCTCTTTTCTATACCTACTATGAACGTACTGATGTTACAGATAAAAGTCGCAGGCCGTTAGTGATGTCATTTAATGGTGGCCCCGGCTCCGCTTCCGTGTGGATGCATGTCGCTTACACCGGCCCCAAAGTTTTAAACATTGACTCGGAAGGGTATCCGGTTCAACCGTATGGTGTAAAGGATAATCCAAATTCTATCCTGGATGTTGCTGATATTGTGTACATCGATCCTGTAAACACTGGCTTCTCACGCATCCTCGATCCCAAAGCTGAGAAGTCAACATTCTTTGGTGTGAATGCTGACATCAAATACCTGGGCGATTGGCTCGACAATTTTGTTTCGCGTGTAGGGCGCTGGACTTCACCTAAATACCTGATTGGAGAAAGCTATGGAACAACGCGGGTATCAGGATTGGCATTAGATCTTCAAAACAATCATTGGATGTATCTGAATGGTGTGATTTTAGTTTCGCCTACGGAAATCGGAATCAAGCGTGATGGTCCTGTGAACGATGCGCTTTCTTTACCGTACTACACGGCCGCAGCCTGGTATCACAAAGCCCTTCCAGCCGACTTGCAACAAAAAGATTTACTCGAGGTACTATCGGAATCTGAAAAATTTACGATTGATGAATTTATTCCAGCGTTATCCAAAGGTGGATTTATTGATCCTGCCAAACGAAAAGAGATGGCGGCCAAAGCTTCACGCTACTCGGGTATAAAAGAAGATGTGATTCTGAGCCACAACCTGGCCGTGCCCACACAATATTTCTGGAAAGAGCTTTTGCGAGATAAAGGTTTTACTGTAGGTCGATTGGATTCACGTTACAAAGGCATTGATAAAATGACAGCGGGCAGTAGTCCGGATTTTAATTCGGAGCTTACTTCGTGGCTGCATTCTTTTACGCCCGCCATTAATTACTACTTGCGTGATGTGCTGAAATACAAAACCGATTTACAATATAATATGTTTGGCCCCGTGCGTCCGTGGGATAACTCAAACGACAACACAGGCGAAAACCTGCGATTAGCCATGGCCGAAAATCCGTATTTGAATGTCATGATTCAAAGCGGTTATTATGATGGGGCCACTACCTACTTCGATGCGAAGTATTCGATGTGGCAGCTTGACCCGAGCGGAAAGATGAAAGACCGTTTACGATTTGAAGGCTATCGCAGCGGGCACATGATGTATTTGCGAGCCGAAGACCTGGTGAGTTCAAACGATCACATCCGGGATTTTATTAAGAAGTCAACTCCAAGCGGAGCAGCAAAATATTGATTCCCTATCCGCGAACTAAAAGGTCGCTTCAAATTTTGATGCGACCTTTTTTAGTTTACTTGATTCAATATCAAGGTGCCATGGTGAGCTTCGCTTTCAGGAATTCAGCCGTGTAACTGCCCTTGGCCTTCTTCACCATCTCTTCTGGTGTGCCTGCAAAAAGGAGATTGCCACCTTTTTTCTCACCACCCTCGGGACCGAGATCGATAACCCAATCGGCACATTTTATTACCTCCGTGTTGTGCTCAATCACAATTACCGTATGCCCCTGATCGACTAATGCATTGATCGCTTTAAGAAGTTTCGAGATATCGTGAAAGTGTAAGCCTGTGGTGGGCTCATCAAAAATGAAAAGTATGTTGCCGGTAGTGTCTGAATTATTCTTTCCTAAAAAGGAAGCCAGCTTTACACGCTGTGCTTCACCACCCGAAAGTGAGTTCGAAGATTGACCTAATTTAACATAGCCTAAACCTACTTCATACAAAGGAAGGATTTTTTCATACACGGCTTTTTTGTCTTTGAAAAACTCAAGTCCATTTTCAACGGTCATGTCCAGCACATCAAAGATATTCGCACCTTTATGTTGCACCTCCAATACTTCCTGTTTGAAACGCTTACCATGACAACTTTCGCATTTCAAAAAGATATCAGCCATAAACTGCATCTCCACTTTTATTTCGCCTTCACCCTGGCAGGTTTCACATCTTCCGCCCTCTACGTTGAACGAGAAATGGGATGGCTTATAACCACGCTGTTTACTGAGTGGCTGTTCGGAATAAAGATTGCGAATAGCATCATACGCTTTAACATAACTGATGGGGTTAGAGCGTGATGATTTTCCAATCGGGTTTTGATCCACAAACTCTACTTGCGAAATTTTTGTAACATCTCCTTCCAGACGATCATATTTACCCGGAGTCTCTGCCACCGAACCATTCAGTCGGCCCATAGCCGGATATAAGATTTTTTTAATGAGTGTAGACTTACCCGAGCCACTCACCCCGGTAACAACCGTAAGCGCACCCAATGGAAATTTAACGGTCAGATTTTTTAAGTTGTTTTCGCGAGCGCCAGTTACGGTTACGGAGTCTTTCCATTTTCTGCGAAGAGTAGGTACAGAAATTTTTTCGGTACCATTCAGATAATCCACCGTATGGGAATTCACCTTTCCATTAAGATCTTTTTGTGAACCTTGAAAGATTAATTCGCCACCATGCGAGCCGGCATCGGGACCAATATCAATTATCTGATCTGCCGCGCGCATAATCTCTTCTTCGTGTTCAACCACAATTACTGTGTTGCCCATGTCGCGCAGCGATTTCAAAACTTCAATCATTTTCGCTGTGTCACGTGGATGTAGTCCAATGCTGGGTTCGTCCATGATATACATAGAACCTACCAAGGCACTACCCAATGAGGTGGCTAACTTAATTCGTTGAAACTCTCCTCCCGATAAGGTTGATGTAACACGATTGAGTGTAAGGTATCCTAAGCCAACCTTGGTCATATACTCAAGGCGCGAACGGATCTCTGTTAGAATCCGATCGGAGACTTTTTGTTCGTAGGCAGGAAGCTTAAGTTTTTCAAAAAAGACTAACGTCTCTTCAATAGGCATCAGCACAAGATCCGTAATAGACGCGTTTGCAATCTTAACGTAGGCAGCATCCTTTCTTAATTTGGTTCCGCGACAATCCGGGCACGTGGTTCTTCCTCGATAACGCGAAAGCATTACACGGTATTGAATTTTATAAGTCTTTGATTCCAGGTATTTGAAAAAAGCATGAATTCCATCAAAATATTCATTGCCATTCCATAATAAGTCACGTTCCTTTTGATTGAGTTCCCCGTAGGCACGATGGATCGGAAAATCAAACTTAATTCCGTTTTTAATCAATGGCTTTGCCCACTCATTCATCACCTCGCCCCGCCAGGGGGCAATGGCGCCTTCATAAACAGAAAGACTTTTGTCGGGAATGACCAGGTCTTCATCGATGCCTAAAATTTTTCCAAAGCCCTCGCATGTCTGGCAAGCACCAAACGGATTATTAAAACTAAATAGATTAATAGAAGGCTCTGTAAATGAAATCCCATCCAGCTCAAAACGATCGGAGAAGTTAACTTTCTCTTCTCCTTCAGCATAAATCAAGCAGTCTCCATGTCCTTCAAAGAAAGCGGTTTGAACTGAGTCTGAGAGTCGAAACGTTAAGTCTTCGTCATTAGCATTTACGGCTGCGCGGTCGATGAGGATTTCCACCTCTTGGGTTTCAAGTTTAACGGAAGTCTTTTTTTTCTTTCCCTCTCCCCGTCCTCGTTCCTCGGACACCCCTCTCCCCTGGGAGAGGGGTTGGGGCGAGGGATTTAACATCTCTTCAATAAACTTCACCTCACCATCTATCAACACTCGCGTAAATCCTTTGCTAAGTAAAAGGTTTAATTCGTCTGCCAGCTTACGGCCTTTCATTACCCGCAACGGACAAGCCACCATCACACGGGTTCCTTCTTTTCGCTTGTTAATAAAATCAACCACATCGGTAACCGTATCGCGCTTTACTTCTTTACCTGTAATCGGTGAAATAGTTTTTCCTATGCGGGCGAAGAGTAACTTAAGGTAATCATAAATCTCTGTAGTGGTTCCTACTGTAGAGCGCGGATTACGCGTATTGACTTTTTGTTCGATCGCGATGGCAGGCGATACCCCACGGATATAATCTACTTCGGGTTTTTCCATGCGCCCCAGAAACTGCCGCGCATAAGAACTTAAACTTTCCACATACATACGCTGGCCTTCAGCAAACAAGGTGTCGAAGGCGAGGGATGATTTACCTGATCCTGACAGGCCCGTGATTACTACCAGTTTATTCCTTGGAATAGCTACACTCAGGTTCTTCAAATTATTAACCCGCGCGCGCTTAATAATGATATACTCCCTGGGATCGAGGTCGTCTAAATGAGAATCATTGGAGATTGGGTGCATGCGAAACCGCAAAAGTAAAAAATGAATGAGGCTAGTCCTAGGATGGGTTCAAAGTTCGGGAGTAATCCAAAACCTTTACAACAAAAACGCCATCTGTTAGTTTCAGATGGCGTTCATATAATTTCTTTAGTTGACTACTAGTTATCAAAGTCAGGGTCATAACTGGCTTCCTTGGCGGGACTATCACTATCGTAATCATCGCCACCACTATTGTCAAAATCATCATCCCCGGCTGCGGGGGTGCGCAGGTCATCATCATCACCCTCAAACTCTTGCTTCTCACTTGACTCTACATCGTAGCCGCCATCGCTGTTTTTAGTCGCTGGAACCTTAACGAGGTAAACAGAATCATCGGTTTCCAGTGGAAAAACAAAAATAGGTTCCCGCTTTGCATTGGTGATGCGGGTGATGCTCGCCTCATATCCATTGGGATATTGATCCTTTAATAAGTCCCGTAGGTCTTCGCTCAGGTTTTCGAGGCTTTTTATTACACGTTTCTTTGCTACTGCCATTGTACTTCAAAATCGGGCTCAAATAGCACAAGAAAATCTTTAGAAGGCAAATTTTTTTCAAATTTTTTTGCACTTTCCGACTTTATCTCTATTTTTCATTTCTCAAAACAATCATTTAACCCCACATACTATCGAGCGAGACATCTACGTTACTTAAACGCAAGACAGATGATTGACAACAGATTCAGCGACAGCCAATTGGTTTCGCTCTATCAAACCGGTAACGAAGAGGCGTTCGAGATGCTACTTCACAGACACAAATCCCGTATTTATACGGCCATTTACATGATTGTAAAAGATCGCTATGAGGCACAAGACCTGCTTCAGGATACCTTTATCAAGGCGATTAATACAATTAAGGGTGGTCGTTACAACGAAGAGGGCAAATTTTTGCCCTGGATCAGTCGCATCGCGCACAACCTGGCCATCGACCATTTCCGCAGAAGCAAGCGCTACCCCGAAGTTGTGCTTGAAGACGGCAGCCGGGTATTTGACTCGATGCAGTTTTCGGAGGAGTCCTATGAATCCAAGCAACTTCTTCGTGATACTAAATCGCGCGTTCGTGAATTAGTGAAGGAACTCCCCACGGAACAGAAGCAAGTGCTGATTATGCGGCATTACCTGGACATGAGTTTTCAGGAGATTGCCGATAGAACCGGGGTAAGTATTAACACCGCTCTTGGCCGCATGCGCTATGCGTTGATCAATCTGAGAAAGAAAATGATTAAAAACAATATTGCCTATGATAAAGACTTTTACCCAAAACGATCTGATCAGGTTTCTATACCACGAGACCTCGGAAGAGGAGACGAAGGAGATTAACAAAGCACTTCTTCGCGATAGTGAACTGCAGGCTCAGTACAACGAACTGAGTAACATGCGTTCTGAATTAGATGCAACTCAACTAGAGCCCCCGGCTTCAGTAGTGCAAAACATTCTGAATTACGCCCAAGGTTTTCAAGAACATCATTAAAACGTAATTTGCGTAACGTCATTCAAGGTCTTCCCAAAAACGGAAGACCTTTTTTTGTTTAACAACCCATCCACACGGTTTTACAGTTCGGTAAGGAAAATATGGACACAGACCAATGTCCGTCTTATTTTGATTCATGAATCTGGAAAAACTCTTATCACTCATGTTGGTGCTGCACATTGCCGGTGGCACGATTGCACTTATCAGTGGATTGATCTCAATGCTGACAGTCAAGGGGAGTCAAGCTCATAAACTAGCTGGGAAAATCTACTTCTGGGGAATGACCGCGGTGTTTATGGGTGCTCTCATTATCGCCACTAGTCGCAAGCTCGATTTCCTGCTGATGGTTGCCTTCTTCAGCTACTACATGACAGTGCGTGGCTACAGGATTTTGTCACTCAAAAAACTTCATCAGGGTCAGCAAGCTGCGGCAGTCGATTGGGCAATTTTAGTAGTCTCCGGAATTTTTATTCTGACCTTGTTTGGGTGGGGGGTTTGGGTTCTGCTGCAAGGAATCAGCATGGGCATTGTGGCGATTGTTTTTGGTGCCATTGGAACTTCTTTCTTATTCTATGACGTAAAGCAGTTCTTTATTCCACCAAAAGAAAAGATGCATTGGTGGTATGGACATATCAGCAGCATGGGGGGAAGTTATATCTCGGCTGTTACTGCTTTTATTGTGGTCAACATTCAGTTACCTCAACATCAGTGGATACTTTGGGTGTTGCCGGGCGTAGTAGGCGGCATGTTGATTGGCCGGACAGTAAGAAAATACAAAATAAAATTTAACGGTGCATTATAATTTACGAACCCGGATACTCATCGCTTCCGCGGGATTTGAAAGTAAGAGTTTATCAAAATCAGATTCGGAAAATCCTTTTTGTCTTAACCGTGGCACTAGCTCATTAAAGATATTGGTGTAGCCTTTAAACTCTCCGCCCGAAGGTTCATCGGGCCTATACCAACCAGCATCATGCGAAATCAAAAC
>LNFM01007936.1_pt1 | contig 16303 bp, 13 predicted proteins | sample 596031 | NCBI WGS metagenome assembly LNFM01 (sample SAMN04254537, study PRJNA301005) | activated carbon metagenome | isolation source: dual media filters at the Ann Arbor, Michigan drinking water treatment plant | place: USA: Ann Arbor
GGATCACGCAGCTATTGGGGCTATTGGCCCTGCCTGAATATGGCCTGGTCACGCTGTTCCTGATCGCCTTTGTTTCGGCCACGCTGCTGCCAATGGGTTCGGAACCGGCCCTGTTCGGCCTGCTCAAGCTCAACCCCGAGCTCTTCTGGCCGGCCATCCTGGTGGCCACGGCCGGCAACACCCTGGGGGGCGCGGTCAGCTGGGCCATGGGCTGGGAATCGCACAAGCTGATCGACAAGTACCGCCACTCCAATACCCACTTGCGCGCGCTCGACTGGCTGGAACGCATCGGCCCCCGGGCCTGCCTGCTGAGCTGGCTGCCCCTGATCGGCGACCCGCTATGCGCGGTGGCCGGCTGGCTGCGCCTGCCCTTCTGGCCCTGCCTGCTCTACATGGCCATTGGCAAGCTGGCGCGTTACATCACCATGACGGTGGACTTGCTCTGGCTCTTTCCAGGCGGCTTCAGCTTCTAGCCCGACGCCAGCGCCGCACCAGCGGCGGCAACACCAGCAAAAGCACGGCCACTGCCATCAGCGAGCCCGACAAGGGGCGCGTGAAGAAGGTGAACCAGTCGCCCTGGCTGATGGTGAGCGCCTGCCGCATGGACTGCTCGGCCATGGGCGCCAGGATCATGCCCACGATCAGGGGCGCCGCCGGAAAGTCGAAACGCCTCATCACAAAACCGATCAGTCCGAAGAAGAACAGCAGGCCCACGTTGAAGATCGAGTTGCCCGCGCCATAGACCCCGGCGGTGGAGATCACGATGATGCCAGCGTAAAGCCAGGGCGGCGGGATCTTCAGCAGCCGCACCCACAGGTGCACCAGCGGGAGGTTGAGCACCAGCAGGATGACGTTGCCGATGTAGAGGCTGGCGATCAGCGTCCACACCAGGGCGCCCTGCTGGCTGAACAGCTGCGGGCCAGTCTGGATGCCATAGCCTTCGAAGGCCGACAGCATGATGGCCGCCGTTGCCGAGGTCGGGATGCCCAGCGTAAGCAGGGGCATGAGCACGCCGGCCGCCGCCGCATTGTTGGCCGCCTCGGGCCCGGCCACCCCCTCGATCGCGCCGTGGCCAAATTCCTCGGGATGTTTGGAGAGCTTCTTCTCGGTGTAGTAAGACAACATGGTGGGCAGTTCCGCGCCACCCGCCGGCAGCGCGCCGATGGGGAAGCCAAACAGCGAGCCACGGATCCAGGGCTTCCAGGAGCGCGCCCAGTCCTGGCGGCTCAGCCACAGGCTGCCCGACATCTTCATCACTTCGCCGCTGCGCGACTCGCGCCCCTGCCAGGCCAGGTACAGGGCCTCGCCCACCGCGAACAGGCCCACCGCCACCACCGTCACCTCCAGCCCATCAAGCAGCTCGGCGCGCCCGAAGGTGAAACGCGGCTGGCCCGTCTGCAGGTCGATGCCCACCAGGCCGCAGAGCAGGCCCGCGCACAGGCTCAGCAGGCCGCGCAGCACCGAGCTGCCCAGCACCGCCGACACCGCCACCAGCGAAAGCACCATGAGGGCAAAGTATTCCGCCGGGCCGAAGGCCAGGGCCGCCTCCACCACCCAGGGGGCGAAGAAGGTCAGGGCCACCGTGCCAATGGTGCCTGCCACGAAGCTGCCGATGGCCGCCGTTGCCAGGGCCTGGCCGGCGCGACCACGCCGCGCCATCTTGTTGCCTTCGAGTGCGGTCACCACCGCACCCGACTCGCCCGGCGTGTTGAGCAGGATGGAGGTGGTGGAGCCCCCATAGGCCGCCCCGTAGTAGATGCCGGCGAACATCACGAACATGCTGGTGGCCGGCACCTGGTAGGTCAGGGGCAGCAGCAGGGCGATGGTCAGCGCCGGGCTGATGCCAGGCAGCACCCCCACCAGCGTGCCAAGCAGGCAGCCCGCGAAGCCCCACATGAGGGTCATCGGTTGTAGGGCGCTGCCGAAACCGGCCAGCAGGGCGTTGAAAGCTTCCATGCTCACTCCACTCGCGAGATCAGGACATCAGAAAGGCCAGCGCAGCGCCGGCCCCAGGCCGATGCCCAGCAACTGCGCAAACACCAGCCAGAACACGGTGGCGATGGCGCCGCAAACCCCCGCCGACTTCAGGCCCAGCGGCGCATCGAAAGCCCGCGCCACGCCCATGCCGCACAGGGTGGCCGGCAGCACAAACCCCAGGGGTGCCACCAGCGCCATGAAGGCGACGCCACCGCCCAGCAGGCTGGCCAATCGCCGCTGGCTGCCCGGCAGGGGCTTCTGCCCCGGCGCGTGGCTCTCGTCGACCTGGCGCCCACGCCATGCGCTCCAGCCATAGATCAGGGCCAGCACGGCCAGCCCCCCCACCACCACGGCCGGTGCCAGCACGGGCCCGACCGTCATCTGCATCAGGGACTGGGGGATGACCGTCACCTGCCAGATGGCGGCGGCGGCGATCAACACCAGCAGGACAGCCAGGCGCAGCGGTGTCATAAACAGGCCTCCGTGCTTTGCAATGCGGCGCGAGCCCCCTTCGAAGCGGCCGTACGGGGGCTCACTAGGTAACCTCCATGCTGCGCATTGCGGTGCGAGCGCCTTTGGAACGGCCGTGAGGCGCTCATGCCAGCCCCAGGTCCTTCATGACTTCTTCGGTGTCACGAATGTTCGCCTCGATCTCGCGCTCAAAGGACTGGGCTGCCAGGAACACATCGGTCCATTTGCGCGTCTCCAGCTCCTTGCGCCAGGCCTCGGAGGCATGCACCTTGCTCATGAACTCCACCAGCGCATCACGCTGCGCCGGGTTGATGCCCGGGGGCGCGAACACCCCGCGCCAGTTGGCCGCGGTGACGCGCACACCCAGTTCGGTCAGGGTGGGCACCTCCACGCCGGGGATGCGGCGGTTGCCCGACACGGCCAGGGGCAGCAGGCGGCCGGCCTTGATCTGCTCCTCGAACTCCGAATAGCCGGAAATTCCCGCCACCACCTGCTCGCCGAGCAGCGCCGCATTGGCCGGGCCGCCGCCGGCGAAGGCCACGTAGGCCGCATCGCGCGGGTTACGCCCCAGCGCCTTGATGATCAGACCCAGCAACACGTGGTCGGTGCCGCCAGCGCTGCCACCGGCCACCGACACCGCCTTGGGATTGGCCTTGATCGCGGCTTCCAGGTCCTTCCAGGTCTTGATCTTGCCGCCGGCCGGCACGGCCACCACACCAGCCTCCTCGGTCAGACGCGCGATCGGCGTCACGTTACGCATGGTCACCGGGCTCTTATTTGCAATCGCCGCGCCCACCATCACGGAGCCGCCGACCATCAGGCTGTTGCCCTGGCCCTTGCGCTGGTTCACGTAGCGCGGCAGGCCCACCATGCCACCGGCGCCGCCAACGTTCTCGAAGGCCATATTGCCCACCAGGCCGGCGGCCTTGGCCGCACGCTCGATGGCGCGCGCCGTGCCGTCCCAGCCGCCGCCGGGCGCGGCCGGCACGAACATGTTCAGGGTCTCGAACAGAGGCTTGCCCTGGGCCCAGGCCGGCAACACCAGGGTCGCACCCGCCGCTGCACCCAGGCCCAGAAACTCACGCTTGTTGATTTGCATCGCCATCTCCTGTGTAAGAATGAAAATCGCAGGCAGCAAGGCCTGGCCCAGGCATTCTGGCCCGCCGCTGCGGCGCCAGGCTTTCAAACAGCTGTCAATCCGGCTCGGTGGAAACCCTAGGGCCTGTACCCAATCGAGGAATGCGTGTTGCCCGGCTCCACACCCCATATCCTGCTGGTCGAAGACACGCCTGACCTGGCCCTCTGGCTGGGCACCGCCCTGCGCCAGGCGGGCCTGGCCGTGAGCTTTGCACGCGACGGGCATGAGGCCCTAGACCAGCTGGCAGCAGGCCATGGCATCGACGCCGTGCTGCTGGACCTGCAACTGCCCGGTCTCGATGGCCTGTCCGTGCTGCAGCGCCTGCGTGAGCGTGGCGACACGGTGCCGGTGCTGGTACTCACCGCCCGCGCCAGCGTGCCCGACCGCGTGCTGGGCCTGAACCTGGGCGCGGACGACTACCTGCCCAAACCCTTCGACCTCAGCGAGCTCGAAGCGCGGCTGCAGGCCCTGCTGCGCCGCCCCGGCCGCAGCAGGGCCACCCGGCTGCGCCTGGGCCCTCTGGAGATGGACCGCGATAGCGGCCAGGTCAGCGTGTTTGACCAGCCCCTGGCCCTGACCCCGCGGGAAGCGGCTGCGCTGCGGGTGCTGCTGGAAAAACCCCGGCAGACCGTGAGCAAGGATGAATTGCACCGCGCCGTTTTTGCCGAGGAGGCAGTGGAACTGGAAGCGGTCGAGGTGCTCATCCACCGCCTGCGCAAGAAGCTTGAGTCCGCTGCCGTCCCGCCGGGGCAGACAGGCCTGCCCGCCGTCCACACCATCCGCGGCCTGGGCTACATGCTGATGCCACCCGCCGAGCCGGGGCCCTGAAGATGGCACGTGCCGCAGCCTCCTTGCGCACCCGCCTGCTGGGCTGGATCCTGCCGCCGCTGGCCGGGCTCATTGCCATCAACGCCTGGGTGGCCTATGGCAACGCCGTCGAGGCCAGCAACGAGGCCTACGACCGCGCCCTCTACCTGGCCAGCCGGGCCCTGGCCGAAGAACTGGTCTGGCGCCAGGGGACGCTACAGGTCAACGTGCTGCGCGCGGCCGGTTACCTGCTGGAGAACCACACCGGCTCGCGCCTCTACTACCGCATCAGCGATGCCAACGGCCGGCAACTGGCGGGGGAGCCAGCCCTGCCCGCGCCCACCCCCGACCCCGCGGCCAGCATCCGGTATTACGCCCTGGTGCAGTTCGAGGACGGGCAGTTCCGCGGGCGCCCGGTGCGGCTGGCCCATCTCACCCACGTGCTGGAAGACGAGCAGGACCAGACCCACATCCTCAAGATCAGCGTTGCGGAAACCCTGGAGACGCGCCAGCAGATGGTGCAGCAGCAACTGCGCGAGACCCTCACCAGCCAGGGCCTGCTGCTGCTGGCCGCAGCGCTGCTGGTGATCGTGGGGGTGCAGCGCGGCATCCGGCCGCTGGAACATTTCCGCCAGCGCCTGGCCGAGCGCAGCGATGACGACCTGTCGCCCATCGACCCCCCGGGTCTGCCGCGCGAACTGCGCCCGCTGGTGGACGCACTCAACAGTTACCTGGCACGCCTGGGCCGCCTGATCGACCTGCGCAAACGCTTTCTGGACAACGCCGCGCACCAGTTGCGCACGCCGCTGACCGTGCTCAAGACGCAATTGGCCCTGGCCGACCGCGATCCCAAGGCCGTGGCCGCAGCGCGCCAGACCACCGACGACGCAGTGCGCCTGACCGAACAGCTGCTGGCCATGACACGCGCGGAGCACGCCAGCGCCATGCAGGCCCAGTCCATGGCAAACGTGGACCTGGTGGCACTGGCGCGGCAGGTGATCCACGAATACCTGCCGCGCGCGGTGCAGCGCGGCGACGACCTGGGGTTTGAAGCCGATCTGGACACTTGCGATGTTCCCGGCACGGCCGCACTGTTGCACGATGCGCTGGGCAACCTGATCGACAACGCCCTGCACCACAGCCCGGCCGGCACACGCGTCACCGTGCGCGTGGGCGCAGGCTGGGTGGAGGTGGAGGATACCGGCCCCGGCATCGCGCCCGAGCACCAGGCCCATGTGTTCGAGCGCTTTTACCGGGGGGCGCCGCCTTCGGTGCGCGGCAGCGGCCTGGGCCTGGCCATCGTGCGGGAGATCGCACAGCAGTGCGGGGCCCGGCTCACGCTGCGCAGCGCCCCGGGCCAGGGCTCGGTGTTCCGCCTGGCATGGCCGGCCCGCTGAAGCGCCGGCTTAAGAGCTGAACAGGAAGTTCATCACGTCGCCGTCCTTGACGACGTATTCCTTGCCTTCGGCGCGCATCTTGCCCGCATCCTTGGCACCCTGCTCGCCCTTGCAGGCGATGAAGTCCTCGAAGGCAATGGTCTGGGCGCGGATGTAGCCCTTCTCGAAATCGGTGTGGATCACGCCGGCGGCCTGCGGTCCGGTGTCGCCCACATGGATGGTCCAGGCGCGCACTTCCTTGACCCCGGCCGTGAAGTAGGTCTGCAGGCCCAACAGCTTGTAGGCTGCGCGGATCAGGCGGTTCAGGCCGGGTTCGCTCTGGCCGAGTTCCTCCAGGAACATCTGGCGGTCCTCGTCGCTCATCTCGGCCATCTCGGCTTCCATCTTGGCGCAGATCGCCACCACGGGGGCGTTCTGCGTCGCGGCGTACTCCTTCAGGCGGTCCAGGTAGGGGTTGTTCTCGAAGCCGTCCTCGCTGACGTTGCCCACGAACATGGCCGGCTTGGCCGTGATGAAGAAGAACTGCTTGAGCAGGGGCTGCTCTTCCTTGCTGAACGCGATGGTGCGCACCGGCTTGCCTTCGTTGAGCGCGGCCTGGCATTTCTCCAGGATGGCCACCAGCTTGATGGACTCCTTGTCGCCCGAGCGCGCCGTCTTGGTCACGCGGTGCAGGGCCTTCTCGACCGCGCCCAGGTCGGCCAGGCAGAGTTCGGTCTGGATCACCTCGATGTCCGAGATCGGGTCCACCTTGCCCGATACGTGGATCACGTTGTCGTCGGCAAAGCAGCGCACCACGTTGACGATGGCATCGGTCTCGCGGATGTGGGCCAGGAACTTGTTGCCCAGGCCCTCACCGGTGCTGGCGCCGGCCACGAGACCCGCGATGTCGACGAACTCGACAATGGCCGGCACCACCCGCTCGGGTTTGACGATGTCCGAGAGCTGCGCCAGGCGCGGGTCGGGCACCTCCACCACACCCACATTGGGCTCGATGGTGCAGAAGGGGTAGTTCTCCGCCGCAATGCCCGCCTTGGTCAGGGCATTGAAGAGGGTGGATTTGCCGACGTTGGGCAGGCCGACGATGCCGCACTTGAGAGACATGGGTTTCCTTTGAAATCAACCCCCTGCGCACCAGCGAGCCCCAAGTGGGTGTGGTGGAGGTGCCGGGCGGGCACCCTGCGGCACCGGCCGGACAGTTCAGGAAACCGGGGCGCAAGGGCCCAGATCCCGCAACGCGCTGTCCTCGTTTTGCCTGGGGGAAACTAGTGCCAATTGTACTGAGCGCCGAATCCCGGGCTTTTGACAGCGCCGGGCACCCGCGGACGCCGCCTCATAGCTCCTGGGCCAACTCCAAAGCCTGCGCCTGCAACAGGCCCGTGGTCCGGACCAGGCCCTGCCAGCGGTCCAGTTCGGTCCTGACATGCCGCAACAGCTGTTCCGGCGTGCTGGTCTGGACCTGGGCGCCGTCCTGCTCCATGCGTGCGCGGACCTCCGGGTCTTCCAGCACCTGGTTCAGCACCTGGTTGAGCTTGCGAACGATAGGCGCGGGCGTACCGGCGGGCGCAAACAGCGCATACCACTGCGTCAGGTCCAGATCCGGGATGCCCGCTTCCGCGAGGGTGGGCACCCCAGGCCAGGCACTCAGGCGCGTGGCGCTGGCGACGGCCAGCGGCCTGAGCTTGCCGCTTTTCAGATAGGGCAAGGCGCTGAACAGGCTGGGGAACATCCAGTGCGACTGGCCCCGCACCGTGGCGCTGATGGCCGGCGCGGCACCCGCATGCTGGAAACCCTGTTGCCCCTGCACACCCAGGGTGCGCAGGAACATCTCGGCGGCCAGGTGAGGGATGGTCCCCTCACCCGCCGCGGCATAGTGCAGGCGCCCCGTCGGCGAGCTTTGCAGCAGGCGGATGAAGGACAGCACATCCTTGACCGGCAATTCCGTGTTGACGACGAGTACCGTTGGAGAATAACCGACCAGGCCCACCGGCGCAAAGTCCCTGATCGGGTCATACCGCAAAGTCTGCAGCACCGGGTTGATGCCGTGGGTCGCGATATAGCCGAACATCAGCGTGTGCCCGTCGGGCCGCGAGGCCGCCACGTACTCGGCGGCCACACTGCCGTTGGCGCCCGTGCGGTTCTCCACGCTCACCACGTGCCCCAGGCCGGGCCCGAGCTTGCGCGTCAGGATGCGCGCCATCGTGTCGTTGCCGCCCCCGGCACTGGTCGGCACGATGATGCGCACTTCCTCCTGGGGAAAGTGTTCGGCGGACCGGTCGCTGCCCACCTCTTGCGCCGTCCTGGCCGGGAAGACGTAGTCCGGCAGGTGCAACTCGCCCTGCATGATCTTGCGGGCCGTCCGCACCAAGGCCGCCTGGACAACGGCAACCTCCTCGCCCTGGGCCGCCACCTCCACCTCCACGTCGATCTGCCCCTGCGGGTGCACGACCGACAGCCGGTGCCGCCCGGGCGCGCGGGCCATGCCGCTGGCCACCGTACCGGGCAGCGCAAAGGCCGTGCTGACACCGATGGCCCCGGTCACCGCATGCGAGGCATGGCACTTGTGGGGTGTGAAATAACGCGACACGATGCTGTCCGGATGGTCCCCCGGGCTCACCAGTACGGGCTTGGGAATCACGCTGTGGCTCACATCGCCCAAGCCCATGCGTGCGCCCATCAGGATGCGCAACTTTTCGATGCGTTCGAGCAGGGCGGTGTTGGCGTCCAGCTCCGCCGGACGCTCCCGCCCGCCCACACCCAGGTCACTCGCCCGCAGGATCATCAGCGGCATGGCCGCATCGATGCAGGTCACCTCCAGGCCATCCACCACGTCGATGCGCCGGCCGGTGGGGAAGACCTGGCCCGTGACGGCACCCCAGGCGTCCAGGAAATTCAGCAGAATGGGCGCGGCCGTTCCCGCTACGCCGTCGATCCTGGTCTCACCTTCGTAGGTGACCTGGCGGCCCGGTGTGCACACGGTCGAATCGATGGACGCGCCCGTGTTGACGTTGTAGATGCGCACCGTGGTGCTGCCCTCCTGCGCGGGCACCAGGCCCTGCTCGATCGCGAAGGGGGCCACGCCGGCGAGCATGTTGCCGCAATTGGGCCGAGTGTCCACCGACTGGTGGCCAACCCCGACCTGGGCAAACAGGTAGTCCAGGTCGCAACCGGGCCGCGTCGAACGCGACACGATGGCCACCTTGCTGTTGAGTGTGCTGTTGCCCCCCAGGCCGTCGAGCTGCAGGGGATCGGATGCGCCGATGGCGCCGATCAGGGCCTGGTCACGCTCCTGCTCGTCCAGCGGCAGCCACTCGCGCAGGAAAAACGGTCCCCGGGACGTGCCCGCGCGCATCAGGACACAAGGGATTTTTCGGTTCGGCATGCGGCGCACTCCATGGATGGATCGGGTGATCGATGCCACGCATGGTGCAAGAAATCCTGGTTTTGTTGAAGTGCAACTTTTAATATGATAGGTGCATGCAACACATCAATTTCGATTTGCACCAGCTGCAGGCCTTCATCGCCGTGGCCGAACGCGGCAGTTTCAGGGCCGCCGCCGAACACATCCACCTGTCACCGCCGGCCCTGAGCCGTCGCATTGAAAAGCTGGAATCCATCCTGGGCACGCGGCTGTTCAACCGTACGACCCGCGAGGTCGAACTCACCAGCCTGGGGCGCATCTTCCTCGAGCGCGCCCGATCGGCCGTCGACGACCTGGAGGCCGCGATGCTGGGCATTTCCGACATCGCCGCCACCCGCAGCGGTCGCGTCACCGTGGCCTGCGTGCCCTCGGCCGCGCTGTACTTCCTGCCGCAGGTCATCAGCAGTTTTTCACGCCACTACCCGGCCATCCGCATCCGGGTCATCGATGAATCCATGAACCAGACGCTGCAAAGCGTGCTGTCCGGCGAGTCGGACTTCGGCATCGGCTTCATGAGCGCCTTGATGCCTGAAATCAAGTTCGAAGACATCCACAACGACCCCTTTGTCGTTGCGATGCGACGCGATCACCCCCTGACGGCCCGCAAGACGGTGAGCTGGTCCACCATTGCCAATGAACGCCTGATCTCGGTGGCCCGCAGCAGCGGGAACCGGCAACTGCTGGACGACGTGCTGACCCAGGCCGGCATCAAGCCCGATTTCGCCTTCGAGGTCAGCCACATCGGCACGCTGCTGGGCATGGTGGAGGCTGGCCTGGGGCTGGCCGCCGTACCCCGCATGGCCTTGCCCGCCAACCACAGCGCCGTGGTCGGGCTGCCCCTGAAGAACCCCACCATCTCACGCAGCCTGGGCCTGCTCACGCGCCAGGGCGCCACCCTGCGGCCGGCGGCGGCCATGTTCCACGCGCACCTGTCCGAAGCGCTCAGGCGGCGTCGGCCCGCGCCGGACGCGCCGCCTCAATCGAAGCGGTAGCTGGCGCGGACCGGCTGCCCGACGCGCAGCACATGGTCCACACCCGCCGTCACGATGCTGTTCATGCCGAAGGTCAGGGCGCCTTTGACGCGCGCGTCCTGGCGGTAGGTCTGCAGGGTGTCGTTCACCTCGGGGCTGCTCTGAGCCGTTTCGGGGTCGATGTTGGGAATGGGGCAGCGCGGGCAGGGCTTGACCGGCAGGAGCACAGCCTCCCCTTCGGCAGTCGCGATCTGCAGCGGGCCCACGCGGTCTTCGTCGTGCGCCTCCAGCCCTTCCAGCACGATGTTGGGCCGGAAGCGCCGGATGTCCACGGGCGCGTGGCCCTGTGCCTGCAAACGGGTGTTCAGGCCGTCCAGGGCGGCCTGGCCCAGCACCAGCACCGGGTAGCCGTCGCTGAACTGGTTGAGCGCCTCGGCGCCCCCCGTCCATTTCCGGTCGGACAGGCGACGATGCTCAGGATCGAAACGCACCAGCCGGTACTTGGGCGCATCGGTACGCGGCAGGCCCTGCTCGTTGAGCCCCAGGAAATCGCTGAACCACTGTGCCGCAATGTCGCCCATGTCGTAGGCGGGAACCTCGTCGTCCCAGACGCGCACACGGGTCGGCGCCTCGACGGCGTCCACCCGCAGGTGCAGGGCCAGCATGCCGGGCGCGCGCAGTTGCAGCTCGGTGCCGCCGCGCTTGAAGGCCGGCTGAATCAGCGCCAAACGCGGCGCCTCGCGCTGGCTCAGGAACTCGCCCTCGCTGTCCACCACCATCCAGGCGCGGTCCAGGTCCAGGCCGGTCTCGGTGAGCAGGGCCTCGGACAGCTCGACGCCAGCGCAGGACTTGACGGGATAGACAAAAAGACGGGAGATGCGGGCCTGCACGTCGGCAGGTGTCGGAGCAGGGGCAGTCACGGACAGTCTTCCTAGATTCAGTGATAACAGACCGGATTTTGCCCTGCCTTCTACAATCCCCCCATGCCCCAAGCCCTGGACATCTGCATACGCGGCGGCGGTATCGTCGGCCGCACCCTGGCCCTGCTGCTGGCGCGCGAACGCCTGCGTGTGGGCCTGGTCGAACAGCCCCACCCCGCGGGCGCCCCGCCGGCCGCCGACGTGCGTGCCTACGCCCTGAACCGGGCTTCGCGCGAACTGCTGGAGAGCGTGCGCTGCTGGCCGACGGACGAGGCCGCGGCCACCCCGGTCCAGCACATGCAGGTCTGGGGCGACCGCGGCAGCGAGCTGCATTTCGATGCCGGTGAACTCGGCAGCGCGGCCCTGAGCTGGATCGTCGACGTGCCAGTGCTGGAAAAGCAACTCGCCGATGCCGTGCGCTACCAGCCCCAGATCGAGGTGCTGGACGCCCCGGCACCCGCCCGGCTGACCGTGGTCTGCGAAGGCCGGGCCAGCAGCACGCGGGCCGAATTCGGCGTGGACTTCGAGGTCACCCCCTACCCGCAGCACGCCCTGGCCACCCGCATCCAGTGCGAGCAAGCCCACGGCCAGGTCGCCCGCCAGTGGTTTGCGCAGGGTGAGATCCTGGCTTTTTTGCCTCTTGGCGGCGCCCAGGGGAACTCCGTGGCCATCGTCTGGTCTGTCTCTCCTGAGCAGGCATTGCGTCTGCAGCAACTGGAGCCGGCCGCATTCTGCCGCGAACTGGAAAACGCAAGCGCCCACACACTGGGTGCGCTCACGCTGGCCAGTGAGCGCAGGACCTGGCCGCTGCAGAAAGCGCAGGCGCGCCAGTGGACCGGCCGCAACAGCGGTGGCGCCTGGGTGCTGGCCGGCGATGCGGCGCACAACGTGCACCCGCTGGCCGGCCAGGGACTCAACCTGGGCCTGGCCGATGTGGCGGAACTCACCCGCGTGCTGCACGGGCGCGAATACTGGCGCGGCGTGGATGACGCCAGGCTCTTGCGTCGTTACGAGCGCACCCGCAAGGCCGGCATGCTGGCCCTGGATGCCGGCATGGACGGCTTGCAGTTGCTGTTTGCGCGCGAGGGCGAAGCCTGGAGCGCGCTGCGCAACTGGGGCCTGCAGGGCGTGGAACGCAGCGGATGGTTGAAGAACTGGCTGGCGCGCCGCGCCATGAATTTTTGAAAGTCGATGTGATGATGAATCTGACCAAACACCTGCTGGCGGGCCTGCTGGCCCTGCTGGCCCTAGGCGTCCACGCCCAGGAGGCCACGATCCGCAAGAACCTGGGCGAACGGCTGCCGCAGCTGCCCAAGATCGATGAGGTCAGCAAGACGCCGCTGCCCGGCATCTACGAGATCCGCGTCAACGACAACGACATCTATTACACCGATGCCGAGGGCAATTACCTGATCCAGGGCAGCCTGATCGACGTGCGCCAGCGCCGTAACCTGACCGAGGAGCGGGTCGAGCAGCTGACCGCCATCGAATTCAAGGACCTGCCCCTGAAGGACGCCTTCACCGTGGTGCGCGGCAACGGAAAACGCAAGGTGGCCGTGTTCGCCGACCCCAACTGCGGCTACTGCAAGCGTTTCGAGCGTGACCTGGCCAAGGTCGACAACGTCACGGTCCACACCTTCCTCTACCCCATCCTGAGCCCGGATTCGGCCGAAAAATCCAAGAACATCTGGTGCGCCAAGGACAAGAACAAGAGCTGGCAGGACTGGATGTTCAACGACCAGATTCCCGCTGTGGCCAGCTGCGACACCACGGCCCTCACTCGCAACCTCACGCTGGGGCGCAAGCACAAGATCACCGGCACACCGACGATGATCTTTGCCGACGGCTCGCGCGTGCCGGGGGCCCTGAGCACCCAGCAGATCGAGAAACAGCTCACCAGCGCCACCCGCTGATTCCATCGCACAGACAGCCCATGCCCCGCACCTCCGGCCGCAGCGCTCCTGCCCCCGTGCATTACCAGGTCCAGGCGGCCGACCTGCACGCCCATCTCTATCGCGTCACCCTGACCATCGCGCAGCCGCAGGCCAGCCAGCACGTGGCACTGCCGGTCTGGATTCCGGGCAGCTACCTGGTGCGTGAATTTGCCAAGAATCTGCAGCACCTGAAAGCACGGCAAGGCCAACGCGCCCTGACCGCGGTCCAGCTCGACAAATGCAGCTGGCAGATCGACTGCGACCCGCAGCAGCCGCTGGAGCTGAGCTACGAGGTCTACGCCTTTGACCATTCGGTGCGCACGGCCTGGCTCGATGCCACGCGCGGTTTTTTCAACGGCACCAGCCTGTGCCTGCGTGTCGAAGGCCAGGAAGATGCGCCCCATGGGCTCACCCTGCTGGCAGGCGCCGCCCCCGCCGACTGGTCGGTCGCAACCGGCCTGCCGGCCGTCAAGACCGACAAGCGCGGCTTTGGCCACTACCTCGCCGCCAACTTCGACGAACTGGTCGACTGTCCCTTCGAGCTCGGTACCTTCTGGAGTGGCAGCTTCAAGGCCGGCGGCGTGAGCCATCGTTTCGTCGTGGCCGGTGCCCCGCCCAGCTTCGACAGCGCGCGCCTGCTGGCCGATGCCCAGCGCATCTGCGACACCGCCATCCGCTTCTGGCACGCTGGGGGGCAGGCCACGGGTCGCAGCGGCAAGCCGCCCTTTGTCAGCTACCTCTTCATGCTCAACGCCACCGACGACGGCTACGGCGGCCTGGAGCATCGCAACTCCACGGCGCTGATCTGCACGCGCCGCGACCTGCCGCGCGCCGACAGTAAGCCGGGCGAGGGCTACACCACGCTGCTGGGCCTGATCAGCCACGAGTACTTCCACAGCTGGAACGTCAAGCGCCTGCGTCCGGCCGAATTCGCCCGCTACGACTACGCTCAAGAAAACTACACCGAGCTGCTCTGGTTCTTCGAAGGCTTCACCAGCTACTACGACGACCTGCTGCTGCGCCGTGCCGGCCTGCTCGACGATGCGGGCTACCTGCGCCTGCTCAACAAGAGCGTCAACCAGCTGCAGCAGACGCCGGGGCGGCGGGTCCAGTCGGTGGCGCAAGCCAGCTTCGACGCCTGGGTCAAGTACTACCGCGTCGATGAAAACACACCCAATGCCACGGTGAGCTACTACGGCAAGGGCGCGCTGGTGGCCCTGTGCCTGGACCTGACGCTGCGCACCGGGGGGCAGGGCTCACTGGACGACGTGATGCGCGCACTGTGGCAGCGCTGCAAGGCCGGCCCCATGGCCGAGAGCGACCTGCTGGCCGTGCTGCAGGAACTCAGCGGGCGCTCCTGGTCGCGCGAGCTCAGGCAGTGGGTGCACGGCACGGCCGAACTGCCGCTGCGTGAACTCCTGGAACAGCACGGCGTGGCCATCCACGAAGATCCGGCCCAGCTGGCGCAGCGTCTGGGCTTGCGTGTGAGCGAGTCGGGGGGAGCGATCCAGATCAAGACCGTGATGCGTGGTGGCGCTGCCGAGCAGGCGGGTTTTGCGGCCGGGGACGAGTGGCTGGGTCTGGAGGTCGGCAGCGGCAAGTCACGCAGCAGCTGGCGCCTGAACAAGCTGGACGACCTGCTGCTGTATGCCGGCGGACATGCCCGGGTCCAAGCCCTGGTGGCACGTGACAAGCGGCTGCTGGGCCTGACCCTGAACCTGCCACGGCAGGTCAACAGCTGGCGCCTGTCGGTGCAGGCCAGGGAACGGGTCGGCGCCTGGCTAGGGGCCTAGAAACTCATCGGCTCAGGCCGATGGCATCTGGGCTTCGATCTCCGCGCCGAAGCGATCGGCAGCGGCGGGACCCTTGACGTCGCGCACCACGGTGTAAGCGCGCTTCACGGTGTCGACGAACTGGGGCAGGTCCTTGCTGGCTTCGAGCCTGAGCGCCAACTCATCGGCCAGGGGGCCGAGTTGCTCGATCAGCAGACGGGTCGCCAGGGCCTTGAGCTTGCCCAGATCACCCCCGACCGGCATCGACGGGGTCGCAGCGCCTGGGGATGCCACCCCTGTGCTGACCGCTTCGATGAGACCCTGGTCTTCCAGCGTCTGCAGCAACTGGGCCGACTCGCCCATGCCCGAAGCCAGACGGGTCAACTCTTCCGCGTTCTTCTTGCCATCGACCAGGATCAGCAGCATACGCAGCTTGCCGTCCACGCCATGGCCGCGAGTGGCAATGGCTTCTGCCCCCTTGTCGGATTTTCGGTATACAGCTTGCGCTTCCATGCCGCCCAACCTTGCTTTATTTAATCTGCGGATTATTTCACCACAATCAGCATACCCAGCCCCGTGTTTCCACTAGGGATACGCTGCATTGCAGCAACCCGCCCAACAGGCTCCGGATTACAGCAGCGTGACTTTCTTGAACTTGCGTTTTCCGACCTGCAGCACATAGGTGCCGGCCCCCAGCTTGAGGCCCTTGTCGCTGACCACCGCAGCGTCCACGCGCACACCCCCGCCATCGATCAGGCGATTGCCTTCGCCGCTGGACGCCGCCAGGCCCGCCTGCTTGAGCAGCGCCGCAATACCGATCGGACCGGACTCAAGTGGCAGGGTCTGCTCCTCGATGTCGTCCGGAATGCCGCCCTTGCTGCGGTTGATGAAGTCCTGCTCGGCCGCCTCGGCCGCCGCTGCAGAATGAAAGCGCGCCGTGATCTCCTTGGCCAGCATCACCTTGGCCTCCTTGGGGTTGCGACCCTGGGCCACCTCCCGCCTCAGCTGCTCGATCTCGGCCAGGCTGAGGAAGCTCAACAGCGTGTACCAGCGCCACATCAACTCGTCACTGATGGACAGCACCTTGGCAAACATGGTGTTGGCGTCCTCGGTGATGCCGATGTAATTGTTCTTGGACTTGGACATCTTGTCCACACCGTCCAGGCCCTCGAGCAGCGGCATGGTCAGGATGCACTGCGGCTCCTGGCCGAACTCCGCCTGCAGGTGACGGCCCATCAGCAGGTTGAATTTCTGGTCCGTGCCGCCGAGCTCCAGGTCGCTCTTGAGCGCCACCGAGTCGTAGCCCTGCATCAGCGGGTAGAGGAACTCGTGCACCGAAATCGGCGTGCCGGCCTTGAAGCGGTCGTGGAAATCGTTGCGCTCCATCATGCGCGCCACCGTGTACTTGGCAGCCAGCTGGATCATGCCCATGGAGCCCAGGGGCAGGCTCCATTCGCTGTTGTAGCGGATCTCGGTTTTTGCCGGGTCCAGCACCAGG
>LNFM01007937.1_pt1 | contig 16300 bp, 13 predicted proteins | sample 596031 | NCBI WGS metagenome assembly LNFM01 (sample SAMN04254537, study PRJNA301005) | activated carbon metagenome | isolation source: dual media filters at the Ann Arbor, Michigan drinking water treatment plant | place: USA: Ann Arbor
GGGGGCGGCGCCGCGACGGGGGCGGGTAGGTGGACCGCGAACGCCGCGGCCACGCCCGCCGTCACCGCCACCGTGCCGATCGTCGCGGCGGCCCGTACGCGGCGTGGGTCCATCAGTCGTCGTCCCCTCCGCGACCGCGACCGCGGCCACGCCCGTCGTCGTCGTCGCGGTCGTCCCGGTCGTCCCCGCGGTCGTCGCGGTCGTCCGAGTGGTCGTCCCGGTCGGCCGAGCGGTCGTCACGGTCGTCGTCGTCGAGGTCCTCGACGTGCCGGCCCGCCTGGGTGTCGTCGATCGTGCCGTCGCCACGGCGCTCCAACGGCGCGACGGGGGCGGCGACCGCGCTGCCCGAGGTCGTCGTGGCCGCGGCCCCCGCGGCGCGTGCGAGCGCGGCGTCGGCGGCGCGCTCCGCCCGCGTGAGCCGCGCCATCCGGGTCTCGAGCGTGTCGCCCGCCGTCGTTGTCCCGGTCACCGCCACCGCGCCCACGGCGGCCTGCGGCTGCGCGTCGTCCTCCTGGGTCGCCGCGCTCAACCCGACGACACCCAGCACCGCCGCGACGGTCGCCACCGCGGCCACGATCATCCCCCGCATATGTCCGTCCCCCTGTCCGTGAGCTTCCGGGGACGACGGTAGGAGGGGTGCGCTTCGGGGTGGGTCACGCCGTGCCAGGAGTGTCCCTGCGTCGGGTAAGGAAACGGTAGGACGCCGGCGGCGGTGGGCGCGGGTCGCCATGATCCGCCCCATGAGACTGCTCGTGGTGGAGGACGACGACGGCATCGCCGCGCCGCTGGTCACGGGGCTGCGGCGCGAGGGCTTCGAGGTCCAGCGCGCCGCCACGGGGGCGGAGGCGCTCGCCGCGCCCGAGCCCGACCTGGTGCTCCTCGACCTGCGCCTGCCCGACATGGACGGCTACGACGTGGCCCGCGGCATGCGGGCACGGTCCCGGGTGCCGATCATCATGGTCACCGCGCGCGGCGAGGAGGTCGACCGGGTGGTCGGCCTCGAGCTCGGCGCCGACGACTACGTGGTCAAGCCGTTCGGGCTGCGCGAGCTGATCGCCCGCATCAACGCCGTCATGCGCCGGGTCACCGAGCCCCCCGTCGGCGCCGCGGAGCCCGAGCCCCTCGTCGAGGTGGGCGGCCTCGCGATCGACCGGCGACGCCACGAGGTCACCCTCGACGGCGTCCCCGTGCCCCTGACGCCGAAGGAGTTCGCCCTGCTCGCCCTGCTCGCCGGCGATCCGGGGGCCGCGCTCGACCGCCGGCGGATCCTGGAGGAGGTGTGGGGCACCCGGTGGTACGGCCCCTCCAAGACGATCGACGTCCACATCTCGTCGCTGCGGCGCAAGCTCGGCGACCCCGGGTGGATCGAGACCGTCCGCGGGGTCGGCTTCCGCCTGCGCTCCCCATGACCCGACGGCTCGTCGCCACCTACCTGATCCTGGCGGCGGTCGTGCTCGTCGCGCTCGAGGTGCCCCTCGGGATCGTCAACGAACGCAACCAGCGCCGCGACCTGCAGCAGCGGGTCGAGCGCGACGCGGTCGCGCTGGCCGCCCTGGTCGAGGACACCCTGCAGTCGGGCGCGGAGCCGGGCGACCCGACGTTGCGGCGCATCGTGCGCGGGTACGGGGCGTCGACGGGGGCGCGGGTGGTGGTCGTCGGCCCCCGCGGCACGGCGCTCGCCGACTCCGACGACGAGCGGGAGCTGGGACGCGACTTCTCGACGCGGCCCGAGATCGCGACGGCGCTCGACGGCGCCGTCGCGACGGGCACCCGCCGGTCGGACACGCTCGGCACCGACCTGCTCTACGTCGCGGTCCCGGTCGCCTCGGGCGGCACCGTCCACGGGGCCGTGCGGACGAGCGTCCCCACGTCCCGCCTCGACAGCCTGGTGCGGCGCTACTGGCTGATCCTGGGCGGGGTGGCGCTCGTCGTGCTCGCCGCCGTCGCCGTGGCCGGGCTCTGGCTGGCCCGGTGGGTGAGCCGGCCGCTGACCGACCTGCGCGACGCGACGCGACGCGCCGGCGCCGGCGACCTGTCGGCGCGCGCCGACGCCGAGGTCGGCCCCGACGAGGTGCGGGAGGTGGCCCACGCCCTGAACGACATGATCGGACGCCTCGACGGGCTGGTCGGCACGCAGGAGAAGTTCATCGCCGACGCCTCGCACCAGCTCCGCAGCCCCCTCACGGCGCTCCGCCTCCGGATCGAGAACCTGCAACACGACGCGGACGCCGCCACCCGCGACGACCTGGACGGGGCCCTCGCCGAGGTGGAGCGGCTGTCGCGGCTCGTCGACGGGCTGCTGGCGCTGGCCCGGGCGGAGCGCCGCGCGCACGAGCGCGCGCCCCAGGACGTGGGGGACCTGGTGCGCGAGCGGGCCGACGCGTGGCGCGCCGCCGCCGCCGAGCGCGACGTCGCCCTCGTGGCCCGGGCGGGGACCGGGCTCGTCGCCGCGCTCGCGCCCGGCGCGCTCGAGCAGGTGCTCGACAACCTCGTCGCGAACGCCGTCGCCGTCGCCCCGCCCGGGTCGGAGGTGGGCCTGACGGCGGATCGCGGGGACGGCGGGATCGTCGTGACCGTGGCCGACGCCGGGCCGGGGATGCCCGCCGCCGACCGCGACCGCGCGTTCGACCGCTTCTGGCGGGGACGCGAGGACCGCGCCGGTTCGGGTCTCGGGCTCGCGATCGTCCGGAGCCTGGTCGAGGCGGACGAGGGGACGGTGCGCCTCGAGGAGGCGGACGGCGGCGGACTGCGCGCCGTGGTGCGCCTCCCCCCGCGCGACCGCCCCTGACGCCGGCGCGGCCGGCGCGGAGCGGCCGATGCCCGCCCGGATCACTTCGTTTCTCGGAACCGTTCCAGGAAAAGGGTAGGGTGGGCGGGTGCCCGAGCCCCTCCGCGACGTCGCCGACCTGCTCCGCTCACGCGGGCTGCGGGTCACGGCGCCGCGGATCGCCGTCCTCGACGCGATCACGGGGATGGGCGGCCACCCCGACGCGGACGACGTCCGCACGGAGGTGACCCGGCGCATCGGCAGCGTCTCGACCCAGGCGGTCTACGACACCCTGCACGCGTTGACGCGCGCCGGGCTGCTGCGCCGCATCGAGCCCGCGGGGCACCCCGCGCGGTACGAGACCCGGGTGGACGACAACCACCACCACCTGATCTGCCGCGCGTGCGGCGCGACCCGCGACGTGGACTGCGCGACGGGACACGCCCCGTGCCTGGATCCGGCGTCGCGCGACGGCTTCGTCATCGACGAGGCCGAGATCGTCTTCTGGGGCCTGTGCGGCGACTGCGCCCGCGCCGGTGACCCGACCACCACGACCGAAGGGACGCGATGAGCGACTCCTCCGAGCACCTCACCACCCGCCAGGGACACCCGGTGTCCGACAACCAGAGCCAGCGGACGGTCGGTGACCGCGGACCTGCGACGCTCGAGAACTACCAGTTCCTCGAGAAGATCTCGCACTTCGACCGGGAGCGGGTGCCGGAGCGCGTCGTCCACGCCCGCGGTTTCGTGGCCCACGGCTACTTCGAGGCCTACGGGATGATCGGCGACGCCACGGCCGCGACGTACACCCGCGCGAAGCTGTTCCAGGAGAAGGGCAAGCGCACCCCCGTCACCATCCGCTTCTCGACGGTGATCGGCGGCCGCGACTCGTCCGAGGTGGCCCGCGACCCGCGCGGCTTCGCGGTGAAGTTCCGCACCGAGGACGGGAACTGGGACCTCGTCGGCAACAACCTGCCGGTGTTCTTCATCCGCGACGCGATCAAGTTCCCCGACGTGATCCACTCGCTGAAGCCCGACCCGGTCACGTTCCGCCAGGAGCCGAACCGGATCTTCGACTTCATGAGCATGACCCCCGAGTCGATGCACATGCTCACGTGGCTCTTCAGCCCGCGCGGCATCCCGGCGAACTACCGCCAGATGCAGGGCTTCGGCGTGAACACCTACAAGATGGTGAACGCGGCCGGCGACGCGGTGCTCGTGAAGTACCACTGGGAGCCGAAGGAGGGCATCGCCTCGCTCACCCAGGCGCAGGCCGACGCGATCCAGGCCACCGAGCTGGGCTCGGCCTCGCTCGACGCGTACGACGCCATCGCGCGCGGCGACTTCCCGGAGTGGGAGCTGCGGGTGCAGGTGATGAGCGACGACGACCACCCGGAGCTCGACTTCGACCCGCTCGACGACACGAAGGTGTGGCCGGAGGACGCGTTCCCGCTGCTGCCGGTGGGCCGCATGGTCCTCGACCGCAACGTCGAGAACCACTTCGCCGAGAACGAGCAGGTCGCGTTCGGCACCGGCGTCCTCGTCGACGGCCTCGAGTTCAGCGACGACAAGATGCTCGTCGGCCGCACGTTCTCGTACTCGGACACGCAGCGGTACCGCGTCGGCCCGAACTACCTGCAGCTGCCGGTGAACGCCCCGGTGGTGCCCGTCGGGACGAACCAGCGGGACGGCGCGATGACGTTCAGCGTCGACGGCGGGCCGAACCCGCACGTCAACTACGAGCCGTCGAGCACCGGCGGGCTGGTCGAGTCCCCCGCCGGGGGCCCGGAGCACCGGCCGCTGGTGTCGGGCCGGGTCGGGCGCCAGAAGCTGGAGCGCACGAACGACTACGCCCAGGCCGGTGAGCGGTACCGCACGATGCCGGAGTGGGAGCGCGACGACCTCGTGCTCAACCTGGTCGACCTCGTCGGCCAGTGCGAACGGCAGATCCAGGAGCGCATGGTCGGGCACTTCGCCCGGTGCGACGAGGAGTTCGGCCGCCGCGTCGCCGAGGGCGTCGGCGTCCCGGTGCCGGAGGCCGCGCCCGCGCGCTGACCGGCGGTTCCACCCGGGGAGGGCTCAGGCCCTCCCCGGGGCGTCGCTCAGATGCGGCGCAGGCGGGTGACGACCAGGTCGCCGGACGCGTCGGGGTCGAAGGTGACCTCCGCCCGGCCGGCGAGGAAGTCGACGAGCAGCGGCGAGCCGGCGGCCCCGATCACCTCGAGGTGGTCGCCGGGAGCCATCGCCGCGACGGCGCGGGCGGTGGCGACGAGGGGGAGCGGCTGCGGCAGGTCGCGCACGTCGAGCCGTCCGGTCCCGGCGTCGTCCGCGAGGTCGGGGGGCGCGGGCCAGACCAGGGTCTCGTGGTCGCCGTCCGCGAAGACGCACGCCACCCGGCGTAGCGGCGTCCCGGAGGGCGAGTCGGTGGGCCAGGGCCGCGAGGAGCGCACCGCCAGCAGCTCGCCGGGGCCGAGCCCGGCCGCGAGGCGCGCCACCCGCGCGAGGGCGTCGGGCTCGGGCGCGGCGACGGCGATGCGCACGACGACGAGGGCGTGGCGCGACCAGGGCGTGGCGACGGGACCGGGGGGCGGGTCCCCACCGGGCGTGGTGTCGCCGGGGGGTGGGATGGTCTCGGCGTCCAGGCGACCCACGGTAGCCGGTCGGGGCGACGAATTCGCCCCGTGGCGACGAGGGACCGCGCGCCGGGGTGCGCGGCCCTACGGCCGGCCGGCGCCGACCGGGCCGGGGACGGGGGCCGGCGCCCCGTGGGCGAGGCGGCGGCGGGGGGCGACGAACGCCGCCGCCACGGCCCCGGCGACGGCGGCGGCCGCACCGATCCAGAACGCCGTCGTGTACCCGGACTCGGCGGGGACGGAGCCCCCGGCGACGGCGCTGGCGGTGAGCACCGCGGCGCCGACCTGGGCGCCGATGACGCCCCCGACGGTCCGGATGACGGTGTTCATCCCGTTCGCGACGCCGGTCTCCGACGGTGAGACGGCGTCGGAGACGAGCCGCGGCATCGCCGCGAACGAGAATCCGATGCCGACGCCGCAGATGGCGAAGCACGCGGACACCTGGAGGGGCGTGTCGTGGAAGAGGGCGATCATCGCGGAGCCGATGGCGAGGAGGACCATGCCCGCGACGAGCGGTGGGCGGGAGCCGTACCGGCGTCCGATCAGGCCGGCGACCGGTCCGGACACGACGATCACCGCGGACGTCGGGAGGATCCAGAGGCCGGCGACGGTGACGGTGGTGCCGAAGCCGTAGTCCCCGAGGGCGGCGAGGTCGTCGGGCAGGCCGCGCGGGAGCTGGAAGAAGCCGGGGAGGATCACCCACGTCATGTAGAGCGCGAAGCCGGAGAGCGCGGCGGTGAGGTTGGTGAACAGGACGGGCCGGCGGGCGAGCATGCGCATGTCCACCATCGGGTCGGCGACCCCGAGCTCGTACCGGCCCCAGACGAGGAACAGGGCGAGGGAGCCGGCGAGCAGGCCGACGATGGCGGGTGACCCCCAGCCCCACCGCTCCCCCTCGGTCACGCCGAGGAGCAGCGCGACGAGACCCCCGGAGAGCAGGAGGGCGCCGGTGACGTCGGGCCGGGAGGGCGCCCGCACCGGCGACTCGGGCACGAAGCGCCAGACCATGACGAGGGCGGCGGCGACGAGGACGGCGCTGACGACGAACAGCCACCGCCACGAGAGGTTGTCGACGATGACGCCGCTGAGGGCGATGCCGACGCCGCCGCCGACGCCGAGGACGGCGGAGACGGTGCCCATGGCGGTGGGGATCCGTTGGGGCGGGAACTCGTCGCGGATGATCGCGAAGCTGAGGGGGAACGACGCCCCGCCGACGCCCTGGACGACCCGGAACGCGATGAGCACGCCGATGTTGGGGGCGAAGATCGCGCCGACGGAGCCGACGAGGAAGACGCCGAGGGTGATCATCATGAGGCGCTTCTTGCCGTACTGGTCGCCGAGCCGCCCGACGATGGGGGTGCTGACGGCGCCGCTGAGGAGGTAGGCGGTGACGGTCCACGTGACCCAGGTGGTGGTCGTCCCGAGCTCGCGTTCGAGTTCGCCGAGGGCGGGGATGAGGAACGTCTGCATGAGGGCGTAGGCCCCGGACGCGACGATCAGCCCGGCGAGGGTGAGGCGCAGGGACTGGCTGGGGACGGGGTCGGCGTGCCCGGTGCGGGGGTCGGCGGCGCTCACGTCGCCCCGTCCCCGCCGGCTCCCGTGTCGAGGTCGGTGAGGACGCGGCCGAGGAGGTCGGCGAGCGTGCGCCGCTCGGCGGGGGTCAGCCCGCGGAAGACGGCGTCGTCGATCGCGGCGGCGGCGGCGGCGCCCTCGGCGGCGGCGGCCCGGCCGGCGTCGGTGAGGTGGACGGCGACGGCGCGGCGGTCGCCGGGGCGGGGCCGGCGCTCCACGAGGCCGTCGCGTTCGAGCCGGTCGACCATCCGGCACATCGAGGGTGGCTCGACGCGCTGGAGGCGGGCGAGGTCGGTCTGGGTGGTGCCGTCCCGTTCGGCGAGGCGCATCAGCAGGCCGATCCCCTGGGCCGTGGTCGGGGCGACCCCCGCGAGGATCTGGTCGGCCCGTGAGCGCATCAACCTCCCGGCGACGGAGAGGCGCCACCCGAGGAGGTCCTCGAGGTGAGTGTCGACGGCCGACGGCACCGGGCGACTATATGACAGAAGCCAAACGTTCGTGGGCTAATCGTGTTCCCGGGGTTCTCCTAGGTGCCCGGGACCGACCCGCCGGGACGTCGTGGTCCATTCGGCCGGAGCACCGTGGTCCACGTGGCCGGAGGGGTCGCTGTCCAATTGGACGGAGCACGGTGGTCCACTTGGCCGGAGGGTCGCTGTCCGATTGGACGGAGGGTCGCCGTCCAATTAACCGGAGGTCGCCGTCCAATTGGGGCTCTTCTGGCATTGGGGTGGGTAGCGGTCGGCTGTAACCCGAGGTGCCACGCGCGATCCGGCGGTCATAGCCTCGTTTCTTGTCTAGGGAGAACCAGGCGAGGAGCACCGGATGCGCGTGGCGGGGTTATTCAATCGCGCCCTTGGTCTTGAGGGTGCCCGGGTGGTGGGCGTCGAGTGGGCGGAGGGCCACCTGGAGGTGCGGGTGGTTCCGGATGCCCGTCGGGCTCGGCGCTGTGGGGGCTGTGGCCAGGTCGTGCGCCGGGTCCACGATCACCGCACCCGCCGGTGGCGCCACCTGGATGTGGCGCGGTGCCGGGTCGTGGTCGTCTGTCGCTGCGCGCGTCTGCGCTGCCCCGGGTGCGGTGTGCGCACCCAGGCGTTGGGCTTCGCCCGGCCGGGGTCGCGTTTCACGGCGGCGTTCGAGGACACCTGCACGTGGCTCACCCGCCACGCCCCCCAGAGCGTCGTTGCCCGGTTGATGGGCATCGACTGGGAGACGGTCGGTCGGATGGCCCGCCGGATCGTGGCCGAGGCGCGGGCCATGGGGCACGGTGACGGACTTGATGGCCTTGGGCGCATCGGCGTCGATGAGGTCTCCTGGCGCGCCGGCCACCGCGACTTCCTGACGGTGGTGATCTGCCATGACTCGGGGCGGGTGGTGTGGGTCGGCCACGGGCCGCGCCCGGCGGCGCTCACGCGCTTCTTCGATGCCCTTGGCCCCGAGCGCACCGCGCTGATCACGACGATCTCAGCGGACCTGGGTGAGATGTACCTCGGCGTGATCCGGGCCCGCGCCCCCCACGCCGAGGTCTGCGCGGACCCCTTCCACGTGATCGCCGCCGCCCGGTTCGCCCTCGACCGCCTCCGGGCCGCCGAGTGGCAGCGGCTGAGGGCCGAGAACCCCGCCGGCGCCCGCTGGCTGCGCGGCGCCCGCTTCGCCCTGCGACGGGGCGCCGACCGGCGCTCCCAGGCCGACCGGTCGCTGATCAGCGAGTTGGCTGAGGTCAACCAACAGATCTACCGCGCCCACCTGTGGTGCGACCAACTCTCAGCATTGGTGCGCATGCGCGACCCGGTCGCGGCGGCCCAGGTGCTCGGCCTCCTCATCCAGGAGGCACCCACCCTCGGCCACCGGCGCTTCACGGCGATGGCCAAGACCCTCGCCCGCCACCGCCACAGCATCCTCAACACGATCGTCCACCGGATCAGCAACGGACGCATCGAGGCCCTCAACTCGACCGTCCGCCTCATCAGCCACCGGGCCCGTGGCTTCCGCCACGTCGACAACCTCATCGCGATGATCCACCTCGTCTGCGGGAGGACCCGCATCGACCTACCCACCTGAATGCCTCAAGAGCCCCAATTGGACGATCAACGCGGACGTGGGTGCGACGGGACCGCCAGACGCGTCAACTGCGACTCGGAACGCTCGCCCGAAGGCGCGCCCGCCAGGCTCTCGGACGTCAGGCGTCGACCGGGGCGGCGGGGGGGTTCAGGAGGAGGTCACGGAGGCCCATGAGGGCGACGGGGACCCACGTCGGCCGGTTGTTGAGCTCGTAGGTGAGCTCGTAGACGGCCTTCTCGAGGAGGGAGGTGTCGAGCAGGAGGCCGAGGTCGGCGGGGTCGTCCGGCAGCCACGAGCCGCCGGCGGCGGCCTCGAGGTACGCGCCGAGGAACGCGGCCGAGACACCGTCGTTCCACGCCCTCCCCCACGCCTCCAGCTCATGCGCCGCCTCGGAGTCGGGTTCGACGAGGCCACGGGCCGACTGGTCGAGCAGCGCCGTCACCGTCGCGTAGTGGAACGACCTCAACATCCCGGCGACGTCGCGGAGCGGGCTGCGCTTCACCCGGCGGTCACCGAGGGACCGGGCGGGCTCGCCCTCGAAGTCGATGATCATGAAGTCACGCCCCGTGAACAGCACCTGGCCGAGGTGCAGGTCGCCGTGGCACCGGATGCGCATCACCGACAGCGGACGTCCCGTGAGGGCGGCGAACCGGTCGAGCAGCTCCCTCTCGGAGGCGAGCAGCATCTCCGCGTCCGCCCGCGGCACCTCCTCCAGGTCGGGCGCGGCGTGGCGCAACATCTGCAGGGCCCGCCCCGTCATGTTCCGCAGCGACTGGTAGACGCCCCGCTGGAAATGCGGCGTGAACGGCTCCGGGGTGAGACCCGGGTCGATGCCCTCCCGCGCGAACGCCGTGTGCATCTCGGCGACGCGGCGCCCCATCAGCTGCGCGGACTGGATGTATGACCCGACGAGCTCGTCGATCTCCGCCGGCACCGGGGCGGCGGCGCGGTCGAGGAGCGGAGCCGACGTGTCCGGGGGCCCGCCGCCGCCCGGCTCGATCCGCTCCGTCACCGTCCGCTCGTAGAACCGGCCGAGCGCGTCCAGCGTGTACTGCCACGAGTCGCCCTCGTTCGGCACGAACTCGTGCATGATCCCGAGCGTCGCCGCCTCCCCGCCGTCCGCCTGGTAGTCGATCGACCCCGCGACACGCGGCGTGCTCTCGAAGCCGGACCGCTCGCTCAGGTACCGCCCCAGCTCGAGGTCGGGGTTGACACCCGGCTCCACGCGGCGGAACAGCTTCAGGATCAGGCTCTGGCCGAAGATCACCGACGTGTTGCTCTGCTCCGCGCGGAACGTCGACGGCTCCGGCGACTCGTCGCCCTCCAACGCGGCGCGCAACGCCGGCGTCGGGCGGCCCGTCAGCCGCCCCCCCGCGCTGCCCTTCAACGTCCGGCGGCCGCGGACGACGTCCAGCAGCGCCCGGCACACGTCGGGGTCGCCGAGGGCGTCGCCGAGCACCGCCACGTCGCCGCCACGCCGCCGGATGCGCGCCACGACGCTCCGCGAGCCCTCGCCCAGCATGTACTCGGCGCGCTCCCCCTCCACCAGCACCAGCGGCACCTGGTACGTCTCGGCCTCACCCTCGGTGAACTCGACCCGCACGATCAGCACGCGTGCGCCCATCTGCGACCGTGCGCCCGCGACGGGCAGGGAGTCGAGGATCGCGACGTTGCGGATCGTCCGGGCCTTCCCCGCGAACCAGCGGCGCGCCGGCAGGAAACGCGCGATCGCGCGCTCGAACTCCTCGCGCTGACGGCCCCCGACGAGGGCGTCGATCGACCCCGTCCCCTCGATCACCGGCGGGCCGACATCGACCTCGTCCTCCGGCAGTTCACTGCGGGGCGACTCGATCGCCAGCCAGTAGACGGCGTGCGGACCGAGCGTCAACAGGTACGGCAGGTCGCCGATCGGCGGGAAGTGGGTCTGGCCGAACAGCTCGACGGGGGCGGACCCCCGGAAACGCGACAGGTCGAGCTCGACGTACTGCGCGAACCGCGACAGGTTCGCGACGATCAGGACGCTGCGCTCCTCGTCGCTACGCAGGTACGCCAGCACCCGCCGGTTCTCGGGGTGGAGGAACTCGAGGTCACCGCGGCCGAAGACGTCGTACCGCTTGCGCAACGCCAGCATCCGGCGCATCCACCACAGCAGCGACCCGCCGTTCTTCGCCTGCGTCTCGACGTTCACCGTCTCGTAGTGGAACTCCGGGTCGATGATCGGCGGGAGGAACAGCCGCTGCGGGTTCGCCCGGGAGAACCCGGCGTTGCGGTCGCCCGTCCACTGCATCGGCGTCCGCACCCCGTCGCGGTCACCGAGGTAGACGTTGTCGCCCATCCCGATCTCGTCGCCGTAGTAGATGACCGGCGTGCCCGGCAACGACAGCAGCAGCCCGTTCATCAGCTCGATCTTCGCCCGGTCGTTGCCGAGCAGCGGCGCCAGGCGCCGGCGGATGCCGAGGTTGATGCGGGCCTCGCGCTCGTGCGCGTAGACCCGGTACATGTAGTCGCGTTCCTCGTCGGTCACCATCTCGAGCGTCAGCTCGTCGTGGTTGCGCAGGAACAGCGCCCACTGGCACCCCTCCGGCAGCTCCGGCGTCTGCTGGAGGATGTCGATGATGGGGAACCGGTCCTCCATCTGGATCGACATGAACAGCCGCGGCATCAGCGGGAAGTGGAACGCCATGTGGCACTCGTCGCCGTCGCCGAAGTACTCGATGGCGTCCTCGGGCCACTGGTTCGCCTCGGCGAGGAGCATCCGGTTCGGGAACGCCTCGTCCACGTGGGCGCGCAGCTCCTTCAGGAAGCCGTGCGTCTCCGGCAGGTTCTCGCAGCTCGTCCGCTCGCGCTCGTAGAGGTACGGCACCGCGTCGAGGCGGAGCCCGTCGATGCCCATCCGGAACCAGTGGTCCACCTGCGACATCAACGCACGCCGCACCTCGGCGTTCTCGAAGTTCAGGTCGGGCTGGTGGGAGTAGAAGCGGTGCCAGTAGTACTGGCCGGCCACCGGGTCCCACGCCCAGTTCGACGTCTCGAAGTCCTTGAAGATGATGCGCGCGTCGCGGTACAGGTCGGGCGTGTCGCTCCACACGTAGAAGTTGCGCCAGCGGCTCCCCGCCGGTGCGCGCCGCGCCCGCTGGAACCACGGGTGCTGGTCGGACGTGTGGTTGAGGACCAGCTCGGTGATGACGCGCAGCCCGCGTTCGTGGGCGGCGCGGATGAGCCGCGCGACGTCGCGCATCGACCCGTACGACGGGTTCACCGACCGGTAGTCGGCGATGTCGTAGCCGTCGTCGCGGAGGGGCGAGGGGTAGAACGGCAGGAGCCAGATCGCCGTGACGCCGAGATCGTGGAGGTAGTCGAGCTTCGAGATCAACCCGCGGAAGTCGCCGATGCCGTCCTCGTCGCTGTCCATGAACGAGCGGACGTGCAGCTCGTAGATGACCGCGTCGCGGTACCAGTCGGCGGAGTCCTCGCCCGGCGGGGTGTGCTCTCGGGGGCTCACGGCGCGCATGCTAGTCGAGCGTTGCGCACGGTTGGCGGGCGGGGCGGGCACGGCATCGAGGGCGGTGGTACCCCATCCCCGCCCGGTCTCACGCACGGCCCCGGACGCGGGACGACCGCCCGGGGTGAGAGCATGTCCCCGCCGCCCCCCGACCACGCGGGATCCCGCCATGAGCCGCCCCACAGCCCGCCGCGCCGTGTCCGCCGTCATCGCGTCGCTGGTGCTCGCGCCGGCCGCCGCGGCGGCCTCCGGCCCCGGCTTCATGGTGCTCGACGCCCCCCTGCCGCGGAGCGTGCTGGCGCCCGGCCCCGGGGTGTGGCGCGACGCCCCCGCCGCCGCGGGTGCCCTCGAGGTGCGCGACCTGGCGTCCCGGTTGCCGCGGGCCCGCCTGCGGGTCGGCCGACCGGCACTCGTGCGGCTGCCGTTCACCGCCGCCGCCGTCACGGTGACGGTGCTGCGTCCCCGCGCCGTTCTCCCCGGGACGACCGAGCTCGCCGTGACGCGGACGCGGCTGCGGGCCCGGCTCGTCGACGGCGACACCGTGTCCTTCCGGATGAGCGGCACCGCCGGGGTGGTCGTCGTCTACGCCGTCGACGCCGCCGGGCGGGGCGTCAGCTCCGGGAGGCTCCTCGCGCGGCTCGCCGACGCGCCGTCGTGCCGCGCGTGGACCCGCCAGCTGCGGCGTGTCGCCGACCCCGGAACCGCCCGCGCCGGCGCCCTGCGGGCGCTGCTGCTGCGCCGCTGCGTGTCGCCGTTCGGGCTCCCCCCGCCCCGGGAGGACTGACGCCCGGCCCGCGAGAGGGCATCATGGGTGGACATGGGTGAGCTTCAGCGCACATACCGCGGTTCCGCGGAGCGGCCGGAGGAGGAGCTCCACCGCGTCGGCCCGGAGCGGGCCCTCGTCATCGCGTCGCTCGACTGCGACGGCGACGAGGAGCGCGACCGCCTGGACGAGCTGACGGAGCTGCTGCGCACCGCCGGCGCCGAGGTGATCGAGACCCTCGTCCAGCACCGCGACCGGCCGGAGCCCCGCACGTACGTCGGCGCGGGCAAGCTGACGGAGCTCAAGGAGCTCGTCATCCGCCTGAAGCCGGACCTGGTGGCCGCCGAGGGCGGTCTGTCACCCGGCCAGCAGCGGGCCCTCGAGGACCGCCTCGGCGTGCGCGTCGTCGACCGCACCGCCGTGATCCTCGACATCTTCGCCCAGCACGCACGCTCCGCCGAGGGCAAGCTGCAGGTCGAGCTCGCCCAGCTCGAGTACTCCTACGCCCGCCAGGAGGGCCTCTGGCAGCACCTGGAGCGACTCGGCGGCGGGGTCGGCACCCGCGGACCGGGTGAGAGCCAGCTCGAGTCCGACCGGCGCCTCGTGCGCAACCGGATGGCGACGTTGCGGCGGCGCCTGCGCGACGTGGCGCGCTCCCGCGAGACGCAGCGCGAGCGGCGGGCGGGCTCACCGATCCCGCGGATCGCCCTCGCCGGGTACACCAACGCCGGCAAGTCGAGCCTGATGAACGCCCTCACCGGCGCGGGTGTCAGCACCGACGACGCCCTCTTCGAGACGCTCGACCCCACCACCCGGCGGGTCGAGGCCGACGGCCACGAGATCCTCCTGTCCGACACGGTCGGCTTCATCCGCCACCTGCCCCACCAGTTGGTGAAGGCGTTCTCGGCGACGCTGGAGGAGGTCCGCGACGCCGACCTGATCCTGCACGTCGCGGACGCCTCCGAGCCGGAGGCCCGCCGCGCCGACCGCGCCCGCGCGGTGGACGAGGTGCTGGAGGAGATCGGCGCCGGCGACATCCCCCGCCTCGACGTCCTCAACAAGGTCGACCTTCTGGACCCCGCCGGCCGCGAGGCGCTCGGGTGGCGGTCACCGGACGCCGTGCAGGTGTCGGCCACGACCCGGGAGGGGCTCGACGTCCTCTCGCGGCGCCTCGCCGAGGCCGCCCGCGACCGCCTGACACGCCTCGACGTGACCATCCCGTACGACCTCGGGAACCTGATCTCGTCGGTCTACGCCGACGGCAGCGAGGTCGAGCAGGAGTCCACGGCCGACGGCACCCACGTCCGGGCGCTCATGCCCGCTGCGGCCGCCGCGCGCATCCGCTCCGCCCTCCAGAACGGCCACGCCTGACCCTCATGTCGAGGGTCAGGCTGGCGCGGTTCAGCGGATGAAGACCGGCGTCCCGATGTCCACCAGCGGGTAGAGCTTCTCGACGTCGGAGATGTACATCCGGATGCAGCCGTGGGAGGCGCGGGTGCCGATCGACGACGGTGACGGCGTGCCGTGCATGCCGATCGCCGGGGCGGACGTCCCGATCCACCGGGTGCCGAGCGGGTTGCTCACACCGGGCGGGACCGGGCCGAGGCCCTCGGCCCACGGGGAGCTCGGCGGGAACCAGGTGGGGTTCACCTGCTTCTGGATGACCTGGAAGTCGCCGGTGGGCGTCGGGTAGGCCGGCTGGCCGACCGCGATCGGGAACGTGAGCTTCCTCTTGCCCTTGTACCAGGTGAGCCGGTAGTTGCCGCGGTCGATGACCACGAACGCTCCGACCGACGTGCGGGCGGGGGCGACGCGCCGCGACGCCAGGGCGTACGACGGCCGGTCACGCGCCACGATCGCCGCCGCGATCTGCGTCGTCGCCTTCGGGACGTCGACGACGACTCCGACGCGCGGCTTGCGGATGACCGGCCGGACGCCCTTGAGGGAGACGGCGGCGTCCACGGCGGACAGATTGTTCCTGGCCGCGCGCAGATTCAGGATGGCGCGCAGCTTCTTCTTGTTGACCGTGGCGGCGAGCGGCACATCGACGACGCCCTCGGGCGGCAGGGCCTTCGTGCGCCCGTAGATCATCGCGACCTTGACGGCGTAGTCGACCTTCGCGGCGTAGCCGGCCTTGACCGGCTCGATCTTCAGGTTGCGGCCCCGGAAGGTCACGACGAGGGGCGCACGGCGGGGGACGACGTGCTGCTGGATCACCGCGGCCCGCGCGGCGGCGACGGTGGCCCCGCCGACGGGGATCCCCGCGATGCTCACGCCCGGGGCGATCACGCCCGGCGGGAGCGGGGCCGGGACGGCCGGGGCGGGCGCCTGCGCGCCCGCGACCGCCGGGAGGAGGGACCCCGCCGCGACCACCGTCGCCAGACCGATCCCCGCACGCCACTTCGTCATCTCTGGACCCCTGTCGCCATCGGCCGTCTCAGCGCGCGATGCTAGCGCGATGGGCGGCGGTCACGACCCTCGGCCGGGTACGGGAGGTCGCAGCGCACGAGGCGGTCGTCCCGCCCGACCCGCGCGAGCGCGATGTCGCCCGTCGCCGACGGGCGGCGCAGGCGCGCCAGCGTGACCGCCAGCCGGCCGTCGCCGTCGAGCCCCGCCGCCTCGACCGCATCGAGCGGCAGGGGGCCGTAGACCCCCACCAGGCGGGGCTCGCCGCCGCCCGGATCGGCGGCCTGCACGGCGCGCCACGCGGCCGCCAGCCGCGGCCGCGGCAGCACCGCCCACGGCACACGCGCGCGCCGCTGGGTGCGTAGCGCGCCGACGGGGGCGCGGCGCGCGACCGGGGTCGCCACCGCGGCCGTGCCGGCCCGCGGGCTGGCGCGTGGAGGGGCGACGTGGCGCGGGACGGCGGCGGTCCGCAGCGGTGCGGCGTGACCGGCGGTGGTCGGCATCGCGACGATCGCGCGGCGGGGGTGCGCCACGAGGTCCGCCAGTGTGGCCGACCGGGCGGGCGACGCCGCGACGATGCCCCCGGTGATGGCGACGGC
>LNFM01007938.1_pt1 | contig 16300 bp, 9 predicted proteins | sample 596031 | NCBI WGS metagenome assembly LNFM01 (sample SAMN04254537, study PRJNA301005) | activated carbon metagenome | isolation source: dual media filters at the Ann Arbor, Michigan drinking water treatment plant | place: USA: Ann Arbor
ACGGCGGCTTCTCGACCGCGACTGTGACGGTCGCCGTCGCGGCCGTCGCCGACGCGCCGATCGTCACCGCGGAAGACGTGGTCGCGGTCGAAGTGCCGGCCCCGGTGCCCAATTTTGAAGGTGGCGATGAGTTCTTCGCCAACGACACCACCGCCGGCAATCAGGTTGTGCCGAGCGTATTGGGTTTGGCGAACGGCAATTTCGTCACGGTCTGGTCGTCGGTCGATGCCCAGGACGGCGACTATTCGGGCGTTTTTGCCAAGATCTACGCGCCCGACGGCTCGGCGGTCACGGCGGAATTCCAGGTCAACACGTTCACTTCCAGCGATCAGCTCAGCCGGTCCGTCACGTCGCTCGCCAACGGCGACTTCGTGATCACCTGGACGTCGGGCGGCCAGGACGGGGACAGTTGGGGCATCTACGGGCAGCGGTTCACCGTGGATGGCACGCCGGTCGGCGGCGAGTTCGCGATCAATACCGAAACTTCCGGCAGCCAGGAATCGCCCACCGTTACGTCGCTGGCCGACGGCGGCTTCCTCATCGCCTGGCAGTCGTACAGCGGTAGCCAGGACGGCTCGGGCTCGGGCATCTATGCTCAGCGTTTCGACGCCGCCAGCAGCCCCGTGGGCAGCGAATTCATCGTCAACACGACGACGGCTAACAGCCAGGCCCTGCCGGTCGCGGCCGGTCTTGCCGATGGCGGATATGTCGTCGCCTGGCAGTCGGAAGGCAGCCAGGACGGTTGGAGCCTCGGGATCTACGCCCAGCGCTATGACGCTGACGGCAACGCCGTCGGCGGCGAGTTCCAGGTCAACAGCTTCTGGATCGGCGACCAGTCCGTGCCGAGCATCACCGCTCTGGCAAGCGGCGGCTTCGTCGTCACCTGGCAGGCTGACGGTTACTCCTGGGCGCCCAACCAGGATTCCGACAACTGGGGCATTTACTCGCGCGTGTACGACGCGAACGGTAACGCGCTGACCGGCGAAATCCTCGTCAACAGCACCACCGAGAATCAGCAGATCCAGCCCTCCGTCACCGCGCTGGCCGATGGCGGCTACTTCGTCAGCTGGTCGTCGTTCAACACTGTGAACAACACGTGGGACGTGTATGGCCAACGCTTTGACGCGGCGGCCCACAAGGTCGGCGACGAACTGCTGATCAATTCCACGACCGACGGCACTCAATGGCAGCCGAGCGTGACGACCCTGGCCAACGGCAGCCTCGTCGTCTCTTGGTACGACTACGGGCACGATGGCTCGGGCGCTGGCATTGCCACGCGCATCTTCACGCTGGAAGACACCGGCGCCACCATCGCGGTCGCCGGCCTCGACATTCAAGCCGCCCTGGCCGATCTCGACGGTTCGGAGAGCATCCTCTCCGTCCTCATCAGCGATCTGCCCGCCGGCGCGACCCTTTCGGCCGGAACCAACAACGGCAACGGCAGCTGGAGTCTGACCCCGGCGCAGCTTGCCGGCCTCGAAGTCTCGATGCCGGTCACCCCGCCGGCGACCTACAGCCTGACGGTTGCGGTCACCTCGATCGAGGGCGCGAACGGCGACACCGCCACGACCACGATCACCTTCAACCTGACGGTGCCGGACTTCAACCATGCACCGATCGTCACCTTCGCCATCGTCGATCAGACGATCGCGCAGGAAGACGCCTTCTCGCTCGACGTCTCGGGCAACTTCGACGACGTCGATCTGGGCGATGTGCTGACCTACAGCGCGACCTTGGCGAACGGCGATCCGCTGCCGGCTTGGCTGTCGATCAACCCGACGACGGGCGAGCTGTCCGGCACGCCTGACAATGGCGACGTTGGCAGCATCTCGATCACCGTCACCGCGACCGACGAGGGCGGCCTGTCGGCCTCCGACACGCTCGATGTCACGGTCACCAACGTCAACGACACGCCGGTCGTCACCGTCGAAATCGCCGATCAGGCCACGGCGGAAGACGCGCTCTTCTCGCTCGACGTCTCCGGCAACTTTGCCGATGCCGATATCGGCGACGTGCTGACCTACAGCATCACCGGCTTCCATGGCGATCCGCTGCCGTCTTGGATTTCGATCGATCCGAACACGGGCGTCATCTCCGGCACGCCGGATAACGATGATGTCGGCTCCTTCACGGTCGAAGTCTCGGCGACCGACGCGTCCGGCGCCTTCGTCCGCGAGTCCTTCATTCTCACGGTCGAGAACGTCAACGACGCGCCGGTCGTCACTATCCTCGTCGCCGATGGCTCGGTCGATGCGGGCGAGCTCTTCTCGCAGGACCTGTCGGCGCACTTCGCCGACGACGACACGATCCATGGCGACGTGCTGACCTACTCGGCGACGCTGGGCAACGGCGACCCGCTGCCGGCGTGGCTGTCGATCGATCCGAACAGCGGCGTCATTTCGGGCACCCCGGGGCTCGGCGACATCGGCGCGATCTCGATCATCGTCACCGTCACCGACATTGCCGGCGCCACGGCGAGCGACATGTTCGATCTCGCGATCACCGATGTGAACAGCCCGCCGGTCCTATCTCTGGCTCTGGCGGATCAGGCGGCCGACGAAGACGCCCTGTTCAGCTACGACGTCTCGGGCAACTTCACCGATGGCGACCTCGGCGATGCGCTGGCCTACACGGCAACGCTCGCCAACGGCGATCCGCTGCCGAGCTGGTTGAGCATCGACGCCAACACCGGCGTGATCTCGGGCGTTCCGAGCAACACCGATGTGACCACGACGCCGATCTCGATCGTCGTCACCGCCACCGATCTCGACGGCCTCAACGCCTCGGACACGTTCGACCTCACGGTCGACAACGTGAACGACGCGCCGGTCGTCACCGTCGGCCTCGGCAACGAAAACACCTGGGTCAACGCGCCCTTCACCTACGAGACGGCCGCCAGCTTCGCCGACGTGGACGGCATTCACGGCGATACGCTGACCTTCTCGGCGACGCTCAACAACGGCGATCCGCTGCCTTCATGGCTGAGCATCGATCCGCAGACCGGCCTGCTCTCGGGCACGCCGATCTTCGGCAACACCGGCACGCTCGCCGTCACCGTGACGGCGACCGATCTAGCCGGCGCGACCGCCAGCGACACCTTCAACCTGACGGTGACGCCGGTCGAGACCGACGGCGGCACGCCGAGCCAGCTGATCAACACCTACTTCATCGACAACCAGCTGCTGCCGGACGTCACCACGCTGACCAACGGCGACGTGGTGCTCGTCTGGTCGTCGCTCGGCCAGGATGGCAGCTCTTGGGGCGTTTACGGCCAGCGCGTCGAACAGGACGGCACGCCGGTCGGCGGCGAATTCCATATCAACACGACGACCATCGACAGCCAGATCGATCCGTCGATCACCGAGCTCGCTGACGGCGGCTTCATGGTGACTTGGACCTCCTTCGGCCAGGACGGCAGCGACTACGGCATCTACGGCCAGCGCTTCGATGCCGAAGGCGGCATGGTCGGCGACGAGTTCCACATCAACACCGTCGTCGCGGGCGCTCAGGACATTTCCAGCATCACGACGCTCGCCGATGGCGGCTTCGTCATCACCTGGAATTCTCTCGATGCCAATGCCCTGGGCATTTTCGCCCAGAAGTTCGATGCCAACGCCAACCCAGTCGGTAGCGAGTTCGCGATCAACACGACGACCCTCGGCGGCCAGGACGGCGCGGACGTTGCCGGCCTGCAAAACGGTGGCTTCGTCGTGGTGTGGAACGCCAATGCGACAGACGGCGGCATCACCCAGGACGGCTGGGGCGGCTCCGTGCAGCTCCGCATCTTCGGCGCCGACGGCAATCCGGTCGGCGGCGAGATCCAGGCCAACACCTACTTCGCCTTCGAGCAGATCAACCCGAGCGTCGCCGTGCTCGACGACGGCAGCTTCGTCGTCGTCTGGCAGTCGATCAATCAGGACGGCAACAGCTGGGGCATCTTCGGCCAACATTTCGCGGCCGACGGCAGCAAGATCGACGCCGAATTCTCGGTCAACACCACGACCGACGGTCAGCAGGTCAAGCCGGCCATCGGCAGCCTGCCGGACGGCGGCTTCGTCGTCACTTGGACCTCGATCGAACAGGACGGCTCGGCCGGCGGCATCTACGGCCAACGCTTCGATGCCGACGCCCTAAAGGTCGGCGCCGAGCGCAAGATCAACGACGTCACGGCCAATGACCAGATCAACTCGGTGGTCACCGGCCTGCAGAATGGCGGCTACGCCGTGGCCTACGACTCCTACGGTCAGGAGCCGGTCATCGATGGCATCGACGATAGCTATGGCGTCTTCCTGCGCTTCTTCTACGACACGCCGGTCAACCCCGATAACGACGCGCCGATCGTCATCGCGCCGATCGCCGACCAGTCCTACATGGAAGGCGATGCCGTTTCCTTCGACATCTCGGGCAGTTTCGAGGATCCGAACGTCGGCGACTTGCTGGTCTTCACGGCGGCGCAGGCCGACGGCAGCCCGCTGCCGGCGTGGCTCACGCTCAATCCGACCACGGGCGGCTTCTCGGGCACCCCGCCTGACGGCGGCGACAACGTCTATCATATCGTCGTCACGGCCACCGACGCTTACGGCGCGACGGTCACCGAGACATTCGATCTGACGGTGGGCAACGCCAACCCGGGCGACGCCATGCTGGTCAACGACACGACCTACAGCGATCAGCTGCAGCCGAGCCTCGCGGCGCTCGCGGACGGCAACTCCGTCGTCGTCTGGTCCTCGCTCGGCCAGGATGGCGACAGCTGGGGCGTGTTCATGAAGATCTACGCGCCGGATGGCTCGTCGCTCAGCAATGAACTGCAGGTCAATACGTTCGACAGCGGCGACCAGCAGGTGCCGACGGTCACGGCTTTGGCGGCGGGCGGTTTCGTCGTGACTTGGGCCTCGTTCGCCCAGGACGGCAGCGCCTACGGCGTCTATGGCCAGATGTTCGCCGCCGACGGCACGCCGCAGGGCAGCGAATTCCTCGTCAACAGCGCCACCACGGGCAGCCAGGATATCCCGGTCGTCACCGCGCTCGACGACGGCGGCTTCATCGTCGCCTGGCAGGCCAATAGCGATCAGGATGGTTCCGGCTTCGGCATCTATAGCCAGCGCTACGACGCGTCGGGCATGGCGGTCGGCGGCGAAACCCTGGTCAACAGCACGACCGCCGGCAGCCAGCAGCTGCCGTCCATCGCCAGCCTGAACGACGGCGGCTACATCGTCGCCTGGCAGTCCGACAGCAACCAGGATGGTTGGGCCTCGGGCATCTACACTCAGCGCTACGACGCCGCGGGTGTGGCGGTCGGCGGCGAGACCCTGGTCAACAGCTTCTGGGTCTTTGCCCAGACCAATGCCAGCGTCTCGGCTCTTGCCAGCGGCGGCTATGTCGTCACCTGGCAGTCCGAATCGCAGGGCTGGTTCCCGACGGAAGACGGCGACAACTGGGGTGTCTTCGCCAAGGTCTACGACGCCAATGGCGTCGCTCTGACCGGCGATGTCCTGGTCAATACGACGACGGCCGATCAGCAGCTCGAGCCTTCGGTCACCGGCCTTCCGGATGGCGGCTTCTACGTCACCTGGACGTCTTACGGCCAGGATGGCGACGGCGCCGGCATCTACGGCCAGCAGTTCGACGCGGCGGGCAACAAGATCGGCCCCGAGACTCTGATCAACGATCTGGTCAACGGCCAACAGCTCGACTCGGCGGTGACCCTGCTCGCCAACGGCGACATCTCCGTCACCTGGACGGACGTGCCGAACGACGGCTCGGGCTACGGCGTGTTCTCGAAGATCATCGATCTGACGCCGAACCTGTTCACCTCGGGCGATGACCTCATCGACTTCAACCTGATCACCGCCGGCAGCTACGAGCCGGGCAGCCAGTACGCTTCCGGCGATGGCGCGGACATGATCTGGTTGCCCGCTGATGCGGTTGCCGCCACTGCCGCGGGTTACGACCTGAACCACGCCTTCGATGCCGGCAATGGCAACGACATGGTCACCGGTAGCGACCTCGCAGACACGATCTTCGGCGGCGATGGCCAGGACACGCTGATCGGGGGCATGGGCAACGACATTCTCGATCTGGGTGCCGCCGATGGCGATGCCGATATCGTGGTTGCAACGTTGGACGGCGGAGAAGACATGGTCTTTAACTTCGAGGTTGCGCACGACCAGATCGACGTTTCCGCGTTCGGCTTCGCCGACTTCAGCGAGTTGGAGCCCAGCATCTCGATGAACGGGTCGGATGCCGTCGTCAGCTTGCCGGGCGGCGTGACCATCTCGCTGTCTCTGATTAACGATGAAGACCTGACCAGCGGCAACTTCATCTTCTAAGCCTCTTGCCATAGGCTCGAAGGCCCGGCACCAGACATGGCGCCGGGCCTTCGTCTTTTGAGGGGCAAAAAACCCTTTGAAAACAAGGCGTAGGCTGTATAAGCGGGCTGTAGTGCCATTCGATCTGGTGTATAACTCGGCCCATTGGGCTTAAGTATCGGGCCGGCGCGTGCCGGCGGCGACAGTGAGGGTGCGATGAAGAAGGCTTTGATCACCGGCGTGACCGGCCAGGACGGCGCGTATCTTGCCGATTTTCTGCTGCGCAAGGGCTACACGGTCCACGGCATCATCCGCCGCGCCAGCACCTTCAACACCGACCGCATCGACAATCTCTATCGCGATCCGCACGATCCGAAGGCGCGCCTGCTGCTGCATTACGGCGACATGACCGACGGCACCAGCCTGCGCCGCATCATCGAGAAGGTGCAGCCCGACGAGGTTTACAATCTCGGCGCCCAGTCGCACGTCAAAGTGTCGTTCGAGCAGCCCGAATATACCGCCGACGTCGTCTATACCGGCGCCCTGCGCCTGCTCGAGGCGTTGCGCGACTACATCGAAGTGTCCGACCTTGAGGTGAAAATCTATCAGGCCGGCTCGTCGGAAATGTACGGCGCGTCACAACCGCCGCAGAACGAATCCACGCCGTTCCATCCGCGCAGCCCCTATGCGGTGAGCAAGCTGGCGGCCCATTGGCTCGGCGTGAACTACCGCGAAGCCTATGGCATGTTCATCAGCAACGGCATCCTGTTCAACCACGAGTCGCCGGTGCGCGGCGAGACCTTCGTCACGCGCAAGATCACGCGCGCCGTCGGCCGCATCAAGCTTGGCCTGCAGGACAAGCTCTATCTCGGCAACCTCGACGCCAAGCGCGACTGGGGCTTCGCCGGCGATTACGTCGAAGCCATGTGGCTGATGCTGCAGGAGGACGAGGCCGACGATTACGTCGTCGCCACCGGCGAGATGCATTCGGTCAAGGAATTCGCCCATATGGCCTTCAAGCTGGCCGATCTCGATTGGGAGAAATACGTCGAGATCGACGAGCGCTATTTCCGTCCGACCGAAGTCGATGCCCTATGCGGCGATCCCAGCAAGGCGCGCGAGAAGCTCGATTGGGCGCCCAAGGTGGATTTCCCGAGCCTCGTGAAAATGATGGTCGATCACGACATGGAACTGGCCAAGCAGGAGGCGACTCTCAAGGCGGCCGGCCATGACGTCGGCCTGCGCCAGCTGAAGAACAGCTGAGCGGCGGGCGCGGCCATTGAGCGAGGGCGGCCCTGAGATGGACAAGAGCAGCCGCATTTTCGTCGCCGGCCACCGCGGCTTGGTCGGCTCGGCGATCCTGCGCCGCCTGCAGGCGGAGGGCTTCACCGACCTTGTCCTACGCAGCCATGGCGAATTGGACCTGATCGACGCGCCCAAGGTCGATGATTTTTTCCGCAGCGAGCGGCCGAGCCATGTCTTCATGGCGGCGGCGCGCGTCGGCGGCATCGTCGCCAATAACAGCTTCGGCGCCGATTTCCTGCGCGAGAACCTCCAGGTGCAGATCAACGTCATCGACGCGGCCTATCGCTACGGCGCGCAAAAGCTGCTGTTTCTCGGCTCGTCCTGCATCTATCCGAAATTCGCGCCGCAGCCGATTCGCGAAGACAGCCTGCTGACCGGCCCGCTCGAGCCGACCAACGAGCCCTATGCCATCGCCAAGATCGCCGGCATCGCCATGTGCCAAGCCTATCGCCGGCAATATGGCTTCGACGCCATCAGCCTGATGCCGACCAATCTTTACGGGCCGAACGACAATTTCGACCTGACCAGCTCTCATGTGATGCCGGCGCTGATGCGCAAGATACATGAGGCCAAGCTCGCCGATGCGCCGAACGTCACTGTCTGGGGCAGCGGCACGCCGCGCCGCGAATTCCTCCATGTCGACGACATGGCCGATGCCTGCGTCTTCCTGATGAAGACCTATTCTTCGGGAGACATCGTCAATGTCGGCCTGGGCGATGACATTGCGATCGCCGATCTCGCCCGCTTGATCGGCGAGATCGTTGGCTACAAAGGACAATTGGTCTTCGATACGTCGAAACCCGACGGCACGCCGCGCAAGCTGCTCGATGTCTCGCGCCTGACGGCGGCGGGCTGGACGGCGCAAACCTCGTTGCGCGACGGTATCGCCGCGACCTATCGTTGGTATCTCGACCATGTGGCGGCTGGTGACGCGCGCGGCGTCGCGGCCCAATAGGCCAACAAGCAGGATAAGATGACGGCAAGCCCCCTCAACGACGCTTCGGCCCTGGCGCAAGCGCTCGACCGTTTGAGCGCGGCGCGCGTCGTCGTCGTCGGCGATGCCATGCTCGACCGCTTCGTCTATGGCGAAGTGGAGCGCATCTCGCCGGAAGCGCCGATCCCGGTGCTGCGCGAGACGCGGGAGACCGCCATGGCGGGCGGCGCCGGCAATGTCGCGCGCAATCTCGCGGCCCTCGGCGCGGCAGCGGATTTTCTCTCGCTGATCGGCGATGATGCGGCGGGCGTCGAACTGCGCGCCATGCTAGCGGCGGAAAACGGCGTCACGCCGCATTTCGAGGCGGTGCCGGGCCATCCGACCACCGTCAAGACACGCTACATCGCCGGTCATCAGCAGATGCTGCGCGCCGACCGCGAACGCCCGGCAGGCGTATCGGCCTCGACGCAGGCGGCCATCGCGCGTTCGGCCGTCGCCCTCCTCGGCAAGGCCGGCGCCCTGGTGCTGTCCGATTACGGCAAGGGCGTGTTGGCGCCGAACGGCGCCGCCGACCTGATCGCCGCCGCGCGCAAGGCAGGCGTGCCGGTTGTCGTCGATCCCAAGGGCACCGATTTCGCGCGCTATCGCGGCGCCAGCGTGGTGACGCCCAACCGCAAGGAATTGCAAGCCGCGACCGGCATGGCGACCGACAGCGACGCGGCGATCATCGCCGCCGCGCGCAAGCTGATCGCCGACTGCGGCATCGATTATGTGCTGGCGACGCGCAGCGCCGACGGCATGAGCCTGATCGGCGCCGACGAGGTGCATCACCTGGCCGCCGAGGCGCGTGAGGTGTTCGACGTCTCGGGCGCCGGCGACACGGTGGTCGCCGCCGTCGCCGCCGGGCTCGCCGCCGGCGTGTCGCTGCTCGATGCGGCGCGGCTCGCCAATGTCGCCGCCGGCATCGTCGTCGGCAAGGTCGGCACCGCCGTCGCGCGCCGCGCCGAAATCGCCGATGCGCTGCATGCCGGCGATCTGCTGCGCGGCGAGCGCAAACTCGCCGGCTTGGAAGCCGCGCTCGATCATGTCGCGCGCTGGCGCCGCCAGGGTCTGCGCATCGGTTTCACCAACGGCTGCTTCGATCTGCTGCATCCCGGTCATGTCCATTTACTCGAACAGGCGCGCGCCGCCTGCGATCGTTTGGTCGTCGGCCTCAATAGCGATGCGTCGGTCAAGCGCCTGAAGGGCCCGGAGCGGCCGATCCAGTCGGAGGCGGCGCGCGCGGTGATGCTCGGCTCGCTCGCCACCGTCGATCTCGTCGTGCTGTTCGCCGACGACACGCCGATCTCGCTGATCGAAGCGCTCAAGCCGGAAATCCTCGTGAAGGGCGCCGATTACGCCCTGAAGGACGTGGTCGGCGGCGCCTTCGTGCAATCTTACGGCGGCAAGGTGGTCCTCGCCGAGCTGGTTCCCGGCCAAAGCACCACGGCGACGATCTCGCGCATGGCGCGCTGAGCCGCTTGCCGGGCCAGCCCCTCATGGCCAGTACGCCCTGCCATCTCTGGCATTATCTGCTGAATCCGACGCAGGCGATGAATGCGGCCGATGCCGCCCGCCTGCGGCCGGCGATGGCGCGCCTCGCCATGCTGGCGTCGCCGGCGAGCGCCGCATGGCTGCTCGCGCCGGTCCTGCCGCCGGGGGATGAGGCCATCCCATCCGCCGATGTGCTGCGCGATCGCCTGCAGACTCGCTACCTGCGTGCCGAGACGCGGCGCTGGCTCGGCCTGATCGCCGAGGCCGGCCTCGCGGTTCTGCCGCTCAAGGGCTTCGCCACCGGCCTGGCGATCTATCCGGAGCCGGAGCTACGCGGCCTTGGTGATATCGACTTGCTGCTGCGGACGGCCGATCTCGCCGCGCTCGTGCATCTGCTGCGCGATCACGGCTTCGTCTTTCGCCTCGCCCAGGGTGCGCAGGTCTGGGGCCTGATCAGCGATGCGAGCTTTCACCCCTTCGTCGCGCCCGACCGGCAATTGGCCTTCGACCTGCATATCCATCCGGACGATTTTCCGCTGCATCGTTCGCTATCCACCGACGCGGTCTTTGCCGGCGCGCGCGAGACGGTCGATGCGGGGATGACGCTGCGCATTCCCTGCGATAGCCATCTCTTGCTGATGGCGATGAGCCATGCCGCGCGCGACAAATATGATCCGAGCGCCCTGCGCAGCGTTGTCGATATCGCGGTGATGTTGACGCGAACCGGCCGCCCCGTCGATTGGCCGGCCTTGCGGGCGCTGGCCGACGCAGGCGGCAACGGCGGCATCTTGCGCTTGGCCGTTCAGGTCTTGTTGGGCCTGGGCTTGCCGGCGGATGGCATTCCCGCAAGCCTGCGCCAGCCGTTGCGCGGCCTCGCCGCTTGGGAGTTGGCCCGCGTGATCGACGATCTGGCCGATCTCTTTGCCGCACCGCCGGGCAAATGGGCGTTGCAGCGCCGCGAATGGCTACTGACCGGCGGCCCGCGCGTCGCCGCCTGGCGGACGGCGCGGCGCCTGCGCGGCCTCGTGCGGCCGTGGCCCGGCGTGCCGGCGGTTTAAACGCTGTCGATCAGGGCGCGTTGGCGCAATTCGGCGATGAAGCGTTCGACGTCGGCGTCGATCACGGCACGCGGCAGATCGGGAAAGGCGAGGGCGAGCGTGTCGCCCGCAGCCCCGGCGCTGCTCTGATCGGCGAACAGGCGCCACAGCGCGGCGCCCATGGCATTGAGATGATAGATCTCGCCGCTGTCGGGCAGCACGAGAAAGAGATCGGCATCGACCGGCGTTTCCTTCACGCCGGCGCGGCGGCGCCACAGCGCGGTCATGCGCTCAGCCGCTGGCTGGCGGGCTGGGCGCTTTGAGCTTGCGCCATCAAGAGCGCGACGGCTTCGCCGATATCGCTGTAACGCAGACGCCAGCAGCGCGCCGCGGCGGTGAGCGCGGCAAAACGCTCGACCATGTCGGCGGCGGGTGGCCTGGCGCCGAAGTTCTGCCGCAGCAGCAGCGTCATGATCTCGCTGCGCGGCGCGGCGGTCAGCGCGGCATGGCCGGCGGCGCGTTCGAGCCGCACGAAGGCGGCGATCGGGCAGCGCTCGCCGAGCGGCGCCAATTGCTCGCGCGCCAGCGCGACATAGCCGTAGCGCGCATTGGCTGGGGCGATGCGGCGCAGCAGGCTTTCGCGCAGATGCGCCGGCAACGCATCGGGCAGCGGCAGGCGGGGGCGGGGCGCCAGGCCGATCGCCACGGCGCTGGCCGCCGGGCTGCTCAGATCGATCGGCAACACGTCGTCGCTATAGAGCCGCCCGCCGCTGGCCGCGAGCGCGGCGGTCAGCGTGCTTTTGCCGGCTTGGCTTTCGGCCGGAAAGACGAAGAGCGGGGCGGGGCTGCCTGCCGCGCCAGGGGACCCAAGGGCGACGGCACCGGCATGCAGGCATAAAAGATGCGGATCGGCCTCGACATAGGCGAGCACCAGATCGGCGAGCAGGGCGCAAAGGATGTCGGCCGGATCGTCATAGACCGCCGGCTCGGGCGTCCATTGCGAGACGATGCGCCAGCCTTTTGCGCTGGCGGCGACGGTAATGATCGGGGGGGCGTCGTCGTCGCTGGTTTGCCAGCGCCAGCCGTTGGTGAGGGGGGCGAGGCGGTCGAGCAGATCGGCGCAGCCCGCGAACAGGACGGGTCGCGGGATGCCTTGAAATTGGACGCGCATCGCCCGTCCCGGGGTCAGCTCTTCTTGCCGGGCTCGGTCGGTTCGGTCGGGCGCGACGGGCGGCCCCAGGGCGGTCCGCCCTGCGCCTTCGCTTCGGTCAGCGACAGCAGCGTCGGCGCGGCATAGGCCGTGCCGGCGGCCAGGCCGAGGCGGGCAAGCGCTTGGCGGCGATTCAGCGTTACGGGCGCGCCATGGGGTGCATCGGGCGTGGCGGCGTCGGGCTGCGCCTGCGGGAGCGGCGCGCGATCATCGGACGTCATGACAGTCCCTCCATCCTTTCATCCTGGCCGGTCATCTGGCAGGAAACTATATAAATATATATACCAGTCTTTATATTGTCCATGCCTTCCAGACTGGCCTTCCTCATATTGTCATTTCCGCCGGTGGCGCAAGACCCGATTGCCTTCGAGAAAGTCAGCTGTGGCCGCTTTTATTGCACGGCGTCATGCCAGAGGAGGCGAAACTGGGCTTTTCCTGGTGGCTTTGCCTCCGAACGGGCTGGCATAGGGTTTGCTTTGTGAGGGAGAGTAACGGCCCGGCCTGGATGTATCGCGCACCCGAGCCGCCAGCCTTTCCCGGCAGCGGGAAATGAGCGGGGCGCCACCGACCTTGGGGGAGGCCGGGGGCGCCCCGTTTTCGTCGGCTCTGAGGGCGGGGCTGGAGAGGGCTGGAGTCCTCGCGCTCACGCAGCCTTTCGCCTATCTTGACCCGCGCATTCAGGCGCGGGGGACCGGATTGTTGAAAAAGCTTCTCTTTGGCCTCGTCGTCATCGCTGTGGCGGGCTATGCGCTGTTCAGCGTGATGCAGGAGCCGCCGCCCCAGCATGTGAACGACCGCTTTGTCGTGATCGGCACGGCCGGCGAAACCGGGGTCTATTACCCGGTCGGCCAAACGATCTGCAATTTGCTCAACGACGGTAGGCCCCAGCATGGCATCCGCTGCAGCGCCCGCAGCACCCCCGGCTCGTTCTACAACATCGAAGCCTTGCGCCGCGGCGAGGTCGAATATGCCCTGGTGCAGTCGGACTGGCAGTTTTACGCCGTGCGCGGCGCCGGCGCGCCGCAGCCCATGCTGGCCTTTCCCGCCTTGCGCTCGATCCTGTCCCTGCATGGCGAAATCTTGAGCATCGTCGTGCGGCAAGACGCGAAAATTCGCACCCTGGATGACCTGAAAGGCAAGCGCGTCAATCTCGGCTTGCCCGGTTCGGGCCAGCGCGAAAGCATCCGGCTCGTCTTCGAAAGCATGGGGCAGCAGATCGAGCGCATGGTCATCGCCACGCAATTTCCGCCTGAAGATCAGGCGCGCGCCTTGTGCGACGGATCGGCTGACGCCATCGTCTATCTCGTCGGCCACCCCAATAAGGCGATCGGCGACACCCTCAAGGCTTGCGATGCGGCGTTCCTGCCGATCGACGGCGATGTGGTCGAACGCTTCGTCCGCCAAAATCCCTATTACGGCGGGGCGACGATTCCGGCCGATAGCTACCCAAGTCAACGCAGCGCGATCCGCTCCGTGGGCTTGCTCGCCACCCTGGTCACGACGACGCGCGAAAGCGAAGAGAACGTCTATCAAGTGACGCGGACAATCTACGAAGGCTTCGACAAGCTGAAAGCCGCGCATCCCGCCCTTGCCGAGCTGGACAAGTTGGAAACGACGAAGGCCGGCCTCACCGCGCCGCTTCATCGCGGCGCCGAGCGCTATCTGCGCGGAGCGAACATGCTCCCGCAAAGCGCCGCGCGCTAGACCGGCCACCGCTGGGCGATATATAAATCGACGAGTTGCAATTGCCCTTCGGCATTGAGTCATGACCTCCCACGCCGCCATCGTCACCACCTTGCGCGATTCGGCGGCCGTCATCGAATCCTTCGTCGCCTATCACCGGGCCATCGGCTTCGAGCATCTCTTTCTGTTTTTCGACGATCCGGCGGATTCCGCGCTGGCCTGGGCGCGAACGCAGCCGCATGTCACCGCCATCGCGCGCGACGACGCGTTGCGCCAAGCTTGGAGCAAGCTCGCGCGATACGGCGATAACGCCGCTCATGCCGAGCGCGAAGTGATGGCGCGCCAGGTCCTCAACGTCGAGCATGCGATGAATTTGGCGCGCGCCAAGGGCTTGAAATGGTTGCTGCATATCGATGCCGACGAACTGTTTTACGCGCCGGGCGGCGATGCGGCGGCACATTTTAATTGGTTGGACGGCACCCCCATCGAAACGGTGAGCTACGCCAATTACGAAGCGGTGCCGGAAACCGAGGAGACCGGTGATTTTTTCCGTGCCGTCACCCTGTTCAAAAGACCGAAGCTTCTGCGCGCGCCGCCCTCGCCGGAGGCGAAAGCGCTGATCGCGCGCACGGGCCAGCTCGCGCCGAATTTCTTTCACTTCTACGACAACGGCAAATCGGCGGTGCGCCTCTCCGCCGCCGGCATGCTGCCCAAGGGCGTGCATAGCTTCGTGCGGCCCGGCAAATACGCCTCGGCGCAGAGCCCCGAGCAATTCATTTTGCACTATGCCTGCTGTGGCTTCGCCGCCTTCTGGCAAAAATACGTGACGCTCGGCCGCTTCGCCGACCAATGGTGGAACAAGTACGACATCGCCGCCTCGATCGGCCCGTTTCACCTGCAAGCGCGCGATGCGGTGATGACCGGCGATGTCGAACATGCGCGCCGCTTCTACCGCGAACGGCTGATGATCGATGATCCGGCGCTGCTGGCGGATTTGACGCGCCATAAATTGCTCGAGCGCATCGTCGAGCCGGCGAAAATTCTCGCGGCGGGAAAGCCCTAGGAAATCTCGCGGGTCGCGGCGAAGGTCAGCTTGGGAAAATCCTGCATCGTGCGATTGAGGTCCCAGCTGTTGCGCGCGAGATAGACGAGCGCGCCGTCGCGGTCCTCGGCGCATTGGCCGCGGTTGCGCGCGGTGAAGGCTTCGATCTCCGCCTTGTCGCCGCCGATCCAGCGCGCCTGCTCGAAGCCGGCATCCTCGAAGCGCACGCCGACTTTGTATTCTGCGGCGATGCGCGAGGCGAGCACTTCGAGCTGCAAGGCACCGACGACGCCGACGATCCACTCCGAACCGAGCACCGGACGAAACACCTGGGCGATGCCCTCTTCGGCGAGATCGGCCAAGGCGCCTCGCATCTGTTTAGACTTGAGCGGGTCTTCCAGGCGGGCGCGCCGCAAGATTTCCGGCGCGAAGTTCGGCAGGCCGGTGACGCGCAGGGTCTCGCCCTCGGTCAGCGTGTCGCCGACGCGCAAGGTGCCATGATTGGGAATGCCGATGATGTCGCCCGGCCAGGCCTCTTCCGCCAATTCGCGCTCCTGGGCGAAGAAGAAGATCGGGTTCTGCACCGCCATGGTCTTGTCGGTGCGCACTTGGCGCACTTTCATGCCGCGCTTGAAGCGTCCGGCGCAGAGCCGCATGAAGGCGATGCGGTCGCGATGGTTCGGGTCCATGTTGGCCTGAACCTTGAACACGAAGCCGGAGACCTTGGTTTCTTCCGGCAGAATGGTGCGCGGTTCCGCCGGCTGCGGGCGCGGCGACGGCGCCCAGGCGCCGATGCAGGCGAGCAATTCCTCGACCGAGAAATCCTTCAAGGCGCTGCCGAAGATCACCGGCGTCATATGGCCGCCGAGATAGGCGGCGGGATCGAACTCGGGGTAGCCGGCCTGAGCGAGCGAGATTTGCTCGCGCACTTCGGCCAGCAGGCCTTCGGGCACATGGCGCGCCAGCTGCGGATCGTCGAGGCCGCTGCAGGCGATCGCCTCGCCATAGGCGTTGTTGCGCGACGGGTCGGTCTTGAGAAAGCGATCGGCCCGCAGGTCGTAACAGCCGTGAAACAATCCGCCGGTGCCGACCGGCCAGACCATGGGGGACACATCGAGCGCCAGCGTGTCGGCGATCTCATCGAGCAGTTCGAACGGATCGCGCGCTTCGCGGTCGACTTTATTGACGAAGGTGATGATCGGCAGGTCGCGCAGCCGGCAGACTTCGAGCAGCTTGCGCGTCTGGCTT
>LNFM01007939.1_pt1 | contig 16299 bp, 10 predicted proteins | sample 596031 | NCBI WGS metagenome assembly LNFM01 (sample SAMN04254537, study PRJNA301005) | activated carbon metagenome | isolation source: dual media filters at the Ann Arbor, Michigan drinking water treatment plant | place: USA: Ann Arbor
CGATTGTTACCACGCTACCGACGGCTACCACGGCGATCAGTCACTCGATCTACTTAGCGGCGTCTTTGGCAACTACCTCCACCAGGGCGCGGACGGTGTCGGCATCTTCAACAACCCGGCTGGGTCTGCCGAACACGCGAGTCGGCTGGGGTTGGGCCAACAGGCGAACTACGCCCCCGAGATCCTCACCACCATCGGCAGCCTCGCCACGATTAACGGGAAGCCCCGCTACTACCCCGTCGAGCGGCGCGGCGGCTACTCCGCCGTGGAGGGTCATGGGTCATCCAACGGCAATGCTCCGCTGCCGGTCACACTTCGGTACGACGGTGCGCCCTCCGTGATCACCCTGTCCGTGTGGGAACCTGTGAAGCCCGGTGCCGCGGCCACACTACGCCTCGTCCTGTTTAATCACGTCGAAGGCGACGAACTTATCGTTCATCTGAATGGAGCAGCCTTGAAGCGCGACCTCACCGACCCACGGTGGAAGGATATTCGGATCTTCTCGCCACTCGCCCAGCCGGGGATCACGCCCGGCGCTGTTTTGAAGAATCTTGATCAGCAAAAGCTCGCGCGAATTGAGTTCGGAGTTCCCATCGAGCGTTTGAAACGGGGCCCCAACACCCTAGCCATCTCCGTGAACCGGACTGGCTCATTTCCGCCCGCCAAGCCTGTGCAGCTTGAGAAGATCGAGCTGCATTTGAAATAGCAGCCAGAACTCAGCGCTTGAAACAGCTACCGGACCGCCGCAGCCCAGTTCAGGCGGATCGTGATCGGCGAGCCGGGCTGATCCACAAAACGATTCACCAGGAACCGGCCGTCCGGGAAGATGCTGTAAGGGTAGCGAACTGCTGAGTAGGAAAAGGCCTTGGCCTCGAACAGCGGCACGGGCTTGGCCGCCTTTAGGCCTTGTTCGCCGACCTCCAAGCGGACGCTCATCATCATCCCGTTCGGCGCAAGATAGGACAGTTCGTAACCGTTTCGCGACTGCCAAAGGGGGAAGGCCCCCCCATCGATGGAAACCGTCCAGCGCCGGTCAGAAACACGTTCGCCGTCCCAAGCCTTGACATAAATCTCGTCGCGCCCGGAATCGTCCGAGGTGTAAGCGATGAGCTTCTCGTCGCCCGAAAGCCGCGCCTGGCGTTGGTTACCCGGCTCGACAGCAATCGGAACGCGCTGTTGACTGGCGAGTTCCAACATCCAGACATCGAAGCCGTCACTTTCACCCCCACGCAATGTGAGCAGGTGCTTTTCGTCTCTGGTGATCTGCTGCGGGAAGTCGCCGCTTCGGCTGCTCAGAATGAACTCGCCCGCTCTCCCGTTGCGGAGGTCGAAGGTCCGCATGCCTGGACGCGATTTCTCGGCGATGGAGAAAATCAACCGACCGCTGTCCGGAAACCAGGCTGGGTTCAAGTTGTTTGCCGGCTCGTTAGAGACCCGAACCACGGCTTGACGTTCCAGGTCGTGAAGAAAGACATCGCTTGTGCCGAGCGTTGGATCCCGGCGCTCGAATGCGAAATAGCGTCCATCGGGCGAGAGCTGGAGGTCGCCGAAGTCACCCGGGCCGGCCGGGTTCGCAAGCACGCGGCCATCGCGAGCAAGCACCACCGGCGACGTCTGGTTTGCCACACCTTTGAAAAACACCAATGCCCGATCGCTCACGGCATGAAATGGACTTCCGGTGGAAGAAGGGAACGGCAGTCCCGAAGCGAGTTCCGCCGGTTTCCCTGTGATGTTACCGGACGACACATCGAACGATTGGGCGAGTAGCGCTCCGCGCGAAATATAGAGCAGTCGCGCGTTCCTGCCCGTATCATCAAGGGCGAGAGATGGGCTGGAGATCGCATCGGTACCCGCAAGCTGCCGCGGCGGCACGCCGTCGAGGTTGCGGAGCCAGATCCCGGATGCGCCGGGTTGCTCCGCTCCGGAGTAGTAGAGGAAGCTGTATCCATCCGGAAGGAACGTCGGCCAACGGTGGACGAATTCTCGACGGCCCGTGTCCAGGCTGCCTACGGGACGAACCTCGCCACCTTCGGCGGGGACGCGAAGCAGTGGTCCGGAGGTACTGGCGGCGAACAGGATGATATTCCGTGATCCCCAGGAGCCGCCACGGGCGAGCGGGGCATCGCAGATCACCTGGACATTCCCGTCCGACACGCGGATGCGCTTGAGCCGCCGCTGGGAAAAGAAAGCGATCTGCCGGCCCTCCGGCGACCAGAATGGGAAGCTCGCATCCTCGGTCCCTGGCAGCGCACGCAACGCCGAGGAATCGAGTGCTCGTAGCCATAACCGGCGGACGCCCTGCCTATCCACCGCCGGAATAACAATCGAACGCGAATCCGGCGCCAGCGTCCCAATGCCGGCATCAAGATCCAAGCGCAGAGTGTCCGGAAGGACGATGGCGAACTCGAGAAGCTCCACTGGCCTTACGCTGCTGGTACTGCGGCTCAGCCAGAGTGTGGCTGCGAGCAGCAGTGCCCCACTCAGGACCCACACCGCCCTCTTTGGCCAGTTGGGTGATTCCACTGCCGGTCTTGATTCCTCCACGGCTTCCGGGGTACGGAACCGAGGCACATACGAGCCTGGCACAATCTCGATACGCACGGGGTCTTGTTGCCCTTCGCCCGCATAGTAGGCTGCTAGCGATACGCGCAGGCGATGGGCCTGGGACCGGACGATGTTGTCGATACGAGGATCGAAGTTGCTGCCGCGCTCGAAGACCTCGACACCGATGTTGTACTCCTTAATGGCGTCATCGTTGCCGTCGAGCGTGTGCCTGGCAACGTAGCGGAGAAAACCGCTGAGCTTCGGCGACCTCCGGAACGATGGAGAGTCGAGAACCTTCTCCAGTTCTGCCTGCGCAAGATCTAGTGGGACAGTCGGCAACATGGTCGGACTCTCAATTATATTCTCCGGTCCCGAACCCCGTAACTTTTCTCGCGTCATCCAAGGACACCAGGAATTGCCAGGCGGCCATTCAGAACGGCATGGGCATCGGCAGCATGGATCACGGTCGTTTGTCTCTTTGGTCCTGTTGATGGTGGGCGCTCTGCCGTCGACAGAAATCTATCAGCTTCTATCGCATGATGCCTTCGGCTGGTCGAGGAAGCAGGCCAGGACCAAGCCGCCGTAAACCGGCGACTGCCTGCCATGAGAAACCACTCACGGCTTGGCCGGAAGACCTTCAGGAATCCAGTCGGACGAGCTAAAGAGTTCGCTCAATTCTGAATTGCTAAAGGAGAGATAGTTCGTTGGAATTCGCAAAGTGCCTTGTGGAGGTGCAGGGGCCTTCTGTCCCAGGGATGGCGCTGGATTGGTTGGAGAAGCTTTGTTAGCAGACGCAAAGAGTAAAGCAGTGCAGGAGAACAGAAAGAATGCGATTCACAGTGGGAACCATGCTATCAAGCAAGCGCTTTGAGACGGGCAGGCGGGCGCATTATTGGAATCATTTTTGTATCGAAGTGTTTGCGGCGTAGGGATCGATCTTGATCTTCAGCTTGGCCGGAAGCGGTGCAGGGTCAATCGAGGCCACATCGATCCGTTGGGATTGCGCCTCGGCTGCGGCGAGGCCGGCGATCTGGCCCAGGGTCATCCATACCGGTTCCATGCGCAGTACGGACATTGCCACGTGTGTACAGGACAGAGCAACCGGCACCAGCAGATTGTCGACCCGCCTGGGCAACATTGCGCCGTATGGCACTTGCCCGGGCTGTGCAGGGCCGAAGGCTTTTTTCGGGTACCACAACACGCCTTCCATAAAACCATCGACAGCGAAGCGGCGATCGTGGCAGGGATGGACATCGAATGAGTGCTCGCCAATGGCGATGGGCTGACTCACGCGTGGCGTGCGGCCGGTTTTGGGGTCGACGGTGAAGTTGTGCTGTGTTACCAGGGCGCGGCCTTCGATGCGCCTGCCCTGCCGAACGTAGATCTGCCAGGGCCAATGGCCGGAATCCTTGAACTCCTGCTTGTGTAGTCCGATCGGTGCGAGGTTGTCGCGAATCGCCGAAGGGACTCGAGGGTCATGCTGGAGGAACCAGATGAGGCCGTGGATATGGTCGACGTGGAATTGGGCGAGACGTGCGCGATGGTGACGGCTGGCTTCGGGCCAGGTCCAACTGGCGCCTGGCAAGTTGGTGCTGGTGAGCCCCTCGATATTGCCATTCATTTGAAACTTGCGATGAGGTAATTGGGTGCCTCGACCGAAGCGTGTGACGCGGCCGCTGGCGAAGTCGTCGAGGATCGGAAGATAGTCGGGAAGATGCAAATCGTAGGTGTAAGGCTTTTCAATTGACACCTTTTGCGCTGGATCGTCGGTAAAGATGGAACGAGCACAAAAGGCCTGAATGGCAGGTGAGGCTTCTCCGCTGTCTGGCGTTAAGATCTGTTGCCCTGTGCGCCAGTTCATGTAGTGGATGCCAGCGAAGCGCTCGCCATGCTCGGCGCGGCTCTCGCGACCCACACGGTAGGGCACCTTAGCGACGGCGGCGAGATCGCCTTCGTAGGTGCCATCGATGAACGTACGGGCAGTGATGGTGAGTTTGTTGTTATCGGGCGCGTCGAGTTCCACGCTGGTGATGCGACGGCCAGTGAGTTTGGCGCTGGAGAGGTGATGGCCGGGAAGCCAACGCAAACTCTTTTCGCCTTGGAGCATTTGGTCAAATGCGGCTTCTGCCACCGAGGGCTCGTAGAACCAGCCGTCCTTTGTGCGGGCATACTCTTCGGGCTGGTTGGCGAGCGTGCGCTGGTAGTGAGTACGAACCAAAGCAATGAACTCAGCCACCTGACCGCCGAACAAATCTGTTCGCACGGCATCGGTGGTGGAGAGTCCGCTGGCGGCCATGCCACCGAGATGGCGTTGGGGACAAGCCAGGATGACACGCAGACCACGGCGAGCGGCCTCTACAGCGGCGGTAACGCCTCCGGGCGTAGAGCCGTAGACGAAGACATCGCAGGCAGTGGGTGGAGCGGCCGCCAATGCGGCCATGCTGGTGGCGAAGAATTCTCTGCGAATCATGTCAACTCCTTTTCGATTTCATCCATCAGGCAGTGTAAGAGAAACTGATGGGCTTCCTGAATCCTTGCCGTATCGTGGTGAGGAACAACGAGGGCATGAGTGGCAAGGTAGATTGCGGCACCACCATCGCGGCCGAGAAAGGCCAGTGAGGCAATGCCGAGAGATTTTGCGGATTCGAGCGCTCGGAGAATGTTCGGTGATTGGCCGCTGGTGGTGAAGACGACCAGCAGGTCGCCGCGTTGGCCTATAGCTTCGATTTGACGGGCAAAAACGTCTTCGAAGCGATAGTCGTTACCGATGCAGGTGAGGACAGCGCCGTCAGAGTTGAGGGAGATCGCCGCCAGGGCGCGACGATCTTGCTTGTAGCGCCCGGCGAGTTCTCCGGCGAGATGTTGCGCTTCGCAGGCACTGCCGCCGTTGCCACAGATGAGGAGCTTGTGGCCGGTGCGCAAGGTGGAGGAGGCAAGTTTTGCGGCGTGTTGAAGGCCGTCACTCAGCTCGTTGAGTCGAGAGAAGACGGAGAGGGCTTGGGAAAGTGCTTCGGTCATATGGTCTTTCGGAGTGCAAGTCTCAGGATGATTGCTGCTATCGGATGGAGTAGCGCGGCGAGGCAGAACGCTGCAGGGTATCCGAAGGTCTGAATCACGAAACCGAGAATCTGGGCGAAGAAGGCACCGGCGAGGCTACCAGCCATGCCCATCATGCCAAAAACGGTCGCCGTGGAGTGATTCGGAATGACATCTGCGCACAATGCCGCAGTAGTGGTGGCCCAGGCTTGGGTGAGCATTGCGACAAAACAGGTAACCGCGATCGCAGTGGCAGCGGTGGGGGCAAGGCCGACGAGCGCGCCGAGCGGCGCAAGGATGCCGACAGCGCTCAGGATGAAGAGGCGGGCACGCGGTGGATGGATGCCTCGGCGAACCAGCCAGTCGGACAATGCACCGCCGCCCAAATGGCCGAGGTCAGCGAAGAGAAAAGGAATCCAACCGTAGAAGCCGATTTCGGCAAGACTGAGATGGCGTTCGCGCTGGAGATAGTCTGGCAGCCAGAAGATGTAGAAATACCAGACAGGGTCGCTGAAGAATCGGGGCAGGACAAGTCCCCAGACCTGGCGCTGTTTGATGAGATCCCGCCAGTTTGCGCTAGATACCGGAGTGTCTTGCGCAGGGGCCTTGGGTTTATAGGTGATCCACCAAAGCGGTAGCCAGAGCAGGCCAAGCGCGCCGGGGATGAGGAAAGCGTATTGCCATCCGAACTTCAAGGTGATCCAGGCGATGAGAGGCGGGGCGGCGATGGCACCGATCGTGCTGCCAGAGGAGAAGATGCCCGAAGCGATGCCTCGATGTCTTGGGGGGAACCATTCGCCACAGACTTTGACACCGGCGGGATAAACGCAGGGTTCGCCGATGCCGAGGAGAAAGCGGAAGGCGCCGAGAGAGAAGGCACTGCGCGCAAAGGCCGTTAGCATGGTGGCGACAGACCACCAGCCGAGGGCAAGGCTCAGGCCGAGCCGCACTCCGAGCCGGTCCATCAATCGACCACCGAGCGCGTACATGACGGTGTACGGCACCAGGAAGGCAGTGACGATGTTGGCGTAGTCTTGCTCGGAGAGGTGGAATTCCTTGCGTAGCAGTGGGCTCAGGATCGAGAGCGTCTGCCGGTCGATGTAGTTGATCGTGGTAGCGGCGCAGAGCAATGCGATGATGAGCCACGACCTCATTCGGGCGGCGCCTGACGTTTGTAGGTTTCGTAGCTATAGGCGCCCACGGCTGAGGCGCCGCCATCGATGGTGAAGGTCTGCCCGGTGATGTACTGAGCAGCAGGTGAAACTAGAAATGCGATCAACTCGGCGACTTCTGCAGGCTCAGCCAGCCGATTCAGCGGAATGCTGCGGCTGCGTTCGGCGTATTTCGGTCCTTCGAGAACCTTGCGCAGTTGTTCGGTTGCAACTGGGCCAGGAGCGACGGTATTGACGCGGATTTTGTGCGGAGCGAGTTCCACGGCCAGGACCCGTGAATACGATGCAACTGCTCCTTTGGCGGCGGCGTAGGCACCGGTACCATACATGGCCATTGAAGCGGCGATGGAACCGATGTTGATGATGGCACCGCCTTGATTCTGCGCGACCATTGCGCGCGCAGCGGCCTGGCTGCAGCGGAAGGACGCTGTAACGTGCAGATCGAAGAAACGCTGCCAGGTAGCGAGATCAATCTCCAGCAGGGGGGCCATTTGGGCAACTCCGGCAGAATTGACCAGAGCGTCGAGACGACCAAAAGTATCGAGGGCGGTTTTCACGAGCAATTCCGGAGTTCCGTCGTCGCGCAGATCGGCGACGACCGCAGTGCTGCCCGAGAGTTGCGCGGACATAGCTTGCAAGTCTTCCGTAGAGCGCCCGTTGAGCACGAGCCCGAAGCCCGCCTTGTGCAGATGCTCAGCAGTAGCGCGACCGATGCCACGCGCTGCGCCTGTGATGATGGCGACCGGTTTCATGCACGGGCTCCTGCCGAGGCAGCATAACAGGCTTCGACAATGCGTACGTCTTCCCGCCCCTGTTCGCCACTTACTTCCGGATCGCGATCGGCGAGTAGCGCTTCGCAGAACCTTCGGTGCTGATTGTAGGGATTTGCGGCGTCATCCCACTCGGGCGCGAGGGCATTCTCGAAGCGCTCGAAGGAGCCGTCGCCTTTGAGCTTGAGATACTCACCATCGAAGGCACCCGTCTCTGCCGTGAATTCGACGACGTTGTTGTCGCGATAGTGAATGGACCCCTTCGTGCCGAGCAACGAAACGTGCTCTTCCAGGCAACACCAGGATGTTTGAATCTCGCCGAGGCTGCCGCCCGAGAGCCGGTACTGCGCCAGCATCAAATCGTCGCCTTCCAGATGCGGACAGGCAAAGTTGGTAGCCATGGCCTGAACTTGTGCGACGTCCTGATCAAGAAGCCAGCGCATGAGGTGCTGATAGTGCACGGCGAGTTGGATGAAGGATCCGCCGCCGGTGCGCTCTTTGGAGGCACGCCAGTTGCGGTCGGTGCCGCCCCAATTCAAGCCGCCGCGATGGGCGAGGCGAGCGCTGAACAGAGCCACCTTGCCCAGGCGGTCTTCTTCGACCAGGCGTTTGATATCGCGAAACAGAGGATGGTCGAGCAGATTCATGTAAACGCCCAGCTTGCGGCCAGACCCGGAGTGCGCTGCAAGGATGGCGTCGCATTCGTCAGCAGTGCGTGCCATCGGCTTCTGGAGGAGTACGTGCTTACCGGCGTTCAGTGCCGCAACAGCGTGTTCTGCGTGGAGATGGTTCGGCGTGGAGATGACCACCGCATCGACCTCCGGCCCGAGCACATCGCTGAATTCGCACGAGGACAAAGGACAGGCCAGTTCCCGTGCGGCGTTCTGGGCTTCCTCGATATTGGCATCTACGCAGGCAGTTACTTGCACATCGGCCAGATGCGCGTCGGTGCGGCGATAGCGTTTGACAACGCCGCCGCATCCGGCCAGGGCGATTCTCAATTTTCGATTGGACACTTTTGTTGAGCTACTCCTTTAGCGCCTCCCCAGATCGTCGAAGCGGGCGATAGGAAAGTCGAATGATTCACGAAAGTACTATTTGAGAAGGCGAGGGTCATCGAGCGACCGCCGCATCCGGCGAGAGGATAGCTCCTTGTTCGCGCAGGCTCTGCTGGAGTATGCTCGTGTCCATTTTGCGTGGGGCGATGCCGCCCCGAGCCGCGATGGCGGCCGCCACACCGGCAGCGTGGCCTGTAGCCAGCGAGGTGCCCGGGACGCGGGTAGAGCCATGAGCACGGTGTGTGGTGGAGATGGGACGACCGGCGACCAGCAGCCCATCGACGCTCCTGGGCACCAGACAACGATAGGGGATCTCGTAAGGATCAGGCGGACTCTCTTTGTGGGGATGAACGCCCACAAAGCCGTTGGTGGGATGAATGTCGATTGGCCAGGCTCCAAGCGCGATTTTGTCCTCAAAGCTGCGACGCGACCAGATGTCTTCTTCCGTCAGGGTGTAGACGCCTTCGATCTTGCGGCTCTCGCGCACGTGCAAGTCTGTTGCGCCGGCGAGGATGTAGGAGTCGGCCAGCGCGGGCACCTTTTGACGAAGCACGTTGTAGATGGTGAGCATGTCTTCGCGAGCGTTCTGTTCAAGCCGGGTGCGCTCTTCCGGATCGAGCGGATTGCCGATGACGCGAGTGGAGTTTATCGAGACTTCGTATTCGTTGAGCCGGATCACCCATGGGCCGCCATAGCGCATGCCGGAGCCGTGCATTGCCTTCTGCGCGGCGTCTTCCAGCATTTTCCAATCCCAGCCGCGCGCCACATTGCCGAGGCGAAAGTGATAGGTGATGGCCTGCAACTCTTCACTCTGCTGCCACCGGGCACCGGAGTAATGGGCGATCTCGGCATCGCCGGTGGCATCCACCACGCAGGAGGCGCTAAAGTGCGCTCGCCCATCCATCAGCGCCGCCTCGACGCCAACCACTCTGCTATCTTGCATCAAAACACCTACTACGGGCGCACGATAGAGCGTGACTGCACCGGCATGCGTTAGCAGTCGATCGATTGCCACCTTCATGTACTCGGGATGGAAGCTGACCACTTCGCCCGGATTGTCGCTGGTGCCCAGCCCGCCGAGATCGCGGAGTTCGTCCAGCAGCGAGGTGGCGAATCCGCCGACCACGACCTGATTGCTGTCAGCGCAGGAGACCACAGCATCGAGCGTATGAATCATGCCTGCTACCGGAGTGCCGCCAGCGAAACCGAGGCGTTCCAGCAAGAGCGTCCGAGCGCCGGCTTTGGCCGCTCCCCAGGCTGCGGCGCTACCGGCGCATCCCGCGCCACAAACGATGACGTCATAGATCTGTCCATCCAACCGGCTTCTCTGCATAAGTTACTTCGTGGTTACTCCCGAGATGGTTGGACTAAGAATCTGCCGGTGCCCAGCATGGTCTTCGGCAAAGATCCGGTAGAAGTACTCGCGCCCCGGCTGAAGCTTCTCATCGACATACATTTCGAGGAACTTGCCAGAAGGTTCGACAACTGCAACTGGTTCGCCCAAAGCGAATCTTGCAGATTCGCCCCGGTAGATCCAGTAACGGGCAAGATCTGGTTCCTGATTCTTGCGCCAGTAGAGCATCAGTCTATCCTTGGCCCGGGTGATGACGCCGGGCTCGGCGATCACGGCGGGCGGCGAGAGATTCCGCGATGCGGTAGATGCTACCACTCGTGCAGGCGTGCCGTGCCGTTGATGCTCGTTTACAGGGATCACATGGTATGTATATCGCGTGCGGTAGCTGAGGCCGCGGTCCAGGTAAGTGCGGGCAGACGTTCGCGCAATCCACGTCGCCGCCGTGGCTGGATCATCAGGATCGAGCGAACGGTAGATGTCATACGCGGGTGCCGCCGCACCAGTCCAGGCCAGACGCACAGCTTCGTCACTGGCCGCGGTCGCGGTCAAATTTAGTTGAACTGCTGGCGGCGGTCCGGTCTCGACACGGATAGTCTGCATCGAGTAAGCGTCCATAGGAACCTTGAGCTTTCCGTTGGTCACGGCGAGCGGTTCACCATCGTTTTCAACCAGGTCTGTCAGGAAAGCCCGTTGGACATGCAGCGCGGACAGGTCGACCTCAACGGCCGTGGCCTGGCCGCGTGTCTCGACCAGGCGGAGGACCCAGCCGCGGCCGGGTTGTTCACTCGCCTTGAGCACAGCTAATTCTACATTCGGAGCGTCAAGTTTGAGGAAGCCCTGGACAGCATCTTTCCAGCGGCCTTGCGGATTCTCGCGCAGTGAGATCGCCTTCAGCGGCGTCGCGACGTCCCAGCCGAATTGCTCTGCTTTGTCGCCGCCATGGGTGGTCAGCGAATAGCCAAGGGTCGCACTAGACTCTTGGGGCGAGGTGGTGAGGAGTCCAGCCATCCGATTGGACCAGGCATAACTGAAGAGATGGCTGCCGGTGGGGCGGTAGTCGATTGAGAACTGGTTATAGCGGATTTCTCCGAGGTGGAAGGTGGCCGCATTCCAGGGGGCCAGCGTGACACCTCCTTTGGAATTGCTTACGTCAATCCAGCGATTGGCCATCAGATAGTCATGGGTGCCCCAACGGAGTTGATCCACATAAGGCCTCACGACGCCGCCGGGATACTCGGCGCGGAACTCGGCACCTTCCACCAAAAATGGAAAGGCGTAAAAGAGGTTCTCGCGATACCGCTCCTCGAAGCGGTCAGTGTATAGCGTGCGAACGTGATCGAGCTTATTGACAAAGTCGATTCGCTTCAGCCCGGCGTAGAGTGTGACAGCCTGCTCGATCGCAGCTCCGGTTTTGTCGTCGTCGATCAATACCCGGAAGGTTACGGAAACGGGTCCCGCTTCGCTCGATTGAGCCTTGGCCATTAGCGGAGAATGCGAGCCAGTGGGGTGGGCCTCGCGGGAGGCAGTGGAGACATAGACCATCTGATTCGCTCCGTGCGCTGCCTTGGGATCTATCCACTCACGGCCGTTGGACTTCTCACGAATGCTGCGGACGACGCCCGTCACAGCGTCGAAGCCGATCTCGTAGAATTCGTTTGCGATGGAATGTGGCATCGCGCTCAGCGTCTTGCCAGGCGGTGCAGCGACAGAATCGATGCGGTAGAGGCGATAGCCAAGAGCGGGCACATCTTCCGCGATGAAGATGGACTTTCCGTCGCGCTGCTGCACGGCGATGCGCTTGCCTGTCGCGACATCAATGAGTGACGCCGCGCGGCCTTCCCATTCCACCAGACTGGTGCGCGCGTGCGCGAGTCCATTGAAGACGGCGACTGTGGACCCAGTGCTGGCAATCTGTGTCGCCAGCGCGGAGGAGGCTTGCTTCCAAAGCGACTCGGCATCACTCAGTGCGCGCCGGGCTTCATGCTTTTTGATCCAGGCACCGTTGAAAAGCTGAACGTCGCTGGCAGGCAATAGCGTGGGCCAGCTATGTTCGTCGTAGTCGAAGATGCGTGTGTACGTGCGGTTCACTTCGGCCGGCGAAAGCGTGAAGGCCGGAGAATGCGCACCCACAAGTGCACCCACGGTCTCGGCGAGGGGCAACAATCTGGACGCCTTTCGCTTCCAACCCTGTGAGTCGGGATCGATAGTGGCATAGTCTGCGGAGAAGTTGTTCATTTCGCCTCGCAGTGTCGGCAATTGCGCGCCCCAGCGAGACTCGATGTAGCTGAAGAACGGATCGGGTCCGGTAACCCGGATTTCGGGATAAGCATACTGGCTGGACCAGCGCGCAAGAAGGCCGCGATCGTAGAACGGCACGTCGTGGTCGCCATACGCCGGTTCCAGGATGGCATCGTAGGGGTAAGGGCCCAAGAGGTCGCCTGCTTCCACGCGCTGCAGGTAAGAATTGACAAAGTCGCTGGGAAGGTCACCCATGATGGAACGCGACGCGTTCCCTGCACCAGTCTGTCCAAACCAGAAGCCCTGTCCGTAATGCGACCGCCAGCCGAAGAGAATGCGGTCTTTGCCGTTAGGCCCCTGCCACCAGAAGAGCGCTGGCACTTGCGTGGTGCGATAGTCGTTGTTGCCGCCTGTGCGCCAACCCTGGCCCAAGCGCGCAATGTACTTGAACCCAGCCTGCGCCGCAGCTTGTGCGGCTGACCATGAGACGCTTGGGTTATCGACAATCATGAAGGTCTTGAGGTCGAGGCCGAAGCGGTCCTTCATTTCACGCCGGGCGGGATACATGCTGCGGGCGAGTTCCTCGTAGTCCATCCATTGCGCATGAACGCCACTGGGCGCTCCGCCCAGATGCATGGTTCCTTTTGCCAGGTAGTCTCGCGCGAGCTTTCGCCACGCGACCGGGCCACGCTCCTCAATGTAGTTGCGGAAGAAGACCAACGTCTCCATAGTGAACTGGTAGCGATTGCTGGCGGCGCGTTCGAACTCGCTCTGGTTCTCGGGGTTTCCGCTCAAATGTTTGGCGAGATCGATGAAATCGGCGACCTCTTTTTGCTTGTTGAAGATGTAATCTTCGTAACCGAGATCCTCGTGGGAAGACTCCATGATGAAGACCTTCCATTTGCGAGCAGGCCGCCACGCCTTCTTCACTTCGATCGGTGGTTGTCCAGCGCAGCGTGCCGTGAAGGCGATCTCAGTCGGAGCCGCTATGTCGTCCACCAGGACACGATGTCTGGATACTCCTGCAGCGGCGGTCACTTTGACCGGTGGCGACTGTCCTGCGGACAGGTCGCAGGTTGCCGGGGCAGCATGATCATTCACCAGTGCGACCATCGCCACCTGGCGCAGCGGTGTGGCGCGCGGGAACAACACCGTCGGCTCAACGTTTGCCACGTTGACGGCTGCCAGCAAAGGCCATGCGCAGAATGCGATTGAATAGCGAATCAAGTCAGAATCTCCTTTACGACATGCGCTTTCTCGACGCCAGTCAGCTTCTGGTCGAGGCCTTGATAGGCATAGGTCAGGCGCTGATGATCGATGCCCATTTGACGGAGGATGGTCGCCTGTAAGTCGCGAATATGGACCGGGTCGCGCGTCACGTTGTACGAGAATTCGTCTGTCTCTCCGTGCGTGACACCTGGCTTCAAGCCGCCCCCGGCCATCCACATTGTGAAGCAGCGCGGGTGATGATCGCGCCCGTAATCGGTGGGAGTCAGTTTCCCCTGTGAGTAAATGGTGCGGCCGAACTCACCGCCCCAGAGAACCAGCGTCTGGTCGAGGAGTCCTCGGCTGCGCAGATCCTCGATCAAACCGAAGGACGCCTGGTCGATATCTTTGCATTGGCTGGGTAGAACCTCCGGCAGGGTGGCATGCAGCTCCCAACCGCGCTGGTAGATCTGAACGAAGCGCACGCCCCGCTCCACCAGACGTCGCGCCTGCACACAGGTCCGCGCAAATGAGCCGGGTGTGCGGGCGTCTTCTCCGTAGAGCCGATAGGTGGACTCGGGCTCTTTGGAGAAGTCAGCCAGTTCCGGCACGGACGTTTGCATGCGAAATGCCATTTCATACTGCTCGATTCGTGCCAGCACTTCCGGGTCTCCGTTTCGGCGTTGTTCCAGTTGGTTCATCTCCTTGAGCCCGTCGAGTACGATGCGCCGCCCTGGCGCACTTACACCCGGTGGATTCGACAGATAAAGTACCGGGTCGCCCATTGAGCGCAGGGCAACGCCGGAATGTTTCGATGACAGAAACCCGCTGCTCCAGAGCCGCGCCGAGATGGGTTGCACGTTGGCTTTGGGATGCGTGTGGCTGGCGTGCAATACAACGAAGGTCGGCAGATCCTTGTTCATCGAGCCGAGGCCGTAGCTGATCCAGGAGCCTATGCAGGCTTTGCCGGGCACCATGCTGCCGGTTTGAATGAATGTGATGGCGGGATCGTGATTGATGGCCTCGGTCTGGAGCGACTTGACGAACGTCAATTGATCAGCCAGCTTTGCGGTGTGCGGCAGCAGATTCGAGAACCAGGCACCACTCTGCCCGTGCTGGCGAAATTCGTAAACCGAGGGCGCAATGGGGAAACGTGTCTGGCCCGACGTCATGGTGGTGAGTCGCTGGCCGTGGCGAATGCTCGCGGGCAGATCCTTGTCGTACCAATCCTTCATCGCGGGTTTGTAGTCGAAGAGGTCCATCTGCGGTGGGCCACCCACCATGTGCATGTAGATGATGCTTTTGGCACGCGGCGCAAAGTGCGGCAAACCTGGAAGGGTCTCCCCTTGCAGGAGTTGGGTGAGCGCTGCTGCACCCAGCCCCTGGGCGCCACGACGGAAAAGAGCACGCCGGGTATGTTGCAAGCCACTCATTTGTTCAACACCTCATCGAGATTCATCAACTGGCTCACCAGCATCACCCAGGCAGCGGCGTTTGCATCGGGACGACCGCTGATGGCGCGGGCCTCGTCTTCATGCAGCCGATAATGTGCCACGAGTCGCGAGTGCGTTTGCTTGGCTGCTGCTGTCTCTTCCGGAGTCAGACGCCGCGCGAGCAGGCGACGGGCCACATACTCAAGCGGTGCGGCAGAGCGTTGCGTTGCCTCTTTGGACAACGCCCGCGCGGCCGCAAAGAAGTCCGGATCGTTCAAAGTCACCAGAGCCTGCAGAGGCGTGTTGGTTCGCTCGCGGCGCACAACACAAGTCTCACGCGTCGGAGCATTCAGGATTTCAAGCGCCGGCGGCGGGGCCGCGCGTTTCCAGAACGTGTACAGGCTGCGTCGCCGCAAAGCGGGCCCGGAGTCGGGCTGGTAGAAGCGAGTGTTGCTGAAGAGGACCGCCACCGACTCCCATACCCCCTCCGGCTGCAACGGCTTGACGCTTTCTCCGCCAACGGCTCGTTCGAGCAGTCCGCTGGCGGCGAGCGCCGAATCACGAAGCATTTCGGCGTCCATGCGGAACCGGGGGCCTCGCGAGAGCAAGCGATTCTCCGGATCGCGCAAACGCTTGTCTTCCGTGGTGACGGCGGCTTGACGGTACGTGGCCGAGGTCACCATGAGCCGAAAGAGTTTCTTCACATCCCAACCCGATTCGCGAAACTCCACTGCCAGCCAGTCCAGGAGTTCCGGATGGACGGGTGGCTCTCCGGTGGCGCCGAAGTCGTCGGAGGTCTTCACCAGACCGGTGCCGAACAATTCCTGCCAAAAGCGATTCACGGTTACACGCGCAGTGAGTGGATTCACTTCATCCACAATCCAGCGTGCCAGGCCGAGGCGGTTCCGCGGCCATTCGGGACGCATCGGCGGCAAGACCGCTGGCGTCGCCGCGTACAACTCCTCACCCGGCTGGTCATACTGACCACGCTTTAGCAGATGCGCCTTGGCCGCTTCTTCCTTCTCGCGCATCACCAACGTTACGTTTCCGCGCATCCGGATATCCCGATATTCCTTCTCGGCCTTAGACAGCGCCAGGAACTCTTCGGGATGCTGCTCGGCCGCGTGGGCAAGCGTGTTGTGCGCAAAGAGGCTCCGAGCAACATCCAGCGGACCCAGCGCTTGAGGATAAAACAGCGTCTGCTTGATGAACTTCACGTCTGCCTGACTGCGCAAGGGACGCGCCGCCACCCGGCTGAGCGCCAGGGCGCGTCCGTCGGCATAGATCGTCACGCCCTCGGGGCGGCCCGATCCGTCCCAGGTGACCGTGATCTCCATCTCCTTGAGAGACACAGGCGGGACACGGAAAGTGTTTCCACGCAGAGCCAATTGCCCTTGGATGCCCTGCCCCTCCAGGCGGAAAACGGGCAGGAAGGACTCGATGGCGAGTTCCCATTGAAGATTCTTTTCATGGCGTCCTGTGGCCAGC
>LNFM01007941.1_pt1 | contig 16299 bp, 14 predicted proteins | sample 596031 | NCBI WGS metagenome assembly LNFM01 (sample SAMN04254537, study PRJNA301005) | activated carbon metagenome | isolation source: dual media filters at the Ann Arbor, Michigan drinking water treatment plant | place: USA: Ann Arbor
TGGAATCGCGAGAAGGCGGCCAAGATTCGAAAGCATCTCAAAAGTTCAGCATCCCCATGCCCTGCTCAAAGATTCACAAGCTCTCAGCATGAGGTTGTTGGTGGTGATTCGATCGGACTCGGAACTACTCTAAAGGTCCCTCGGTATGCCGACGGCTACGGACCTCGACGGTTAGCAGTCTCCGCCTGAACGAACCGGTGCTGAGTGCGCTCGCGTTTCGTGAGCTTCGGTAGTGCCTGTCCCACGATCAGCGCCTTGAAGTGCGGCGTCTCCTGGTGGGAGGCGAATCCCGCCTCGTCGCGGAACACCTCGTAGAAGAAGAACCTCCCGGGCTCCGCGATCGAGCGATGGATCTGGAAGGCGAGCACCCGGGGCTCGCGCTGGGCCTGTGGCAGGTACTCGCAGACGATCGCTGCGACGGCATCGGCCTCGGACGGCCGGGCCTCCCAGAACGCCGTGACGATGAGCCCGTCTTTCAGGGAATGAAGATCGACCATGTGATTTCTCCCGTGCGGTTGGTGGGAGAACGTTCTAGGCCTTCGTCCCATGCCGTCGCTTCGGCCGGGGTCGAAGCGACTACTTCACCATCTCCGACGCCGCGACCTTGATGCGCCCGGTGCGGCGCGCCTTGTCGAGCGCGTCGTAGTCCTCGTCCGTCTGCCTGGCATAGGCCATGGCAAATTTGCCGATCGCTTCATCGAGCGTTTCGCTGTTGCCGCAATAGCCGGCAATCATCGCCGGATCGCCCGACTTCGCATGGGCCAGCGCAAGCGCCCAGCCGCACAGGCCACAATACTCGAGGAAGCCGTCGAGGGTGCTGGGGTCGCTCTCGTTGAATTTCAGGCTGCCCTTCATGTCCGCGAGCTGGCGAACGTAGAAGTCCTTACCGTCGACCACTCCCCAACCGAGGAAGATGTCCGGAGATCCTTGCGCGAGGCGCTGCCCGACGACGACCCGACGACCCTGATTCTCGAACCTGAGCTTCTGGTCGACATAGGGCGCGATGACCGATGTTTGCGCCTGCTTCACCTGCAGGAACAGCGGATCGTCCGAATCGATGCCCTGCAACAGTATGACCCAGCAGCCGGTACCTACGCTGCCGACGCCCACGACCTTTCGCGCCGAATCGACGATCCGATAGCGTGATAGCAGCACGCGCCGGTCGATCGGCAGGGACTGGATATAGTCCTGCAACATGTTGTCGAGAGCGACATTGGTGGGCGTACCCGCCGCCGTTTCCGTCTCGCGCACGATCAACGGCACTTCCTCGATGATGCGATGCTCGCCGCCGACCTCCTCGGTCAGCTTCTCCAGCACGGCGACATGGCTCTTGGTCCGGGCCTTGTCCATCAGCCGCTCCGCACCGCGCCGCGCCCGGGGTGACAGCGTGTCGAGGACGGCACGCTCGTCGATTCGGTCGTACCAGATCTGCAGGTAGCCCATCTCGGCATAGCGGCGCATGCGCTTGCGGTAGGACCGCACGATCGACCGTGCGGCCTCCTCCGCCGTCACGCGGTCGCCGCCCATGAAACGCACGGCGACGGCGGCGCTGGCGGCGAGGCGCTTGAGGTCCCATTCCCAGGGGCCGGGATGGACCTCGTCGAAATCGTTGATGGCGAAGATCAGATTCCGCTCCGCCGACGCGAACACGCCGAAATTCGAGACATGCATGTCGCCGCAGGCCCCGACGGCCATGCCGCTGACGGGTGTGGTCGAAAGGTCCGCCGCCATCACCGCCGCCGAGCCGCGCAGGAAGGCGAAGGGCGAGGCCAGCATGCGGGCGAAGCGCACTGGGACCAGCTTCTGCACCCGGCTCTCGTTCTGCGCCTCGAGGATGGCGACCGGATCCGGCCGGTTGGCCGCCTTCTGGAAGCTGGCATGCGAGGTGCGCGGCACCTGCGCCCGTACGGCCTTGCCCGCCTGCAGGCGCTCGGCAACCGTCGCGCGGGGCGCCACGAAGCTTTCGAGCAACGTCATGTTGTCGATCGCCGTGTTCATGCGCTCGAACGTGCGATCTGTATTCGTGTTGATCTTCACAACTGTCATCTGGCCACCCTCGCTCCCCACCGCCCATTCAACGTCGCGCCTTGGCGGCGGTCAAAGCAATTGACCGCCGCGGCACCCTGTTCAGCTTGTCTGGGTTTACCGGCTCTTCGATCTTTTCAAAGTGCCCATCCCGTCCTCGTCGAGATTCTCCAGAGTGACCTGGGAAGCCTTTCCGTCGGGACCGATCAGAAAAGTGACGGCGGCCATCCAGCCGGGACTTTCCGCGAAGGGTGCATACAGGAAGAGGTCGCGATTGAAATGCTTCAAGGGAAAGCGCTTGCCGGCCGGTCCCAACGCCACCGAGAGCACGCCACCCGCCTCGGTGATCCGGGCGTCGCCGACGTAGGCGTTGTTGTAGAAGCCGGCATACGCCCCGAGCGGCATGGGTGGTGACGGCGAGGCCGGCGCCGATGCATAAGGCGTCATCGCCGTCTTCTGGGCACCGGCCCCGAAATTCGCGTCGTAGATCTCGTTCCAGTGCGAGATCCAGTCACGCGACGGCTTTGCGGTGAACACGTCGTCGAGAAAGGTCGCGGCTAGCCCTTCCGGCACGCCGGTCGGGAAAGCGTTGCTCAGGATCACGATGCCGATCTTCTCCACCGGCAGCAGATGCACCAGTGTGCGGGCGCCGGCGCTGAAGGCTCCGGCATGACTCCACTCGACACCGCGTTCGCGAACATCCACGTTCCAGCCCATCCCATAGAAACCGGCCACGCCGGTCTTCGGATCGACGCTGCGGATGATGACCGGCCGGCGCGTCTGTTCGATCGCGGCCTCCTTGATCAGCGGCCGGCCGGCATAGCGGCCATTGCCGAGCTCGAGCCGCAGCCACTGCACCATGTCCTTGGCGTTCGAGCTCGCGCCGCCCGCCGGGGCCTGCGCATCGGCGTTGCGCTTGACCAGCGGCGTCCACTTGCCGTCGATTCGAACATGCAGCGACGATCGATTGGGCTGAAGAGTGAAGTCCTTAGCACGCGAGCTGGTCGACTGCATGCCGAGCGGACGATAGACCTTCTCTTCGGCAAGCTGCTCCCAGCCCTTGCCTGTCGGCCTGGTGGCGGCGATCGCGCCCGCGGTGAACCCGAAATTGCTGTAGGCGTAGTCCGCCCGGAAACTGCCGCCGGGCCGCGTGTAGCGAATACGTTTCAGGATCTCGTCGCGGCTGAAGCCCAGATCCTCGATGTCGTTGCCGGCGTTGGCCGCCAAGCCGCTGCGATGCGAGAGCAGGTCGCGGATCGTGACCTGGGCCGTCGGATAGGCATCGGGAAGCGCAAAATTCGGATCGAGATCGCGGATGCGCGTGTCCCATGTGACGACGCCGTCGCTGACCAGCGCCGCCACGACGGTGGCGGCCAGCGGCTTGGAAACCGAGGCCAGCTGGAAGACCGTGTCGGCCGTCACCGTCTCGGGTTGCCCAGCCTCGCGAACACCGAAGCCTTCGAGGAAAACGACCTCGTCGCGATAGACGATGCCGATCGAAAGCCCCGGGACCTCGCCCTTGGCCACGACCTGCCGCGCCAACTCCCGAAGCTTGGGAAGTGCGGCCGTCAGTTTCTCTTTGGTGATCGTCTGTGCCTGGACCGGAAAGGGCGCGAGGCAGGTCAGTATCAACGCCGCGAGCAGCCGCATCATTTCATGTCCCCTTGGTAACATCCGGTTTCTTATCACCGGCGCGGCCGGCCAGCAGCGCAAGGCGGGCGCCCACGACGGCAGCCAAAAGAGCCACCGGCGCGAAAGCCATCGGAACCCAGAAGGCGGCTCCGGTCACATCCTGCGTACTGAGGTCGCGGGAGAACCCGGCGAGTGTCGCCGCGATGCCGGCCGCGGCGGCTCCCAGGGCAAAGCCGCTCTGCTGCACGGTCGCGACGGCGGATGCCGCCAGTTCGGCCTCGCCCCGCCTCGCCCCACCCATCAGGCGCTGCACGCCGAAGCCCCAGCAGGCTCCGATCCCCACACCGACGAGAGCGATGAACGCCGGCAGGACGAGCACCGGCTGCGACATCAGCAGTGCCCCGCCTGCGAGCCCCGCCGCCATCGCCAGCGGGCCGGCGACCAGCAGCCGGCCGGCCGCCCGCGGCGCCCGCCCCGCCACGACGAGCGACGCCACGGTCCAGCCCATCGAGGCGCCGGCGACCGTATAGCCCGCGGCCAGCGGATCGAAGCCGTGAAGGCTCTGCAGGAAGATCGGGATGAAGATCGACAGCGGGCTGTAGGAGATCGAGACCAGCAGGCAGAACCACATCGCGATGCCCGTCACCGTGCCCAGGGAGAAGGCGTCGCTCGGGAACAGCGGCGCCTTCGACCGCCGGTCCAGCAAGATCATCGTCACCAGCAGCAACACGGCGGCCATGAAGAGGCCCGCCTTGGTCGACGGCAGGACGACCACGCTGGCAGTAGACATGGTGGCGATCGCCAGACAGATCAGCGCGACCCGGCCACCGGGGATCCCCCGCGCTGCCCCCGGCTCCTCGGCCCGCAGGGGTGGCAGCGCCCGGGCCGCGACGATCGCCAGCAGGGCCGCAAGGACCGTCACGGCATAGAACGACCCTCGCCAGTTTCCCCAGGTCGCGAAGGCGCCGCCGAGCATCGGTCCCACCAGCACCGCCATGCTCCAGGCGCCCGACAGCAGCGCCGCGACCCGAGGCCAGACGGGCTCGGGAAAGGATCGGCCCACCAGCACATAGGCCATGGCCGACAGCACCCCGCCGCCAAAGCCCTGCACGAATCGGCCCGCCACGACGACGCCCATCGTTGGCGCCACCGCACAGATCAGGGCGCCGATGCCGAAAACCAGGGCGCCGGAACAGAAGGCGCTGCGTGCCCCGAGCCGCACCGTAAGGTGTCCCGTGCAGGTGGCCGCGACGATCGACGAGGCGAGGAAGGCGGTGGTCGGCCAACTCACCATCGCCGCGCCGCCGACGTCAGCGACAATGCTCGGCAGCACCGTCGCCAGCATCAGCACGTTCATCGAATGCAGCAGGACGCCGCCGACCAGGGCCACCAGCAGGGGAATCCATTCGCGCTTCAGGAGCGCCGACCAGCCGGCTGTCGCAGTCATGGCCGGCGACTGATCACGTTCCCGTCCCGGGGTCAAAGACTAACGGGTCCGAAAACCGCGAGCGCCGCCCGCGCGCGCGTGGAAATATCAGCGCATGGAATTGCTCGACCGCAGCACCTACTACCGCGCTTTCCAGGGCCACGATGCCCGTTTCGACGGAAGGGTCTTCGTCGGCGTGACCTCGACCGGCATCTACTGCCGGCCGGTCTGTCCGGCCCGGACTCCCAGGTTCGAGAATTGCCGTTTCTTCGCCTCGGCCGCCGCCGCCCAGGGAGCGGGCTTCCGCCCCTGCCTGCGCTGTCGGCCCGAGATCGCCCCCGACTTCGCCTCCTGGCGTGGCAGCGCCAATACGGTGAGCCGTGCGCTGGCACTGATCGCCGATGGCGCCCTCGACGAGGACGAGGCGGGCGTCGAGGCGCTGGCCGGGCGGCTGGGCGTTGGCGGTCGACAGCTGCGCCGCCTGTTCCAGCGCCATCGCGGCGCCTCCCCCATTGCCGTTGCCCAGACGCGGCGCGTGCTGTTCGCCAAGCAGCTCCTGCACGACACCCACCTGCCGATGGCCGAGGTCGCCCTGGCCTCGGGCTTCGGCAGTCTCCGGCGGTTCAACGAGACGTTCCGAAAGCTGTTCGACCGGCCACCGAGGATGCTGCGCCGCAGAGCCGGTGCTGACACCTCCGCGCGCGACGGAGTCACGCTGAGACTGGCCTACCGCCCGCCTTACGACTGGCCCGGCATGCTGGCGGCGCTCGCGGCGCGTAAACCGTCAGGCGTGGAATGGATCGAGGCCGGCGTATGGCATCGCCGCCTCGATCTCGACGGCCTGCACGGCCACGTCTCCGTCGCGCATTTGCCGGACCGCAACGCCGTCTCGGTCACCATCCGCTTCCCGTCGGTGAAGGCCCTGCCCGCGATCGTCGCGTGCGTCCGCCGCGTCTTCGATCTCGGGGCCGACATCACGACCATCGACAGCCATCTCGCGCGCGATCCTGCGCTCGCACCGCTCATCGCCCGGCGACCGGGCCTGCGTGCGCCGGGCGACTGGGAGGGCGGAACAATGGACAGTCCCTTCGACCACGAGGCGCCGCCAGCCTGGCGGCCGTGGCACGCCTATGCTGCCGAGCACCTGCGGATGGCGCGGCATGCCTGAACCTCTCGACTTCCGGATCGATCGCCTCGCGACACCGGTCGGCGAACTGGTGATCGTCGCCGACGGCGACGGCCGGCTTCGTGCAATCGACTGGACAGACCACGAGACCCGCATGCGCCGTCTGCTCGACCGTTACTACGGCCGGGTGCGCTACACCCTTTCACCCGCGCGCGATCCCGACGGGCTGACCAGGGCGATGGGCTCGTATTTCAAAGGCGACATTGCGGTCATCGACACGCTGCCGGTCGAGACGACCGGCACGCCGTTTCAGAGAAGCGTATGGCAGGCACTGCGCAAGATCCGCCGAGGCACGACCATCAGCTATGCCGAACTTGCCCGGCGCATCGGCAATCCCCGCGCCGTCCGGGCGGCCGGGCTCGCCAACGGCCAGAACCCGATCGGCATCGTCGTGCCGTGCCACCGGGTAATCGGCAGCAACGGCACGCTGACCGGCTATGGCGGCGGTCTGCCCCGCAAGAAATGGCTGCTCGAACACGAGGGCGCGCTGTAGGGGGGCGCACTGTCCTGGCTCCCCACCTCGGCGGCACCAAACAGAAAGCCGGCAGCGCTGGATCGCACACGGAGCAGTCTGCTCCATTTCGAGAACCTCGAAATGGATGTCAGCAGCTCCGGACCATTGAGGTTCAGTAGGTGGCGAAGATCCGCGCGATCTCCACCGGGTCGGAGGTCCGGGTGAGCGCCAGGGCGAGGAGCAGGCGCGCCTTCTGCGGATTGAGATTGTCCGCGGCCAGGATGCCGGCCCTGGCGAGCTTATGGCCCCGGAAGATGCGGCCCGATCCGGCGCGCGAGGATTGCACCACGACGATGCCCTGCTTCACCGCCTCTTCCATCGCGGCAAAATCGGCAGCCGGCGGCATGCCCGGCGCGAATCCGGCGGAGACCAGTCCCTTCGCCCCCGCGGCAATGAAGGCGCGCATCGCACTGCCGTCGGAGCCCGCATAGGCATAGGCGATGTCCACCCTCGGCAGGGTGTCGAGGTGGGTTATGTCGAATTCGGTATCCGGCATGTGGCGGCGCTCCGGCCGCCGGTAGTAGGCGATGAGGTCGGCGTCGGCATGGCCCAGGACGCCGAAGTCGGGCGTGCGGAAGGTCTGCATGCGCCAGTTCGAGGTCTTGGTGACCTCGCGGGCCGCCTGGATCTCGTCGTTCAGCAGCACCAGCACACCGCGGCCCCGGCTCTGCGGGCTGGCGGCCGTGCGTACACCGTTCACGAGATTGATCGCGGCATCGGTCGACAGGCCGGAGGCCGGCCGCTGCGAGCCGATCAGCACCACGGGCACATCGACCTTGAGCACCAGGTTCAGGACCCAGGCCGTCTCCTCGAGCGTGGCCGTGCCATGGCCGATGACGATGCCGGACAGGTCGGGATGTTCGGCCACGGCGCGATGGCAGAGGCCCGCGAGTTCCTTCCATTCGGCGAAGTAAATCTCGGGGCTCGGCACGTTGCGAAAATCGACCGGAATGATCTCGGCGATCTCCTCGACCACCGCGAAGCGGGCGACGATCTCGCTGGCATGCATGCGATTTTCGTGCACGCCGTAGTCCTGCAACTCCAGCGGATGGACACCCAGCGAGGACATGGTGCCGCCGGTGCCGATGAAGGCCACCTTGGGCCGGTTCGTGCTGCTCACTCGATGCTCCTGCGCTGCTCGTCGACCAGATGACCAACGCAAGATCGATGCCGCCGCCATGTCGTCGAACGACGATATGGCGGCGGCGAACGATCGGTACGCCTCAGCCCTTGGCGGCCACCTTGTCCTGCGTCTTCAGGTCGAAGTCGCTGGCGTCGTGGCGCTCATGGAGCTGGTTCGCCGGGTCGCCCTGCAGGCGATTGACGATGCGGCCGCGGCGGACCGCCGGACGCTCGCCGATCAGGTCGGCCCAGCGCTGGACGTTCTTGTACTCGTGCACGGCCAGGAACTCGCCCGCGCCGTAGAGAAGCCCCTTCGCCAGCCCGCCGTACCAGGGCCAGACCGCGATGTCGGCGATCGTGTAGTCGTCGCCGGCCAGGTACTTGCTCTCAGCCAGACGCCGGTCGAGCACGTCGAGCTGCCGCTTGGTCTCCATCGCGAAACGGTCGATGGCATATTCGATCTTGGTCGGCGCATAGGCGTAGAAATGGCCGAAGCCGCCCCCGAGATAGGGCGCGCTGCCCATCTGCCAGAACAGCCACGACAGGCATTCGGCCCGCTTGGCGCTCTCCGTCGGCACGAGCGCTCCGAACTTTTCCGCGAGATAGAGCAGGATCGCGCCCGATTCGAATACGCGCACCGGGTTGGGTCCGCTGCGATCCACCAGGGCCGGGATCTTGGAGTTCGGATTGGCGGCGACGAAGCCGCTACCGAACTGATCTCCCTCGCCGATCTTGATCAGCCAGGCATCGTATTCGGCGCCCTTGTGACCGAGTGCCAGCAGTTCCTCGAGCATGATGGTGACCTTCTGGCCATTCGGCGTGCCCAGCGAATAGAGCTGCAGCGGGTGCTTGCCGATCGGCAGTTCCTTCTCAGCTGTCGGGCCGGCGATCGGCCGGTTGATGTTGGCGAACCGGCCCCCGCTGGCCTTGTTCCAGGTCCAGACCTTGGGCGGGGTGTAGTCGGATGCGTCGCTCATGCTTCCAATATCCTGTGATGGAGTTTCGGGAATGGCGTATCCTAGCCGCCTTTCGGCCGTCCTGCTCGCTCCCGTGCCGCGCCCAGCGGGGGTTAGAAATCGAAACGGTACATATGGTAGGTAGGGATAAGTCCCCGGATTTCGGGCATTCCCTGAAGCAAGGAGGGGCGAGCCCCGCTCGCTTCGTAATGGCCATATGAGAATTCTTGTTACCGGCGGCGCCGGATTCATCGGTTCGGCCGTCGTGCGCCACATCATCCGTGACACCGACTGGACCGTCGCCAACGTCGACAAGTTGACCTACGCCGGCAATCTCGAATCGCTGGCCGAGGCGCAGACCAGCGATCGGCATCGCCATTACAAGACCGACATTTGCGACCGTGCAGGAATCGACGCCGTTCTGGCCGAATTCCGGCCCGACGCGATCCTGCATCTGGCTGCGGAAAGCCACGTCGATCGCTCCATCACCGGCGCCGCGCCGTTCATCGAAACCAATGTCAACGGCACCTTCACGATGCTGGAGGCCGCGCTCGCCTACTGGCGCACGCTCGACGAGACCACGCGCGGCCGCTTCCGCTTCCAGCACATCTCGACCGACGAGGTCTTCGGCTCTCTGGGCGCCACCGGTCTCTTCAGCGAGACCACGCCCTACGCGCCCAACTCCCCCTACTCCGCCAGCAAGGCCGCGTCCGACCACCTGGTACGCGCCTGGCACCACACCTACGGGCTGCCGACCCTGGCGACCAACTGCTCCAACAACTATGGCCCCTATCACTTCCCCGAGAAGCTGATCCCGCTGGTCACCATCCGCGCCCTGCGCGGCGAGAGCCTGCCGGTCTACGGCAAGGGCGACAATGTGCGCGACTGGCTGCATGTCGAGGATCACGCCGAAGCACTCACCCTCGTGCTGCGCAAGGGACGGCCCGGAGAGACCTACAATATCGGCGGCAACAGCGAGCGCCGGAACATCGACGTGGTGCGCGGCATCTGCCGCCTGCTCGACGAGATGCAGCCCGACGCCGCCCATCGGCCGCACGAATCGCTGATCAGGTTCGTGACCGACCGGCCGGGCCACGACGCCCGCTATGCGATCGACGCGTCGAAGATCGCGACCGAACTCGGTTGGCGTCCGCGGCACGATTTCGAGAGCGGCCTGCGCAACACGGTGCGCTGGTTCCTCGACAATCGCGGCTGGTGGGAACGCGTGATGAGCGGCGAATATCGTGGCGAGCGACTGGGCCTGACCGCCGCCTGATTGAAGCGACGGGCCAGACGACGAAAGCCGGCACCGTCCCATCGGGCAACTGCGCGATGCCGCTCTCCGGACGGACGAACCTAAGCCTTCGTCAAGCCTTTGGCTTCGAGCAGGCGAAGCAACTCGTCGACCGCCGAGTCAACGGAAAGCTGTGCCGTATTGAGATGGGCGTCGGGATTCTCAGGCGGTTCATAGCGAGAATCGATGCCCGTGAAATTCATGATCTCCCGCCGCCGGGCCTTCTTGTAGAGCCCCTTGGGATCACGCGCCTCGCAGACATCGAGAGGCGCATCGACGAAGACTTCCAGGAAATCACCTTCACCCATGAGACTGCGCGCGGCATCGCGTTCGCTTCGGAACGGCGAGATGAACGACACGATCACCAGCAGACCGGCATCGACCATCAATCGCGCCACCTCCGAGATTCGGCGGATGTTCTCGACACGATCGGCATCCGTGAAGCCAAGATCGCGATTGAGGCCATGGCGAACGTTGTCGCCGTCCAGGACGTATGTATGCCGACCAAGCTCGAAAAGCCTCTTCTCCAAGGCCGACGCAATGGTCGACTTTCCCGAGCCGGAAAGGCCCGTGAACCAGATCACCGCGGATTTCTGCCCCTTTAGGGCAGCTCGAGCCGTGCGGCTGACCGTGAGATTTTGCCGGTGAATGTTGCTGGCCCGGCGCAATTCAAACTCGATGACTCCCATCCCAGTGGTCTGGTTGGTTACACGATCGATGAGAATAAAGCTGCCGAGGGAGCGGTTTTCCGCGTAGGGTTCGAATGCGATCGGCTTATCCAGCGAAAGGTTGCAGAGCCCGATCTCGTTGAGCTGCAGTGTCCTGGCTGCGGTATGCTCGAGCGTGTTTATGCTCACCTTGTGCTTGAGCGCCGTCACGGTCGCCTTCACCGTCATGGTGCCGGATTTCATAAGGTAGGATCGCCCCGGCAAAAGCGCCTCCGGTGCCATCCACAGCACATGCGCGACGAACTGATCCGCGATGGCGACAGGGGCGTCGGCAGCGCAGATGACGTCACCGCGACTAATATCGATTTCCCGATCCAGCACCAGCGTCACGGCCCGGCCCTCGACCGCCATCTCGAGATCTCCATCGTGGGTCACGATGCGGGAGATCCGGGCCTCCTGGGCGGAGGGCAGGACCTTGATACGATCCGTCTTCTTCACCCTGCCGCTGGCGATGGTCCCGGCGAAGCCGCGAAAGTCGGCATTGGGTCGATTGACCCATTGGACGGGCATCCTCAGCGGCCGCGTCGAGGACTCCCGGCCTACGTCCACGGTTTCCAGGTACGGAAGCAGGGCCGGCCCCCGGTACCAGCTCATATTCCTGCTCGGCGCAACGACATTGTCGCCGAGCAATGCCGACATCGGGATGCATTCCACCTGCGTCAGGCCCAAGCCTCTGGCGAACGCCCTGTACTTTTCGGCATAGGCCTCGAAAACGGCATGGTCGTAGCGGACGAGATCCATCTTGTTGACGGCGAGCACGATGTGCCGGATGCCGAGCATCGAGCAGATGTAGGAATGCCGGCGCGTCTGCGTCAGCAATTCGCGGCTGCGATGTACGTCGGCGAGGATGATGGCGAGGTCCGCCGTCGACGCACCCGTCGCCATATTGCGTGTGTACTGTTCGTGGCCGGGCGTATCGGCAACGATGAACTTACGCTTGTCGGTGGAGAAGAAGCGATAGGCCACATCGATGGTGATCCCCTGCTCGCGTTCTGCCAACAGCCCGTCGACGAGAAGCGCAAAATTGAGATCGCCGCCCTGCATACCCGCTCGTGCGCTTTCGGCCTTGAGACTGTCGAGTTGATCGTCCAGCAGCATCCGGCCTTCGTAGAGCAACCTGCCGATCAGCGTGGATTTGCCGTCGTCCACGCTGCCGCAGGTTATGAAACGCAAAAGATCCTTCTTCTCCTGGGCAGCCAGGTAGGCCTCGAGGCCGGATGCTTCTCCGTTCATCAGAAGTAGCCTTCCTGCTTCTTCCTCTCCATTGAGCCCGCGCCGTCACGATCGATCATGCGACCCTGACGTTCCGAGGTCCGGGCGCGCAGCATTTCCTCAAGGATCGCCGGCAGGGTCTCCGCATCGCTTTCGATCGCGCCGGTGAGAGGATAGCAGCCCAGGGTACGGAACCGGACCTTCCTCATCTGCGGTCTCTCACCCGGCTCCAGCGGCAGGCGATCGTCGTCGACCATGATCAGCATGCCATCGCGCTCCACGACGGGTCGCTCCTTGGCGAGGTAAAGCGGAACGACGGGAATCTTTTCGAGGTAGATGTATTGCCAGATGTCGAACTCGGTCCAGTTCGAGAGCGGGAAAACCCGGATGCTCTCGCCCTTGTTCTTGCATGTGTTGTAGAGGCTCCACGGCTCGGGGCGCTGGCTCTTCGGATCCCAGCGATGGTGCTGCGACCGGAAGGAAAAGATGCGTTCCTTCGCGCGGGACTTTTCCTCGTCGCGGCGCGCCCCACCAAGGATTGCATCGAAACCATGCTGGTCGAGCGCCTGGCGGAGCCCCTCCGTCTTCATCATGTTGGTGTGAATCAACGAACCGTGACGGAAGGGATTGATGCCCTGCCGGAGGCCATCCGAATTTACATGCACGATGAGATCGAGGCCGAGCCTGGCCGCGATCTCTTCCCGAAACGCGATCATTTCCCGGAATTTCCAGGTGGTATCCACATGCAACAGCGGAAACGGGGGTTTCGCGGGATAGAACGCCTTCATCGCGAGATGCAGCATGACGGCCGAGTCCTTGCCGATCGAATAAAGCATGACCGGCTTCTCACATTCCGCCACCACCTCTCGCATGATGAAGATGCTTTCGGCCTCGAGCCGCTGGAGTTGCGTCAGCCTGTGAGCGACGTTGAGCAAGTGATCTCTCTCCACTAAAGACGGCAGCGAAAGTCCAGCTTCATGAATTTCAGAAGTCGCAGTTCCTGACAGGTGCTCCTTCTGGTGCCGCAGTCGTGTTGCCTTCGTCCGTCGGCGAACCGTCGGGAGAGGCCGTGCAAGTGGCGTCTTGCAAGACAGCTGGGGCGGCCGGCCATCGACGCTTTCGATGAAGGCGTGGGCAGCATTATGGCGATCGATCTCCGGCCGCCTCAGGTCTTTCCCGTTCCGCGGCGAAAGCGCGATGCACACCCAGGAGGTAGAGACCGTAACGGCTCTTGCTCGCCGCAACCGCCAGCCGATAAAAGGCATCGAGCGTTATGTGCCCCAGTCGCAGGGCAACCTCTTCGGGACACGAAACACGAAGTCCCTGCCGTTGCTCCAGGATCTGGACGAACTGGCTGGCCTCGGTCAGCGATTCGTGGGTGCCGGTGTCAAGCCAGGCAAAGCCGCGCCCCAGAATCTCGACAAAAAGCCGTCCTTCCTCCATGTATGCCCGATTGACGTCGGTTATCTCGATCTCGCCCCGGGGGGAGGGCTTCAGGGCGGCGGCAATGTCCAACACACGATTGTCGTAAAAATAGAGACCCGTGACCGCAAAGTTTGACTTCGGCTGGCTAGGCTTCTCCTCGATGGAAAGCGCCCGGCCGCCCGCATCCAGTTCCACCACGCCATACTGCTCCGGGCGGGCCACGACATAGGCGAAAATCGTGGCGCCTTCCTCCCGTGCCGCCGCATTCGCCAGGGCCTCGGGCAGGCCATTGCCATAGAAGATGTTGTCGCCCAGCACCAAGGCAACACGATCCGTCCCCACGAACTCGCGGCCAACGATGAAAGCATCGGCAAGACCTCGAGGCGCTTCCTGCGCGGAGTACGTAAAGCGCATCCCCCACTGGCTGCCGTCTCCGAGCAGCCTTTCGAAAAGCGCCATGTCTGGCCGCGTGGATATGATCAGAATGTCGCGGATGCCGGCGAACATGAGCGTCGTTAGCGGGTAGTAGATCATCGGCTTGTCGAAAACAGGAAGCAGCTGTTTCGACACGACCGCCGTCGCCGGATAGAGCCGGGTGCCCGAACCGCCGGCCAAGATGATACCCTTCATCACATCCCACTCCGCCGGACTCACCGAGCTTGCCAATAACGTACAATTACTCCTATAAAAAGCCTCACGTAAGATGCCGAGTGAACAAGAATGCGCACGTTCGAGACCACACTTCCTGGCGTGGTTGTTTTCGAACCTCGCCGGCTCAGCGATTCCCGCGGCTTTTTCGTCGAGACGTTCCAGGCAGACCGCTATGCGTCGTGGGGCGCCGGCGGCCCCTTTGTTCAGGACAACCTGTCTCGCTCTTCCCAGGGGGTCGTTCGGGGATTGCATCTTCAGAACCCAAATCCCCAAGGCAGGCTCGTCAGTGTCTTGCGGGGAACCGTTATGGATGTTGCCGTCGATGTGAGACTCGGCAGCCCAACCTTCGGAAAGTCGTTCACCGCGGAACTCAGTGAGGAAAACGGCCTTCAGATGTACATTCCGAGAGGCTTTGCCCACGGATTTGTCGTGCTCTCCGAGAGCGCCGATTTTTTCTACAAGTGCGACAGCGTGTACAGCCCTGAGGATGAAATCACGGTGAGTTGGTCAGATCCCGCACTGGGCATCGATTGGCAGGTTTTGGATCCTAAGGTTTCTCCCAAGGATGCGGCTGCGCTTCCGCTTTCTCAGATCGATCGCCTCCCCAGGTATGGAGGCTAGCAATTGCGGATTCTGGTGACGGGAGTCACGGGTCAGGTCGGATCGGCACTGGTATCCCACCTGTCACGGTTCGGCACGGTCATTCCGGCGGATCGTACCGTCATCGGCTTGTCCGCTCCGCGGGAGATTGCAGCCCAACTTGATGCTCTGGCTCCCGACATTGTCGTCAATCCTGCGGCCTATACCGCCGTCGACAAGGCAGAAGATGAACGCGATCTCGCTTTCCTCGTGAATGAGACGGCTCCACTCGCCATTGCCCGATGGACGGCCGACAATGATGTCGCTTTTATTCATTTTTCAACAGACTACGTTTTCGACGGTACGGGGACAACGCCTTGGAAAGAATCGGATTCGCCCTCCCCGATCTCCGTCTATGGTGCCAGCAAGCTAGCCGGTGAAGTGGCCATCCAGAACGTTGGCGGCCCGCATCTCATTGTCAGGACGTCGTGGGTATACGCGCCATCCGGCACGAATTTCTTCCGGACCATCACACGCCTGGCACGAGAGCGGGAAGAGTTGCGCATCGTCGCCGATCAATTCGGTGCTCCGACATCAGCCGCAATCGTCGCTGAGGCGATCGCAGCCATGTTTGCCGCCCCTCGGGGGATCTTCGATGTCATCGCCCGTGACAGCGGCCTCATTCATCTGGCCGCATCGGGCACCACGACCTGGTACGAATTCGCGGGCGCGATTGTCAACTGTCTACAGGCTAAGGGGTTTCCACTGAAGGTCACGAGAATTGTCCCAATCAGCAGCGATAGCTACCCTATGAAAGCGAAGCGTCCGCTCAACTGCCGTCTCGATTTAACTAGGCTAGCCGATACCTTTGGTATCTGTACGCCTCACTGGCGCAGTGGACTCGAGGCTGCGGCTACGGATCTGCTCCCCATTGATGACCCGCCGGCTTGTTGAGTCTTTTCGGCCTATGCTGCTATTGGTGCGGTGCACCGGGACGGGACGCAAAGCCCGGCAGCAACGTGAAGTTCGCCATGACCTCCGGCCTTCGTGGCGGCGCGACTTGGGGCTTGCTTACGCCGCACCGGCACGCACTGACGCGAGTCGGACAGTGCACGACGGTGAGACATGAGGGCTGAGTCCTAGCGCGTCATGTTCGTTCCCTCAGAACGGACCCGCCACAACTATGGGACAGGTTCCAAGAGGAGGTCAGACGCATCAGGTTGGTTCCGACGAATCCGCTCCCATCTGCAATCAGAAGCGGAATATTTGCAGGTGGTATTTTCGAAAGCGCCCAACCGGGTTGAGCTTCGAGAAGCAGCACTCGATCATATGACGGACGGCATGGCCTGGCAGAGGCCGTGCAAGCGCGCGGCCGGACGGCCGACGCCTTCGTAGGCAAAACCGAGGGAACGCATTTCCTCGGGATCGAAGATGTTTCGCAGGTCGACGATGCGCGGCTGGCGCATGGTCTCCTTGAGGCGGCGCGGGTCGAGGCCGCGGAACTCGTGCCATTCGGTGATCACCACCAGAACGTCGGCCCCGGCCGCCG
>LNFM01007942.1_pt1 | contig 16299 bp, 9 predicted proteins | sample 596031 | NCBI WGS metagenome assembly LNFM01 (sample SAMN04254537, study PRJNA301005) | activated carbon metagenome | isolation source: dual media filters at the Ann Arbor, Michigan drinking water treatment plant | place: USA: Ann Arbor
ATGCCGAGAAAGTCGCGATCAACGCCGCCATCGTCACCAAAAAGCCCGCGCAGTTAAGCCACATCGAAGCGGCCGCGCTGGGGCTGGTCGGGCTGACAGCGATTGTCTCGATCGAAAACGCGCTGCAGGTCAAGGCCGGTCAGACCGTGTTGGTGCAGGGCGGGGCGGGCGGTGTGGCGAGCTTCGGACTGCAGCTGGCCAAACACCTCGGCGCGCGGGTGATCACCACCTGCAGCGCGGCCAACATCGACTATGTGAAGGGCCTCGGTGCGGACCAGGTCATCGATTACACCAGGGATGATTTCACCAAGGTGCTGAAAGACTGCGACGCCGTGTTCGACACCGTGGGCGGCGAGGTCGCGAAAAACGCTTTCAAGGTGCTCAAGCGGGGTGGTCGCGCGGCTTTCATCAACGGCCCGGCGCCGACACCGCCTTATGACGACATGGCCTCGCTCAAGCCCGATGCCAGCCGCAAACGCGCCCACCTCGACCGCATCGTGCAGCTGGTGACCTCAGGTGCGGTGAAGCTGTCGCAGATCACCACCTATGCGCTGGCGGATGCGGCGGCTGCGCATCGGGTGAGTGAGGGGCGGCATTTGCGGGGGAAGTTGGTGTTTAAGGTGCGGTAGTAATTAGGGAGGAATTCGTAACCGAACATCACCAACGATTGATTGAATAAAAACAATCATTTGATTACATGCCATTAACCGATTACCACGCCAAGTACTTTGCCTACGAGCTGACCAGACGTTGTCCGCCGGACAGCATGGATAAGCTCGCCGGTGCGGTGGCGGGTGCGCAGGTGGATCTCAACCCGCATCAAGTCGATGCCGCGTTGTTTGCATTCAATTCACCTCTATCGAAAGGCGCATTGCTGGCCGACGAAGTGGGGCTGGGCAAGACCATTGAGGCGGGTTTGGTCCTTTCGCAGAAATGGGCGGAACGGAAACGCCGCATCCTGATCATCACGCCGTCCAATCTGCGCAAGCAGTGGCATCAGGAATTGAGCGAGAAATTTTTCCTGCCCTGCGAGATTCTCGAGACCAAGTCGTACAACACGGCGATCAAGACCGGCAACTTCAAACCATTCGAGATTCAGGACGCCATTGTCATTTGTTCGTATCAGTTCGCGCGTAACAAGGCGGCTGATGTAGCCAACACCCCGTGGGATTTGGTGGTGATTGACGAGGCGCACCGTCTGCGGAACGTATACAAACCCTCGAACGTCATTGCCAACACACTCAAGCAGGCACTCAAGGAACGGCACAAGCTGCTGCTGACAGCGACGCCCTTGCAGAACTCACTGCTGGAGCTTTTCGGCTTGGTCAGCTTTATTGACGAAATGGCGTTTGGTGATCTCAAGAGTTTTCGCGAGCAGTATTCCAGCCTGAATCAGGAGCAAGTCTTCCTGCGGCTGAAAGAGCGTCTCAAACCCGTGTGCCACCGGACTTTGCGGCGGCAGGTGACGTCCTACATTCCGTTTACCAAGCGGCATCCTCTGGTTGAGGAATTCACGCCCGAAGACAGCGAAGACCGTCTGTATCACCTGGTATCGGAATACCTGCGCCGCGAAAATCTGCAGGCCTTGCCGGCAAGCCAGCGATCCCTGATGACGCTGGTGTTGCGCAAGCTGCTGGCGTCGTCCACGTTTGCGATTGCCGGAGCTTTGACCTCTATTTCAGATCGCCTGAAGAAAAAGCTCGGTAAGCAGGAACCCGTAGAGTCGCTTGAAGATGAGCTTGATCAGGACTATGAGGCGCTCGACGAAACGGCCGAGGAGTGGGAAGACGACGAAGATAATGCGCCGTTGTCAGATGATGACCGGGCGGCCTTGGTGCAGGAAATTGCTGATCTGGACGAATTTGCACGGCTGGCAACTTCGATTGATCACAACGCCAAAGGTAAGGCCCTGATCAAGGCCTTAGGGGTAGCGTTTGCCAAAGCCAAAGAGCTGGGGGCTGCAGAAAAAGCCATCGTCTTTACTGAATCGCGTCGCACCCAGAACTACCTGATGCGCCTGCTCTCTGACAGCGCTTTTGGCGAAGGCATCGTGCTGTTTAACGGCTCGAATACCGACGACCAGTCCAAGCAGATTTATGCCGCTTGGCTGGAGCGGCATCAAGGCACAGACCGTGTTACCGGCTCCAAGTCCGCGGATATGCGTTCTGCGCTGGTGGATTACTTCCGTGATCAAGGCCGCATCATGATTGCGACAGAGGCTGGCGCTGAGGGCATCAATCTCCAGTTCTGCTCCCTCGTGGTCAACTATGATTTGCCCTGGAACCCGCAGCGGATTGAGCAGCGAATAGGTCGCTGCCATCGCTACGGCCAAAAACATGATGTGGTAGTCGTCAATTTCCTCAATCGAAAGAACGAAGCGGACAAACGTGTATTCGAATTGCTGTCCGAAAAATTCAAGCTTTTTGACGGCGTCTTTGGCACCAGTGACGAGGTGCTGGGGGCGATTGAATCCGGCGTGGATTTCGAGAAGCGTATTGCCGGGATATACCAGCGCTGCCGAAAGACCGACGAGATCAAGGCGGCGTTTGACCAACTCCAGCTGGAACTCAATTTTGAAATCAACGAGGCCATGTCGCAGACCCGACGCAAGTTACTGGAGAACTTCGACGACGAAGTACGGGAAAAGCTCAGGGTTCGGGACGAAGATTCCCGGGCTGCGCTGGGCCGCTTCGAGCAACTATTGATGCGGCTGACGCGGCATGAACTGGAAACGCAGGCGGAATTTGTCAGCGACTTCTCATTCAATCTTCGCCAATCACCTGATCCTGCGCGTGCGTCGGATATTCCCGCAGGTCTCTACGAGCTGCCACGTCGCTCAGGCGAGGCGCATACCTACCGCTTGAACCATCCGCTGGCAGAGTATGTGATCGGGCAGGCGAGGCAGCGTGAAACTCCTGCTGCCGAAGTCCACTTCAATTACGCTGATCATGAAGGCAAAGTCAGCATTCTGGAGCCGTTCATCGGACAGAGCGGCGAGCTGGCGTTATCCGTTCTTTCGGTAGAAGCGCTTGAGCATGCGGAAGACCATTTGATCTTTTCAGCGGTAACGGATGACGGGCGGACTTTGGACGAGGCGGTGGCAATGCGCTTGATGTCATTGCCCGGAACGGTGAGTGGCACGTTGGCCACTGCGCGTGCCGATCTGGAGTCGATCGGCCAGCAGCGACAAGCCCAAATCCAGCGCGAAATCTCCGAGCGAAACGCCCATTTTTTTGAGGCGGAAGTGGAGAAGCTCGAAGGCTGGGCGGATGACCTGAAGCTGGGGCTGGAACGTGAGATCAAGGAGCTCGATCGCCAGATCAAGGAGTCACGGCGTGGTGCCACGACGGCACTGACGCTGGAAGACAAGCTTGCCGGCCAGAAGAAAATCAAGGAGCTGGAGGTGCAGCGCAACCAGAAACGGCGCTCACTCTTTGAGGCGCAGGATCAGGTTGACCGGCAGCGCGACGAACTGATATCCAATATCGAAGGCAAGCTTCAACAACAGATCAGTCGTCGTGACCTGTTTTGCATACGCTGGACCCTGGCTTGAAGATTACGCGTCGGGTTCCACGAAACTGGCAGCCAAACCACCCAGAACGGCCCCGATCAAGAATCCATGCGGCCCGGCGATTCGGGCGCCCAGCAGGCCACCCGCAAAAACCCCGGTCAACGTATTGGTTTCTTTTTCGCGTTCAAGGGCTGCACTGGACAGCGGGGGACGTGTCCGACCATTTGTCTTGCGGACGGCAGCGCTGGGCTGCGCCTGCTTGCTCCGGTTACAACTGGTGTGCGCGGGATACAGGTTGTTCAGGTGATCGGTGCCTCCATCGGCGACGGGCCTGGAGTGATCGACTTCCCAGGCACCTCGTCTGCCATGCGTAGCGTAATTCGAGAAAGCCAGTTTTGTGCCACAGAGGTGGCAGCGGCCGTTGGCTCTCTTGAAGATGGCTTGCAGTCTGTTATCGTCATAACGAGGCATGTTGGCTCCTAGTTCCTGACCTTGCAGTAATTGCCCGAGGTCGAATCACCTTTATTCCGGTTGTTTTCCCATTGCAGGGGCTGGAGATTGCTCAGGTCGTCGGAACCGCCTTTGGACACCGGTTGGATGTGATCGATTTCCCAGCCGTACTGAACAGTTTTCCCGTAAAGGATTCGCTGCATCGACGCGCCGCAAACATCCTTGCGAAAACCGCTGTAGGCAGGCTCCGGAGTGCCTTTCTTCCAGACCGCTTCGATCGTTGCTTCATCAAAATTGCCGCCGCTTTTCGTGGTGCCGGGGTTGCGTGCCATGACTGTGCTCCTGTCATAATCGCTGCGTCGTCGGCTGGCGGGAGCGCATTCCCACTGCCCGGCGCATGGTTTACAAAATACTATAAAAAAAGTAAAATTGTCAATACATTAAACGAAAAGGAGTCCTCATGATCGGTAAACGGCTAAATCTCGCAAGAAAGGCGGCGGGGATGTCGTTGCGCGACCTTGAGGCCAGTGTTGACAAAATTGTTTCTGCTCAGGCACTTAGTAAATACGAGCGGGATGAAATGATGCCGGGTTCTGCGGCTCTGGCCGCCATCTCGCGGGCGCTGGCCGTGCCGGAAAGCTACCTGCTCGGACAGAATGACCTGACGCTGCAATCCGTCGAATTCCGCAAAAACCAGATCACCAGCAAGAAGGAAGAGGCAGCGATCGAGGCCTCCGTTCTTGGCGAAGTCGAGCGCTATCTGGAGATCGAAGACTTCATCGGCGTTTCGAGCGTGGAGTGGTCGCGTCCGCAAGGTGTGCCATTCCGTGTCGGCGAGCAGGGGGATGCCGAAGCGGCGGCCATGCACTTGCGGAGCGCCTGGAATCTTGGCGTTGATCCAATCCCGAATCTGGCGGAGTTCCTGGAAGAGCAGGGCATCAAGGTGATCCCGCTCAAGCTGGGCGCGCGGGTATCCGGCCTGATGTGCGTTGCAAGACGCAGCAAGGGAGCGAATGTGCCGGTGATCATTGTCAATCAGGACGATACCGGGGAGCGGCAGCGGTTTACGCTCGCCCACGAACTGGGGCATCACGTGCTGGAAGTGCCGGGTGGGGCCAATGGCGAAAAGCTGGCGCACCGCTTTGCCGGGGCATTCCTGATGCCTGCCGAAATCCTGTGGAAGGAAGTCGGCAAGAACCGCGAGGCACTGTCGATTGGCGAACTGGTCGAGTTGAAGGCGCTTTTCAAGACGAGCATTCAGGCCATCACCTACCGGCTCAAGGATCTGCAGATCATTGCGGAACCGCTGTTCAAGCGGCTGTTCGACGAGTTCGAGCAGCGCGGGTGGCGCAAACCACCGTATGCCGAGCCCGGTGCAGTCAAGCCGGAACGGCCCGAACGGTTCACGCGGCTTTGTTACCGCGCGGTTTCGGAAGGCGCGATTTCCGAGGCCAAGGCTGCGGAGCTGCTGGGAATCAGCGTCCGGGAGCTGAGCCGTCGTCTGGAAAATCCGGCCTGAATGTCTGCATGATGGACGTTCTTATCTCGGATACGTCTGTCGTGATCGATCTTGAGCGGTCTGGCCTGATCGAGCAGGTGTTTGCGTTGCCTTTTAGGTTTATTGTGCCGGATGCGTTGTATGCGCAGGAGATCAGGGAGTATGGCGGTGATCGCCTTTGTGCCTTGGGTCTTGAAGTGAGGGAATTGACGGGCCAGCAGGTCGCTGAGGCACAGCGGCTTAGAGGGCTGGAGCGGCGGATCTCGATCCATGACAGCTACGCGCTTTCACTGGCCAAGGGAGAGGTCGGCATATTGCTGGCCGGTGATGGCGCCCTGCGCCGTCTGGCCGAAGCAGAGGAAGTGCGTTGTCATGGCGTGCTGTGGGTGTTAGATCGGCTTGAGGAGCATGGCATCGTGGCGCTTCCCGGGCTGCTCACAGGGCTAAAACTGATTGTGGCTCACCCGCGTTGCCGGCTGCCGCAGCGTGATGTGGAGGTTCGCCTCAATCGCTATTCGGAAGGCGGGTGATTTAGTTTAAGAGTTGTAGTATCTGATGGCTGCAATGGTTCTCAAACAAGAAGTTAACGTGTGATCAATTGGTGTTGACATGCCTGCGCTCGCTCCGGATCAATTAACATTACTCCAGCAACATCTTGCCGCTGAATTCGTGCCGCATTTGCCGCCATTGCTGGATGCCAGCAAGGCAGCAGATATGCAGGCGCGAAAGAACCTGTCCCGATCCTTTAGTGCCTTTGCTGTCCGTAAGCTTTGCGATATTTCGGCGGAGGATGCGGCTAAATCGGTGGTGGACGATTTCGACGATTTTGGCCTCGATGCCATTTACTATCACGCACCGACGGAAACCCTTTACCTGGTGCAATCGAAACTCAAGGCTTCCGAGCAATTCAGTCAGGATGAGGCGCTGGCATTTTGTCAGGGCATCAGGAAACTGATCAAGCAGGATTTCTCGTCGTTCAACCAGAATGTCAAGAATCGTCAGCTCGATATAGAGGGGGCACTGGAAAACTGTTCGCATATTCGTCTGGTGGTGGCGCACACCGGGTCAGGTATCAGCCACCACGCAAAACACGCGATTGATGAAATTCTTAATGATGAGGATCACGGGGAAGAGCGTTTTGTCAAAGAGGTTGCCAATTTTGATTCGGCTTGTGTCATCGAGACATTAAGTGCGGCGAAGGCGTATGAACGTGTTGATGCGGATATCCATTTATCCAAAATTTCCTTGGTAGCGGAGCCCAGAAAAACGTATTTTGGATTGGCGGATTTAAAGGAGCTGGTTCATTTGCATCAGGCCCACGGGGCTGCGCTTTATGAGAAGAACATCAGGACTTTTCTGGGGCACAAGACCGACGTGAATGCTGCAATCAGAAAAACCCTGATTGATAATCCGAAAGAATTTCTGTATCTGAACAACGGGGTTGCGGCTCTTTGCCAGTTTATTGCCCCCAAAAATAACAACCATGCGGGTGGTGGAAAGAAAAAGTTTCGAATCAAGGGGCTTTCGATTATCAATGGCGCCCAAACCATTGCATCGGCGGCAACCCTGATTGATGGTGATAAAAGCGTGGATATTTCGGCCGCGCGCGTGACGCTGACGCTGATCGAAGCTGCTACGGACGGGGATTTTGGAAAATCCGTCACCCGCGCAAGGAATCACCAAAATCCCGTGTTTCATTCGGATTTTGTCGCGCTCGACAATCAGCAGGAGCGATTGCGCCGGGAATTGGCGCATCTCGGGTTTGATTATGCATATAAACCCGGCGTGGGAGATCAAGTAGCCAATCCCAGGCGTATCGGTCTTGAGGAGGCGACACAGGCTCTGGCCCTGTTCAATAAAGACCCTCGTTTTGCGGTTTGGTTAAAAAAAGAGCCAGCGAGGTTGCTCGATACTGGCGGGGAGCCTTATGCCACCTTGTTTCACCCGTCGCTGACCGCTTTTCAGCTTGCGAACGCCGTGTTTTTTCTGCGTTATGTGCAGCAGCGAATGACTGAGGAGACGCGTGCTGCAGCCGGTGTGGAAAGGCTGGCGTACAAGCATGGAAACCATGCATTGGGCTGGATTTTGGCAAAGCGTTTGTCGACGGTGCAGCAAGCAACCAAGTTGCTTGACGGCGGGAAGCTGAAAGCGCAGTTGAGCGATCCACTGGACAAGCTACGCGTTAAACTCTGGGAAGATGTGCTCAAGGCAAGCGCCTGGAGAGGGCCGTTGGCTTTATTCAGAAATCAAACTGATGCGCTACCTCTAATTGAAAAAATTTCGATCAATTATTACGAATTGACTGGTGATCCTGCGGTGGAGCAGAAGAAAAAGCTGCAAAAAGTCGCGCAGCCCTATCCCCAGGATCTTTTTGACTACGTTGTGGCCAAGGCGCCGCAAATCAGTGGCCTGACATGAGCAAGAAACAAAAACTTGAACTGACCTGGATAGGCAAGGAAAACCGGCCGAAGCTGGAGCCGCGGATTTTGCTGGAAGATCCGTCGAAGTCCTATCACGCGAAGCATCGTGTCACTGACAAAGACATTTTTGATAATCGCCTGATTTTCGGGGACAACCTGCTCGCGCTGAAGGCGCTGGAGCAGGAATTCACTGGGAAGGTTAAGTGTATTTATATTGATCCTCCTTTCAATACGGGCTCGGCATTTGAGCATTACGACGACGGATTAGAGCACTCAATTTGGCTTGCTCTGATGCGTGATCGTTTTGAAATACTTCGGCGTTTGCTGCGTGACGATGGTGTATTGGCAGTTCATCTAGATGATTCTGAGATGGCATATTCAAAGGTATTGTTAGATGAGATCTTTGGTCGGGCTAATTACTGCAATACGATAACAACCACGACAAACGATCCATCTGGGTTTAAAGCGACAGGCGCGACCGTTTTTTCGACTGCGAATTATGTTTTGCTTTATGCGAAAGATAAGGTGCAGAAGCCGATCTCAAAGATATGGATTCCGAAGGGGTACGATTCTGGGTATAACAAGGTACTCCTTAATAAAGATGCGCCTTATCCGGACTGGAGATGGGTAGGTATTGCTGAGGAGGTGGCAAAAAATTTGGGATTTGCTTCAGTTAGCGCCGCAAGAAAAAAACTTGATGAATATTTTGATGATGAAATAGCTGAATTCGCAGTTAAGAATGCTGAAAGAGTTTTTCAGCTTGTTGCAATTGGGGGCGGTGCGGCGATTAAGAGGCGTGAAACAATAAATAAATCTAAACAGATTAGGGAGAAAGTATTCGTTCATCCCAACGAGGATGTTTCTGATTTTTATATTGCAAATGGCCGGCAATTGGTCTTTTACGATAAGCGGCTTGTTGAGATTGATGGGCAATTAGTGCCGGCTGAGCTTATTACGGATGTCTGGACTGATATTTCTTGGAATGGAATTGGCCCTGAGGGCGGTGTTGATTTTAAGAATGGAAAAAAGCCCGAAGCCCTTGTTAAACGAATCCTCGAGATGTGTACTTCTTATGGCGACTTAGTCCTCGACTCGTTCGCGGGCTCAGGAACCACGGCGGCCGTTGCACACAAGATGCAAAGAAGCTGGATAACGATTGAAATTGGTGAGCATTGTGATACTCACGTCATTCCTAGACTCAAATCTATTATCGACGGAAGTGATCTGAGTGGAGTTTCTGATTCGGTTAATTGGCGAGGTGGTGGAGGTTTTCGCTACTACCGACTCGCCCCTTCGTTACTCGAAAAAGACAAATGGGGCAATTGGGTCATTAACCAGACCTACAACGCGGCCATGCTGGCCGAAGCGCTGTGCAAGCTGGAAGGTTTCACTTATGCGCCCAGCGATTCCGTGTATTGGCAGCACGGACATTCGACGGAACGAGATTATGTCTACATCACGACAGCTAATCTGTCCCACGAGCAATTGCAGCAGTTGAGTGACGATGTTGGCTCGGATCGTTCATTGCTGGTGCTGTGCACGGCGTTCCGCGGGCGCGGCGACTATCCGAATCTCACGGTCAAGAAAATCCCCAAGCAGGTGCTGTCGCGCTGCGAGTGGGGGCATGACGATTACAGCCTGCAGGTGGAAAACCTGCTCAAGGCTCCGCCGGAACCGGGGCAGCAGGCGCTTTTTAACGGGGAGGCGGACCAGTGAATCGCTATGTGAATGCGATTGCCGGGCGGCTTTCCTTGCGTCCGCCGCAGCGTCGGTCGCTGGAGATCCTCGACCGCGTGACCGAGATCGTGCCGCCGCGCAAGGAAGCGGACATCGCGGCGGCGCTAGAGACCATACGCAGTGAGTTTCCGTCGGTCACTGACTTCGAGCGGGATTTTCCGTCGCTGTGTTTTGCGCTGGCGACGGGTGTGGGCAAGACGCGCCTGATGGGGGCCTTCATCAGTTACCTGCACCTGGCGCACGGTATCAACAATTTTTTCGTGCTGGCGCCCAACCTGACCATTTACAACAAGCTGATTGCCGACTTCACGCCCAATACGCCGAAGTATGTGTTCAAGGGCATCGCCGAATTCGCGACTGATGCGCCGGTAATCATCACTGGTGATAACTATGACCAGCGTGATCCGACGAGTGGTGTGTTGTTTGGCGGGGTCCGCATCAACATCTTCAATATCTCGAAGATCAACTCCGAGGTGCGTGGCGGAAAATCCCCTAAAATCAAGAGGTTATCGGAGTATATCGGGGAGAGCTATTTCGATTATCTGGCTGGGTTGCCAGATTTGGTGCTGTTGATGGACGAGTCGCACCGCTACCGCGCGAGCGCGGGTGTGCGGGCGATCAACGAACTCAAACCAATTCTCGGCTTGGAGGTGACCGCAACCCCGTTCGTGGAGTCGAGCCGCGGTCCTGTCCAGTTCAAGAACGTGGTGCTGCATTACCCCCTGGCAAGTGCGATGGCTGATGGCTTTGTCAAAGAACCGGCAGTCGTTACGCGAAAGAACTTCAACCCGGCTGGGATGTCACCGGAGGAGATTGAGCGCCTTAAGTTGGAGGACGGCGTGCGCTTGCACGAGAGTGTGAAGGTCGAACTCGAAACCTATGCCCGCGAAACCGACAACGCAATCGTCAAGCCGTTTTTGCTGGTGATCGCGCGCGATACCACCCACGCCGGGCAATTGCTGCAGCTAGTGCAGTCCGATAAGTTTTTCGACGGGCGTTACAAGGAGAAGGTGATCCAGGTTGATTCCAGCAGAACAGGCGCGGAAGAGGAGGAGATGATTGCCAAACTGCTGAAGGTGGAGCACACGGAGGAACCGACGGAGATCGTTATCCACGTCAATATGCTCAAAGAGGGCTGGGACGTGACCAACCTCTACACCATCGTTCCGTTGCGGGCTGCCAACGCCCGCACGCTGATCGAGCAATCTATAGGCCGCGGTCTGCGCCTGCCGTATGGCAAGCGCACCGGCGTTACGGCCGTGGATCGGCTGAACATCGTCGCCCATGACAAGTTTCAGGAAATTGTGGACGAAGCCAACAAGCCAGATTCCACGATACGCATGCAGACGGTAGTGTTGGACCCGGATCAGATCGGGCAGAAGACTGTAACCGTTGTTTCGCAGTCGCAACTGGCTAACCGGCTGGGGTTGCAGCCGGCGCAATTGACTTCAAGCACGACCCTCGCGGGGAAAGAGCAGAAGCCCGCATTTGCCAAACCGGAAGAGCAAAAGGTCGCGCAGATCGCCTACGACGTCATACGGCAACTGGAGAGCCGGCCTGATACCGTACCTTCGCTCGAACACTTGCGGAAACCCGAGGTGCAGGCTGCCATCGTCAAGGCGGTTGAAGAACAGCACAGGCCCGCCCAGTTGGAACTCGAAGGGGTAACCGAGAAGCCGGATATCGCTGCAGTGGTGGCCAAGACGGTGGATCTCGTGGCTAAGACCACCATTGATATCCCGCGGATTTTGGTGGTGCCCAAAGGAGAGGTGAAGTCAGGGTTCAAGGCTTTTAAGCTGAAACTCGATACCTTGAAATATCCGGCTGTCTCTGACGAGCTATGGATACAGCACCTGCGCACCAATCAGCTCGATGTGGTTAATCTCGGGCATGGCGGCATCGAAGAGGCGCGGCTGGAGGATTACATCGTAAGTGGCCTCGTGGATTTCAATGACGTGTCATATGACGATCATGCCGATCTGCTGTATGACCTTGCGGGGCAGACGGTTCAGCATTTCCTGACTTATCTTTCTGAAGAATATGCCCGCAAGGTGTTGCGTTGTTATCAGCGCGACATTTCCAAGTTCGTGCATGCGCAGATGCAGGAGCACTACTGGGAAGATGTGGCGAGTTATGAGGTCAAGGTGAGCAAGGGTTATACCGAACTCAAGTCCAGCGCCTACAGCTTCAATGCCGAGCAGCCGCCCGCCGATTACCGCGCCTCGCCTGCCGATAAAAGTAATATGGCGAAATATCTCTTTGGCGGATTCACCAAGTGTCTGTATCCGGTACAGAAGTTTGACTCAGAGGCGGAGCGTGTGCTTGCAGTCATTCTTGAGCGCGATGCACTCAAGTGGTTCAAGCCGGCCAAGGGCCAGTTTCAGATTTACTACCGTCAGGGTGCCGAGCACCTGGAGTACCAGCCTGACTTTGTCGCCGAAGCAGAGTCAGCCATCTACATGCTGGAGCCGAAAGCCAGCAATCAGATGGAAGATCCCATAGTGCTTGCGAAGCGGGATGTGGCCGTGAAATGGTGTGTCAATGCTACCGCATATGCCAAGGAGGTCGGTGGTAAGCCTTGGCGATATGCGTTAATACCGCATAACGCGATTGCGCAGAACATGACGGTTGAGGGTTTGGTCAAACAATTCTCTGAAAAATAGAGTAAATCCTTGAGTGCGGCTCGCATGATGATCCAGGAGCCAATGTCAATTTATAGGTGACGATCATGCAAGCTAGAGAAGTGACTCTGCTGACTTTGATGTCGGGGCAGCGGCAATTTGTAATCCCGGTTTTTCAACGGGATTACAGCTGGAAAGAATCGCAATGCCAGCAGTTGTTCGAGGATGTATTGCGCGTCGCCAAACAGCCTGACGACAGCATTCATTTCATGGGCTCGGTTGTTTATGTTGCTGGTGAAGCTCACGATGCCGTGCTACCGCAATGGATGGTCATTGATGGCCAGCAGCGAGTTACATCTTGCACATTACTGCTGATCGCTCTGCGGGACTGCCTAACGAAAATGGGTGAAAACGTCCCTCTTCAGGACTCCGCACAGGCACTAAACGATCAGTTCCTGACAAATCCCTATGCTCCACAACCCGCGCTAAGGACGAAAGTTGCCCTTAGGGGGTTCGATAATCAGTGGTTGTCTCATTTCCTGTTGGGCACCAGCCAACCCGCTGACGAAACGAGTCGAATACCTGTCAATCTCGATTTGTTCCGGGAGTGGGTGGAAGAGAGCGATCCGATTCAAGTGCTGAAGGGTATTCGGCGTTTGATGGTGGTGTCCGTTTCGCTGAAGCCCGGACAGGATAATCCGCAACTGATTTTTGAGAGCCTGAATTCGACAGGGCTCTCGCTTACGCAAGCTGACTTGGTGCGAAATTATGTCCTTATGGGGCATGCCGAAGCGGTTCAGACAGATTGGTATGAGAAATATTGGCGGCCTTTGGAGGTGGTTTTTGGGGCGGATTACCGGGACTTGTTCGACAATTTTCTTCGGGATTTCCTGACTCTTGAAACGCGACCGGCAAAACCGTTGAAATTGGACACGGTATATCGGTCATTTCGTCATTGGTACCAACCCCATTTGAATTTTCCGGCACATCAACAAGAAGGCGCAAAGTGTCTACAGCGATTGCTCAGATTTGGGCGATATTTTTGCAAATTTAGTCTTGGCCCTGCTGGTGGTCCGCGACTGGAATCCGTCATGGCAAGGTTGCGTAGCCTTGTCGATGTTGCGGCACCTTTGATCATGGTTTTGTATGACTGCCACGAGGAAAGAAAGACTCTGTCGGATGATGATTTTGTCGAGGCTGTCGAGATTATTGAAAGTTATGTATTCCGACGGTCGGTTATTGGGGCGGAGACTCGTGGCGGAGGAACGCTGTTTCTGAATCTCTCGCACAAAATTAATCGTGATGACCCTTTGCCTAGTCTCAAGGCGCAGCTGGCGAGGATGGGGAGAGGTATGTCGTTCCCAACGGATGCGGAGTTCATGCACGGCCTAACGCATGAGGATATGTATAACCGCCGTAATGCGTTTTATATGTTGGAGCGGTTGACAAACAGTGGCAAAGAGAAGGTTCAGCTTAAAGGGCTTTCGATCGAACATGTGTTGCCACAGAAAGAGCGGTTGTCGCCGGAATGGCAAAAAATGCTCGGGCCGGAATGGAAGGAAAAGCGGGAAATTTGGCTGCACCGACTAGGCAATCTGACATTGACTGGGTTTAACAGCGAGTTTCAGGCCAAGCCTTTTCTTGAAAAGCGCGATCTTAATCCCGGCGGTTATGCGCACAGCCCGATATGGCTTAATAAGAGCTTGGCCGATTGCGACGTATGGAATGCTGAGACGATTCAAGCCCGTGGTGAAATGCTTGCAAAAAAAGCCCTAAAAATATGGAGAAAGTTGGAGGCTGATCCGGCCGCGATCAGGCAAGCGGAGCTTGAGGAGGAGATTGAGCGGGCCAAAGAGTTTTCGGTTGATAAGATACCCTGTAGCAAAGAGGCAAAACCCGTATTTGATGAGCTTGCCAATTACACTCGTGAGATAGCGCAAGATGTGGTGGAGTTGCCTCAAGCGAGGTCGGTTGCGTACCGGGCTCCTACATGGTTTGTGGAACTTATACCGAAAGCAAAGCGAGTGTACTTGCGCTTGGCTGTCGATCCCGAAGATGTTGTGGATATCGCAGAGGTCGATTCAACGGAGGACTGGGAGTTCGTCGTTAACAGTGCTGTTAGCGGAGGTTCGTTGATCAGTGTTTGGTGTGATGATGAACTAGACGTTGCCAAACAGTTGATTCAGAGAGCGTACGAACTTGTTCGAAAGGAGAACGCTCTCGATGAATGATTTCGAAAAGGCCGTGAAGAATCGGGATTGTTTTTGGCATTTCTTTGTGCGCATGGGCGGCTAGAGAGGTAGATGGGGGGGCGGTTTGTGGCGACATTAATCCCATCTCTGAACGCCAGCCTCCGCCGCATGACCGGCGGCGAGCGTCGCTTTGCCCAGCGCCTCGTTGACAAGCTCGAAGACGATTACTGCTGCTGGTATGACGTGCCCATCGGCGTCGCGTCTCGGCATCCGGATTTTGTGTTGCTCAGTCCCCGTCGCGGTGTGCTGATTCTCGAAGTCAAAGATTGGAAGCCGGAGACAATAGAGCGCGCCGACAAGTCGCAGTTCACGATTCATGGCCAATCCGGCCCTCAGAAAGTCGTCAATCCCTTTGAGCAGGCGCGCCAGTATGCGCATGCGGTGGTTAATCTGCTGCAGCAGGATCCGCAGTTGCAGCAGGGCGAGGGTCAATACAAGGGGCGGCTTTGTGTGCCCTTCGGTTATGGCGTGGTGCTGGCCAATATCACCCGCAAGCAATTCGAGTCCGCGCAGCTGGATAGGGTGATCGAGCCGCACCGGGTGATCTGCCGGGATGAAATGCTGGAGAACGTCGAGGCCGAAGACTTCCAGAAACGGCTCTGGGGCATGTTCTCGGTGCAATTCGGCGCGGCGCTGACCATGCCGCAGATCGACCGGGTGCGCTGGCATCTGTTTCCGGAAATCCGTGTGCAGCCCGAGCAATTGAGCCTGGGTGATGCCGAGTCTGTGGAGCCGGACGGCCGCAAGGAACCGTCGATGTTGCCGGATCTGCTGCGGGTCATGGACATGCAGCAGGAGCAGTTGGCACGGAGTCTGGGCGAGGGGCACCGGGTCATTCACGGCGTGGCGGGTTCGGGCAAGACGCTGATTCTCGGGTTTCGCTGTGAGCGGCTGGCGCCGGTGTTGGGCAAGCCGGTGCTGGTGCTCTGTTACAACGCCGCGCTCGCCGCCAAGCTGCAGAGTGTGATCAAGTTGAAGCAGCTTGATGACAAGGTCAGTGTGCGCACATTCCACGGCTGGTGTTTTGACCAGTTGCGGCTCTACAACGTGGTGATGCCGCCCAAGGGCGAGAAGTTTTTTGAGCAGTTGGTGGAGTCGGTGATCCGTGGCGTGGATCAGAGCCAGATTCCCCGCGCGCAATACGGCGCGGTGATGATTGACGAGGGGCATGATTTCCAGCCGGAGTGGTTGAAGCTGGTGACGCAGATGGTGGACCCGGAGACAAACGCGCTGTTGCTGCTGTATGACGATGCGCAGTCGATCTACGGCGGCAAGACCCGGCGCAAGTTCAGTTTCTCCAGTCTGGGTGTCCAGGCGCAGGGGCGCACAACCATCCTGCGGCTTAATTACCGCAACACCGCTGAAATCCTCGGCACCGCTTACGAATTCGCCAAGGAATACATCCGTCCCGAGCAGGCCGAAGAGGATGGCGTGCCGCTGATCCAGCCCGAAAGCGCCGGCCGCCGCGGCCTGCCGCCGGAGCTGCGGCAGTTTCCGACGCTGGCGCAGGAAGGGGTTTATGTGGCGGAACAGTTCCGCCGCCTCAACAAGACCGGCCGGCCGTGGCGGGATATGGCGATTGTGTATCGCTCGGGTTTTATTGGTGAGGAAATGGCCAAACAACTCAAGCTGGCCCGGATACCCGTGCAGCATCTGGGCGGTGCCGGTGGCAAGAAGCGCTTTGATCCCGCGGAGGACAGCGTCAAGGTGCTGACAATGCACAGCAGCAAGGGCCTGGAGTTTCCGGTGGTGGCGATTCCCGGGCTCGGTTACATGCCGCACCGGGATTTCGACATCCACGAAGAAGCGA
>LNFM01010329.1_pt1 | contig 16294 bp, 18 predicted proteins | sample 596031 | NCBI WGS metagenome assembly LNFM01 (sample SAMN04254537, study PRJNA301005) | activated carbon metagenome | isolation source: dual media filters at the Ann Arbor, Michigan drinking water treatment plant | place: USA: Ann Arbor
TGCCAGCCTTGATCGACATCGATCTGACGATCGGGACCGGCGAGGTCGTCGGCCTGATCGGGCCCTCCGGTTCGGGCAAGAGCACGCTGCTCAACTGCATCGGCTGCATCACGGAGCCGGATTCCGGCGCAATCCGCCTCGATGGCCGCGCGATCTTCGATGGCAAATGGCTGATCGGCGATCTCAGGCGACTGAGGCTGGAGACCATCGGGTTCATCTTCCAGTTCCACAACCTGCTGCCGTTCCTCTCGGCCTGGGAGAACGTGGCGATCGTTCGGACCCTGATGGGCGAGAGCACCGAGAGGGCGAAGGCCCGCGCCATGGAACTGCTCGGCTATCTGCAGGTCGACCACCGCGCCGATGCGCTGCCCTCCAAGCTGTCGGGCGGCGAGGCCCAGCGCGTGGCGATCGCACGCGCGCTCGCCAACGAGCCCCGCATCATCCTCGCCGACGAGCCGACTGCGGCGCTCGATTCCGAACGAGCCGCCATCGTCATCGGTCTGATGAAGCAGGTCGCGATCGAACGAGACGCTGCGGTCATCGTCGTGACCCATGACGAGAAAATCTTCTCGCGGCTCGACCGCATGGTCCATCTGCGCGATGGCCGGATCGTCGAGGTTGTTTCATAACGAGCGTGATTACGTCTCCGCGCACTCGCTCCTTATGAAGGCGATATCGAGTGGTCGCGGTTGCTGGGAGACTGCATAGCCGCGCGTCCGATCGGTTCTATCAACGCCCTCGGGCGTTGGGTGTGGATCGTCCGCGTGGCTGACGGCGTCTTACGAAGCGGTCAGCCGGATCGATTAATCCGGCTGGCAGCTCTATGGTCTCCGCAAGACAAGGAGCCGGCGATGACCACCCCACGACGCAGCCATTGGGACGACGTCTACACGACCAAGCCGGCCGACACGGTCAGCTGGTTCCAGGACGACCCGACGCCGTCACTCGACATGATCGCGCAGACCGGTCTGGGCATGGGCGACCCCATCGTCGACATCGGTGGCGGCGCCTCGGTGCTGATCGACCGGTTGCTGGATCGCGGCCATTCGGCCGTGACCGTGCTAGACATCGCCGAGGTCGGCCTCGCCGTCGCACGTAAGCGCCTGGGCGCGCGCGCCGAGCTTGTGACGTGGATCGCGCAGGACGTAACTGCCTGGGAGCCTCCGAAGGACGCGTTTTCGATCTGGCATGACCGCGCCGTGTTCCACTTCCTCGTCGAGGAGCAAGACCGGGTGGCTTATGTGCGCGCGCTCGATCGAGGCGTCAGGGTCGATGGCTACGTCATCCTCGCGCCTTTCGCGCTCAGCGGCCCCGAACGGTGCAGCGGACTTCCCGTTAGGCGCTACTCGGCGGAACTGCTGCAGGCGGAACTTGGCCCGCGCTATCGCCTGATCGGCCAGAGGTTGCAGACGCACGTAACCCCATCCGGGAACCATCAGGACTTCATCTGGTGTCTGTTCAAGAAAACGCCGACGTCGGCGGCAGCGGAACCATGACCGCCCCCCTCGACGGCTCGGCGCCCATTCTGGCCAACAAGCACCATGCCGAAGAATCCGCCTTCCAGCCGGGAAACCTGCTGCGCGAAGCGCGTCGCCAGAAGGGGCTGGCCGTGCGCGAGGTGCCGGCGATCTGCGTGCTCGACCCCGACGGCGATCTCGTCCGACGCTTGCGCCGGGACGGACGTGCGACGGCTGACCGAGACTGGGCCTGCTATCACAGCGAACTCGATCGCTTCGTCGAAGGCGACGTCGAATTTGGAATCGTCGGCTGCGTCGTCGGCGCCTCCTATGCCGTGCTGGTGGCGGAGCAGCTCTTCGCCGCCGGCTGCAGGCTTCTGATCAGCATGACTTCGTCCGGGCAACTGCAGCCGGTGCGACCGCCGCCCTACTTCATCTTGATCGAACAGGCTCTGCGCGACGAGGGTACGAGCTACCACTACCTGCCGTCATCGGAATTCGCCCAAGCCGACGCCGGAGTCCTCACTCAGCTTGCCGGCGCCTTTGACGGACTTCGCGAGCCCGTGATGCGCGGCGCGACCTGGACGACCGATGCGCCCTTCCGGGAGACGGAGCGCGCCATCGCCGCCATGACCGCACGTGGCCTGCTCGCCGTCGAGATGGAAGCCGCTGCGCTCTATGCCTTCGCGCAAGCCCGCGGCAAGCGAGTCGTCTGCTTCGCCCACGTCACCAACCAGATGGGCCAGGAAGGCGATTTCGAGAAGGGCGAGGAAGACGGCGCAGTCGATGCGCTGGCCGTCATCGTCGCGGCCGTGCGTCGTCTGAAATGACGCCTCATTAAGCCACAGGCAACCGCGCCGCGCTTCCCCGGCGGAGCCAACCCCTGCACCGCCCAGGTCGCCTTCGCGATCGACCGCTCGGGCAATGTGCTGTCGGCGCGCCTGGCCGGCTCCTCAGGCAATCCCGCGCTTGACCAGGAGGCCGTCTCTATGATCCGCCGCGCTAGTCCTGTCCCGGCTCTGCCGTCAGCCTTGGGCGGCAGGACCATCGCGCTCGCCGTGCCCGTTCCATTTCCGCGTTAGGTACACTGGCGTATGAGCGGACATCCTAGGCTGCTGGGCTCGAATCTTAAGTAGGGCGCCCTGAAGCAGACCTTCCAAATGTCGGCTAGGGGCCAATACCGCTGATCGGCCGCCAGGCGAGATACGCTAGAAGCCGCAGTCGGCCCTCTGCCGAGGAGCGGACGTTCTAACGTGATTTCCCATTCCATCGCTGATCTGACCAAGTCGGACCTCCTCTCTTAGGGCCCGTTCCTCCGACGACGCTATCCTGCGGCCAATCAGCTCCACCGATAAGCCATCGACAAGTGTGGCGGCTGACGTGGCCGGTGGAGCCGACTATCGTGAAACGGGACATCACTTAACTTTCGACGACGACGGCCGCACCGTCTTCACTTGCGGTTGCAGGCCTCGTCGAACGAGACACCGATGTCGTCCGCTAATAACGATCCGCGCCACAAATCTCAGAGGAAAACCGAAATTAAGCCTTGCGGACAAAGCAGAATGGCGAAACGGATTGTGCCTCAGCAAGCGACCGACATGCTAAGACATTACGTAGAAATTTTACAGAGGCAGGGGCGAATGTCCGTGAAAAACGAAAACTTAGTCGAATTGGCAGCCGACATTGTCTCAGCCTTTGTGGCCAACAACAATGTCACCACATCGGACCTTCCGGGTGTTATCGCAAGCGTCTACGCATCACTGACCAAGCTCGGCGGCGAACCGGAGGCCCCTCCCGCCGCGCCCGTGGTTCCGGCCGTTCCAATCCGCAAGTCAGTTACGCCCGACGCGATCATCTGTCTCGAGGACGGCAAATCGTTCAAATCGCTGAAGCGGCATCTGAGCAGCAAATTCGGCCTGACGCCGGAGCAGTACCGGACCAAATGGGGCCTGCCGGCTGATTACCCGATGGTTGCTCCGGCCTATGCCGAGGCGCGCTCTGCCTTGGCAAAGTCGATGGGCTTGGGTCAGCAGCGCAAAAAGACCACATCAAAAGGCAAGCGCGTAGCGAAGGTCAGAGCGTAGGCAATGACCGGAAAGACGAAACAGCGGATCGATGCGGATAACGCATTCCTCCGCGTTCAGAACCGCGCTTCTGTGCAGGCAAGAATAATGTCTGAGACAGAGCTGCTTGAGCAGGCGCGCGATGCCAAGACAGCCAATCTGAAGGCACAGAGATTGGAAAAGGAGGCTGCCGATCGTCTCGCCCAAGCCTCCCGCCCGACCAAAACAAAAGTTTGATGTCGGAAGCTCTGTTCCGCTTGAGCGTCATCAAAGACGCTTCTTTCAGCAGTGAAGCGTCGGTTAGGCCGTCGCTGCCTCGTCCTTTTTGACGCCCCGGCCGACCTCGACCAGCGCGCCATCCGGCAGCGGTCGCTGAAGCGTCCTCGCCTGCTCCCACGGCGCTGTCATCAAGGTCTCGATCTCCTCAGGCTGGGTGAGGATGACGGGCATTGCCTTTGGGTGGATCACGCCGACCTCGCGGTTCGGCTCAGTGGTGAGGAACGCGAAAAGGTCGGTCGTTTCCATGCCCGTCTTGATCTTGCGCACGCCGGTCCATTGCGGCGTCCAGATCCCGGCAAAGAACGCCAGCGGCCGATCGGCCGAGAGCGCAAACCACACATCTTGCTTGGCCCCATGGTCGAACTCGCTGAAGCTGGTCAGCGGCACAACGCAGCGGCTCTCGACGCCGAGCCAGCGCTTCCAATGCGCGCTCGCGGTATTGCGGACATTGGTCGTTCCGCCGTCCGGCTCCATCCGCAGCAGTTCGTTAAAGTCGACCGCCTTGCCTTTCGCCTCCAACTTGCTGGCGCGCTTTTGGGCCGCTTCGAATATCGCACGCTGCGACGACGGCATGCCCCATCGCGCCATTGCGAGTTCTCGCACTCCATCCGTGGCGTTGCGGACGATCGGCGCCGGGTAGTCAGGGAAAATGCCCGGCAGCGGCGGCAGGTTGCCGGCGGTGTCGCGCATCGCCCGCGCCATGGCCACGATGGCCGCTTGGCCCTTGGTCAGGCTGTAGAGGTTGCACATGCGATGCCGGCCTGTTTCGATGGTCCTTCATTGTGCGGAGATGGCGCAATGAAGACAATCACGGTCGGCCTGTCTGTCCTGCTGGCTTCGGTATTGATGAGCAGCGGAGCGTTTGCAAAGCGATCCGCTGACGATCCCCGGCGGATCTGCCGTGAGGCCATCCAGAAAAGCAACGGCCAGGGCAGGGACGCGAAGGTGTCGCGCAAAGCCATCGACCGTTGCGTCGAAAACGGCGGCAAGATCTGACGGTCAGCCCCTCGTGCAGGCCGCGCCTTATTCTCCCGCATCAACATCTGCGCGGTGAAGGCGCATATGCTCGTCGGGCGCGTTGGTGCCCGCCTCCTGATTGAATTTGCTCAGGGCGAGGTTCAGCGCGAAGTTGAGCACATCCAGGGCGATATAGACCTGATGGCTGATTGGCACTTCGCCCGACCAACGCCGTACCGTGTAGAGATACTCCTTCGTCACCGCCTGCATCTCCCGGGCCTTGCCCGGCGACATGCTGCGTTTGGATCGCTGCACCATCACGGCTCCTCGATCCACGGCGGCCGGCGGGCACCCTCGGAAAACCTCCCGCGCAGAAAGCCGCGCGCCGTCGCGCCGTCGCCATCCATCGCCATGACGGCCAGGTCACGCAGCAGCATGCGGATGGCCTCGCGGGCGTCGCCCTTGGCCTCGTAGAGCACATCGTCGATGTCTTTATCGTCCACGCCCTGCGGATCAGCAGACGGCTCCTGGGCAGGCTGTGCGCTCACGATTGGCCGCCCATCATGTCGATGATGTCAGCGGGCAGGGTGCCTTGGCTGGCGAGGATCACGGCAGGCTCAAATTCGCCCGTCGTCGGATCTCCGGTCCTCGAGAATGCCACGGCGCCGGCATGATGGATCGCCAGGCCCGCGGCACGGCTCTTCGCCTGCCAGACGTTGAGTGCCTCGACGGGCTCGCCCGCGATAAGCTCGCCGTCTTCTCCAGCCAGGATCGGCAAGGCGACATAGTAGGTGACGTTGGCCATGCTTCCCTCCGCAAGAACAAAAAAGGAACATGCTTTTGCGCTGAGGAGTCAAGGCCCGAGCAATAGCTGGCCAGGCCGATAGGCTGCATAGCGACGGCTCTTGTTCCAGCGACCGTCTGCTCACGCCCTGCTCGTCCTACCGTGCGAGCACCGGCGGCGACGTTCAATTAGATCAGCCCAGCGGCGCCGCCGCCAAATTTGTAGCGATATTCGCTAGAAATGAGATGCGGCGTACTGTTTATCGCATTTTTCGCTACAAACGCTGTTCGCGACAGCTCGTCGTCCTTCTTAGGCCAGCGGTTCGCAAATTTTTTAGGCGGCATCGCTATAAATGGCGGGGTGAATTGGGAGATGCGCGCTTATGCAATCGCCGCCTTGGCTGACCGCAAGGATCAGTCATCTTGATCTGACGCTGGCATGGGCCGCGTGTCGGGACGCTCAAATGGGCGGCAAGGGTGCCATTACACGCACCGCAAACATGTGGGATGTTGCCCCATCAATTGTGCAAAAGGCGCTTGATCGGGTCGAGGCTGCATTGGGGGGACAGTTCTTCGTCACCCGCGTTAAACGCAGCGGTCGGCTGACCGAACGTGGAGAGCGTTTTGTTGATGCATCCACCCATTTCGTGGAGGTCTGGGCTGCGATGCTAGCGGTGGAAGACGTCGACAATGGCCCGCCCAGCATGTCGAGATCGGTGGCTCGCACAGCCAAAACCTAAACATACCATCGTCGGCGGCGGCAGCCTCCCGCTATGAATACCCGCATGCCCAGGCAGTTCTCTGAGGCTCGGGGCGCTGCGGATACCCAAGCATGACCCCAGCGAACCGCTGGTTAGCCCAACGGAATCAATTGGTTCAATCCTTCCAAGGATTTCCGCGAGTAGGTGCTTTGGAATACCCTCAGCTCTGCCAAGGCCTGCATGCTAGGATAACGCTAGCATAATCAAGGTCTTGGTGGAAGGGGCTTGCGGGTCGTGTACCCAGCAATGTCCCCAATTGTGTCCCCAATTGAACGTCGTCACTGACTGGCTTCGATTGGTTTGATAGGGCAATCCTTTTTTTGCGATTGGCTCTCGGCAGCATCCAGCGAATCGCGCTGTTGGGCACCCCTGGTGGGAGCGGCCAAAGTTCTTTTCGCGCTTCAACTCGGCGCCGATACCGTTGAAAAAGTCGTCGTTGTTGCCGCGGGTATGAAGTCCTGATTCAGTTGTCCTTGGTCGGAGGGCGGCGCGATGATGGGCGAGCGACAGGTGGCGCAGGAGGCGTTGTTCTACGAGTCCAGCCTGGAGCGGCACGTCCCGGCCGGTCATTGGGTCCGAGCCATCGACCGCTTCGTCGATCTCTCTGATATCCGCGCGCATCTGCGTCCGTTCTACAGCGAGATGGGTCGGCCCTAGATCGATCCGGAGCTGATGATCCGGATGCTGCTCGTCGGCTACTGCTTCGGCATCCGGTCCGAGCGCCGCCTGTGCGAGGAAGTCCACCTGAACCTGGCCTATCGCTGGTTCTGTCGGCTCGGGCTCAAGGCGCCGTTCCCGATCACTCGACCTTCTCGAAGAACCGGCACGGTCGTTTCCGCGAGAGCGATCTTCTGAGGGAGTTGTTCGAGACGACCGTCCGGCGCTGCATCGCGGAGGGGCTCGTCGGCGGCGAGGGCTTCGCGGTCGATGCCAGCCTGATCAAGGCCGACGCCAACAAGCAGCGCTCGGCGGCGGCCTCCGAAGTGGTCGACTGGGACGATCTCGCCCGGACGCGCCGGTCGGTGCGCGAGTACCTCGACAAGCTCGACGAGGCCGCCTGGGGCGCCGCCAGCGAGGCGAAGCCGAAGTTCGTCTCGCGCTCCGATCCGGCGGCGCAATGGACTGGAGCCCTAAAGGGGCACGCCTTCTTCGCCTACGCTACCAACTATCTGATCGACCTCGACCACGCGGTCATCGTCGATGTCGAGGCCAGTCGCGCCATCCGGCAGGCTGAGGTCGGCTCGGCCCGGACCATGCTCGACCGAACGCAGAAGCGCTTCGGCCTCTGGCCGGCCCGATTAGCTGCTGACAGCGCCTACGGCTCGGCCAAGAATCTCGCCTGGCTGGTGCACGAGCGCAGGATCGAGCCGCACATCCTGTGATTCAGCACCGAAGTGTGACCCCACCTCAACTGTCGTCTAAGACATCCAAGTTACGAGGTTATCTTCTGCGGGAGAAGGGTTACGATCGGCGCCGGTCGCGACCCTTCTGCAAACGGCATTATATCAATGAAATCAATGAGTTATAGGCAGAATTTATAGCGTCAGTCTTCTGCGCCTACTCATAGCCCGCATACGAAAAGCCGCCTCACGGCCAAACCGGCAGATCAAAAGCGGCATGAAAATATAAAATGAATACTTCAGGCCGCATATTCCGGTGGCGTCAGCCTCGACGATAGGGCGAAATAAATCGTTATATCAATTGCTTACCTAAATCGCGGAGGCCTGAATTACGGCGAATGGGATTGGAGGGTGGGTGATATCTACAGCGGGGACCATAAGTTGTTTCCTTCAAGCCGCCTTCATGTCGGCGAAGAAGGTGCCGACCGCATTGCGGAGCGCATGGGCCTCCTTGGCCAGATTTTCGGCGGTGCTCAGTGCCCGGTTTGCCGACAACATGGCCGACTGGAAGGTCGCGGTCACCTGCTCCATCTGATGGGACACACCCGCCGTGCCATTGGCGGTAGCCTGTGCGCTGCTGGCGATCTCCGAGGTCGCGCCCATCTGCTGGGAGGTGGCGCCAGCGATGGCGACCGTGTGCTGCGCCACCTCGCCCATGACGCGCGCGATCGTCTCGATCGCCGCGACAGCACCCTTCGTTTCGCTCTCAAAAGCGAGGATGCGCTCGGCGATCTCGTCGGTAGCCTGGGCGGTGCGCTCGGCCAGCAGCTTGACCTCGCCGGCGACGACCGCAAAGCCGCGCCCCGCCTCGCCGGCGCGAGCCGCCTCGATCGTCGCGTTGAGCGCAAGCAGATTGGTCTGCGCCGCGATCTCGCGGATCAGGCCGACGACCCGGGCAATGCTCTCCGAGGCACCCAGCAGATTGCCGACATTGACGCGTGCCTGCGCCGCATCTTCGGCCGCCGACCGGACCACGCCATCAGTATGGCCGATGCGTTCGGCGATCTCGGTGATCGACTCCGACAGCTGCTCGGAGGCGGCCGCGATCGAGCGAACGTTGTCGGACGCATCAAGGGCTGCGCCCTTTGCCTCATTGGCCTGAAAGGTGGCGCTGGTGGCCATGGTGTTGAGGCTGCGGGCCGTCTCCTCCATCTCGTCGACGCTGACTCGAACCGTGTCGAGAACCTGGTCGATGCGGATGTTGAACTCGGCGGTGAGTTCGTCGCGCTTGGCCTGGCGGCGCAGCCGGGCAGCGTCGCCCGCCTTCGCCTCGGCCTCGAGACCTGCGCGTTCGGTCGCAGTCCTGTGGAACACCGCCACCGAGCGCGCCATGTCGCCGATCTCGTCGCGCTGCAGGATCGACGGGATCTCCGCGATCGGCTGGGCATCGGCGAGACGTTGCATTGTCGCCGCAAGTTGGTGCAGGGGCCGCGACACGCGCAGATGAACCAGTGTCAGCGCGCCCGAGAAGCCGGCCACCACCAGCAGCCCGCCCCCCAGCTGTAGCCAAAGGCTGTGACGTTGCAGCAAATCGCGCTCAGCAACGGTTTTGGCAGCGCGAGTTTCATTGAAGATGGTGACGTCCCTCAGCGCCGCATTCAGCGCCTTTCGGTTGTCGCGGTTGCTCTCGTTGTTGCCAAATCGACGGGCAGCCGCGGGCCCTTCCGCCCGCGTGCGCTCGACCAGTTCCGTCCTGAACCGCACGAAGGCGTCGAGTTGCTCGGCCACCGCGCCGAAGGCGGCCTCGGCGTTGGTTCCGGGCAGCGCCCGCCAGTCCCGGACGAGGCGCTCGATCTCGGCCAGATTGGCGAGCAGCGGCGTCACGAAGCGCTCGGCATCGGCAATATCCGCCGCCAGATAGATCCCGCGCGACTCCATCACCGCGCCGTTGACCAAGCTGTCCATGCGTTCAGCCATTAGGATGCGGCGCGTCTCCGCCTCCATCTCGCTCGTCATTGCCGCATAGCGCGACAGCGTCTGGACACCGAGCCCCACCGCCAGCATGGCAGCAAGCGCGAACAAGGCGAAGGCGCCGAAGATCTGCGTCGAGATTTTTCGCGGGCCGATCATCTCGCAACTTTCCGCAAGGGAGACCGATGATCCCCTTTTCGCGGGATGATGGTGCGAAAGGGTTAAGGGAGCCTAACTCGCCTCGGGGGCCGGACAGGGGCCATCCGGACGGACCGCAGCGATCGACTTCGCCGCCTCCATTCTGTTCTCAAACCGCCCTGTCCGACCACCGCGCCATGTTTGCCCTAGTGTGTATTCCTGCAGAGTGATCGTGTGGCTGCCGCGACACAGGCTTCTAGGTTCATTTAGCTGTAAAGCGCACCTGTCCTCCCGTGGCTCTCCCGCGCACAGAGGCAACTACGTCAAGCACGACGCCGGGAGCCACTCTTTCAACCGCCCGCTCGGCGGCAACCTATGCCAACCCGCCACGCCGACATCGATCGGTAAGGGCTGACCAAAAAAGTAGCTCGGGCCCTTGCGGCGTTTGACAGCTTTAGGGTCTGGGATCCGGCACTTCAAAGCGCTCCTGTCGGCTCATCCGTTCCTCGCATCCAGCCCCTCCCCAGCCAAGAAGAGCGGATCACTTCAAGGCCGGCTCCAGGCCGCTTCTTCAACAGCCTGCCATGGGCTATCGGCCAGGCTCGGTTATGGCTTCAGCCGCCACACAGCAATCTTTAACCTTCGCCATCCATCGTCCCGATGAGAAGCGTTTCGCTGGCTGGCCAAGCGACTCCACCCCGGTCGTCTGATCACCCAAATCAACTATTGAGCGCCCTTTTAGTTTGGGCAAAAGGCAGGGATAGCAAGCTCATGGAGGGGGTGGCCAATGTGGCGAGGCTGCGTGCGCTGAAGCGGACGGGTCTGCTAGACAGCGCGCGCGAGGTCGCATTCGACAATCTGACCCGATTGGCAAGGGACCTGCTCGGCGTGCCGGTTGCCTTGATCTCGCTGGTCGATTCCGACCGCCAATGGTTCAAGAGCTCCGATGGGCTGAGCGAGCCATGGGCGAGCCAGCGCGAAACACCCCTGAGCCACTCGTTTTGCCAGCACGTCGTCGAAAGTGGCGAGCCGTTCGTGGTTGATGAGGCTCGCGCCCATCCCCTCGTGAAAAACAATCTCGCGATCAGCGAGATCGGTGTCGAGGCGTACCTGGGAATGCCTCTGATATTACCCGGTGGGGCGGTGATTGGCTCGCTGTGTGCCATAGACTCAAAGCCGCGCAATTGGAGCAGCGACGACCGCATGTTGCTCCGCGAACTTGCGCGCTGTGTCATGGCAGAGGTGATAATCGGTGATCGATCCGATCATGCCCGCACCATTCAAAGCAAGCTTGTTGCCTTCAGCCGGCCAGCTGTTGCGGCCTTGGCGAGCCTGGCGGTCGCATCTAGTGCTGCGGCTGCCGCATTGGGGCCGGTGACACTATCTGCCGCACTGGTCGCCAGTGCCGGTGTGCTCCTCAGTTATCGTCGACGGGAATCATCGCTAGGCATCGCCAGTGGCTTGAATGCCGCGGCCGTCGCCGCCGCATCCATATTGCTGTTTGCCACGGCCTCGTCCGGCGTTTGGCTGCCCATGCTGCTGATCTCGATGGTGACATTCACCATCGTGTGGCTCATCGTCTGGCTCAATCAGATCGTACTCGTCGGCGGAGCCATCCTTGCCATAGCGGCCGCCTCGGCAGTCCCCGGAGTGTCCGGAGAAACACTCACTGCTTTGCTTGCTATCGTCTTACCGGTGTTGGGGCTGGCCTGTTTGCTGGCATACCTTGTCGAAAAAGCGCTTCGCGCTCATGAAGCCTCTTATGTTGCAGCGGCATCATCGCGCCTGGCTATCGAAACGCTAACGATGAGAGAGGTCAGCAGTCGCGCGGGGCAAGAGCGTCGGCGCTCCGAGTTGGAACATTCAATCGAGCAGCTGCGTCACTCCATCGGAGAGATTTTGACGGGTCTCGAACAACGCAATTCGCAGGTCCAGGCCGCCGCTGAGAACGTTGCCTCCCTGACACGTTCAGCGAGCGCTAACGTGACTGTCGCATCCGAAAATACGGCAACGTCAGTCGTCAAAATGCGGACAATTGCTCAGGCCGCCGATGACCTGTTCCGCTCGATCCAGGGCGTTGGCAGTCGCTCTGATCATTCGGTGCAGGTGACGGAGAAGCTCGCACAAGATGTCCAGCATGCGAGATTAACCGTCGAAAGTCTTGCCAGTCGAGCGGGCGCAATTACCACGGTTGTCGATATCATCGCTGACTTAACGAGCCAGACCAACCTGCTGGCGCTCAACGCCACCATCGAAGCTGCGCGTGCAGGTCAAGCAGGGCGCGGCTTCGCCGTCGTAGCCTCAGAAGTCAAGTCGTTGGCCTCCCAAACGGCAGCCGCCGCTGAAACCATCGGAGCGCAAATCGGCGATGTCCAGAAGAGCGTGAGCGATGTGGTTGTCATGATTGCTGCCGTCACAGATCGCATGACTGTGGTGGCTCGCGATAGCGAAGCGGTTACCAGCGCGGTCACAAAGCAGGTTGAGGCCACTTCAGTCATCCATCGCAGCATCAATGAGATGGAGGCTCTCAATCTGCGGACTGCCGACGACATGGCTGCAATCGCTGAGGCTTCGAATAAGGCGCTGCAGGGCACCGCCCGGATCGCCGAAACCACAGACGAACTCATCGGCCAGAATCGGCGGATTACCTCGACGCTCGACGCGTTCGCCGCGTCCACCGTTTCGGCACGGGACGCGGCTTGATCTGCATTCAGTTTCGGAGCTCAGCTGCGACCCGGCTATTCGGCTTTGGCCGCCCAAACGCTGGTCTCATAATCTTTGATCGATTCCATGAGTGCAGAGATTTCAGTCGCCGTCTCCGGAAGTCAGCTACGGGTTGGCGACGCGACTACCACATTAAGTGCTTTCCAGATCGCTGCGTCGGGGCCAAGCAGAAGGTCGCGCTTTTAATCCCGGTGCAGACATCTAGTGGATTGAGGTTGACGGAAGAGTCCCGATAGGGATTCTGCTGGGCCTGTAGGCGTGCGAGTCTGGGCGATACGCCAGGGATCATCATCACGGTTACCGCCGCGGACCGCGCCCGGCTTGAAGCTGTGGTCGCGGATCGCAACAGCCCTCAGAAGCACGTCTGGCGCGCCGCCATCGTGCTGGGAACTGCCGACGGGCTGGGCACGAACGCGATCATGCGTGTGACCGGCAAGAGCAAGACCGCCGTCTGGCGCTGGCAGGAGCGCTTTGCCAGCGACGGCGTGGACGGGCTCTTGCGTGACAAGACCCGTCCCTCGCGCATCGCGCCGTTCGGGCCAGAGGTAGGGGAGCGCATCGTCGCCCTGACGCTCGCTGAACCGCCGGGCGAGACGACCCAGTGGACCGGGCGGGCCATGGCGAAGGCGGCCGGCGTCAGCCTTTCTTATGTCCAGCGCGTCTGGCGCTCGCATGGGCTGCAGCCGCATCGCATCCGGACCTTCAAGCTCTCGATCGATCCGCCCGCTCATGCGGTGGTCCTCTCCATCGATGAGAAGAGCCAGATTCAGGCGCTCGATCGCACGCAGCCCGGCCTCCCCATGAAGCGCGGCCGCGCTGGCACCATGACGCATGACTACAAGCGCCACGGCACGACGACGCTGTTTGCCGCCCTTGACGTGCTCGACGGCAAGGTGGTCGGCCGGTGCATGCAGCGCCATCGCCATCAGGAGTTCATCCGCTTCCTCAACGCCGTGGAGAAGACCGTCCCGGCCACGAAAGCCATGCACGTGATCCTCGACAATTACGCCGCCCACAAGCACCCGAAGGTGATCGCCTGGCTTGCCCGCCACCCGCGCGTCACCTTCCACTTCACACCGACCAGCGCCTCCTGGCTCAACGCGGTCGAAGGCTTCTTCGCTGCCCTGACCAAGCGCAGGCTCCGCCGGGGCGTCTTCCTCGGCGTCGTCGACCTCCAGGCCGCCATCAACCGGTACCTCGCCGAGCACAACGTCGATCCAAAGCCGTTCCGCTGGAAAGCCGACCCAGACGCAATCATCGCTGCCGCAGCCAGAAAAGGTGAAGACGCTGCCGGCTGTGATCGACAGGTTGCCTTGCATCAGGCAGCTGCTCCACGGCTGGTTAACCATTTCGGACTATCCCTACGTCATTGGGTCGGAGAGCATCTGTGACGAAATTCAGTCAATGGCTGCCTAGTTTTTCGCTTCTGGCAGTCTCGACCGCCGTGTTGCCACTCCTTTCGCAGAATCTGTCCGATCCGCGCGTCGGTGCTGGTGTCTTCCCACCGTGGTGGTCTTCTCACGACATAATCGCTTCGGCCGCAGCGGCCGGGTCGATCGTTCGCCTCGGCACGTTTCCATTCATCGTCTTGGTTCGCTCCGACGGCGGCGACGTTGCGGAAAATTTGAGAGCCTCAGGCTCGCTCTTCAATCTCGACCCCGTCGGCATCGCCGGCTGCTTTACCAGGTGACGCCATGACCCTCACGATCGACGCCATCCGCAGCCTCGGCACCAGACTGGTCGTTGGCGCCATCTGGTTGCTTGTGCTGCTGGTGAGCGGTTCAGCAATTGCCAACGGCAACAACATTTTTGGCTTTTTGGGGGCTGCCCTAACTCTGGCGGTCGTTGCGAGCATCTGTTGGCGCCTTAGTCCAGACTCGGCCTCGACGCATACGACCTTGGGCGTGTGTCTGATGGTGGGCATTTCTCTGGTCGTAGCTGCGCTGGGCGGCAATACGCTTCAGATCGACATGCACATGGCTTATTTCGCCGCGCTCGCAATGCTGATCATTTTTTGCGACTGGCGCGTCATAGCCGCTGCAGCGGTCGTGGTCGCTGTTCACCATGTCCTGCTGTCGTTCCTTCTGCCTGCAGCCGTTTTCCCGGGAAACGCGAATCTCGGCCGCGTCGCCCTGCACGCTGCAATATTGCTGGTCGAGGCGATCACTCTGGCTTGGGCTGCGCAGCTGATTTCCCGAACGCTGGCCGCCTCGGCAATTGCGGTGAGCCAAGCAGAGGATGCGCTCCAGAAAGCGGCGCGAGCCCAGAACGAAGCTGAGAGTGCGCTTGAGCAGGCAGACGGCGCACGTGACGCTCAAGCCCGCTCGGTCCGCGAGACCGAAACGCTTCAGAAGAAGGTCGATAGTGAGCGGGAAGCTGTCGTTGTCGGCCTGGCGGAGGGCCTCGAAGAACTATCCAAAGGTAATCTGACGCACCGGATCAATACTGTATTTCCGGCTGATTACGAAAAGCTCCGTGACGATTTTAACCGTTCCGTCTCACAGCTAGACGCTGCGGTATCGGGAATTGCAACTGCGGCTGAATTTATCCGCGGCTCTGCGATTGAAATCAACAGCGGTGCCAGCGACCTTTCGAAGCGCACCGAGGATCAGGCCTCCTCGCTGGAGGAGACGGCGGCGACGACCGAGCAGCTCGCGGCCTCGGTCAAGGCGACCGCCCATGCCTCGCGCCAGGCGGCTACCGTGGCCACGGAGGCCATGCAGGCGGCGCAGGCCGGCGGCGCCATCGCCGGCAAGGCCGTCGACGCCATGGCCCGGATCGAGAACGCCTCGACCAAAATCTCCGACATCATCCGCGTGATCGACGACATCGCCTTCCAGACGAACCTGCTGGCACTGAACGCAGCCGTGGAAGCGGCCCGCGCCGGCGATGCCGGCAAGGGCTTCGCCGTCGTGGCCTCGGAGGTCCGCACGCTCGCCCAGCGGTCGAGCGAGGCGGCCAAGGACATTTCGGCGCTGATCTCGTCGTCGAACAGCGAAGTCGGCGAGGGCGTCAAGCTCGTCCGTCAGGCCGGCGAACAGCTCAGCCAGATCCTGGCGGCCTCGGAGAAGGTCGCGGCCACCATCGCGGAAATCTCGGCCGCCTCGGGCGAACAAGCCAGCGGCATCGACGAGATGAGCCAGGCGGTGGCCCATCTCGACGAGATGACCCAGCAGAACGCGGCGCTTTCCGAGCAGAGCGCCGCCTCCGCCGGCTCGCTCTCGGGCAAGATCGCCCAGCTCAACGACCTCGTCGCCGCCTTCAAGACCGGACCGGACGCGGGCCGCGCCGCAGCGGTGCCGGCCCCTGCCGGCGAGCCCGCCCGCCTTCGCCAGCTCGCGGAAGCAGCCTTCGCCCAGACCAGGGCGCCGGCTCCCCGCGCCGCTGCCCCGGTCGCTGCGCCGCGACCGGCGCCGGCCCCCGCCAGGAAGGTCGCCAACAGCCGCGCCGGCGATGCGGGCTGGGAAGAGTTCTGAGATAGCGGTGTAGTATGGCGAACGTCGTTGCAGAGCGTGTCGATGAGGACGACCTTGCTGATCGCGTCGTTGCGGCGATGCGCATGCACAGATCGCCATCCTATCCTCGGACCTTCGAGGTCTGGTACGCACATCTGTCGGGCACAATCCCGGCGCTGAGCGCAGAACTGCAACAGGTTCTGGACAGCGGCGGCTTCGTTGGCGCGACGGTCATCGACGGCCTGTACAATCGCTACGTGGGCACCGAGCGCCTGGCTCAAGAAGCGAACCGGACAAGTTCTCAAATCTTGGAGGAAATCGCTGGGCTGACCCGCCAGATCAACGAGGCAGTGGACGCCAGCGAAC
>LNFM01001308.1_pt1 | contig 16292 bp, 14 predicted proteins | sample 596031 | NCBI WGS metagenome assembly LNFM01 (sample SAMN04254537, study PRJNA301005) | activated carbon metagenome | isolation source: dual media filters at the Ann Arbor, Michigan drinking water treatment plant | place: USA: Ann Arbor
CCCTTTCGGTTAGCGCCAAATCCGGCGCAGTCCGGATTTCCGCGGAACCCATGGGAGGTCTGCCACGTTACCCGTGCATGAAGGCGGCGCGGGTCGCGTGGCCAGTGACAAGGAGACATCCGATGAATCAGGACCAGATCGCCGGCAAGTGGAAGCAGCTCAAGGGCGAAGCCAAGATCATGTGGGGCAAGCTGACCGATGACGAGCTTGACCAGGCCGAGGGCCACAAGGACAAGCTGTCCGGGCTGATCCAGGAGCGCTATGGCCGCACCAAGGAAGAAGCCGAAACCGAGGTCAAGCGCTTCTTCGACCGGGTCTGACACGACCCACCCAATCGGAAAGGGGCGCCCGCGGGGCGCCCCTTTTTCATTGCCTCCGGTTCATTTCCATTCAGGCGGAACCGGATCGGGTTCGAAAATCTGGTCGAAAGGCGTGTCGCCGAAGGCCCCCGCCTCGTACATCACACGCGAGGTGTAGCTGCCCCAATAGCGCCCGGACGGAGCATCGAAATGCCAGTCCGAGATCATCTCTTCGGTAAAGTCGACGCGGTCGCCGGCCTGCAGCGGGCCAAGGTTGACCGGTTCGTTTGCGAGAAGCCCGGCAAAGCTTCCGTCCGGCAGGCGCGCGAAGGGGGTGACCCAGATATGCTCGGACTCTGTCCCGCTGCCCGGCACGGTCTCCAGTTCGACCTTCAGCACCGAACCCGCGACCGAGTTTCCTTCGGCGTCGATCGCATTGGCAAGGAACAGCGGCAGGGTTGCCCGCGCCTCGGCGATGGCGGCCAGCATCTGGGCGTCGGCGTCGCGGTAGTTGACCGTCGGGTCCTGCGCGGCCAAGGGAGCCGCCAGACAGACTAGCAGCGCGGCGGCGCGGAGGATCACGCTTCGAACTCCACCAAGAGGTCCTTCGCCTCGATCTGGCTGCCCGGATGGACGTGGATGGCTTTCACCGTGGCCTCGCGGTCGGCGTGGAGACCGGTTTCCATCTTCATCGCCTCGATGTTGAGAAGGAGGTCACCGGCGCGGACTTTCTGCCCGGCGGTCACGGCAATCGAGGCGACGGCCCCCGGCATCGGCGCGCCGACATGGTTCGGGTTGCCGTCCTGCGCCTTGGGTCTTGCGGCCGTCTTCGCCTTGATCGCCCGGTTCGGCACCCGGATCACGCGAGGCTGGCCGTTCAGTTCGAAGAAGACCTTGACCTCGCCTTCTTCCGTGGTCTCACCCACTGCCTGCAGCCGGATTTCCAGCGTCTTGCCGGGGTCGATTTCCAGCGAGACCTCGTCGCCGGGCTGCATGCCGTAGAAGAACACTGGCGTAGGCAGGGTGCGGACCGGGCCGTACTGCTTGTGGCGGCCCATGTAGTCGAGGAAGACCTTGGGATACATGAGGTAGCCGTTCAGGTCCTCGTCATCGACGGTGATCCCGTTCATCTCGGCCGAGACGGATTTGCGCACCGCTTCCAGGTCCACGGACGGCAGGGTCTTGCCGGGTCGTTCGGTCAGGGGCTTTTCGCCTTTGAGGACCTTCTTGAGGATGCCCTGCGGCCAGCCGCCATGCGGTTGCCCGAGGTTGCCTTTCAGCATGTCCGCGACGCTGTCGGGGAAGGCCACGTCGACGTTGGGGTCCTCGACCTGCGCGCGGGTCAGGCCTTGTGCCACCATCATCAGCGCCATGTCGCCCACGACCTTGGAACTTGGCGTGACCTTGACGATGTCGCCGAACATCTGGTTAGCGTCGGCATAGGCTTGGGCGACCTCGTGCCAGCGTTCTTCCAGCCCCAGGCTGCGGGCCTGGGCCTTGAGGTTGGTGAACTGGCCACCGGGCATTTCGTGCAAGTAGACTTCGGAGGCCGGGGCCTGCAGGCCGGACTCGAACGCCGCATACTGCTTGCGGACGGCTTCCCAGTAGTCGGAAATCTGCCGCACCGCCGCGATGTCGATGCCGGTGTCGCGGTCAGTGTTGCGCAGGGCTTCCACAATGGAGCCGAGGCAGGGCTGCGAGGTGCCGCCCGAAAACGCATCCATCGCCGCGTCCACTGCATCGACGCCCGCGTCGCAAGCCGCAAGGATCGTCGCCGCCCCGGCCCCGCTGGTGTCGTGGGTGTGGAAGTGGACCGGCAGGCCGATCTCCTGCTTAAGTGCCTTGATAAGAACCCTGGCCGAGGCGGGTTTCATCAGCCCCGCCATGTCCTTCAGCCCCAGCACATGCGCGCCAGCAGATTTCAGTTCCTTGGCGCGGTCGAGGTAGTATTTCAGGTCGTACTTCGACCGGGCGGGGTCGAGGAGGTCGCCGGTATAGCAGATCGTGCCTTCGCAGACCTTGTTCGCCTCGATCACCGCGTCCATCGCGACGCGCATGTTCTCGACCCAGTTGAGGCTGTCGAAGACGCGGAAGACATCGACGCCGGTCTTGGCGGCCTGCAGGACAAAGCTGCGCACCACGTTGTCTGGGTAGTTGGTGTAGCCGACCCCGTTCGACGCGCGCAGCAGCATCTGCGTCATCAGGTTCGGCATCGCGGCCCGCAGGTCGCGCAGGCGCTGCCAGGGGCATTCCTGCAGGAAGCGGTAGGCGACGTCGAAGGTGGCACCCCCCCAGCATTCGACGCTGAAAAGCTGCGGCAGGTTGGCGGCATAGGCGGGGGCGACCTTGATCATGTCGATCGACCGCATCCTGGTCGCAAGCAGCGACTGGTGACCGTCCCGCATTGTGGTGTCGGTCAGGAGGACCTTCTTCTGTTCCTTCATCCAGTCGGCGACGGCTTGCGGACCCTTCTGCTCCAAGAGGTTCCGTGTCCCCATTGCCGGATCGGCCTTCGCGGCCGGGGGCTTGGGAGCCTTCGCCTCGGCCGGGGGCTTCGGACGGCCGGCCGTCTCCGGGTGGCCGTTCACGGTGATGTCGGCGATGTAGAGCAGGATCTTCGTCGCCCGGTCGCGGCGTTTCTTGAAGGCGAACAACTCCGGCGTCGTGTCGATGAACTTGGTGGTATAGGTGTCGTTCAGGAAAGTCTTGTGTTTCAGGAGGTTGATGACGAACTCGATGTTCGTGGCCACGCCCCGGATGCGGAATTCGCGCAGGGCGCGGTCCATGCGGGCGATCGCCTTCTCGGGCGTCTGGGCATGCGCGGTGACCTTGACCAGCAGCGAGTCGTAGTAGCGGGTGATCACCGACCCCGCATAGGCCGTGCCGCCATCAAGCCGAATGCCGTTGCCGGTGGCCGACCGGTAGGCGGTCAGGCGGCCATAGTCCGGGATGAAGTTGTTCAGCGGGTCTTCGGTCGTCACCCGGCACTGCACGGCGTGGCCCGAAAGCTTGACGTCGGCCTGCGATGGCACGCCGGTCGCCACGGGCAGGGACTTGCCTTCCTCGATCAGGATCTGGGCCTGGACGATGTCGATCCCCGTGACCTCTTCGGTGACGGTGTGTTCGACCTGGACGCGGGGGTTGACCTCGATGAAGTAGAACTTCTCGGTGTCCATATCCATCAGGAACTCGACCGTGCCCGCGCATTCGTAGTTCACGTGGGAACAGATGCGCTTGGCCATCTCGCAGACATCCTCGCGCTGTTCCTGCGTGAGGTAGGGGGCAGGGGCGCGTTCGACGACCTTCTGGTTCCGGCGCTGTACGGTGCAATCGCGTTCCCACAGGTGCCAGACGTTGCCCTGCTTGTCGCCGAGGATCTGCACCTCGACGTGGCGGGCGCGGAGGATCATCTTTTCAAGGTAACCCTCGCCGTTGCCGAAGGCCGCTTCTGCCTCACGACGGCCCTCGCGGACCTTGCCCTCCAGCTCCTCCTCGTTCAGGATCGGCCGCATGCCCCGACCGCCCCCGCCCCAGGAAGCCTTGAGCATCAAGGGATAGCCAACCTCCGCCGCCTGCTTCTTGATCTGCGCCATGTCCTCGCCCAAGACCTCGGTCGCCGGAATGACCGGGACGCCAGCCTCCATCGCCACGCGGCGGGCGCTGGCCTTGTCGCCAAGTGCCCGCATCGTGTCGGCTTGCGGCCCGATGAAGGTGATCCCCGCCTGATCGCAGGCATCAACGAAATCCGGGTTCTCAGACAGAAGCCCATAGCCCGGGTGGATCGCATCCGCCCCGGCCATCCGCGCGACACGGATGATCTCGGGGATCGAGAGGTAGGCGCCGACGGGGGACAGGCCTTCGCCGATCCGGTAGGCCTCATCCGCCTTGAAGCGGTGGAGCGACAGCTTGTCCTCTTCGGCATAGACCGCGACGGTCTTCTTGCCCATCTCGTTGGCCGCCCGCATGACGCGGATCGCGATCTCGCCGCGGTTGGCGACCAGGATCTTCTTGAACTCGGGCATCGGCGGCACTCCCCAGGCAGCAGGACCCTTGCACATTAGGGGTGCTGCGCTGCAGCGCAAGAGACTTTGACGCCGTTTTCCATCAGAAATGCGACAGGGTGCCGCAATGTGCCGTTAGCGCAAACATCCGGGCTGCGCGGCCCCTGAACATTCCTAGAACGCGGGACTTTCCCCCCGCGCCGAACGCGATATACTGCGGCGATGAACTCCTGGGACGAAGACCAGGCCTTCGAGGCCGCCGCAACGCCGATCCCGCTGTCGCAGCGCGCTATGGCGGCGCGGGGTGCGCCCTATCTGGATGACCTGAACCCGGCGCAGCGGGCAGCGGTCGAGGCTCTGGACGGCCCTGTGCTGATGCTGGCCGGGGCAGGGACGGGCAAGACCAAGGCGCTGATCGCGCGGGTGGTGCATCTGATGCGACAGCGTCAGGTCCGCCCGAACGAAATCCTTGCCGTGACCTTCACCAACAAGGCCGCCCGCGAGATGAAAGAGCGGGTGGGGCGGCTGCTGGGCGAGGTGGCCGAAGGGATGCCTTGGATGGGCACGTTCCACTCGCTGTCGGTCAAGATCCTGCGGCGGCATGCCGAGTTGGTGGGGCTGAAGCCGAACTTCACCATTCTGGACACCGACGACCAGATCCGCCTGCTGAAACAGCTTATCGCCGCCGCCAACATCGACGAAAAGCGCTGGCCTGCGCGGCTTTTGGCGTCGTTGATCGACGGCTGGAAGAACCGCGCGCTGACGCCGGGCCGGGTGCCCTCGTCTGATGCCTCGGCCTACAACAACCGGGGAACCGAGCTTTACGCGGCCTATCAGGACCGGCTCAAGACCCTGAACGCCACCGATTTCGGCGACCTCCTTCTCCATTGCGTGACGATATTTCAGACGCATCCGGACGTCCTGCAGCAGTACCAGCGCTGGTTCCGCTATATCCTCGTCGACGAGTACCAGGACACCAACGTCTGCCAGTACCTCTGGCTGCGGCTCTTGGCGCAGGCGCACAAGAACATCTGCTGCGTGGGGGACGACGATCAGTCGATCTATGGCTGGCGCGGGGCCGAGGTCGGCAACATCCTGCGCTTCGAAAAGGATTTTCCGGGCGCGCAGGTGATCCGGCTGGAGCAGAACTACCGCTCGACCGGGCATATCCTTGCGGCCGCCTCGGGGATCATCGCCAAGAACGCGGGGCGGCTGGGCAAGACACTGTGGACTGCGGGGGCGCTGGGCGAGAAGGTCCGCCTCATCGGCCACTGGGACGGCGAGGAAGAGGCGCGCTGGATCGGCGAGGAGATCGAGTCGATCCAGCGGGGCACCCGTGGGCGCGACCCGGTGGACCTGAACCACCAGGCGATCCTTGTCCGCGCGTCCCACCAGATGCGCGCCTTCGAGGACCGGTTCCTGACCATCGGCCTGCCGTATCGGGTGATCGGCGGCCCCCGCTTCTACGAACGCCAGGAAATCCGCGACGCGATGGCGTACTTCCGGCTGGCAGTGTCCCCGGACGACGACCTTGCGTTCGAACGGGTGGTGAACCTGCCCAAGCGGGGCCTTGGCGACACGGCGCAGTCGAAGATCAACCAACTTGCGCGGGGGGCGCAGGTGTCGCTTCTGGACGGCGCGCGCGAGGCCGTGGCAAAGGGTGTCATCGGGGGCAAGGGCGCGGCCCAACTGCGCGCCTTTGTCGACGGGGTCGACCGCTGGCACATCGCCACGCTCCACCCGGAATACGACCACATCCGGCTAGCCGAGACGATCCTGGAGGAGTCGGGCTACACCGAGATGTGGCAAAACGACAAGACGCCGGAGGCTCCGGGGCGGCTGGACAACCTCAAGGAACTGATCAAGGCGCTGGAGCAGTTCGACAACCTGCAGGGGTTTTTGGAACACGTCTCTCTCATCATGGACAACGATACCGAGGGGGCGGAGGAGAAGGTCACGATCATGACCCTTCACGCCGCAAAAGGGCTGGAGTTTCCGGTTGTCTTCCTGCCGGGGTGGGAGGATGGGTTGTTCCCCTCCCAGCGCAGCATGGACGAGAGCGGGCTGAAGGGGTTGGAGGAGGAGCGGCGGCTGGCCTACGTCGGGATCACCCGGGCGGAGGAGGTCTGCACGATCAGCTTTGCCAGCAATCGGCGGGTCTACGGGCAGTGGCAGTCGCAGCTTCCCAGTCGGTTCATTGATGAGCTGCCGGGGGAGCATGTCGAGGTGCTGACCGCGCCGGGCCTGTATGGCGGGGGCTTCGGGGCGGCGGCTTCGGTGGGGTTCGGGTCCAGTCTGGAAGAGCGGGTTTCCAAGGCCGACGTCTACAACTCGCCCGGCTGGCGGCGGCTGCAGGAAAACTCCGCCGCCCGCCCGATGCGGCAGCCGCAGGAGGCGCGGCATGTGGTGATCGATATGGAGGCGGTGTCCCCCTATGTGATGGGGGACCGGGTCTTCCACCAGAAGTTCGGCTACGGCGAGATCATGGGGATCGAGGGCGACAAGCTGGACGTTGAGTTCGATCATGCCGGGTCGAAGAAGGTCGTCGCACGCTGGGTGATCCCGGCGGATCAGGTGGACGACGTGCCGTTCTGAGGGGATGTGTCCACGGTGGACATTCTCTGATGTCCCTGCAATTTCAAAGACTTGGTCGCGGACGTTAGGCTTTTCTTAACTCCTGTCCGCAAGGCTTGCGGGCATGTCCGGATCCCTCCAACCTCGCGTCCTGGGCAGACCGTCATTCGCATGTCTGGTAGACGAAGGGGCAGCCCTGCGCGAGGCCGTCCGGAGACACGGACCGAGCGACCGTTTCGGATCGACGCGGGGGTCGTGAAGCCCGCTGGTCGGGCCAGATCAATGGCTGTTTTGGTGACGCCAAGCCGCCGAACGCCCTGATGTCCGGTCTTTCAGTCATTCATCCCTGGCTTGGGGAAGGCCAAATTCCTTCGAAGGAATTTGCAAATCTTTTCGAAAAGATTTGCGCCTCGCGCTTCAGCCGCAGTTGTGGCCACGCACCTTGCCGCTGACGCGCGCAACGTGGCGGGCCTTTGGGGATTCGCACAAGGGGGGAGTGGGTTGCGCTTTCGGGTGGGGCGGGGGCATTCTGTCGGGAAAGACCGGGGAGGACAGGATGTCGGGAGATGCGATCGAGTTGGCGCGGCTTGCCGACGTGCTGGAGGCCCGGGCCTCGCAGGGCAACCGGGTCATTGCGGCCATCGCTGGCGCTCCTGGGTCGGGGAAATCGACGCTGGCGGAGAAGCTGGTGGGCAAGCTGAACGGTCGCCAGCCGGGGTTGGCGGCGGTGCTGCCGATGGACGGGTATCATTATGATGACCTCTATCTGGTGCCGGCGGGGCTGAGGCCTCGGAAAGGCGCGCCGATGACGTTTGACGTGGGCGGGCTGTTTCACACGCTGCAGCGGCTGCGGGCGCGGGAGGAGGCGGAGGTCTTTGTCCCGGTGTTCGACCGCAAGATCGAGATCGCGCGGGCGGGCGCTCGGGTCATCGCGAAAGAGGTGCCGGTGATCGTGGTTGAGGGGAATTGGCTTCTCCTTAACCAGGCTCCTTGGGACCGGCTGCGGCCGATGTTCGACGTCACAGTTATGGTCGATGTGCCCGAGCATGTCCTGCGCGCGCGGTTGCGGGGGCGGTGGGAGCGGTTGGGGCTTAACGAGGCCGAGATCGTTGAAAAACTGGAAGAAAACGACCTGCCGAATGGGCGCTGGGTGCGGGATGGGTCCATCGCGGCGGAGTTTGTGGTCCGCAACAGCTAGACCGTCGGAGGCCCGAAAATCCGCAGGTCTAGCCCTGCATTCCTGCTAGCCTTGCGATTCGATTGGCGCTAGTCTGGCGCGCAAGACCCGGGGGATACACTCGGGCTAAAGGCAGAGCAGGCATAACAGGCGGTTTTCCATGACTGAAATGGTCTATGGCTCGAATCCCGTGCGGGTATCGGAGCCGGTCATCCCGAAGTGGTGGCGCACGATCGACAAGTGGACGCTGACCTGCGTGTTCGTCCTCTTTGGGGTCGGGCTCTTGCTGGGGCTGGCGGCTTCGGTGCCGCTGGCGACGCGCAACGGGCTGGAGCCGTTCTACTATGTGCAGCGGCAGGCCTTCTTTGGCGGGGTCGCGCTGGTGGTGATGCTGGGGGTGTCGATGATGCCGCCGGACATGGTGCGACGCCTTGGGGTCATGGGATTTGCGGTGTCCATGCTGGCGCTGATGCTGCTGCCGGTGTTCGGCACGGATTTCGGCAAGGGCGCGGTGCGGTGGTTTTCCTTTGGGTTCGCGTCGATCCAGCCGTCGGAGTTCCTGAAGCCGGGGTTTGTGGTCGTGGTGGCCTGGCTGATCGCGGCCAGTCAGGATCTGGCGGGGCCGCCGGGCAAGACGATTTCCTTTGCGCTGACGCTGGTGGTGGTCGGGTTCCTGGCGATGCAGCCGGACTTTGGCCAGTCGGCGCTGGTGCTGTTCGCCTGGGGCGTGGTCTATTTCGTGGGCGGCGCACCGATGCTGCTGATCGCCATCGTCGGCGGGGTCGTGGCGGTAAGCGGGCTGGTGTTCTATGAAAGCTCGGAGCACTTTGCGCGGCGGATCGACGGGTTCCTGTCGCCGGATGTCGATCCCCGGACTCAGCTGGGTTACGCGGCAAACGCGATCCAGGAGGGCGGGTTCTTTGGCGTGGGCGTGGGCGAGGGCCAGGTGAAATGGTCGCTGCCGGATGCGCATACCGATTTCATCATCGCGGTGGCGGCCGAGGAATACGGGCTGATCCTGGTCCTGTTCATCCTGGCGCTGTACGGAGTGATCGTGGTGCGGTCGCTGTGGCGGCTGTTGCCGGAACGGGACCCCTTCGCGCGATTGGCGGGGGCAGGGATGGCCTGCATCTTCGGGGTGCAGGCGATGATCAACATGGGTGTTGCGGTGCGGTTGCTGCCGGCCAAGGGGATGACGCTGCCCTTCGTGAGCTATGGTGGCTCGTCGGTCATTGCGGCCGGGATCACGATGGGGATGCTTCTGGCGCTGACCCGTGAGCGGCCGCGCGGGCAAATGAGCGACGTCTTCCGGCGGGGGCGGTGATGGGTGTTTTCGTAGGCTCCCCCACCCCGGCCCTCCCCCACAGCGGGGCGAGAGAGGCGCCTGTCGCCGCCGGGGTTTCCTGGCGATGAGCGGCAAGCTTCTGTTGATCGCAGCGGGGGGCACGGGGGGGCACATGTTCCCGGCGCAGGCCCTGGCCGAGGCGATGCTGGCGCGGGGCTGGCGGGTGAAGCTGTCGACGGATGACCGGGGCGCGCGCTATGCGGGCGGGTTTCCGAAAGAGGTGCGGATTGAGCAGGTCGCCAGCGCGACCTTCGCGCGGGGCGGGGTGGCGGCGAAGCTGATGGTGCCGTTCCGCATCTTCGGTGGCGTGCTGGGCGCGGTATGGTCTCAGATGCGCGACAAGCCTGCAGTGGTGGTGGGGTTCGGGGGCTACCCGTCGATCCCGGCGCTGTCGGCGGCCTGGGTTCTTCGGCGGCCGCGGATGATCCATGAACAGAACGGCGTGCTGGGCCGGGTGAACCAGGTCTTTGCGCGGCGGGTGGACAAGGTGGCCTGCGGGACCTGGCCGACCACGTTGCCTGGCGGAGTGACGGGTGAAGCCACGGGCAACCCGGTGCGGCAGGCCGTGCTGGATCGCGCCTCGGCCCCTTATATTCCGCCTGGGGATTATCCGATGTCGCTGGTGGTGATCGGCGGCAGTCAGGGCGCGCGCATCCTGTCGGACGTGGTGCCTGCGGCAGTCGCCCTCTTGCCCGAAGCCCTGCGGGCCAATCTGCGGGTCGAACACCAGGCCCGGGACGAAGATGCCGCCCGGGTCGAGGCGGCCTATGCCGAGGCGGGCGTCAGGGCCGAGATTGCGCCGTTCTTCAGCGACATTCCCCGCAGGCTGTCCGAGGCGCAGCTAGTGATCAGCCGGTCGGGGGCGTCGTCGGTGGCCGACATCTCGGTGATCGGGCGGCCGGCGATCCTGATCCCCTTTGCGGCGGCGACGGGGGACCATCAGACGGCCAACGCCAAGGGACTATCTGACGCGGCGGCATCGGTGGTGATCCAGGAGAAGGCGCTTGACGCAGGCGCGCTTGCGGGCCACATCGCCGCGATCCTGGAGGACCCGCATCGGGCCGAGGGCATGGCGCGTGCCGCGTTGGGCGAAGGCAAGCCGGACGCGACGGCTCGGCTGGTGGCGCTGGTGGAAGAGTTGGGCGGAGAGACGACATGAACGCAACGACGAAGCTTCCGCTGGAGTTGGGCCCGATCCATTTCGTCGGCATCGGCGGGATCGGGATGTCCGGCATCGCCGAGGTCCTGATGACGCTGGGCTATGCGGTGCAGGGGTCGGACGCGAAGGCGTCGAAGATCACCGACCGGCTGGTGAAGTTGGGGGCCACGTTCTTTGAAGGGCAGAAGGCCGAGAACATCGGGGATGGGGTTTCGGTCGTGGTGATCTCCAGCGCGATCAAGAAGGGCAATCCAGAGCTGGAAGAGGCGCGGCGCCGGAAGCTGCCGGTGGTGCGCCGGGCCGAGATGCTGGCGGAACTGATGCGGATGCGGTCGAACATCGCGATTGCCGGGACGCATGGCAAGACGACGACGACGACGATGGTGGCGACGCTGCTGGACAAGGGCGGGTTTGATCCGACGGTCATCAACGGCGGTGTGATCCATGCTTATGGGTCGAACGCGCGCGCGGGCGCTGGCGAGTGGATGGTGGTCGAGGCCGACGAGAGCGATGGCAGCTTCAACCGTCTGCCCGCGACGATTGCCATCGTGACCAACATCGACCCCGAACATATGGAGCATTGGGGCACCTTCGACGCGCTGCGGAAGGGGTTCCTGGATTTCGTGTCGAACATCCCGTTCTATGGCCTTGCGGTCTGCTGCACGGACCACCCGGAAGTGCAGGCCCTGGTGGGCCGGGTGACCGACCGCCGCGTGGTGACCTTCGGGTTCAACGCGCAGGCTGACGTCAGGGCGCAGAACCTGACGTATGAGAATGGCGTCGCGCATTTCAACATCGCCTTACAGGCGGAAGGCCAGGTGATCGAGGGCTGCACGCTGCCGATGCCGGGGGATCACAACGTGTCCAACGCCCTGTCGGCCGTGGCCGTGGCGCGGCATCTGGGGATGAAGAAGGACGAGATCCGTGAAGCGCTGGCGGGCTTTGCGGGGGTGAACCGGCGGTTCACCAAGGTGGCCGAGGTGAACGGGGTCACCATCATCGACGATTACGGCCACCATCCGGTCGAGATTGCCGCCGTGCTGAAGGCCGCGCGGCAGGCGACCAAGGGGCGGATCATCGCTGTCCACCAGCCGCACCGCTATACCCGGCTGTCCAATCTGTTCGAAGAATTCTGCAGCTGCTTCAACGACGCGGATGTCGTGGCCATCGCCGATGTCTATGCGGCGGGCGAGGACCCGATCCCGGGTGCCTCGCGGGACGATCTGGTGGCGGGACTGATCGCGCATGGGCATCGCCACGCGCGGGCGCTGCTGGACGAGGCTGATCTCGCGCGGCTGGTCAAGGAACAGGCGCGGCCCGGCGACATGGTGGTGTGCCTTGGGGCAGGGACGATCAGCGGTTGGGCGAATGCACTCCCGGCCAAGCTGATGGGGGCGGCTGCATGACCCGGCGCGGCAGTCGGGGCATAGGCGCATGATCTGGGGCTATATCTCGCCGCTGTTCTTTGGCTGCCTCTGGATCCTGGCGGCGGCAGTGGTCGCGATGCTGCCGATGCGGATGCAGATGAAGCCAGGGCTGGCGCTGTTGATCATGGCGCCGTTTCTTCTGGGGTGGATCGGCTGGGTGCATGGCTGGGTCTGGGTCTTTGCCGGGACCTTTGCCTTCGTGTCGATGTTCCGCAACCCGTTGATCTATTTCATCCGACGTGCCCTGGGCCGACCGGCACCCTTGCCGAAGGAGCTGGAGAAGTGAGGTCGGGGCGCAATCTGATGCGAGGCCGCGCATGATGGGAAATTTCGGAGCAAACCCTGACTATTGGCCGCTGGTCCTGTGTCTGGTCTGGCTGATCGTCGCGAACGTGATCGCGATGTTCCCGTCGCGCGACAAGCATTGGCGGGCGGCCTATGTCCTGATCGCTCTTGGGGTGCCGCTTCTGGGCTGGGTGACCTATGTCTCGGGGCCGGTGGTGGGGCTTGTCCTTCTGGCAGCGGGCGCGTCGGTCCTGCGCTGGCCGGTGGTCTTTCTCTGGCGCTGGCTGCGCCGTCAGATCGGGTGAGGCGATGACCGGGATGCTTTGGGCGATTGGTGCCGGGACGGTGATCCTTTCGGCGGGAATGTCCTATCTGGTAACCCGCCGCTATGGCTGGGGGGCGGCTGTGATGCTGCCGGTCGTGGCGTTGGCGGCGATGATCGGGATGACCTGGCAGGAGCAGGGGCTGGATGTGGCGGGGGGCATGGACCTTGTACAGGACTCGCTGGTCTTTGCCGCGCCGATCCTGGGGGGCGCGCTGGTTGGCATCCTGTTGGCCCTGCGGCGGCGGTCCTGAGGTCTTGCAGCGGCGCGGAAAGCGCCGCAGAAGGCTGGGATGATGGTGACACTACCCGAAACACGCGGCGTGCTGACGCCGGATCGTTCGCTGGCGGACCTGACCTGGTTACGGGTAGGGGGGCCTGCCGACTGGTTGTATCAGCCTGCGGATGAGGCGGACCTGGCGGCGTTTCTGGCGGCGCTGGACCCGGCGGTCGCGGTCTTTCCGATGGGCGTCGGGTCGAACCTGATCGTGCGGGATGGCGGTATCCGGGCGGTGGTGATCCGGCTGGGGCGGGGATTCAATTCGATTGAGATTGACGGGGACCGGGTCGTGGCGGGCGCGGCGGCCTTAGATGCGCATGTGGCGCGTCGGGCGGCAGAGGCTGGGCTGGACCTGACGTTTCTGCGCACCATTCCGGGGTCTATCGGCGGGGCAGTGCGGATGAACGCGGGCTGCTACGGGTCTTATGTGGCGGATGTGCTGGAGGAGGTGCGGGTTGTGACGCGGGCTGGCGAGGCGGTGACGCTGCCTGCTGCGGCGCTGAACCTGCGGTATCGGCAAAGCGATCTGCCGGAGGGTGCGGTAGTCACCTCGGCGACGTTCCGGGCCGCGAAGGGTGATCCGGCGGCGCTGGAGGCGCGGATGGTGGATCAGATCGCCAAGCGGGATGCCTCGCAGCCGACGAAGGAGCGGTCGGCGGGGTCGACGTTCCGCAATCCGGCGGGGTTTTCATCGACCGGGAAGGCGGATGACAGCCACGAGTTGAAGGCCTGGAAGGTGATCGACGACGCCGGAATGCGCGGCGCGCGGGTGGGTGGGGCGCAGATGTCCACCATGCATTCCAACTTCATGATCAACGCCGGGGGCGCGACGGCCGCCGATCTGGAAAATCTGGGCGAGGAAGTCAGGAAAAAGGTTTACCAATCAAGCGGTATCACGTTAGAGTGGGAAATCATGCGGGTCGGAGAATACCCGCAGGACTAATGATATCACGGGTCGGATAAGACCCGGATGAGGCAGTGTATGGCGGGCGCATCGAGCAGGATGGCCCCCGAAGTGGCGGTTCTGATGGGTGGGCTTTCCGCAGAGCGGGAGGTTTCGCTTGTCTCTGGGCGCGAATGCGCATCGGCTCTTCGGGCGGCGGGGTACAAGGTGACGGAGGTCGATTGCGGCCCCGATCTGCCTGCGCGTCTGGCTGATCTGAAACCTGCCGTCTGCTTCAATGCGCTGCATGGCCGCTGGGGTGAGGATGGCTGTGTTCAGGGCATGCTGGAGTGGCTGGGCATCCCCTATACGCATTCCGGCGTGCTGGCCTCGGCCCTGGCGATGGACAAGGTCAAGACCAAGGAAGTCTACAAGGCTGCCGGGTTGCCGGTGGTCGAAAGCGTTCTGGCCTCGCGTGAAGCGGTCGAAGCGGGGCATGTGCTGCCTGCGCCTTACGTGGTGAAGCCCTATAACGAGGGCTCTTCGGTCGGGGTCTATATTGTCCGCGAGGGGTCGAACGCGCCGCGGCTGTCCGCGTCGATGCCCGATCAAGTCATGGTGGAGACCTATGTCCCGGGCCGTGAGCTGACGACGACGGTGATGGGTGACCGGGCGCTGGGGGTGACGGATATCATCACCGACGGCTGGTATGACTATGATGCCAAGTACAAGGCGGGCGGGAGCCGGCATGAATGTCCGGCAAATGTCCCGGCCGAGATCGAGGCGGCTTGCCTCGACTACGCGCTGCGGGCGCACCGGGCGCTGGGGTGCCGGGGCGTGTCGCGCACCGATTTCCGCTGGGATGAGGCACGCGGGCTGGCGGGGCTGATCCTTCTGGAGACGAACACTCAGCCTGGGATGACGCCCACATCGCTCGCGCCCGAGCAGGCGGCGATGCAGGGGATCGGGTTCCCGGAATTCTGCGCCTGGATGGTGGAGGACGCGTCATGCAATCGCTGAGCGCGCGTCGTCCGGGCCGGGGGACCCGCCGTGATCCGGCCCCGTCCAAGTGGGATTATCGGCTGCAGCGGCTGATGCTGACGCCTTACGTGCGCGGCTTTGTCTGGAAGGGTCTGCCAAGCCTGGTGGTCCTGGGCGCGGTTGCGCTGTGGTTCAGCCATGAGCCGAACCGGCAGGCAGTGGTCGGGCAGCTGACCCATCTGCGCGAGGAATTCGAAGCGCGGCCGGAGTTCCGGGTGTCGCTGGCGCGGGTCGAGGGCGCGTCGGACGACCTGGCCGAGGCGGTGCGGGCCAAGCTGGCGCTGCCCTTGCCGATGTCCAGCTTTGACATCGACCTGGACGCCGCGCGGGCAAGGATCGAAGCGCTGGATGCGGTCAAGAAGGCCGACCTGCGGGTGCGGTCGGGTGGCGTGTTGCAGGTGGTGATCACCGAGCGCATGCCGGTTGCCATTTGGCGCACCGAGGACGGGCTGACGCTGGTCGACGAGACCGGCCACCGCGTGGCAGGACTTCTGTCGCGCGCCGACCGGCCCGACCTGCCGCTGATCGCAGGCGAGGGGGCCGATCTGGCTACGCCCGAAGCGCTGGACCTGATCGCGGCCGCCGGGCCGCTGACGCCGCGCCTGCGGGGGTTGGTCCGCATGGGTGACCGGCGCTGGGACCTGGTGCTGGACCGGGAGCAGCGCGTGCTTTTGCCTGAAGACAACCCGGTGCAGGCGCTGGAACGACTGCTGGCGCTGGACCATGCGCAGGACCTGATGAACCGAGACATCCTGACCGTCGATCTGCGGTCGGACCACCGCCCCACCCTTCGCCTAACCCCCCATGCCCTTGCCGAGGTGCGCCGCGCGCAAGGCCTTGAAACCGTGGAGAACGAACTGTGACCGATCTCTATACTTCCCAGCGCGTGATTGCCATTCTGGACGTGGGCACCAGCAAGATCGCCTGTCTGGTCCTGCGCTTCGACGGGCCGGACCGGCTGCGCGAGCAGGACGGGGTCGGGCCGATGGCCGGGCAAAGCCAGTTCCGAGTGATCGGGGCGGCGACGACGCGGTCGCGCGGGGTCCGCTTTGGCGAAATCGCGGTGATGAACGAGACCGAGCGCGCCATTCGCACCGCTGTTCAGGCAGCGCAGAAGATGGCCAACGTGCGGGTCGATCATGTGATCGCCTGCTTTTCGGGGGCGGAACCGCGCAGCTATGGGCTGGCGGGGGAGCTGGACCTGCAGGATTCTGTGGTGACGGAACAGGATGTGAGCCGCGTGCTGGCATCCTGCGATGTGCCGGATCTGGGGCAGGGACGTGAGGTGCTGCATGCCCAGCCGGTGAACTTTGCGCTGGATCACCGTTCGGGCCTTGGCGATCCGCGCGGGCAGATCGGCCATCGGCTGGCGGTGGACATGCACCTTTTGTCGGTTGACGGGGATGTGGTGCAGAACCTTCTCTACTGCATCAAGCGCTGCGATCTGGAATTGGCGGGGATTGCGTCCTCGGCCTATGTCTCGGCGATCTCGTCGCTGG
>LNFM01007943.1_pt1 | contig 16292 bp, 16 predicted proteins | sample 596031 | NCBI WGS metagenome assembly LNFM01 (sample SAMN04254537, study PRJNA301005) | activated carbon metagenome | isolation source: dual media filters at the Ann Arbor, Michigan drinking water treatment plant | place: USA: Ann Arbor
AGGCGCAGCCGTGTTCCCGACGGGCGACGGTGGCGGCGACGCGCTCCCGCATGCAGCCAGGAGCATCACGACGAGTAGCTTCACGGTCGCTCGATACCACGCGAGCCGCCCCTGAACGGGGCTCGCCTCGCTGTGAGGCAATGTTTGCGCCGGGGGCAGCATTCGCTGGCGAAGGACGATCTCCGCGGACCACGTGCGACTCCGTGGGAGGGCCTCTCGTCCGAAGGGGCACGATGAAGATGCTCACGCTCACCACGTCCCTCACTCTCGCTGCCATTTCCACTGGTTGCCTCGTGCCGAAGGACGGCCCGCGCACGGGCGCCGTTGCCACCGGAGCCCAACTCGCGGTCGTCGATGACCTCAAGGTCTGGACCACGACCTCCAAGGAGAAGGTCGCCGAGACCGAATACCGGGACGAGAGCGGTCGGGCGATCGGCACGGCGTCGACCTACGAGGACCGGACGACGGTGCACACGGCGAAGATCTGGTACCCGGTGCAAGGCACCGAGCAGCTGTCCGATGAGGACTTCTTCCGCATCGCGGGCGACCAGCGGGCCCTCGACGAGACGATCGCGCTCCGCGAGAACGGACGGACGTGGAATCGCCGCGGCATTGGCTTCATGGCCGGTGGTGTGGTCGGGATGATCGCGGGCTTCTTCGTGTCGAACGCAGGCCTCCGGACCGGGCTGGTCACGCTCGGCGGCTTGTCGGTCTCGGGCGGCTACTACATGAGCTGGTGGGGCGCGCGGCAGATGAATCCCGAGACCCACGCCGTCGATCGCAGCGTCGCCGATCGCGCCGCGAACCTGTACAACGCCTCGCTGGGGGCCACCGGCGGCGTGAGCCTCAACAAGACCTTCTAGGTGCGATCTGCGCGGCGTCGATTCGCTCATGTTCCACCCGGCCGCATTCGCCATCAGCTGGCCCCCCTCGCCGTGGCACCATGCAGAGGTGACCAAGGCCGTGATCGAGCAGATCCGCGCGCGCTGGCCCGGTGGGCCGTCGCCCGAGGACGCCCGCTTCACGGCGTACGTCGACGCGAGGCAAGCGAAGCAGCCCGACAAGGAGCTGCGACTCGATGATCTGTACCTCGCGTGGTGGTCCACCCAGGACGATGCGGGGATCCGCGCCTTCGAGCACCAGTTCGCACCGGATATCGATCGCCTCGTCGCGCGGTTCCATCGGTTGCCGGCGGCAGAGCTGCGTCAACGGTTGCGCGTGAAGCTCTTCGTCGAGCCCGCGAAGATCGTCGAGTACGCCGGCGTCGGGTTCCTGCAGAACTGGTTGCGGGTCACCGCGGCGCGGCTGTTCGTCGATGCGGCGCGCGGCGATGCCTCGCTCAAGTACGAGGACGAGCTCGACGAGAAAGAGCTCGTTGGGATGGCCGCGCCTTCCGATCCACGCCTCGCGCACATCCAGGGGCAGCTCGGCGGCGCCGTGAAGCGTGCGTTTGCCGCGGCGGTAGCGAGCCTGCAACCGCGCGAGCGGACCTTCCTGCGTCACGCGTACGTCGACCGGCTGACGCTCGATCAGATCGCCGCCACCTACGGCGTTCACCGCGCGACGGTGGCGCGCACCCTCGCGTCGGCGCGCGAGCATTTGATCGAGCAAACGCGCGCGGAAGTCGCGAAGCAGCTCGGTATCGCGGCTGATGATCTCGCGAGCGCGATCGGTGTCCTCGCGACCAACCTGGAACTGTCGTTGTCGCGGGTGCTGCGGAGCGATGCATGAAGGGCGAACAGGCCAACCCCCTCGTGAAGACGATCCGCGCCGTGAGCTCTGTGCCGCGGAACGCCGAGCTCGCGGTGGGAACCGTGCTGCCGGACTGCCCCGGTGACGAGACCCTCGTCGCGCTGGTCGAGAGGACCCTCGACACCGGTCGCGTCGCGGCGCTCGCGGATCACGTCGACCGATGTGAGCGGTGCCGCGCGACGGTCGGCGCCCTGGCGGGGAGCGACGATCCGGCGACGGCGACGTCTACGCGGGTTGGTCGCTACGAGCTACGCGATCAGCTCGGCGCGGGGGGCATGGGCGTCGTGTGGAGAGCCTGGGATCCGATGCTCGAGCGGATGGTCGCGATCAAGCTGGTGCGTCCGGACGTGGGCGAACATGGATCGGCGCGCATGCTGCGCGAGGCGCGTGCGGCCGCGAAGCTAGCGCATCCGAACGTGGTGGCCGTGTACGACGTCGGCGAACACGCGGGGGCGGTGTTCATCGCCACGGAGCTTGTCGAGGGAGAGCCTCTTGACCGCTGGCAGCTCGAGAAGAGCGCGTCGGCGATCGTCGACGTCTACGTGCAGGCGTGCCGGGGCCTGGCGGCCGCTCACTCGATCGGGCTCGTGCATCGCGACGTCAAGGCGTCCAATATCCTCGTCGGGCACGATGGTCGCGTACGCGTCGGCGACTTCGGTCTCGCGCGAGGGAGCTCGACCGCTGGTGACGCCGCTGTCGACGTGCTGACCCATACGGGACACGTCGTCGGCACGCCGGCGTACATGGCTCCCGAACAGCGCGCGGCGATGCCCGTCGATGCGCGTGCCGATCAGTTCTCGCTGTGTGTCGCCCTCGCCGAGGCCCTGGGTGGTGTACGCCCGCGGCCTGAGACGCCGGCCGCGGATCTGCGCGTCGAGCCGCGGTACGCCGACGCGATCGCGCGAGGGCTGCGGCTCGATCCCGACGAGCGATGGCCCGACCTCGATGCGTTCGTGGCCGCGCTGCTGGCGGAGCCGACGACGCCGACCACCTCGCACCGTTCACGTCGCTGGATCATCGTGGGCACCGTGGTCGTGACGGCGGCCGTGGCCGCGATCGTGGTTGGCATGCGCGGTCCGGCGGATCCCGCCGGGCGCGGGGCCGAGCGCGGAAGCGGCGACGAGCAGGTCGTCATCGCGACCACCGGCGGAAGTGGCGCGGGCGAATTCCACACCGGGAGCGGCGGCGACCACGGTCAGGCGGCTACCGGCAGCGCCGACCCTCGTCGCAGCGTCGACCCGGGCGAGGGTAGTGGTCGCAATGACCCGGATCGCTCTGATGGGGGCGGCCGCCGCGCCCACCGCACCGGCGCGCGGAGCCTGGGGGCCTCTGGAACCGCGGGTGGTAGCGCCGGCAGCTCGGGCAGCGGTCCCACCACGCCCACGGTTCCACCCAACCCGGGCAGCAACGCGCCCGGCCCGGCCGCGAACCCCGCGTGGAACCACTACGTCGACGCCATGAAGTACGTCAGCGGTCGCGATGCTCGGTGCCGCGCATCGTTCGCCACGTTCGATGCCGCGCACGGCGTGCTGCCTCCTGCGATCACGCCCCACACCGACACGCTCGCGCGCGCGCGGTGCGAGCTGCTCGCCGGGAACTGCAAGGTGGGGGCGGCCCGCATCACGGCGCTCTACACCGCCGACGGGCTCTCCAAGCCCACGATCGCGGAGGAGGTCGATCGCGAGACCCGCATGCTCTGCCCGGCGACGTCAGGGAACGGAACCTGGCAGGAGCGCCTGTCACGGCTCGAGACGCAGGCCGGGTCCCTCACGCATGGATCCCTGTCCGAGCTCTCGGCGGCGCTCGCGAATGCGATCGCCATCGTTCGCGACGCGGGAGGCAGGTCCGCGATGTCCGACCGCGAACGGATCCAGCTCTCGACCTCCGTGTTGTGGATCGCGACCGGCTTCGCCCGTCTCGACGGGCACTGTGGCGATGCGCGCCGCGCTCGCGCGCTCAGCGACTACGATCCGATGTCGCCGACGGACGCATTGAACGTCTGCCTCACGACAACGAATCCGTAGTCGGAACTGGACGGCCTTCGAAGGGGCCGTTCCCCAAGGCGCGGGGGAACTACTTCGTCGCGCTCACGGTCCGCACCGGACGGAACCCGAGGCTGCTCATGACCGACGTCACCGGGAACTGGTAGTAGCGGGTGGCGCGGTTCTCGTAGCTGGCGTGGTGGAAGCTCCCGCCGCGGATCACGCGGCTCTTCGCCTCCGACGAGTCGCCCTGATTGAGGCCGCCGATGATCGGGTCGGTCATCTTCCCCGCGAAGGACTTGTCGGCCTGCTCGGAGTCCCACGTCCACTCCCAGACGTTGCCGATCATGTCGAACAACCCGTAGGCGTTGGGGGCCTTCTTGCCGACCGGGTGCGCGACGTCACCGCTGTTGTCGTCGTACCAGGCGATGTCGGCGAGCTCGCCGTACCGCTGGCCCTCGGTACCGCCGCGGGCGGCATACTCCCACTCAGCCTGGGTGGGCAGCCGGTAGCCGGTGCACTCGACGCCCTTCTTCCACTCCGCCAGGTCCCCGCTGAGGTCGTAGCACTCTTCGAGGCCCTCCTTCTTGGACAGCTTGTTGAGGTACTCGAGCGCCTTCGTCCAGCTCACGTCTCCGACGGGGCAGTCGAGGCCGCAGTCCTTGCGGTACGACGGCGTGAGCGACCCCATCATGAAGTACCACTCGCCGTTGGTGACCTCGGTGGTCTTCATCAGGAACGGGCGCGAGATCGTCACGGTCGCCTTGTCGAAGATCTCCCTGCGTGCGTCCACCATGTCCTCGCCCGCGACCGCACCGATCTGGAACGTACCCGCCGGTACGGTGACGTACTTCTGCTTGGGCATGCTCTTGGGCTTGGGCGGCGGCGGATCGGCCTTCATCGGCGTGGACTTCTTCATCCCTGGCGCCAACCCGCACGTCTTGGACTCCTTCTGCCAGAAGTTGCCGCCGCCGACACAGGCGAGGCAGCTCTGCTTGGCGCTGCCCGAGAGCTTCTTGCAGCCGCTTGGGGTACCGATGCTCCGCTGAGCGGCGGCGTTACCGGACAGGAGCGTGAGCACCGAGAGCGTGAACAGCATCAAAATTCGGGTCATGTGCGATCGAAGTCCTTGAGGTGGAGGTTGGCGCAAGGCTATGGCGGCGAACCCGGACGGGGCCAGCGCGCGTCAGCAGATAAGGACGACGGGCGCCGTCGCTCGCCACATGAAATCTCGCGCCCCCTCTCGAATCTTCCAGCAGCGTTCCAGACGTGCTTGTCGCGAGCGTGCCGTCCGAGGCGCGCAGCACGTCGACGAGCAAGCTCGTTTGGCCGAGGGTAGAGGGCCGCGCTCGCTCGTCGAGTCGGGGCATCGTGGCTGCAGGCTCCGGTAGTCACGTGCAGGTCTGGCCCCCCAGGGGCACCGTGTCCTAACGGGCGTATTCCCGTCGCGTACCTGCCGGCCCGGCCTTTGCTGTAGGTGCCCGGCAATGCGTCGATCCCTCTCCACGTTCGCCGTGCTCGCCACCATCCTCGCGGCCTGCCTGCCAGCCGCGGATCCCGCCCAGCAGACCTCGGAGCTCGTGGCCGACCAGCCCGATGCGACGGTCGTCGCCGGTGACCCATCTGCAGACACCGAGGATTACGCCAGCTGGTTCCAGGGCATCACGGAGGCGGAGGTCTCCGACTTCGAGGCGCAGTTCGACGCGGACCAGGCGCTGCACCCGACCGGGCTTCCGGGGCCTCCGTCCAGCGAAGAACCGCAGCCGCCCGATGTCGCCCGCACCAGTCCGGAGGTCGAGGCGGAGCCCGAGCAGATCGGCGTCGATGCCGGCACCCCGCCCATTCCGTTCGATGCGGTCATCGATGCGGGCGTTGTCGACGCGTACGTCGATGGGGCGATCGATGCGTCCGTCGCGGTCGATGCATGCTTTGCGGAGAACTACAGCGGCTCCGCGTCGCTCACGCTCAGCGCGCAGGCAAACGTCAGCGTGCCGCTCACGTTCCTGGGGTCGTTCGGTGTCCTCCGCGAGCACAACATCTATGCGAGTGCGACCGCGAACGTGAACGCGACCGCCACCCTCGCAGGCACGATCACCGGCAACGCGGACTCGTGGTCGGCCACGATCTCGGTCACCGGCGCGGCGAACATCAGTGCCCGCGTCGATGCCTTCCAGGAGCTCGTCAGCCGGAGGCGCCGCGAGTGGTTCTCGATCGGGAGCGCGACCGCCTCGGGCAACGCGACCTTCTCCGATAGCGTGACCTTCTCGAAGAGCTGCGATGGTGTGGTGGTGACGACGCCGGGCACGCCCGCCATCCACGTGAACGTGCACATCGACGACGCGACGTTCCAGGGCTTCTTCTTCCCGCGCCTGCAGGGGCCGCTCATCACGCGCGTCCGTCAAGCGATCGCGCAGTTCGCCCGCAACTTCGCGAACCAGCGCCTCCCCGGCCTCGTGCAGAACGCCGTGACGAACGTGAACACGCAGTACGCGGCCAAGAAGAACGAGCTCCTGAACCAGCTGCGCGCACTGCTGCCGCCCGGGTGCGGTTGCACGAAGCAAGCGGTGCCCGTGCCCGTCGTGCCCCACAACTAGACGAGCCCCCGACAGCTGCGCCGTGCGTCTCCCGGCCACTCTCTCCGAGCTGTCACGCGATCACGACGTCGTCCTCGACGACCTTGTGCGGGCGGCTTCTCGAAGCGGCGGATCCTGCCGGCGGGCAGATAAGGACGACGGGCGCCGTCGCTCGCCACGAGAAATCTCGCGCCCCCCTGTCGAATCCTCCCGGCGGCGAACACCACAGACGAGCTCTCCGGCAACGTGTTGCCAGTCCGCGGACACGCTCGATAGACTCCTCGCATGGAGGTTCTGCTCTGCGCTGTGCGGCGTCGGCTAGCCGCGCTCGCGCTCGTCGCGCCCATGCTGGTCACCGCGTGCGCTCCACGGTACCGGATCGAGCGTCCGCCGCTCCCGGAGCCGTCGGCGGACGAGCGGGTCGCGTGTTACCGCGCTCGGCGCCTGGCCCTCGCCCGCGGCTCCGCGACCTGGAGCTACAGCTACCAGCAAGCCAACTCGTACATAACCGAGACCTGGGGCGACGCGGGCGTCGCGTTCTACCGCGGCGACCGACACGTGCACGCCGAGGAGGTCCTGTCTCAGCTCCCAGATCCAGACCTCGCCCGCGGCTACGAGGACGTGCTCGCCAGCACGCGCGGAGCCGCGCGGCGCGCCGGCGTGGGACGAGCACTCTGGGTTCCACTCGTCAGCGTGGGGCTCGTCGCGGTCCTCGTCGGGTCGTTCACCCTTCTCGACGGCGAGCCCGACGGGCTGACGATTCCGCTGGTGGGAGGCGGCGGAGCGCTGCTGACGGTTGGGCTCATCCCCCTGATCGTGTGGGGCACGTCATTCAAGGACGCGAACGAACACCACGTCGATCAACGGCTGTTCCGCCGCAGCGAGTGGGGGCCGCGGCTCATCGGGGCCGTGGCTGCTGACAACGCCAAGATCGCCGCGGAATGCGGAGTGCCGAGGGCCGCAGATCTGCCGATGACGGACGGCGCCCGGGGACTGCTGGGGGCCGAGGCGCCCACGCCTGGGGCACCACTGCCAGAGTCGCCGCCCGGGGACGTGCCGCCCGGAGCCCGTGCGCCAGGGAGCCCCGGAGGCTCGTAAGGGCGGGCGCCCCATCGAGACCGCCGGCGCCCCGTGGTCTCTCGGCCGTTTGCCATCGTCAGCCACCCGTCCGCAGCGAGGGTCCACGTGCTGGGCGCGAGCTCGGCGATCGACATCTCGCCCAGGCCGTCGGAGATGACCTGAACCCTGCGTCTCAGCGCGTGGCCTGGTACAGCTCGATATTGCTGCTGCGCACGCTCGCGAACACCAGGGTGCGCAGATCCTCGCTCAACCACGGGTCATCGTCGACGGCGTCGGCGTTTACGCCCGGGACGAGGCTGGCCGGGCCAAACGGGGAAGTGATGGACGCGCGAGTCGACCACCAAAGATCCGACCCGCCGACCCCGCCGCTGCGATCGCTCTGCCAGACCAGCACCAGCCCGTCATAGCTGATCCACGGGTTGGCCTCGGCGCTGGCCGTGTTCACGCCGCCCGCCACCGGCGCTGGAGGCCCGAAGGCGCAACCTGTGCCCGACCGCTCCGCGATCCACAGATCGCCGCTGCCCGGGCCGCCGGCGCGGTCGCTGAAGAACACAGCGCCGTAGCCGCCGAGGAATTCGGCCATGCCGGTGTCACTGGCGGTCGAGCTGAGGTCGGCCAGGCGGGTCGGCGCCGGCCATGCCACGGTCGAGTCAGGACGAACCGACAAGTACAGGTCCGAGTCGCCGCCAGGACCGGCGCCGGCCATGGTCATTCGCAGCCCATCGGGTGACACCTTCGGCGTGTTGGCGCTGGCGATGCGCAGCTCGGCAACCGCGACTGGTGTGCTCCAGTCGGCCGCCAGCGTAGGCCGCGTGGACGTATAGACGTCGGCCTGGCCGTTGCGGTCGGACTGGAACCACACGGTGAGGCGGTCGGCGGTCAGCGAGGGGTCGTCGTCGACCTGGGCGGAGTTGAGCAGGAGCAACGGGACCGGCTGGGAGAAGCTCGTAGCCAAGTCGCTGCGCGGCGGCGGCGCCGCCGGCTGGCAGGTCACGCTGGCGTCCGCGCCGTCAGCGTCGTCGGCGGCTGGATCGCCATCGACCGCCGCGGCGGCGCCGTCGGTCCGGAGCTCGAAGTCGACGCGTCCGCAGCCGAGCGACACCGTGAGGGCGCAGACGAGCGGGTGCGGCAGGGCCCTGGCATGCACTATTCGAAGCATATCGTGGGGCACCGGTTGCCTGGACGCACAGGCATCCGTGGATCTCGATTCGCTGTTCGAGCACATCGGGACACGAGTCTTCGTTGACGCCACCGCGAGCTGCCGGAACTCGTCCGCGCTAAATCGCGCGAGGTCGATGATCCCGATCAGCGCGTGCTCGCGATGCTCGGAGCACGCGTCGACATGACGGAGGTTCGTGGCAGTGGCGTGGCAGTGAGTCCGACGTCGACGAGCGAGAGCTCCACGAAGTCAGCTGCCTGAGAAGTGCGAGCGGGGGGACTCGAACCCCCACGGTTTTACCCAACAGCGCCTAAGACTGCCGCGTCTGCCATTTCGCCACGCTCGCGTGGCGCCACTTATAGCATGCGCTGTCAGCGACGCCGATTCGAGAACGTCGGCGTCTGCGAGTGGCAGTTCGGGCACAGGATGCGCAAGTTCTCGAGGCGGTTGTCGTTCGAGATCCCGTTGATGTGGTCGAGCTGCAGCACGAGCCGCTTACCGCACCATTCGGAGATGCCGCAGCCCTGGCACGCATACGTATGGCCCATAGCGACGAGCCGCCGGATCAGGGCCGGCCCATTCATGATGGCTCGCGAGTTCTCGATGAACACGACGTCGTTTGGATGAGATCTGAGTGCGGTCGCGCGATCGACCCGGGCATCGGTCTGGCGCGTGAGTCCGCGAGACCAGCCTCGACCGTTGAAGTGGCTCGTGTCGAACGCCTCTGTCCGGATCCGTTCGGACATCAGGCGATGCGCCCGACCATCCTCGGGGAGCCCGAGGCTTCGAAGGATCTCGGCGACGCTACCGGTGCTGGCTACCAACTCTTTCAGCTTCGTTCGCTTGATGGTTGCGATGCGGCGGCCGAACGCCCCCCACTTGAAATGCTCTGTATCGAGTTCTGCGTTGCGGATCCGCGCGGCGATGAGCCGGTGATTGCCGCCGTTCACGGGAAGACCGAGCTCGAGGATCACCTCCGTGACCGACGACACCTGCTCCACGATGGGAGCGAGTACCTCGCGCGTGTATTTCGATGGACGCGGCATGACGCACGATACCGACCGGGTACGACGGTAAACTCCACGCGTGGCGAAGCCGTGGGTGTGCATCGACTGTGGAGCGAGGCAGGCGGACAAGGGCGCGTGCGCGGCGTGCGGGAAGGGCGACACGCTCGATACGCGTGACGAGAAGGTGCGCGAGCTGATGTACGACGTGGATCTGCGCCTGCGGCAGAAGGCAGAGACCCGCGCGCGCATGATCGGCGTGGCGATCGGGATGGGGACGATCGGCGCGTGCATGGTGCTGGTGCCCGGTTACTGGAAGCTGCGCGGCAGGCTGTACCCGGGGTTGCCGGGGCTCATCGATCAGTGGTTCTTCATGGCCGTGATCGGCTTCTTCGCGAGCAAGTTGCTCGAGCGCGTGTTGCTGATGCAGCGCTTCCCGTACCTGAACGAGCAGCAGCAGATCGTCGACTAGCGGGCGGTGCCGTTCGCCCAGAGGGCGCGGGTGCCGGGAGCGTAGAGCACGAAGTTCCCGTCGTCCTGGACGTAGCCGACCGTGCCGGGGTTGCCGCTCGTCTGCGTGTTGTAGACGGCGCCCGCCGGTCCGTAGACCACGAGGTTGCCGTCGCCCTGCATCACGAGCGTCGTGGTCGCCTGGCCGTGCGTCCACGTCGCCCAGCGGGGCACGAGGCCGTCGGCGAGCTCGTAGAGGACGACGTTGCCATCGGTCTGGTGGATGAGCTGGAAGCGGCGGTTGCACGACGTCTTCACCTGACCCGGGAGGAGCTGCTCGTTGATGTCGAAGAGGCCACACGCGGGCGCGGGGGGCGCGAGCGTCTCGCCCCAGGCGGCGACCTGGTTCGCGAGGAAGTCGTAGTGGCGATCGATGCGCACGAAGAAGGCCCAGGACTTACAGCCTCCGTCGAAGATGGCCGTTCCCGAGGTCACGCCGATGAGGCGGCCGCCATCGAGGAGCGCACCGCCCGAATCGCCGTAGCAGATCGTCGAAGGATCGGGGAGCGCCGACATCATGTCGCCGTACACGCGCCCGACCTCGTCGACCTTCAAGGTGCCCGAGCGGCGCGTACCGGGATCGCCGTTGTTGGGGCCGGTGTAGCCGTAGCCAACAGCGAGTGCGCGCGTGCCGATCTGGACCTGCTTGCGATCGATCGACGCCGGCGCGAAGGGAGCGGGGCGGTCGAGCCGGACGAGGCCGATGTCGTCATCCTCGACGCCGCCGAGGTAGTCCGGCTGCATGACCTGCGCGATGACGTTCGCCTTGAAGCCATCGCTCTCGAACGTCGTCACGGTGGTGCCCTTCAGGCAGTGCGCGGCCGTGACCGCGATCGTCGGTGCGATCAGCGTCGAGCTGCACAGCGAGCCATCCGACATCGTGATCATGCCGACCTGCGTGTGCGCGCGATCATCGGAGTTCGTCGCGTTCACGATCGAGCCCGCGCCGTCGTCGAGGTAGTCGGACGGCTGGGCTTCTTCGCCGATCACGCAGGCCGTGACGAGGAGCGAAGAGAGAGTGATGACGATTGGTTGCATGGAGCTTTTCATGGATGGGTGACCCATGGCTTCAGCACGTTCGACGCCAAGTGCCGCCACCGCCGGTTGGGCTGGATCCGGCTCCGCCGCTCGCGCCGTAACTGCTGATAGTCCGACGCGCGAGACGGTCGCTGGGCACTGCAGACCCGAGCGAGGAGCCCCCGGGCGGGGGCGCAGATGACCAGGGGCCGCGGGCTCCAGGGCATGTTCCGCGTGTCCGTGGGGCGCGTGCCGCACGCGCGGTCGCGATCACCAGAGATTCGTGAACGTGTTGTAGATGGAGTGCCCGACGGTGCTGAGGCCGCCCATCACGAGGCCGACGTTCTCGCTCCCCGTCAACTCGGACCACACCCGGCCATCCTCGATGCCGGCCTGGGCGGCGGCATCGGTTGCGGAGATGTTGTGATCTTCCATCCTCGCATCGAGGCCGCGCCCCGACATGCGTCGCTCCGTGAAGCGGCCCTCTTCGAGGGAGACCGCGTCGGCTCGCTGCTGCATCGCCGTCCCGACCGAGACCCCCGCCGCGGCGGCCGTAAGGACCGGCGCCGCGACGGTGGTGGCACCCGCGAGGGTGGCGGCGCCCGCGCCTGCGGTCAGGCCGCCATGCAGGACCTGTTGGTAGCCGGCGCCCTCGGCGGCCACATCACCGTGGCGGATGTTGTCGATGCCCTGAGCGACCTCGAGGCCGCCACCGACCACACCGAACGCGCTCGCTGCCGGTGCCGAGCCGGCCATCGTCATGATGCCTCCCGCCGCGCCCGTGGCACCGACGCCGATGCCGTAGGCCGCTTGCCGGCGATCCGCATCGGTCGCGCCATCGCGCGTCCCGGAGCGATACGAGCCGTACATCTGCGCGAGTCCCGCCGCGGTGCTGATGCCGCCGAGCGCGACATCGCTCACCGGCGCCGCGGGGCGAAACGTCGGCGGGCGTAGATCCGGGCCACCGCCGGGGGCAGGCGTCCGCGGCATGAACGGCCCGCGCGTACCGGGGGCCAGCCACTCGCTGGTTCCGCGGTATGCGCCGACGGCGGCGGCCGTGTCGTTGACTCCACCAAGCGCCCCGACGACCTCCGAGCGACGTGAGTCTCCCGCGCTGGCGAGGGCGGCCGCTCGCTCCGCTGACGGTCCGGCGGGCCGGCGCATCCGATCACGCTCCTCCGCGGTGGTCCCGGCGGGCGCGGCCGGGCTCGCGGCCGCCACCTCGGACTCCGTGAACACCATGTCGGGGCCTCGCGGCGCGGGACCGTGGTACCGCCGTCCCGCTGCGCGATCCGCCGCCGCGACCTCGCTCTCGGTAAAAACCATGTCGGGTTCGGACATCGGGTTCTCCGGTGCCGGTAGTCGGGAGCGCGCGCCGTTCGTTACGGACAATCTGCCGCGGAGTCCGGTCCACGGCCGATGGGGCCAGGGCGCATTGTCGCCGCTCCGAGCGGCGGGCCGGCTGACCCTGCGCCGCGCAGTTCTTCGTGCTGCCGAGGCCCGCTTACTCGAAGCGGCCGATCAGCGTCGCCGTGGTGAAGCTGTCGACGTACCAGAGGTACTTGCCCGCCAGCGACGCGAACTGGCCGTGGTTGAGGTGAAGCTCGACCATGGTGTCTGACACGCGGCGCCAGCGGCCTTGCACCTCGCGGGCGATGCCCGTCGTGTTGGACCCGTACTGGTTGGGGCCGATGTCCCAGGTCGGCGAGTCGCTGATCTCGAAGCGCTGCCATTCGGTGTCCACGTAGACGTTCGCGATGTCGTGCTCCTGTCCGCCGTGCACGTCGCCGCTCTGCCCGTCGTAACCGAGCGAGCTCGGGGGGGCGGTTGTCTGAATCTCCACCGCAGGACGTCAGGGTGAGCGCCGCGACGATCACAGAACGAAGGGGGCTCCACATGGTTCCAGCGTCGCAGGAGTTCAACGTCGTCGCAACGACCTCCTGGGTGTGGCTGGCCACTCCTATTCTCGCCATTGCCGAGCGACGCGCAGGCCCGCGCCGGTTTAGCCTGGTCGTCCATGAAAGTGATGAAGCTCTTGATTGCGGTGGCGCTGGTCGCGTGTGGTGGGTCCAGCAAGGGTGGGACTTCGACCAATCCTTCGAGTGACGATCCCAACGATTGCGGAATTGTTGCCGACAAGGTCGTCGCCCTGATGGCCGAGAAAGCAGGCATCACCGACGCCGACGCCAAGCAAAAGGTGCACGCATCTCTCTCGGGGGCGTGCGTCACGGGGAGCTGGTCGGCCGAGGTTCGCGCATGCTTCGTGAACGCTGCCGACGAGACCGCGATGGGCGCATGCGGCGACATGCTCGACGACGCGCAGAAGCAGGATCTCGCCGACTCGATCGCCGCCGGTACGGCGACCGAGTAACCCGGCCGGGGCAGAGCGGGCGCGAAGGCAGGCGTCCGCTACAGGTCACTCACGGGTCGGTCGCTTCGCCACGGGGAACGTTGGCGAATGCCTTGAGCCCCCAGGCGGCGTTTCCATCCGCGGGTTCATCCGTACCGAGGCCGAGCATCTTTGCGAGCGCCGCGTAGCCGTCAGCGCCGAGCGCGGCCCGCAACGCGTCCGCGTCACCCGACGAGAACTCGCAATGGCCGTGCTGGTAGTTCGAGAACGTCGCGCCGATCTCGTACTCCTCGCTGCCCGACTCCCAGTCGTGATTGCCGATGAGGCCGAGCTGCGCGCGCGTGGTTCCTTTCACGCGGGAGATCCCCGCCTCGTAGAAGCCGTACACGGCGCCCCGCAGCGTCGCGTCGCCATTCACCACCAGGTTGCCCTCGAGGTACAGGTGGCGCGCGCGCAGGTCCTTGCCGACGATGAGCGTCGCCGTCTCGTCGGTCAGCACCGCGCCGGTGACGGTCAGCGTCCCCGTCACGATCAGGACCGCGCCGCTGTGCAGGCTCAACCTGCCGTCGAGCTCGAGATCGCCCTGGTACACCATCGCGCTGTCGACACAGTCCCGCACGTCCTCGTCGCTGATGAGCTCGAGGTGGGCGTCCGTGGCGTCGACGAGGGTGTGACTCTCTCCGAGACTCTCCAGGTCATGGCGGCGTGACATGGACCGAGCCTAGCCTACCTGCGCGGGCGCGATCTTCTTCGCGATCCAGGTCCCGGACGTCGCGCGGTGCCATCGCTTCCAGCCGGTGCGCGAGAAGGCAAGCGGGGTGACGCGCGCGATGCGTGCGACCCAGGCCGCTCGCGAAGGCTCGTCCTCGTCGGGCAGGTTCAGGAAGACGCTCAGCGTGGTCTTGGTGCTGAGGCGGGCGTAGGTCTGGGAGACACCCAGCATCCGGCCGTACCCATCGTAGGGAGTGCGGCCGAACGCGCGCGTCGACTGGCGGGGCCACGGCCGCCCCTGTTCGTCGACGAGGACGAGGGGCTTGATCGAGAGGTCCAGGCGGGCGGCGGGAGACACGGGGCCCGCGGTCGGAATGGGCGCGAGTGAGTCGACGAGAGCGGCCGCCCGCGAGAGCTCGGGGCCGGGCACCACGAACCGGTGCTCACGGGTGGAGGCGGTGATGGTGCGCACGCGCGCGGCGGCGAAGCCGTTCGTCGTCATCGCGGCGAGGGCGCGAGCGGCGAAGGTCGCATCCACACGCGCGCCATCGCCGAGCGCGAGCTCGCCGCTGAGGTCGCCCGCAGCGGCCTCGCCCGCGACGGCGCGCACGAAGCGACGGGTGGCCTCGAGCCCGTCGCGACAGGACCGCGTGCGCAGGGTAGAGACTCCCTCGTAGGTCACGAGCATGGTGGGAGCCCCCATTCGACCAGCTCGCATGGCGGAGCGGGAGCGCACGAGCGCGAGATCGTCGGTCACCTGGGTCGTCGCGATCCGGTGCTACGTGCCTAGCCGACGCCTCGACGAGCCATTGGCTGGGGGACCTGCTGTCACCCTGCAGGAACAACCGCGCTCCGCGGGCCCGTGCGGGCCAGGTCGCTGTCTCCCGCCGGCGACAACGGCCCTTGGCATCGGACGTGGAATACGTCGGGCCATGACCATCCAGACCCTCTCGCTCTCCCAGCTCCTCTCCGTCACCGGCGGTGCCCAGTCTCCGTCGTCGGCCGTCCCTCCGCGCGCTCCCTCGAGCTGCCTCGCGCACTCCGGCGCGCAGGGGCTGTTCTCGACGGCCCGCCCCGCTTGCACGTGTGGCCGGCGATAGCCGGGGAGCGCACGTACGAGCTCGGGCCGCTACTTCAGCGGGTACTTCGCGAGGCAGTTGCCGAGATCGGCGGTCTTGGTCGCGGGCTCGACACACTTCACGAGCGCGACCGAGGCCTGGGCCACGCACTGGTCGCGGATGTACGTCTGCATGGACTCGGGGTTCGCCCCGATCTTGACGGTGTGGGCCGCGTACGTATCGCACTGCGCCTCCGTCGGCTTGCTGGTCTTGTCGGCCTCGCTGATGGCGGGACCGCCCTCGCTCTTCTTGCAGCCTCCGGCGCCGAGGAGTGTGACCAGGAGCAGCGTACGCGTGATGGTGCTCATCGCGTCGAGCCCAGAGCATGCGGTGGGCCACATGCGGACGGTGTGGTCCCCGCGCGTTACGACCCACAGCGGTGCGCAGAACGTGCGCAGTGCGCAGGGCCGGCGCAGGTGCCCGAGCAAGTCATGCTCGGCCGGTCATGGGGTCGCCCACGCGCCATCGAGTCGATACAGCTCGCCGAGCCAGATCTCGGGGCGGAACGCGATGCGGCCGTCGGAGAGGAACGTGGGCGGCCCGGCCGTCTGGCTGGCCGGGACCTCGTGGACCACGCGGGTTCTGCCGTCGCGCTCGACCCGGTAGAACGTCCCGCCCGTCGGGCCGCCGAGGACGGCGAACCAGGATCCGTCGGGTGCGATCCGCGCGCCGAGGAGGTCATGCTTGCCGAGGTCGCCGATCTCGAGGACGACGAGTCGCCGTGATGTGGGATCGAGCAGCGCGAGCTCGTGGCCGCTGGAGACGAGCAACGCTTTCGACGACGGGTCCACGTCCTCGACGCTCCAGCCCGCGAACAGGGGACGCGGCGTGGCGCCCGGCGACGCGATGGTGAGGATCGATGGGGCGCCGCCCTCCTGGAGGCGCGTGAACGCGAGCCCGCCGCCCGGCAACCACACCGGCCCGCGGTCCCGCGGCTCGGAGGTCCACACGACCGGGGTTCCTCCCGCGACGGGAACGGTCCGGATCCCGCCGCCCAGGCCACCGTCGCTGTAGGCGAGCTGGGCGCCCGCCTGGT
>LNFM01007945.1_pt1 | contig 16288 bp, 10 predicted proteins | sample 596031 | NCBI WGS metagenome assembly LNFM01 (sample SAMN04254537, study PRJNA301005) | activated carbon metagenome | isolation source: dual media filters at the Ann Arbor, Michigan drinking water treatment plant | place: USA: Ann Arbor
CAGCGCCGCCAGGCCGTGAATCTTGGAGAACGTATGCGTCATCACGGTGTTCTCGGTGGTCGCCACCAGTTCGAGCCCGAGTTCGTAATCGTTGCGCGACACGTAGTCGGAATAGGCTGCGTCCAGCACCAGCAGCACATGCGGGGGCAGACCGGCGCGCAGCCGCTTGACCTCGTCGAACGGGATGTACGTGCCGGTCGGGTTGTTCGGGTTGGCCAGCCACACCAGTTTTGTGCGCGGCGTGACGCGCGCGAGGATCGCATCGACGTCGGCGGTGAAGTCGGTCTCGGGCGCGACGACGTTTTTGGCGCCGTTCGCCATGGTGGCGATCGGGTACACCAGGAAGCCGTGGGCGGTGGAGATGGCCTCGTCGCCGTGGCTCAGATAGGTGTGCGCCAGCAGATTGAGGATTTCGTCCGAGCCGGCGCCGCAGATGATGCGGTTGGGATCGAGCCCATAGGCGCGGCCGATCGCCTCGCGCAGCACCTTTGAGGTTCCTTCCGGATAGTCTTCCAGATGCGAAGCCGCCTGTGTGTAGATTTCCTTTGCCTTCGGCGACGGCCCGAACGGGGTCTCGTTGGCGGACAGCTTGAACACCTTGCGGCCCGGCTCCGGCACCGGCGTCTTGCCGGGCGTGTAGGGCGCAATATCGAGAATGCCGGGATTCGGCACGGGGCGGGACATCTTCAACTCCGGAATAGCGAGGGCCTAAGCTTTGGCCGACCCGTTAGGGGGCACCGTATAGCGCGTTGCGTGGCTGCCGACGAGGGCCGACGAGCGCACCGAGGCGCCGGCCTCGATCAGGGCGGCCTTGATCTTCTCGAAGCCGGTGCCGGCGTCCGATACCAATAGCGCCGCGCCGTCGAAGGCGGTGTCGGGCACGGCGACGATCTCGGCCAGCGGCGCCAGGGCGCGTGCCGTATCGGCGTTCCAGCCGGAGACGCGGACGCTCCACATCTCGACTTCCGTCACCATGGCATCGTCGGCCACCCGCGAGATCACGAACACCGGGAGCGCCGCCGGATGATCGGCGCGTTCGAGGAACGGCAGCCGGGCGATGATCTTCGGCGCGCCTTCCGCCTCGAGCAGATTCCACCACGGTGCGCGGCTGGAGATCGCCGAGACCAGTGCCAGGTCGCCCTTCGATTTCGCCACCGCCTCGACCGCCGCCTGCGCGCTGAAATGCGCCACGTAAGGCACGACGAAGCCGAAGTGAAAGCGCGCCGAATCCCGCATCGCGGGTTCGCTGGCGGAGACATCCGCATGTACCGCGAACGGCGCCTGCACATAGGTGAAGGTCGAGATGATGACGCGCCAGATGCTCTCGATGGTGTCGAGCGGCAGGATGCCGCGATGGCGCCGCACGAGCTCGCGCATCATGCTGGCCTCGCGCGCGGGCCGGAACGCGGAGCCGACCTCCTGGGTCTGCTTCACCTGGATCAGCCGGTCGATGATGTCGCCACGCGCCATCAGCAGGCGATGGACCTGCTCGTCGATCGCATCGATCTCCTTGCGCAGTTCCTGCAGTGAGGGCGGAGCCGGGGGCTTGGACATGTCACAACCTTCAGCGCCGGATCGATCCAAAATCACCGGCAATCACAGGCATTGATTAGAAAAGACGGCTGGTGAAAGCAAAGAGAAACGTCAGCTCCCCCGGCCGTGGCCCGGTTAACCATGGGCCCGCCTTGACGAAAAGCCCGCTTCGGACTAGTTTTAGGGCACTCCGTGGTCATTTGAGCCGGCCGGCTTGCAGCCACGTTAAACAACTCGCTAAACAGGCCGGGGACAGAAGTGATCCCGGCCGAACCTTATGTTCAGGCCGGGTTTTTTATGGCCTGATTTCTGTCTGGAGCCTCCGCGAGGAGGTCTGTGCCGAGATGACAAACGTGCATCCGATACCCAGTCCGTCGATCCACACCGAGGATCGCGCCCATGAGGCCGATCATCCGACGTCGCTGGTAGCGAAATTCGGTATCGAGCAGCCGTTGAAGCTCGATTGCGGCGTCGATTTGGCGCCGTTCCAGATCGGCTATCAGACCTATGGCGAACTGAATGGGGATCGCTCCAACGCCATCCTGGTCTGCCATGCGCTGACCGGCGATCAGCACGTCAACAACGTGCACCCGATCACCGGCAAACAAGGCTGGTGGGAGACCATGGTTGGGCCCGGCCGGCCGCTCGACACCAACCGCTACTTCATCATTTGCAGCAACGTAATCGGCGGCTGCATGGGTTCGACCGGGCCGGCGTCGACCAATCCCGCCACCGGAAAGCTGTGGGGGCTCGATTTCCCGGTCATCACCATTCCCGACATGGTGCGCGCGCAGACCATGCTGGTCGACCGGCTGGGGATCACGACGCTGTTCTGCGTCGTCGGCGGTTCGATGGGCGGCATGCAGGCGCTGCAATGGACCGCGGCTTACCCCGAGCGCGTGTTCTCCACGCTGGCGATCGCCTGCTCGACGCGGCACTCGGCGCAGAACATCGCGTTCCACGAACTCGGCCGTCAGGCCGTGATGGCCGATCCCGACTGGCGCGGCGGCCGCTATTTCGACGACGGCACCCATCCGCATCGCGGCCTCGGCGTGGCGCGAATGGCGGCGCACATCACCTATCTCTCCGACGCCGCGCTGCATCGCAAGTTCGGACGGCGGATGCAGGATCGCGACCTGCCGACCTTCTCGTTCGATGCGGATTTCCAGGTCGAAAGCTATCTGCGCTATCAGGGCTCGTCCTTTGTCGAGCGTTTCGACGCCAACAGCTATCTCTATCTGACGCGGGCGATGGACTATTTCGATATCGCCGCCGACCATGGCGGCGTGCTGGCGAAGGCATTCACCGGCATCAAGACGCGGTTCTGCGTGGTGTCGTTCACGTCAGACTGGCTGTTTCCGACCGCGGAATCGCGGGCGCTGGTGCACGCGCTCAACGCGTCGGGCGCGCGGGTGTCGTTCGCCGAGATAGAGACTGACCGTGGCCACGACGCCTTCCTGCTCGACGTGCCCGAGTTCTCCGACATCTCCCGCGCCTTCCTGCAATCCGCAGGCAAGGCGCGCGGATTGGGTAATTCAGGTGGCTGACATGGCGCTTCAGGAACAGACCTTGCCGCTTGGCGGGATCGCTCCGGACCGTACCGGAAAATATCGCAGCGACCATCTGCTGGTCGCCGAAATGATCGCGCACGGCTCAAAGGTGCTCGACGTCGGCTGCGGCGATGGCGAGCTGCTGCAGCTACTGGAGAGCCGCGGCATCGACGGCCGCGGCATCGAGCTGTCGCGCGAGGGCGTCAACCGCTGCGTCGCCAAGGGGCTGGCGGTGGTGCAGGGCGACGCCGACACCGACCTCGTCAATTACCCCGACGATGCCTTCGATTACGTGATCCTGTCGCAGACGCTGCAGGCGACGCGGCAGCCGAAAGCGGTGCTGGAAAACCTGCTGCGCATTGGCCAGCGCGCCATCGTCTCGTTCCCGAATTTCGGCTTCTGGCGGATGCGGCTGCAGCTATTGGTCGGCGGGCACATGCCGCGCACGGAAAACCTCCCTGCCACCTGGTACGACACGCCGAACATCCACTTCTGCACCATCAAGGATTTCGTGCAGCTCTGCGACGAGATCAACGTCAAGATGGAGCGCGCGGTGGCGCTCGATCTCTACGGCCGGCCCTTACGACTCAGCATGCCCTGGTGGTTCTGGAACATGTTCGGCGAGCAGGGCGTGTTTCTGCTCAGCCGCGGCAAGGCGGGGAAATAGCCATCGCTGTCATTCCGGGATGGTCCGAAGGACCAGACCCGAAATCACGAGATTCCGGGTTCGATGCTCTGCATCGCCCCGGAATGACGGTTAAACCTGTACCGCCACCATCGACCGTGGATCGCGCACCGGCCACCGGCCGGCCTCGACCAGCGCGATGAAGCGCTCGACCATTTCGTTGAACAGCGACGGCTCCTCGAGATTGAGCACGTGGCCGGCCTTCGGAAAGAACGAAAGACCCGCCGCGGGCAGATGCTGCTTCAGGAACAGGCTCGGCCCGACGCAATTGTCGTCCTCGTCGCCGCAGAGAATGAGTGCCGGCGTCGGCACTTTCCGGATCGCGTCCGTCAACGTGTAGATCGACGGCCTCCCGCCCTGAAAGCCTCGCATGGTGTTGGCCGAGCCCCTGGCGTCGTGCCGCGCCAGCGCTGCATAGAAATCAGCGTGACCGCGCGGATCCTTCAGCAGGAACGGAATCCGGCTCGGCGCATCGCGTGTGGCTTTCGCCACTTCCACCGAGCCGATCGATTCATACTGCTCGGCGTTGGCCCTGCACTGCGCACGGAACGCGTCGAGGTTTTCGAGCGGGGCGCCGGAGCCGACGGCGGCGAGCGTCATCGACAGCGCCCGCTCCGGAGCGTTGATGCCGACCTGCAGCGACGAATAGGAGCCCATCGACAGGCCGATGAAGTGGGCCTTGGCGATCTCAAGATGATCGAGCACCGCCAGCGCATCGGTATAGAAATGCTTGTAGGTGTAGACCTCGGCCGAGGGCGGCACGTCCGAGGGCGTGTAGCCGCGCGCCGAATAGGCGATGCAGCGGTGGCCGCGCGAGAAATAACGCATCTGCGGCTCCCAGTTGGTGTGGTCGGCCGCGAACTCGTGCAGGAAGATGATCGGTGTTCCGCTTCCCGCTTCTTCGAAATACAGACGGACGTTATCCTTGGCGACGGCGTAGGGCATTTCGCTTCCTCTCCATTTTTCTTGTTTTTACGTAACATCGTTGCGCGTTCCGCCGTCAAAGTTGCAGTTAATTTTCCCGGCTGCAATGCGGCAGCGCGGATTCTTTTTCGTCATCAAATCTGCGCGTAATGACCCACAAATCGTTTCTGTTGCGCCACATGAAATCTTCCTCTCGTCACACCGCCAACCGCAAAAGGCCGCCCCGTTCGTTCGTACGCGAACAATGGGAAACAGTGGGGGTGCCACAGAGGATCAAGTATGCGTCAATTGTCTTCGTTTCGCCGGTCGCTTCGTTTCATCGCGCTGGCACTGTGCTCGGCTTCCATCGTCGTATCGGTGACGCCGGCTTCGGCACGGCCTCACCACGGCGCAGGGCGGCATGCGCGCGCCTATCACGCCGGCCATCATGCCAAGCATCATTATGCCCATCGCCATTATCGACATGCGGCCAGGATGTCGCGCTGGGAACGCGGCGTCGCGCAGATGCAGGCCGGCGGCTTTGCCAACACCAACGCCAGCTTTTCTCCGAACGCCGGCGCCGATCCGAACTCAACCCCGACCCCGCCCGGCGGCGCGATGGCGTCGGCCGGCTTCGGATCGTCCTCCGGCGTGGTCGCTGAAGCGCGCCGTCATCTCGGCGGCAACCCGACCGGACGCGGCCGCCTGTGGTGTGCGCGGTTCATGAACATGGTGCTGCAGCATTCCGGCCATCGCGGCACCGGCTCGGACATGGCGAGTTCGTTCGCGAACTACGGCCAGCGTGTTTCCGGGCCGCAGGTCGGCGCGATCGCGGTCATGACCCGTGGCCGCCGCGGCGGTCATGTCGGCATCATCACCGGCATCGACGCCAAGGGAAACCCGATCATGATCTCGGGCAACAACGGCAACCGGGTCCGCGAAGCGGCGGTCTCGCGCGGGCGGATCTACGCCTACGTGATGCCGACGAACTAGCCCGCGGCGTACGGCGTCTCTCCCCGTCCTCCACGGGGAGAGATGCTAAAGTGCCCGCCGGGCAAGGTGGCGCATGCCTTGAAGTTCGCTATGATCAGGGGTAACGGTCCCGGAAGGGACTTTGCCGCGGTCCAGCGGACTTGCAATGGAGTGAGCACATCATGAAACGCCGTACGTTCCTCAAGGGCGGCGCCGTGGCCGGCGCGACGACGCTGATTGCGGCACCTGCGATCGCGCAGGGCTCACCCGAGATCAAGTGGCGCCTGACCTCGAGCTTTCCGAAGTCGCTCGAGACCATCTACGGCACGGCGCAGACCTTTGCGAAATACGTGGCTGACGCCACCGACAACAAGTTTCAGATCCAGACCTTTGCGGCGGGCGAGATCGTCCCCGGCCTGCAGGCGCTCGATGCGGTGAGCACCGCCACCGTTGAGATGGCGCAGACGCCGCTCTATTTCTACATCGGCAAGGAGCCGGCGCTGACTTACGCGACCGGCGCGCCCTTCGGCATGAACCATCGCCACCAGCATTCCTGGTGGACGTTCGGCGGCGGCGCCGAGCTCTGCAACGAGGCGCTGAAACCGTTCAAGACGCATGCCATCCTGTGCGGCAACTCCGGCACGCAGATGGGCGGCTGGTTCCGCAAGGAGATCAAGACCGTCGAGGATCTCCAGGGCCTCAAGTTCCGCATCGCCGGCATGGGCGGCCATGTGCTCGCCAAGCTCGGCATCGTGCCGCAGCAGATCGCAGGCGGCGACGTCTATTCGGCGCTCGAAAAGGGATCGATCGATGCCGCGGAGTTCGTCGGGCCCTACGACGACGAGAAGCTCGGCTTCTACAAGGTCGCGAAGTACTACTACTTCCCAGGCTGGTGGGAAGGCGGGGCGATGCTGCACATGATCGTCAACGAAGAAAAATGGAATTCACTGCCCAAGCAGTATCAGGCGATCGTCAACCAGGCCGGCGCGGCGGCGGGCGCGTGGATGGTCGAGAAATACGACAGCGTCAATCCGGCAGCCCTGAAGCGGCTGGTCGCCGGCGGGGCGGAACTGCGTGCGTTCCCGCAGCCGGTCATGGAGGCCTGCTACAAGGCCACGCAGGATCACCTGAACGAGATCGCCGGGAAGAGCCCGCTGTTCAAGAAGACCAAGGAAAGCCACGACGCGTACATGAAGGAAGTGCTGTTCTACACGCAGATCGCGGAAAACTATTACGACAACTACCTGCTGGGCAAAATGCGCAGGAGTTGATTCACCGCTGCGGCGCGCTTGCGATCGAAGGGGTCTTGTTTCTCCCGGCCTCAAGGCGCTTGGCCGCGGCGACGTCGGCGAATGCGCGCTTCAGATCGCCCAGGCGATGGAAGACGATGCCGCGATCGATATACGTATCCGGCGAATTGGGGTCGAGGTTGATCGCCAGATCGAAATTGACAAGCGCGATATGGAGATCGCCGGCGCGATACGCCTGGATGCCCCGGTCCCGGTAATGCTGGGCATCCTTGGTCACGGGGCCGGCAGCCAAGGAAGCATCCGCGCTTGCGGAAGCGATGCCCGGGGTAACCGCAGGTGCAGCAATCCCCGCAGGTGCAACGCTGTCCGGTTCGGCCGGCTCCGTGACGTCGCGTGGACTGATGTCAGGCTTCACTTCGGCTGACGCAACTTCGAGCCTGTCGTGCTGCTCCGCCTGATCGTGTAGTTCGGCTGGTTCGTGTTGCTCGGCCTGGCCGTGTGCCTCGGCTAGTTCGGCCGCCTTGACGACAGGTAGCTGCATCGCTTTGCGTGCGGATGCCTCCGTGATCTGCGACGAACCTGCGGGCGGCGCTCCGAACGGTCTGTATAGAAGGTAGCCCCCGATCAGCACGACAGAGACGACCGCGCTCACGGCGGCGTCAGCGGCCAGCCTGCGAATCGTGCCGGAGAAGGCACTGCGCTTCGGCTTCAGCCCTTGCTGACGGCGCGCGACGACGAGCATCCGGTCATAGGCCGCACGCTGCTGCCCATCGCCCAGAATGGCGTTGGCGCGAACAACTTTCCTGAATCTCTCTGCAGCTTCCGGATTGCCGGGATTGTTATCGGGATGGTTCGCCTTGGCAGCCTTGCGGAAGGCCGTCCTCAGTTCATCGGCGTCGTCGTCCGGAAGTGCTCCGAGCAAATCGTACAGGGTTTTCATGGGTACTCACTAAAATACTGATAATTCTCAACAAAATCCTCCCGCACGAGGCGCAATTTTAATCAAAAAGCCGGCAGTCGAAAGCCTGCTGTAATATCGGGAAAAGCCTGTAATGCCGGCATGGCAAAACAAAGACTAAATGGAGAAACGCCGCGCGATCGATCACTATGGCAAGAAGCTCTTGTAAGGTAGCCGCAGTGGTTGGGGGGCGGACACAAGATTGCTGCTGACGCGCAGCCGGTCTCAATACGCAGCCTATCGGGCTTGCGCGGATTGCCGTCGAACCGCGCTTCGTTGTCGAACCGGCTCAATTTCGCACGTGCTTGATGTCTGCAGCAGGGCCAGGCGGTCGCGCGCGGCCTTCTCGGCATCGAGGTAGCACTGTCGCTCGTATTCGACCTTCAGGCGGGCCCATTCGTTGGGATCCACAGTCTTGAGATCGGATCTGTTGAACTCGCAATCAGGGGCAGGTTGCGGCGACAGCAGCGCCAAGTCAGGCCGCCGAATTTTCGGTGCAGCATATCGATATGGCTCGGAGTATCGGCGGGGACGCGCGACAGTACGGACCGAAGGCGGCTTGCTCTCGTGCACGGCCGGACTGACTTCACGCTGCGCCGGATTGCGCGCGCAGCCGGCAAGCAGCATCGAGCACAATATGACGGAGGCGATCAGAAGTATTGGAGTGGGTGATTTCACGCCAGCAGCGCCCGGCGGCGCGCTTGCGAGCTCGCAGGAGTTTCCAGGGCACAGCGCTGCAACAACGATCGCCATGCCAATGATTCCGGTTACTTGCGAGCCTGGCTGAAGAAATTGATCGACATGAAAATTTCGCGACGCGCAGCGATCATGAATGGAAAATTTGAATCGACTTCTAAAAATCAGGATGAATCAAATCTAAATCGGCCGCCGTGCCCGTTAATGAAGGACAAGGCGCGCCTGATGCCGATATTGAGGGGTGCCGGCCTCTCGAAGTCGTTTTCCCGGTTCGCGCGCAATTCCCACAGCTTCGCATGCTGCACTCGCGCGATGGTCGACGGGCAAATCAGCCTGTGGCCGCCATCGGTCTTTCGAGCGACGGTCGAGAAAGTTCGCTGCGCGCAGGTTACGATTTGGCGAACCATTTCAACGTGATTTGGGTCGTCCAGCCTCGCCCGCAAAAATATGTCGCTTTCCGTCGATCCGTATCGAGGGTTATTTTAACGCCGTCCTGTTCCGACAAGAGGGGCGGATCGCGCGTCGTCACGAACGCGGGACGGGATGCGGTGGACGCAGAAGCGTCAGGCGCGAAGCGTTGTTCGCAGGGCGGTTATCCGTGAGCGAACATGGCGCGCAAGACGAACGGCGCTGAAGCGTACGGCAAAACCGTGTGGTCTCGACACCCGTTGCTGGTGCCAAGCTGTCGGTGGCGAAATCGGTCCGACCGGATCGATCAGCTATTGAGCCGGCAGTGACGGAGGCAAGACGAATTCGTCTCCGGAGAGAGCGCGGCATAAGCCGTAAAACCATTGCGCAGGGAATGCCGGAGTGTTCCGACTGTACCTGTATGCTCGTGTGCGTTTTCTTCGCACTTTAGCACACGAGACCGCGGGTGCAGCGTGCACCCGGCATTCCCTGCTCCCTCTGATTGGAGGGGAGAAGGTTCAGGAAAACCTCGGGCGATCAGCGCCGCGAGAACGCGAAACTGTATCCACCGTCATTGCGAGCGGAGCGAAGCAATCCATCTGTCCCCGAGCCGAAATGTGGATTGCGTCGCTCCGCTCGCAATGACGCGGACAGGCCCTTGCGTCAACTCACAGCAATTCCGGCTGTTCCGCCGCGATCGTATCGCCGTCGCCGATGCTGCCGCCGGTGATCACTTCGGCGTAGATGCCGCAGTCGGCGTGGCCGAGCCGGCGCTGCAGCGCCTGCGGGATGGAAAGGTCGCGCTCGGCAGTGTCAGGATCGACATTGACGGCGGCGCAGCGGACGATGCGCTTCACCACCTTGAGCCTGACGTCGCCGATCGAAAGCGTGCGGTCGAGCAGGTCGAATTCATGCCAGGCCGGCCAGCCCTCGACATAGAGATTGGCGCGGAAGCGGAGCGGGTGGACCGGCGCGCCGACCATGTTCTCGATGGCGCGGACGCTGGCGAGATTGATAATGGAAACGACCTTGCGGGCGACGTCCGAAAAACTGTGCCCGGGGCTTTCCAGGATTTTCGGCGGGCCCCTGATCAGGTCGGGAAAAGTCGAGGCGAAGAAGTTTTCGATCGCAGCCCTGCCTTGCGCCGTCTCCAGATCACCCTCGGCCGCGATCTTCCCGTCGTGGCGGATGGTCAGGACATGGCTCGAATCGTCGAACCGGGTGTGCAGCCCGGCCAGCCATTCGTCGCGCATCAGCATCAGGAAGTGCGGCTTCGGCAGCCATTTCGGTTCCGCCGGATCGAAGCCGGAGGGGCCGTTCTCGATGGCGTAGCGGCGGTCCGCCAATAGCGTCTGGCCGGGCTTGAACTCGGCGCGGCTGAGCTGCTCCGGGGTCAGGCCCTTGACGGGATAGCGGTAGATCCCGGCGATGCGGGCAGGGGAGGTAGCATCCATGCGGCTTATTAAGGGATTTCCGCGTTCCGCGCTACCGCTCCCGATTTTGTGAGAGGGGCCCTTCCACTTTTGCCGCGCCATGCCCACATTCGCGTCAAGCCTGAAAACAGGGCGACGACCCGCGGCCGGTTGAGGAATGTCAATGCGGTCCGCGTACACCCAATGAAGATGCCGTAATCATGCCTTACGGGTGAGGACGGCAGGCCGAGGGAAGCAAGAAACATGAATATTGAGAAATACACAGAGCGTGCGCGCGGGTTCATCCAGTCTGCGCAATCGCTCGCCATGCGCGACGGGCATCAACAATTCTCGCCGCTGCACCTGCTCAAGGTGCTGCTGGACGACAGCGAAGGCCTTGCCGGTGGTCTGATCGACCGGGCCGGCGGTAATTCCCGCGCCATCCTCAAAGCCACCGAAGAGGCCCTTGCCAAGCTGCCGAAAGTCTCGGGCAGCGGTGCCGGGCAGATCTACCTGGCCCCCGAACTGGCGCGCGCGTTCGACGCGGCCGAGAAGGCTGCCGAGAAGGCCGGCGACAGCTTTGTCACGGTGGAGCGGCTTTTGCTCGGGCTGACGCTCGAGAAGAACAGCGCGGCCGGCGCCATTCTCGGCAAGGGCGGCGTCACGCCGCAAAGCCTCAATGCGGCGATCGAAGCGCTGCGCAAGGGCCGCAGCGCTGATAGTGCCACGGCCGAAAACGCGTACGACGCGCTGAAGAAATATTCCCGCGATCTCACGCAGGCGGCGCGCGACGGCAAGCTCGATCCCGTGATCGGGCGCGACGAGGAAATCCGCCGCACCATCCAGGTGCTGTCCCGCCGCACCAAGAACAATCCCGTGCTGATCGGCGAACCCGGCGTCGGCAAGACCGCGATCGTCGAGGGCCTGGCGCTGCGCATCCTCAACGGCGACGTGCCGGAGAGCCTGAAGGACAAGAAGCTGCTGTCGCTCGACATGGGCGCGCTGATTGCGGGCGCCAAATACCGCGGCGAGTTCGAGGAGCGGCTGAAGGCCGTGCTGCAGGAAGTCACCGCGGCCGAGGGCTCGATCATCCTGTTCATCGACGAGATGCACACGCTGGTCGGCGCCGGCAAGGCCGACGGCGCGATGGATGCGTCGAACTTGCTGAAGCCCGCGCTGGCGCGTGGCGAACTGCATTGCATCGGCGCGACCACGCTCGATGAGTATCGCAAGCACGTCGAAAAGGATGCCGCGCTGGCGCGCCGGTTCCAGCCGGTGTTTGTCTCCGAGCCGACGGTCGAGGACACGATCTCGATCCTGCGCGGCCTGAAGGACAAGTACGAGCAGCACCACGGCGTGCGGATCACTGACTCGGCGCTGGTGGCTGCGACCACGCTGTCGAACCGCTACATCACCGACCGCTTCCTGCCCGACAAGGCCATCGACCTGATGGACGAGGCGGCGGCGCGGCTGAAAATGCAGGTCGATTCCAAGCCGGAAGAACTCGATTCGATGGATCGGGAAATCATTCGGCTGAAGATCGAGCAGGAGGCCCTGAAGAAGGAAACCGATACCGGGTCGAAAACCCGGCTGCAGACGCTGGAAAAGGAACTCGCCGAGCTCGAAAAGCAGTCGGCCGACCTGACTTCGCGCTGGAGCGCGGAGAAGAACAAGCTCTCCAATGCGCAGCGGCTGAAGAGCGAACTCGATGCGCTTCGCATCGAACTCGCGAACGCGCAGCGCCGCGGCGAATTCCAGCGCGCCGGGGAACTCGCCTATGGCAAGATCCCCGAACTGGAAAAGCGGCTGGTCGACATCGAGGCCAGTGAGGCTTCCGGCGAGATGATGGAGGAGGCCGTCACGGCCAACCACATCGCGCAGGTGGTCTCGCGCTGGACCGGCGTTCCCGTCGACAAGATGCTGGAAGGCGAAAAGGACAAGCTCCTGAAGATGGAGGGCAGCCTCGGCAAGCGCGTGGTCGGCCAGGCCGAAGCCGTTCGCGCGGTGGCGACCGCGGTGCGGCGTTCGCGCGCCGGCCTGCAGGACCCGAACCGCCCGATGGGCTCGTTCATGTTCCTGGGGCCCACCGGCGTCGGCAAGACCGAACTGACCAAGGCGCTGGCGGAATACCTGTTCAACGACGAGACCGCGATGGTCCGCCTCGACATGTCCGAATACATGGAGAAGCACTCGGTCTCGCGGCTGATCGGCGCGCCTCCGGGCTATGTCGGCTACGACGAGGGCGGGGCGCTCACCGAAGCGGTGCGGCGAAGGCCCTATCAGGTGGTGCTGTTCGACGAGATCGAGAAGGCGCACCCGGATGTCTTCAACGTGCTGCTGCAGGTGCTCGATGACGGCCGGCTGACCGACGGTCAGGGCCGCACCGTCGACTTCCGCAACACGCTGATCATCATGACCTCGAACCTCGGTTCGGAGTTCCTGGTGAACCAGCCGGAAGGCGAGGACACGTCAGCGGTGCGCGAGCAGGTGATGGGCATGGTGCGCGCGCATTTCCGGCCCGAATTCCTCAACCGCGTCGACGAGATCATCCTGTTCCACCGCCTGCAGAAGAGCGAGATGGGCCGGATCGTCGAGATCCAGTTCGCCCGGCTGCAGAAGCTCTTGGAAGATCGCAAGATCACGCTGACGCTGGACGATGCGGCGCGCGACTGGCTGGCGGCCAAGGGCTGGGATCCCGCCTACGGCGCTCGCCCCCTGAAGCGGGTGATCCAGCGCAGCCTGCAGGACCCGCTGGCCGAGATGATCCTCGCCGGCGACGTCACCGACGGCGAGCGCGTCGTCATCTCGTCCGAGGGCAACGTGCTGACCTTCAACGGCAAGGCGCCGCAGACCGCAGAGATCGCACAGTTCGAAACGCCGGTGCCGAAGCGCAAGCTGAATTGAAGCAGGGATCAGCGCGATTGGATGCATCCCTCTCGGGGGTGCATCCGAGGCCTGCGCGGGGAGGGCTCAGCGGCTGATCTGCCGGGGTTGCGGCGTGGTGCCCGCAGCCTCGGAAACGCGTGCGGCGCTGCCGCGATTGCTCATCTGCGTGTCGAGACGGTCGCGCTCCTTTTCGAAGCCCGCCATCAGGGTGCCCTCGAGCGAACGGCCGCGGGGCAGCTTGACGCGCATCGGGTCGACGAAGCGGCCGTTGACCAGGATTTCGTAGTGAACATGGGCGCCGGTCGACATGCCGGTCGAGCCGACGAAGCCGATCACCTGGCCCTGCCGCACCCGCTTGCCGGGCTCCATGCCCTTGGCAAACGCCGACATGTGGCCGTAGGCGGTCTCGTAGCCGTTATTGTGTTTCAGGCGGACATATTTGCCGTAGCCGCCTTCCCAGCCGACCTTCTCGACCACGCCGTTGCCGGAAGCGAAGATCGGCGTGCCGTAGGGGGTGGCCCAGTCCACGCCGGTGTGCATCTTGGTGTAGCCGAGGATCGGATGCCGGCGGCCGCCGAAGCCTGAACGCATGATCGCGTTGTTGACGGGCTTGCGCACCAGGAACTTCTTCGCGCTCTTGCCGGTCTCGTCGTAGAAGTCGACCACGGAGTCGTCGGTGGTCTGGAAGCGGTAGTACTTCTTGGTTTCGCCGCCGACGGTGAGCGAGGCGAACAAGACTTCGGTTTTCTCAGTGGCGGGCGTGGCTTCGTCGTCGCCGGCGAAGTAGACGTCGAAGGAATCGCCGGGCTGCACTTTCCGCTGGAAGTCTACGTCGTAGGAATAGATGCGGACCATGTCCTCGATGACGGCGGTCGGTACCTTGTTGCGCATCGCGGTCTCGTAGATGCTCTGGTAGAGCCGGACGCCGCTGCCGTCATCTTCATCGTCTTCATCGTCCTTGCTGCTCACCGCTTCGGCTACGGTATTCATGCTCTGGACGTCGACCGCAACGTATCTGCCCACGTCCGACAGCGCGGCCACGGCTTCGACAGTCGTGTCGTTGGCGACGATCACGCGATAGGGCTGCAGCCGGGCGGCGGGGCCAAGGCCGGAGGGCGCCATCAGGATCCGCAGCTTCTGGCCTTCCTTGAGGCCGCCGTCGCGGCCGCGCGCGCCAAGCGTCAACGCGACCGACCTGGCTTCGTCCAGCGTGGCACCCTGATCGCGCAGGATCGAGATGACGCTATCGCCCTTCTTGACGACGTGAACGCGCTCGCCGGTCGGATTGCCGCCGGTGATCTGTTCCTTTGTCTTCGGCAGCAGCGTGACGTTTTCCGGCACTACGCGGGTTTCAAAGCCGGCATAGGGGTCGTTGACATTGCCCTCGGTGGCGTAGGCCAGCTTGAGATCGGACTGGGCGCCGGTGGCATCGGCCGCGGCGTTGGCCAGCGAGGTGTAGCGGACCCCGCCGCCCGAGCCGCGCCAGTTGGCGGCGTCGCGCACCCGCATCAGCACTTCGTCGAGCGCGACCACGGCGGCCAGCTTCGCCTTCGGCAGCACCGTCGCCAGGTCCTTGGTAATGAAGGAAACTTCGGCATCGGGCTCGACGGCCTCGGGATTGTTCGGATCGTCGGAGGCGGCCGGGGCCGCGGAGCCGACATCGGTCAGCATGCGCTGGGCATTGTACGGCGGGATCTTGGAGCTGAGATCGCTCGTCGTCATCGACAGATTGCCGGAGATCCGGACGAACGGGCGCACCCGCATGACGTCGCGGTTGCCGACCCTGGTCACGGTGGATACCCGCTGCACGTTGCGCGACGCGCTGGATTCGCTGGGCGGCGGCAGGCGGTCGCTCTTGTGCAGGCTGGCGGTGCGATCATTGGCGCTGAAGGCGCCCCGCAACGCGCCCTCGACGCGTTCCGGCACCTTGGCGAAGGTCATTTCGCCGTCGAGCGACGCAAAAACGGCGCCGCCGATGAGGGCTGCGCCGCACAGACCAGTCAGAATCGTGCCGCTAAACCATTGTACGGAGACACGGCGGCGATCGATCACCGCAGCCTCGGAGCCATCGACGGAAAGCGGCGGCTCGTGACCGAGATCGATGATCCCGATCTCGCGCCCATAGCCGCTTCCGCGTTGCGCCTTCTGGCTCAACCCTGTGTCCCCCCAAATTCCATCAACATCGACAAGACCTCGTACACTATCCAGACTTTGCATTTCCGCCCTTTTGAAGGGCGTTCGTCCGGAGTAGCGCGTACCGCACGCAAAGAGTTTCGGGAATCAGAGGCCGGTGAAAGGCCGGCCGGAATCTCGAACTCAACGGTGCGCAGATCTCTCGAAGTTTTCTCGGCCGCATGGGAAAAGCGACGGGTTCATCGAGATCGCCTCTCCCGGGTAGATAACCACCGGCAACCCCCACTGGCGTCCGGCGATTCAATGCTTACCTTATAGTCAGAACGTCGCAGGATTGTGGCCCAAGTGCGGCCGAAGCCCCCAAACATAGGGACTTCTTGGCGTCCCAAAATTCTTCGACGAGATGCGACAATTTGTTGACGATGACCGTTGACAACCCCGATCGGGCGGGCCTATAACCCGGCCACTGAGCGCGGCGATGCATTGGCCACGAGGCCAAGGCATCTTCTCGCGCCCGTGATGCTCCTCATTGCGATGAGTGAACCAACAGCCGATAACAATCGGTTGTTATTTGCCGTCGGATGAGTGCTTACGGAACCTTCCTGAGATGGAAGGGTGGGATCCCAGCGATCCCGGGCTGTTTGACAAGTGAAGATGAAGAAAGAGAAACGTGGACGGCGGAGTCCTTGCGTAGTCTCGGATGCTTGAAAACTTCGGTTTTCATCTTTCGGGGCTGGACGAAAGACTTCGGCGGTACACGTTTACATAGGTTACACCATCGTCGTCAGCGATGTGAATCGCGGGCGATATATATGGTGGGACCTCGTCAAACGTTGTGATCAGCCGGTTTAAAGTTTCAAGTCCAACTTGAGAGTTTGATCCTGGCTCAGAGCGAACGCTGG
>LNFM01007946.1_pt1 | contig 16284 bp, 24 predicted proteins | sample 596031 | NCBI WGS metagenome assembly LNFM01 (sample SAMN04254537, study PRJNA301005) | activated carbon metagenome | isolation source: dual media filters at the Ann Arbor, Michigan drinking water treatment plant | place: USA: Ann Arbor
AGAGCATCACCGCTTCATAAGCGGCCGCATGTGACACCCACAAGTCAGTCATTTTCGCCAGCACCTGACCGGCGGACTCTTTGGCGAGCTGGGTGACTCGATCGGTGATGAAATCTTGGGCGACGGGCCGGCCTTGGGTACGTAATTCCTCTTCGCCGCGATGGGCCCGCTCAACTTCGTGTGGATCGACGGGGCGGCTGAGTTTCGCCTGCAGTTCGGTCGCCACGGTGGCAAAGATGTCGTTGATGCCCAGTCGGATGCCGAGGGAGGCTTGGCTGATGAGGTCCTGCCCGGCCATCGCGACAAATTCCGTGGTCCACGTGCCGATGTCGACAAGCGCGACCTTATTGCGCGGATGCTCCAACGTCGGTTCGCTAAAGTAGGCGCCGACGCCTTGTGGGATCACCGTCACATGCTGCGCGCGGAGCCCGCTCTTAATCGTCTGCGCGACATGCCCCATACCTTGTTGGGCCATGTATTTGTCCAAGGGTAACCCGGTCACGATACAGGCGCCGTCTGGGATGAATTTCTTAGCCTGTGCAATGAGGGCCCGATAATGGGGCAGCGTCCACCACATCGTGTGCAGGTTGGAGAACCGTTCGGCGTGCCCGATCGCCCGTTCGCCGACGATATACCGGATGCCGTCCACCAACACTTCGTCGCTGTCTTGCATCGGATGGAGTTGCATCATGATGGTGGGGGCGACGGCGGCCGCGACAGAGGGGAACATCAATCGCTGGCCATCCTCCCGCACGATTTTGGTAAATCCGTACCCGAGGTCAATCCCGACGACCGGGCCCCGTGGTTTCGAGGAGTCGTCCGTGGATCGTGGCTCCCGACGTCGTGACGATTTTTTCTCTCCCATACTTTCCTCCTTCGTGGTGTGTGTCTGCTGACTGCTACCACCCTATTACGTCTTCGGCACCAAGAGGCTCCCCGTGTGTCCCTATCTGCTGGATGCAGATTCTTCCTCATTGAGCCGTTCTGGCATGGAGTGACTGGCTATATCCCCGCTATTCATGCGGGGATTCGCTCGTAGAGTGGTGCGAAAAGTGGTGCACTCCTCCCTTGAGCCATTGTGGAAGCCCGCGCTATAGCTAGGGATTCTTGTCATTCCGTGTTCTGAAGGCTGGGGGACAGATTGGGGGAGCTGGTCGGGTGCGAAGATTGGCGCCCTGGGGAGCGTAATAGGTGAATAGGTCGTCGGGCGAGAGGGTTTCTGGGCATGAGTGAGGTTGGGCTGTCGCCGTGATGTCGAACCATAATCAATAAAGATTACTTGATAGAAAACATCACTACTACAGAACGGAGGTAGTGGGTATGGATACTCAGCCCGTGACGGCTGAACCGAGTCTGGATCAGGGACTGGCGGCAGATCGGTATGCAGCCGGTCGGACGGAAGAACACCTGCATACGGCGGGTGTGACACCACCTAGTTTAGCGACGTTACAGAAGATCGAGTATCAGAAGGAGGTGCAGGCGTTGCTGGCGAAGATCCAGGCCACGATGCCGAGCCTCCTGCCGTGGGTGGAAACGACCGTGATCAGCCTGGTGAATCCGCAGTGGCATGTGCAGAAGATCGACGCCGCCTTGGAGCATATCTTCCAACGGGAACCGGCCGCGAGTCCCCGACGAGCGGCCAACGAAGTCGCGCATTATAAACGGATTCCGGGTGAGAAATATAATTACGTGTGGAAACGGGCGCAACTGGTGAAGAAGCGCCTGCAGAAACGGCACGAGCGGTTAGAGTTGGCCGGGCTGATGGAGGACTGCTGAGATGTCAGGCCGCACCCATGCCATGGTGCCAGCGGGTCTGTCCGCCCTCCTCTTCCAGGGCGATCCGCTCCTGACTCTCACGGCTGCATTGGCTGGATTAGCGCCGGATATTGATGAACCTTGGTCAGTGATCGGACAACGGTTCTGGTTTCTGTCATGGTGGATTAAATATCTGGTGGGACATCGGACTTTAAGTCATTCATTGATGCTGATTCCCCTGGTGGGTGTTGTTGGGATAGTCTGTGAGATGGCACCGATGATGATTGTGGCGATCTTGGTGGGGGTTGGCACGCATGTGGTGTTAGATGGATTAAGTGGGGGAGTGTTCTTGTGGTGGCCGTCGAAAGTCCGATGGGTGTTGGGTCGATATCCGGTCTATGGACGGTTAGACCAGCTCTTGATGGGACTGGGGTTGGTATGTGCGGTGGCGGGAATCCTGATGCGGATTCAGACTGAACTGGTAGGTATGCGGTTGCCTGGGTAACTGGTAAGAAGTTGTCGAGTAGGAGTGGATGTATGAATGTCGAACATCGATGGTCGGCAGTGTGTTACCGAGCCCGTGTCCAACATCAACGGCAAATTGCGATGTGTGTGTCTGGTGAAGGGGGAGTGTTGGTTGGTCAGGGTCGTGAAGTCGAGGTGATCCTCTTTCTGGGGGATAATTGTGAAACCCTGACTATCCAGAAAGAAAACTGGACGGGGTTATTGGAGCATTATCTACAAGAAGCCCAGCGACTGGGTGGAGTGGCAGTCGGGGTCATAGTGTCGGGTGTGCTACCGGAAGAGGAGGCAGGAAAACTGTCTTTGCGGCCGGCTTTGTTGACACAGGTGATGGGGGTTGGGGTGTGTGATGGGCGACGGTTTGAGATTGGACATCGGTATGAATCTGAAGGGGACGAGATGGTGTTGTATGGTCCAATCTCACGAGATGGGACGAAAGTGGAATCGTGGAAGGCAGAATTGGGAATGGAAGGAGTGTTGGTAGGGCCTTGGCCATTTCGATTTATCCAGCGAGTCCCTTCTGGCGGCGAAGTGCGAACAGAGTGAGCACGAAGCCGCCACTCTGTCACGGACTGGTGAACGATCCAGCGACGATAGAGGCATCCACGCTAACGACCATCCTCCTCATAATCTCAGAAGCACGGCATTATCTGACATCAGACAGTCTGATGAAGGCTCTACTGCTTTGAGTCCCGCCGCGAACCCACGCATCGTGTGGGTGAAGCGGCGTCTCCCTCTACGTCGGTGATCACATCAGCCAGGCGAGTAACCACCAAGATTTCGACTGATGCCAAATTGCGAGGGCAGATCAGGCGCCAGAGTGTGTCTGAGGCCCGATCTGTTGCGGAGTGCCCGTCGCAAACGGCGGCCCAGCTAGGAGTCACCTCCTCCAATCTCTGAAGACGGTGCTGAGTCGGCGCCCCCTTCAATCGACATATGTGGTGTCGGGCGTGTGATCCGGCCGCGGAGTCCTCGCAGCATGCGAGGGCGGAGCGGCCATCCTTCCAAGACGGTGTGGAGCTGACTGACCGACTTGAACGGTCATCGATCGCTTACAAGGCGATGGCTCTACGAGTTGAGCTAAGCCAGCCTGTGGACTGATGTCTGCTGCAGGGCGGTTCGTAAGGCGGCTCGGGATTCTGCGTCACGTACGGCGATACGTTCACGCTGGACGGATCGGCGTTTGGCCAAATCATCGAGCGAGTGATGGGACAACTCACGGAGCTTGGCCTGTGCGTGGGCTGACATATGGAATCGTTGCATGGGGCATCCTCCAAGACATGATGGATTAGAGTATGAAGTGTCACTGGCGACGTACCCTGCGAGCAACGCGAGCCTGATTAGGAGTGGGCAAGAGATTGCTGAAGGTGGTGGCGAGTGGCGCGTCGACTCCATCGCCGCCAATAGCGCTTGGTCAGGCCTTTGATTCGATCGAGTGGGTATTGGCCATCACCGGTGTACTCCCAAAGAATCCCGGTACGTCGGCGCCCACGTCGTTGTTTCCGGGCATGGCTGTGATTGGGGGTGGGCTTCCGGGAGTGACGCATGATGATCTCACACGATCCGAGTGAATGGGTCCTCGATGAGGGCAGGCTCCCCTTCACACCAGTAACCCGGTGTTGAGGCCGGGGCACACCTAGCCTGCCCTCCCTCCGGTCATCACTGTTCAGGTCTGTTCGACAACAGCTAGCCGCCTGAACTCTCATCGAGGAAGCCGCGAGATCAACCGCGGCTGGCCAGAACGTTAATTGGGATGATACTCGACACGGGAAAACAGGGGCTTCTGTTGAATCGGGACGGAGAGTTCCAGATAAATCACACACTGCCCATTTTCCCAAATGCGTTGCGCTGGTCGTAGCGTGGCCAGCATCAAGTCCTGGGCTGTCACAAACTGTTCGGCTTTGGCAAACGCAATGGCATTAGCCAATTGCCGTTTGGCTCGTGTCGTGGCGAGATCACAGGAGAGGGATTCCTGAGCCGAGTATCCTATCGACCATCCTTTTGCTTGCAGGACAATGACGGGAGTCGTCGCCTTGTCGCTGTGGATGAGATGTGATGGCTCGCTCGGTTCAGCTAAGACGGGTTGGCTGATAATCAGCAGCAAGGCTAGGATGAATAGTAGGTGCATGATGAACCTCCGAGGCTGTGACGTGTGAGACTGCCCCCACACGCATCCTGCCCGCAGAGCGGGCCTCTCACGGGATAAGGTGGTGCGGCAACGGGACGTGGGGAGTTATGTGAAGCTGAGTTAACGGGCAGAGGAGGTCGGACGTCGGTAATTTTCTCTGATGGGATGAGAGGCAGCGGACAAATCCAGGTTGAGCGGCCGCTGTCGAGTGCGGAGATCTCTGGACCGTTGGAGCCAAGGGACCAGCACGACGGTCATGATCACAACCAACTCAGCGCCCAAACCGATCGCCGGGATGATGAGAGCAGGATAGGACGTCATCAACACCTCCTCAAGGAATGGTTAGAGAATGGGTAGAGTTGCAGATCTGAAAAACGCTCAACGCCAATGATGTGCTGTGACGCTAAACGGCGTGATCGATCTCGTTCGGTGACAGTCAGCGACACAGTCGCTTCCATCATCAGCCCCGCTCCTCTTTCCCTGCTCATACATGGTGAGATCGTTCTGGTCAGGGGCACTGGCCATTGCAATGACCAGCCAGCAGCGCCGAATCGGCCCGACTCCTTAGAGGATGGCTGCTTCTAAGCCTACCTTTCGTCGGTGTTGAGCTGGGTGATCGATTCAGTGAGTGGTACGCGATCGTCCCTGCGTACCAGAGGGTGGACGGTATTCTCGATATTACCTGCCGTCTCAGGGGGCCAGGAGATCATCCTGGTACAGCGATCGTGTGAGAACGGAGGCTACGAGGAGCGTGACGGCCCCCCGTAGCCGACAGATGTTACGCGGCCTGGCGTTGTTCGCCCTTCCGCTGAACCACCTGATACTTGGACGCGATCAGCTCCAAGCGGGTCCGTTTCTGACCTTCGGTGCTTTCCCAGGCATTCTCCTGGAGCCGGCCTTCAACTTCGACGTAATCGCCCTTGTTGACTTCATTGGCGAACGTCATCGCCTTGTCTCCGAACATCGTGAGCGGGACACGAGTCGTCTTGGTGACGCGTTTGCCCTTGTCATCGTCGTACTCACTCTTGATGTACAACGTGCAGCTGACCACGGGCTTCTTTCGTGTGCTCCGTATCTCGGGCTTGTTCCCGATTCTGGCCCGGCACACAAACTGGTTCTTGTCGTTCCAGGGTTTCGAGCTGGACTGCGGGTTGCTGGATGATTCTTCTGACATGGGACACCTCCTAAAGTGACTCGTGATGAGTCAGTGATGAACACAGGTCGTGACTTACGCGGCCTGTAACGCGAGATCAATATTGAGTGGAGCCTGTGTCTCGCGCACGAAGGCTCGCACAATGGTGGTGATCCGACGCCTCATGCGTGGCGTGGTCACCGAAAGAATCGTCAAGGTGCATGAACTAGCGGCCGTGGCCGCTCGGGCGATCACGATGTCCGCAATGTCTCCGGAGTTGAGATTGGTAAAGTGGATCGTTTGACGGGATGCGGAATAGGCGCCAAGAGTTCCGTGGATCATGGACGAACGAGCGCTGCCGAGAAGGGCGATGGCCAAGCTCAGCGGAGTGTGGCATTGAATGGGTTGACGCATCAGGTACGCTCCTTTCGTCGGCACGATCATGAAACCATCAGGCTACCCGCGCAGCGGGTCTCTGGAGTGATTCGTCCTGATGCTGCGATCGGTGGACTGAGAGCGGGGATCGTCCTCGTTCGTAGTCCGACGATGTTCGACGAAGGGCAAGCGGAGATGGACGGTGGAGGGCCCGGACACTGTCACGAACGAGCTGATAGGACCAGAGTATCGTGCGAATGACATACGTGCATACGATGAGGAGCGAGATCAGGAACAGCAAGGGGAGGAGGATCTGGACTCCGAGCGTCATCATCGTGGACGGACTGGGGAGTGTGTGTCCGATATGGACGATGTCATTGATCGGGTCCGGGTTGGAGAGCGTGGCTGCTCGATGTGGGATGCGTGATGGCGTCAGGTCTGCGAAGGACAGATCTGGGCCGGCATCATCGGACGTATTCTCGTAAATCGAGGCCTCAAAGGCAGTGGCAGACAGTAAGGGCGTATCAGGCGAGGGCAGAGACCACAGAAGGCTTGAATTACGGCAGAGGTCGGGAGTTTGTCGACAAAGATGTCCATGGACAATCGCAATATACTTCGTGCTTCCGACCGACCCGTTATAGCCAGCAAGAGCTTGCCATGTTTTTCCATGACGGAGGATTTGTTCATGCAGAATATGGCTGGCCGCGGTGAGATTACGGCACGGCTCGAAGAGTTGCTCCGGTTGAATGCCGAGTATGTCAGCAATGGTTCCATGATTGGTCGAGGAGATTTGCCCAAGACCTGCATCAAACTGTTGACCACGCTGTTTCAGGGTCTGCATGAGCCGATGTGCAGCTTGTTCAGTCGGTGGAAATTGACTGTGCCGGGATCCGGTCTCATCGGTCCATCCGATCGCGAACGGGTGATTGCGACTCTCTGCATAGATGAGGGCGCGGAGGTGTGCCGGGTGAAGATCCAGTTCTTGAGCGTGCTGGTGGAGACAATGCGTCCAGGCTGTAGGTGTGGTTGAGAGGGTTAAGGGGTCCTGCGTGGCAGCGGAGCTTGGAGAGAGGCCCCAGATTATGAAGTAACAGGTCAGGAGCCAGACAAGAGGCAGACGCATAGATACTCCTCCGTACAGTGAGTGGAATCGAATCGGCGGTCAGTCGACTTGATGATGCAGGCGTGGGAGCGTGACCGGCCGTGATGTCTGATGGGGGTAGTACACGTACAGGTTTGGAAAGAACGCGCGGAGTTGTGCCGTAGAGCCTTCGCCCCACATCGGGCAGTAGGAACAGATGGCAAACGTTTCTTTGAGATTGAGCGTGTGGCCGTGTTGGGTGATGAAGTCTCCGATCGTCATGGTGTAGTGCGTGGAGGTTGGGGTGTGAAAGCGGACGATGTTGGGAAAGGAATCGACGCTGATAAAGCGGTGATGCCCCGTGAGATGGAACAGCCATGCCTGGGGATTGTAGCCGCAGCCCAGGTCGACAACTGTCCAATGCGTGGGTATGAGTTGCGCCAAGTGCCAATAGGTCGTCATGAATCCAAGGAATTCGTCATTGATTTCAAACTCGGTGTACGGATGCCCTTCCATGACGGCACGCCATTGCTCTGCTGGAATGATTCGGGCGATTGCACGGGAGAGTTCCTCATTACTGGGCGCATGAAATGGGAGTGCTGTGTCGACATTGAGCGGAGCGCTAGACAGTGACATGGATATTCTTTCTGGTGAGGAGGAGCCCAATGCCACGTAAACAGGAGAGACAGAGGTGGTGGCCATCGTTCTCTCCTGAGGGCTCATTGAGTTGGAAATGTTTTCCAGACGAGTGGTGCAGAACGAGCGGCAGCAGTTGCTAACGAGTCTACGAGGTCATTCATGAGGACGCCGGAATGTGCCGTCACTTTGTGCCACTTGATGGTTGACGAATAGGTGTGGGTATATGCGGCATAGGCTTGAGTAGCTGGTGTATTGGCCCGCCATTGTCCTGTGGCCCATGCTTCGATTCCGGTGTAGTCATAGTAGACGGTGATGGTGTGATAGCCACGGCGCCGGCATTCTTCGAGTCCATGGAGGACCGCTTGTAGTTCCGCAGCAACGTTTCTGTGGTCGGCTGCATGGGCGGGGATCTGACTACTGCTGTGGCGATACACTTCATTCTCATTTTCTCGGATCACGCAGGCCCAGCCGAATTTGAGACCGTCTGGGTGTTGCAGGCAGGCGCCATCGACCCAGAGCTCGACCGTATTGGGTGGAGATACGGGCGTAGGAACTGAGCTGGAATGGTGAGGCGTCGTGGCATGTGTGAGAAGTAATCCACTGTCCGTCCAGGCTTGAGCGAGACGAGCTTGGATCTGGGGGGTGAGGTTCCGAAGTTCGTTAGTCGTATAGCGAGGGCCGTTCTTGCCGGCATAGATGACGAGAGTGCCGAGGGCGGGACCAGCCTGCTCGAATAGCGTGATCTTATGTCCGTAGCCGTTTGGTGTGGGTTCAGGGTGACGGACGGCGTTGAATCCTTGTCCGCGTAGGGCGGGGATCAGCGAAGTGGCAATGTCGGATGCGGTCATAGGTTCTCCCTTCGTGATGGAAGATGTCATAGACAAAGTTCACTACCCACGAAGTGGGTCGATGCCGCTCTTTTCGAAGAAGAAGGGATTGGGTTACCGGAGGAGTGCGCCTACTGGGGCTTCAAAGGCGAGCGCTTCCATGTGTCCTGGAGCAAAACAGCAGGGATGGCTGGAATGTTAAGGGAATCACGGAGGGTCGGCCAACTACCGAGCGAGAAGACGTTCATGGTGTCTCCAAGAGTGAGGTCACAAAGACACAGCGTGATGTGACGTACGGAACGATCGCCGTGCGGACATCCCGCCAGGACAGTTGCCCCAGGCCACAACCGACCCGTGGGAGGTACACCCGTGACATGTTGTGTTGCTCGATCAGGTGGGCGACCGACTTCATGCTGGCGATGATGAGTTCGAGATCGGCTGGATGTTGCCAGTGGCGTTTGGTGGGAAAGGTAATGATGCGTGTGGAGAGAAAGGCATATGGGTGGTTGCCGGAGTGACGGAGCGCTTGGCCAAGAACGCGTGGAAGATCCGGGTACCGTTGGGCAGCGGCTTTGGCAAGGCCGGCACCCATGACGGCTTCCCCGTTAGCTTTGATGACCCCGTTCGTGGTGATAGCGATCCATTCACCTTGCGTGTGGAACGTCCAGAGGTCGCCGGTGATCTCGTGCACCAGTGTCATGGGGATTCCTTGGTTGACAGGTTGGCGCATGACATCACCTGCGGGCGACTAGAGTCGCTCCGCCCATCTATAAATCGGTCTGGGAACTGCTGCACCGCGAATTGGATCAATTCGTGGGTGTGGCAGTTCCAATCGGCCCTGCAATAACACAGCACTGTCTGTTCCTCAGCCCGGGCTAACTCATCCCACACCTGCATGGGCACGCGGGCGAGAATCTGCGCGTAGTGTGCGCAGTAGTCTTGCCAATTCAGCGTGCCGTTTTTGTATCCCAGCACCATATCCCAGCGCGGGGCAAAGGCCCGCCAGATGCCCTGCGCGCTCTTGACCGTGGTATCGATCCCTATCGCTCCTGGTCGGATTTGCGCACGCCGCAGTCGAGTCATAGTCCCTCCTCCGTCTTATTACGTGCTGATCGCTGAGGGAAGTGGCTACCCTGCGTGCAGGGTCGCTTAGAGGGAGCCAATCAGGCCTCATCCTGAGAGGTGTCGATCATTTCATCGACGTCGTTGATTCCACATCTTTTACAGGCGTCGGGATTGTATGACGTGTCGATGGCGTAGAGTGGATCCGGGTTGAAGAAACAGGTCGTTTCGGGGCGTGTCCCCATTAAGAATGGACAGGGCTGGATGTGATGCCCGATCTGCGGTGGGGGCAGTGGACCGAGTACGGAGTAGCAATAGGGTCCGTGGGGGATGAGAGTAGCGAGCTGATCCTGAGATAGGGCGTGGATATGTTGGCGGAGTTGGTTGGTGCGTTGGTGATGTGTGGCGATCTCGGCAATGAGCGTAGCCTCATTCATCTGGAGAGCGTCGAAGGTATGTGATGTGACGTTTGGAGTGCGGTCTCTCATAGGAAATGCTTTCCCGCCCCTAATGGACGTACCATCGGCATTCTGGCCCGTCATACCCGGCGTGGCCTTGTCGTTTCAGGGGGCGATCAATTGGCCGGCGTGGTGATGGGCAAGGTGGTCGATCCAGCGAGCGACGTCGGCCGTGGGGTATGGATGATCGGGGTGAAGGATGATGAGTGGATGCTGTCTCGTACGGAGCTTTCGCACAGCGTCAGCAGTCCCGCCGGCCGATCCATCCCATACTGCGATCGCAGCATGAGCATCAGTGACCAGCCGACTGTTGCGGGCCATGAGGGCCGTTCGAACCTCCGCGTCGGTTTTGGCCGTGGGACAGACGATCAGGCGGTCCGTCGCGAGACGGAGGAGTTCTTCATAGCGGGTTTGGCTCTGGTTCGGCCATCGGCTAGCCTGGCCGGGAAACGGAATATAGGCCACAAAGGGGGTCTGAGTGGTGAGACAGGCCTCGGCGAAGGCTTGATCGACACCAAGAGCCATTCCGGTCAGGCCGAGGACGTCTAATCCGCGGGATTTGAGGGCTGTGAGCGTACGGGTTAAATGGTCGGCGATGCGTTGAAGAATGGGATTGTTGGGATTGAATCCGCCGAGTTTCTGTGGGCGATGGCCAGTAATGGCCAATCTGAGCGTGGGCATAGGACGTCCTCATTCAATCTACTACGATCGATGGAGTACGAACCCTGCCTGTGAAACAGGCCTATGGTGCCTTTGGTGAACGGTTAGTGTGGTCGGGTCTGACGATGCGGTGAGTCCATTCAGTACTGGATTGAGGATTTCTTCGTATGATCCCAGATCCTCGACGCACATCCATTTATAGTGATATGGGGCGCAGCTGCGGCAGCGTCCCCTGCGGTTTGGCTTGGCCCTCGATGCGCCCACTGGACCACGCTAACGCCTTGGCGCTGGTAGGCGGATACGGGCAATACTCCATGCGGCGCAGGTTGCCCGACATAAAACCGGCGCACCACGCCTGCTCATCCATATCTATCAGAACGGGCTTTTTCATGCTCTTATTTTGGGACTGACGTACAGGACTTGCAAGCTAAGGTATCTTGCCCACTATAGCAGATATCCTGGCCGTTATTCATCCAGTCAGGTGTTTCGAATTGTGTTGAGGCAGGATCTTCGGCGCTAGTGCCGCCAATACCGTTTAGCAGATCTTTTGATCCGCTCATATGGGTGCCGTCCGTCTCTGTTGTACTCCAAGAGAATGCCGACTCGTCTGCGTCCGTGTCGTCGTTTACGAACGCCTGTGTGGTAGGGGGTGGGCTTGCTTGATTATCGCATGATAAACGTACGAGAGCATGTTGACATCTTCCACGGCCTGAAGGCCGGGGCCTCCCTACCGGGGAAAGGGGGTGAACGATTAGTGTGGTCGGGTCTGACGATGATGGCGGGTAAACCGGTCGTAGAGCAAGGCGCCGACGAAGAGAATGGCACCGACGGCAAAGAAACTGTTCAGTGCGATGAAGCTATCGAGTTGAGAAATGGCGAGTGCCGGCATGGGGTCACCGTTTCAACGAGTATAACGCGCCTGTATGGAGTGCGCAACAACCGAGGAGGCCTTCGGCGAAGATCCACGGGTGAAATGGGGCGTTGGAGAGGACTTGATTGAGGGCTAGTCCTACCAAGGCCAGATTGGCCACATCGGAGAGTATGGTGGCAAGGTGCGCCCATTGCTTCTTGTTCACGATTCAGCTCCTGCAGTCGTTGAATGCAAGGAATGGGATGCGGATCAGGCGTGCTTCTTGGTGGGCTGAAATTCGAGGATGTTCTCCTGCAACCATTCCCGAGCGGCACGTGGTCCCAGATCCATCGTGCCGTGGAGGTCTTGCCGAGCCCATCCGTGGCCTTGTGACACGAGGAATTGGCCATTCTTTTGGAAAGCAGCTAAGGGGTTGGGACGGATGATTAGGCTAAATCCTCGTTCGCTCATGGGGGAAGTCTCCAGTCTATGAGCTGGTTGATGCCTGTGAGGTCCTGTTACGCCGCCGAGCGTGACAGAGCGGGGTTGGGGGCAACATTTTGGATTATGGCGCGGAGGTGGCCGAGATCTGGGGGCTTGGCGAGTAACGCGGCAATACCCAGACGGCGTTGTTCCAGCTCGAGTACATCCGGAGCGAGTCCGCCGGTCATGCCGACGATGGCAGTGGCCGGCCGGATCTGCTGGAGTTCGGCGATCAGTTGTGGACCATCGATGACGGGCATCTCCATGTCAGTGAGCACAATATCGTACGGGGCATCAAGGATCTTCACCAGGGCGTCGGCGCCATTGGCGGCCGTGGTGATGTCGTGACCTTCGGACGCGAGGGCAGTGCTGAGGAGTTTCCGGATGGATTCCATGTCGTCAACAATGAGGATTCTGGCCATGATGTCGTGCTCCTTCGTGGGTCGGTCATCCGTTCGATGCCGTGGTGAGGCCTACCGACTGGTGTTGCTGAATCCACTGGATACAGGTGTGGATGAGGGAACGAAATTCATCCAAGGCCAGGGGGTGGGACATGTACGCGTCGCGAAACGGATATTTGTACCACATCAGGGAAAACTGGCTTGGCGCATACTGAAAATTCGGGCGGACGATCGGACAGGTGGATAGATGGTGATGGGTTTGCGCCCATTGGGCGTAGGCCTCATCGTAGCCGCAGGTACAATGAGCGGTCGTTGCCTCTGAGACGGCGGGTTCAGGAGAACTGATGGGATGCCCTGCCGGCGTGGGGTGGAGTGCGATGGCTGAGTGGTGTGTCACCTCATCCGTAAACCGATGCTGGTAACAGTGGTCGGTATGATGGTGGGTGTCGAGCCACGTGTCTTCAGCTTGTTGAAAGCCACACGGACAATCCCCCCAGTGGTAGCGATGGATTTCAAAGACATCACAGATGAATTCCGTGCCATATCCGTCACAGTCAGGACCATCGATGGCTTCTAAGAGTTCTCGAAAACATTCCTCCCATCCCGCATCACGTGGAACGGGGAACTGGCCCCGGCTATGTCCAAAGATGAGATTGCCGAGCTCCATACAGTGCCTCCAATGCGTATTACGGATTGGGTAATTTCGCGGTGTCAGTCGTGTTGGGTGGACGATGGGGCAAGCGACTGGGGATTTGAACCATACCGTTCTGGTCCATCACTCGGATGTCGTGGCTATAGAGCGTTGGGAATGTGGTTCCGGCGGGCCATTGGATATGGAAATGCCCATGCTGAATGGGTTGCATGACAAACGGTTGGCCGTGAGCAACAGTTTTCGCCAAGTGGAGGGCAAAGTTGGTGTCGGCATGATGAGGGACGATGAGCAGGATGCGGGCGTCGTTGGCGCACGTGATCAACCAGACCTGGAGCGGTTTATGGGCGAAGGCGCTGGCTTGTGAAAAATGGGTGCTGGGTGGTGTGGATGTGTCGGTGGAGTTGGGGAAGGACGGGATAGATTCCATGCCGTGTTTGGCTTGCCAAATGCCGTGATAGATCTGCTGCGCGTGGCCGGGCCAGAGTGGATCGAGCGGGCGTCCTTGGTAGGCGGCTTCAGCGGCCTGACGCTCGGCAAAGGTCAGTGACATATGCATAGATTCCTCTCGTGGCCGGTTCCGATGGTTAGCTATTACGTTCTAGGGTGATGAGGCTCAGCTCGGTATGAGCCCGTGATTCATGGCGACCTGACAGAGGGTGCGGTAGAGCTGACGGTTGAAGAGTGGGTAGGCGCTGATGAGGCCATAGATGTGAGGGGTGGTGTCGAGCCATTCAGCCAAAGCGATGGCCACTGCCGGACTCCTACTGACACCCGCATGGCAGTGGATAGTGAGTTTGGTCATGGCATTGCGCTGTTGCAGGATAAAGTCCAGAAGGGCCTTTGCCTCCTCGTGTCTGAGCGGGTGTAAATCTCTGTGTGCATCACGAATACGATAGGGAATATCCCAAGCTCCGAGATGAAAGATGGCGTGAAAGGGGTAGGCCGGCACGAGAGGTGGGGTGCCAGGTTCTCGAATGGAGATCAGAACTTCGCCGAGCTGGGGCCGATAGTGTCGGCGAATCGCTGCTTCGCATTGAATGGTGATGGGGAGCGGATGTACCGGTACGGCGGCGTGGGCTTCAGCCCAGGCTTGAGCGGCTACCAGTGTCTCAAACTCACAGGTATGGAGATCAGGGGATAGGCCCGGTCGTGGAGTGTGGACGGTCGCAAGATACCGGGTGTCGTCTGATCCGGTGTCGTCCAGCGCTGTGATGGTCGCGGAGGCATATTGATAGGCGTTACAGGGAATGTCGAGCGAACACAGGGGTTCGCCCGGGATGGCGCCGCGATCCATCTCCCAGCGTTCGTGTGTGTCGGACGGTCCGATGGGTTGTGTGGAGATGGTGGTCCACCGTGAGGGAGGTTGTGATCGACGCATGAAGGAGCTCCTATGGTGTCGTGATCGACGAGGCGCTCACACAGCGAGCTGCGGCGGCATGCAGCCGCCGCCTGGATTCGGTCAGAGGCTATGAGGTGAGATGCATCATCGTGCCGGGTTCGCAAGGGACGGTGTTGGCGATCTGGAAGGGCGGTAACGGTTGAAGGGACACGCCCATGACTTGTTCAAGCCGTACAGTGGCATCGTCCGGTCGCCCTTCTTTGAGATAGCGATAGACGGCTCGGAGTTCGTCGCGCGCAATCAGGTCTTGTCCGCTTCCATCGATCGTCATGCACTGAGGTGTGGTGAGACCTCTTCGGAATTCGACGCGTTCAGCTTGGTAGAGGGTGGACCCTTTGGACGTACGACGGAATGGCAATTGATGTTGGACCAGCCAGGTTTCGAGCAGATCAAACTCCCCCTCCAGTGCAAGACTGTTGTAGAAGTGCAAGTGATGAGAGCGATCCAGTGCTTGCAGGAGTTGCTGCTCTGAATCGGGCGCAAAGAGGTCAGAGTTCCAACCGAGACAGACCGACGCGCCTTGGAGGGTGGTGAGGAATTCGGGCAGGAACAGACGATCGAGGATGCCGCCGATTTCGATTTCGCCGGGATATTGGTCGAAGAGCTCCTCGGAGTCAGGCTGGCTGTCGGGGGCGGTGGCGATCTGCCTGATACGGGACTGAGGGTGGGGGGTAAACCCAAGGAGTCGATCGTTAATGGCTTCGAAAAGGTTCAAGAGGAGGTCCATTTCATAGAGGACATCCAGGGGGTCTCGACGACAGAGATCGACGATGGCCTGTTTTATCCAGTAGGAGGACGAGGGATCCTCCATGATCTGGCGTTGGGCTGCCTGGGGATCTTGAGTGAGCAGTGCGAGGAATTCCTTGGTCATGTTCATCTATTACGTTCGCCGACTGGTGAGGGGGTGTGACCTTGATGTCCTTACGCGGATCCCGGATCACGCCGGATGAGGTAGAGGCGGTTTCCGCGTGAGCGGACAGGTCCTGGCGTGATGGGCGTTGGCCGTGGCTCCGGTGGGGTAGACCATCCTGAGGCGACGGGAACAGGGTGCAGAATACCGTGTGACAACATGACGCCCCCTTGGAGGTCGGTGGTCTGTAAGGCTTCCCACAGCAAACTATCGGGGTGGTTGCTCAGTGTGGTGATGGAGGGCCGATGGCCAATGATGATGAGTTTGCTTTTGGCACGGGTGAACGCGACGTTGATGAGTTTGGAGGGAGAACGGTCCGATTCGCACCGGCCGAGCATGGTTTTCGTCAGATTCCCTGTGACGGTGGTATCAAAGATCACGATGTCACTCTGTTGCCCTTGTACACTGTGAATCGTGCCGACATGGACACGATCGCTGAGGTCGGCTTGACTGATGAGATCCTGAAGCAGTCGTATCTGGTTGCGGTACGGGGCAATGATGCTGACCGTCGGCTGTGGACTGGATGGAAGACGGAGGGCTTGCTGCGCCAGGGCTACGGCCACGGTGGCATGGTAGTGGTTGGAAGGCGATCCTTTATGGTCCTTATCGACCCAGGGTTGCGCATCACTGGTATCGACGAAGACTAAGGCTTTTCCCGGCGCCGGGGATTGCTCGACGATCGGTTGCCGGGCGGTACGAATGTGACGATCAGTGCGATAAGACAGCCCGGCCCGTTGATACAGCTTGGCAGCCAGGGTGGCGATGTCGGGGTGCATCCGATATTGCGTGGTTAACGCGGCGACTCGTGGGTCGTTGTCGTTCTTGATGCCTGTCAACCCGTAGATGTCGGTGGCCAGCCATTGTTTGGCAGTGAGGGTCTGAGATTCTGCGATCGGGGACAGTTGAAAGAAATCACCGACGATCAAAACTTGCCGGCGGGCGAGGCAGAG